>VFQQ010000183.1_pt1 | contig 157847 bp, 146 predicted proteins | sample 3512341 | NCBI WGS metagenome assembly VFQQ01 (sample SAMN10412373, study PRJNA504923) | tailings metagenome | isolation source: Relicate 2 Philex TSF1 revegetated site | place: Philippines: Tuba, Benguet | collected 2017-08-29 | reverse complement strand
TGCTGACGCTGAAAGCGATGCGCGCGCTGCAATCGGCCGATGTGATCCTGTTCGACGATCTGGTTTCGGATGGCGTGCTGGAACTGGCGCGGCGCGAGGCGAAGCGCCTGCTGGTGGGCAAACGTGGACGCCGCGCCTCCTGCAAGCAGGATGATATCAATGCGCTGATGATCAAGCTGGCGCGTCAGGGCAAGCGTGTAGTGCGGCTGAAATCCGGCGATCCGATGATCTTCGGGCGTGCCGGCGAGGAGATTGCGGCATTGCGCGAAGCCGGCATTGCAGTGCAGGTGGTGCCGGGTGTCACGGCTGCACTGGCCGCCGCCGCCGAACTCGGTGTATCGCTGACCCATCGCCAGGCGGCGCATTCGGTGCGTTTTGTCACCGGTCATTCGCGCCAGGGCGCCTTGCCGGCGGATATCGACTGGCGCGGCCTGGCCGATCCGGAAACCACGCTGATTTTCTACATGGGTGGCCGCACTGCGCCGGAGATTGCGCGCCGGCTGATTGCCGAGGGCCTGCCGGCGGATTTGCCCGTCGTGGCACTGGCCTCGGTGTCGCGGCCGGAACGGCAGCAATGGTGCGGTACCTTGGCCGATCTGCTGGCCGGGCCGGTGCTGGCCGATGTCGAAGGGCCGGTATTGCTTGGCATCGGTGCGGTATTCGCGGCCGCTAGAGCGGTTCCTATTGATATGGAGGCACCTGCGTTGGGCCTGGATGCGGTAGCCCGCCAGGAGAAGCGCGCAGCAGGTACCTGACGGTACCTGCCAGCGTTTCGACGGTCCAAAGCGCGCGGGCGTCCAGTGGACGCCCGTGGGCGCGGACGCGCGAAGCGCTAGGGATGCCGCATCCAGGCCCAACCCGCATGGGCCGGGGGCTTTTGTGTTTTGGGTGCTTCGCGCGGCTTGCCCGTAGTCCCACTACGCGCTGCGCCGCGCTCATGCCCAAAACACAAAATCCCCTCGGCGCAGGTGTCTCCATATCAATAGGAACCGCTCTAGGCTGGTGCAAACCAGCGCCGCACCTGATGATCGGGCAGGGCTTGTAGCAGCTTTGCCAATGCCGCCACGATCAGCAGCGTAAGCAGCACGCGGCCGACCAGGATGATCAGTAGGTCGCCGCCCATCGCCAGCATCAGCAGGGTATCCTCGATCAGCCCATGGCTGAGCGACAGCCAGGTCAGCGCCAGGAAACGCGGCCGGGGCGGGATATTCTGCTCGCGCGCCTGTTCGATGATCAGGCCGCCGCCATAGGTGAGGCCGAGCAGCACACCCACCGTGGTGACCGGCGCCACCTGGGCATCCAGGCCGGAAACCCGCAGCAACGGCTCCAGCGCCTTGGTGATGCGCGCGGTGATGCCGGTGCGGTCGAGCAGGTCGAGCAGCAGCAGCAGCACCAGGATGATGGCGAAGATCATGGCAAAGCTCTGTGCCGTGCCGATCGCCCAGGTGAGCCAGCCGCCGCTCTCGCCGCTGGCCGGCGCCGCCAGCCGGTGCAGGTCGGCCGGGCTATCAAGCCAGCCGGTCCAGCGCGACAATGCGATGATCGCGGCGCCATAGGCCAGGCCGGTGCCGGCGCGCAGCAGGGTGGTGAGCCAGAAACTGGCGCCGGCGCGGCGTACAATGGCCTGTTCCACCGGCAGGGAGTGGGCGAACAGCATCATGGCGCAGAGCGCGGAAAGCTGCGCCTCGGTCAATTGCATCTGGCCGGCCAGGCCGATCAGCGCCGCCACGCCGCCATAGATCCCGACCAAAGCCGTGGTGACCCAGATGATACCGGCTTCCAGCGGCAGGCCGATGGCTTGCGTCAGCGGATCGAGCGCGCCGGCCGCCTGGCGGATCAGACCGGCTTCCTCGACCAGCTTCACCGCCAGCATCACCGGCAGCATCACTTTCACAAGATCGAGAAACAGGCGGCGGCAGCGCCGCAGCGTGGCGAGCAGATAAGCGGTCATGAAAGGGAACAATCAGCTTGGGGTGACGGGAAAGACCAGGGTGGCGGTGGTGCCTTGATGTTTGCGGCTTTCGATTTCCAGCCGGCCACCATGCAGTTCGACCAGGGATTTCACCAGCGGCAGGCCCAGGCCGGTGCCGGCATGACCACGGCTGAGCAGGCTGTTGCGGGCACCGTCATGCACCTGGCCGAACGGTTCCAGCGCCAGCTTGATTTCATGCGGCGCCATGCCGATGCCGCTATCGGCGACGCTGACCCGCAGCAGGCCCGGGGCGGCGCTGGCGGCAACATGGATGCGGCCACCGGGCGGGGTGAATTTCACCGCATTGCTCAGCAGGTTGAGCAGCATCTGGCGCAGCATGCGTTCATCGGCCAGCAAAGGCGGCAGGTTCTGCGGCAATTCGGCGCTCAGCATCACCTGGCCCTTATCGGCCTCGGGGCGGATCAGGTCGAGGCAATCGGCCACGCAATGATCCAGTTCCAGCGCCGTGGCATGTGCCTCCATCTTGCCGGCTTCGATCTTCGCCAGATCGAGCACATCGTTGATCAGTTGCAGCAGATGGCGGCCGGATTTGTGGATATCCTCGACATAGGATTGCTGCTTGTCGTTGAGTTCACCGAAGAACCGCGCCGACAGCATTTCCGAAAAGCCGATGATGGCATTCAGCGGCGTGCGGAATTCGTGGCTCATATTGGCCAGAAAACTGCTCTTGGCGCGATTGGCCACTTCGGCCATTTCCTTGGCGCGGCGCAATTCGCGCTCGGCGCGGCGGCGCTCTTCCACCTCGCGGGTCAGCGCCTCGGTACGCTCGGCGACGCGGCGTTCCAGCGTTTCGGCCACGTCGCGCAACTGATCCTGCGCCCGGCGCAATTCGGTAATATCGGAATAGGTGGTGACAAAGCCGATGCCCGGCACCGGGTTGCCGATCACCTCCACCACCCGGCCATCCGGGCGCACGCGCTGCATGCGATGCGGCTCGAAGCGCAAGGCCAGCGTCACGCGCTGGCTGACCAGTTCGCCGATATCGCCGGGGCCGTATTCGCCGCGTTCGGCATTGAAGCGGAATTGCGCCGCCAGCGGTGTGCCGGGTACACCCAGTTCCGCCGGCAGGTCGAGGATTTCCAGCATGCGGCGATTGCACAGCACCAGATCCAGATTCTGGTCGAATAGCGAGATGCCGTGACTCATGTTGTTCACGATCACATCCAGCATGCGGTTCTGCCGCAGCAATTCGGATTCACGCTGGGCCAGATCGGCGGTGCGGCGCCGCACCTTGTCTTCCAGGTCGTCGCGTGTCTGGCGCAGCACATCCTCGGCACGGCGCCGCTCGGTCACATCGGTGTAGATCGTGATCCAGCCGCCGCCGGGCAGCGGCGTGCCGCGAATATCCAGCACCAGGCCATTCGGGCGAGTGCGCTCCAGCCGGTGCGGCAGGAAACGGCGCGCCAGTTCGATCCGGTCGCGCACCAGGGTTTCCACATCGCCGGGGCCATATTCGCCACGCTCGGCATTATAGCGGTAGATCGCCGCCACATTGGTGCCGGGACGGCACAGCTCGGGCGGGAAATCATAGAGCGATGCATAACGTTGATTGCAGGCGACCAGGGTCAGGTCGCGATCAAAAACGCTGATCCCCTGTTCGAGATGCTCAAGCCCTTGCAACAACAGGTCGGCTTGCCCCACCGGCATCCTCCCGAAACAATTATGCCACGAGTCTATGACAAGCCGCGTTGCGGCGCCAGTCACCAGTCAGGGTCCCAGCAGCATCCAGAACAAAGCCCAGAGCGGCGGCACCAGCAGGACGGTGAGCAGCCCGGTCAGGCCCAGCGCAATGCCGGCAAAGGTGCCGGCCAGGTCGCTGCGCTGGAAAGCCCGCGCGGTGCCGATGCCATGGGCGGCGATGCCCAGCGCCATGCCATAGGCGGCATCGCTGCTGCGCGTCAGCCGGCGCAGCCAGGGCAGGCCCAGCAGCACCCCGGCCAGGCCGGTCAGAACCACCATGGCAGCGCTCAGCGAGGGCAGGCCGCCAAGCCGTTCGGTAATGGCCATGGCAATCGGTGCGGTGGCGGATTTGGGCGCCAGTGCCGCCAGCAGATCGGCGTTCAGGCCGAGCAGATGGCCCAGCAGCAAGGCCGAGCCGGCGGCCACCACGGCGCCGGTCAGCAAAGCCGCCAGCATCGGCAGGGCGGCGCGGCGCACCACGGCGCGATGGCGATAGAGCGGCACGGCCAGCGCCACCGTGGTCGGGCCAAGCAGGAAATGCACAAACTGCGCGCCCTCGAAATAGCTGCGATAGGGCGTGCCGGTCAGCGCCAGCACCGGGATCAGCAGTGCCACGCTCAGCGCCACCGGATTGGCCCAGGCGGGCTGCCCCAGGCGGCCGGCAAACCATGTCGTCAGGGCATAGGCCAGCAGGGTCAGGGTGAGCCACAGCAACGGCGAGGCGGCAAGATAGACCCAGATATCGCTGACCGCATTCATGCGGTGGTATCCGGCTTGTCGCCGCGCCAGCGCAGCACCAGCATGAAGGCGGCGCCGCCGGCCAGCATGGCCAGCAGGGTGGAAACCACCAGGGTGATCAGCAGCGGCAGCAGATGGGCTTGCAGCAGGCCCCAATGCTGCATCACGCCAACCCCGGCCGGCACAAATAGCAGCGATAGATGGCGCAGCAGGAAATCCGCCGCCTGATCCAGCGCCTGCAGCCGTGCCGGTGCGTGCTCGCGCCAGGCGGCGCCGCGCAGCAGCAGCAGCGTGAACAGCAGCACCATGCCCAGCACCGGGCCGGGCAGCGGCAGGCCAAGCGACCGCGCCAGCAATTCGCCGGCAAGCTGGCAGCCCAGCAGCAGGGTGAGGATCGGCACCATCATGAGCCGCGATGATACACGGTGTGATGACAAAACAAAAAGCCGCCCGGCGGAGGCGGCTCTGTCTGCGTCAGGTTGACGCTGAAGCTTTGGCTGCGTCAGATGGACGCTGAGAAACTCAGTATTCCGAGTCTCACCAAGCAAAGCAACAGGCCGGAAGGCAAGACCATCCGGCCGGTCGGAAAATCAGGCGGCAGTGCCTTCGCGCTGGGCGCGCTTGCGGGCCAGCTTGCGGGCGCGGCGGATCGCCTCGGCCTTCTCGCGGGCGCGGCGCTCGGACGGCTTCTCGTAATGGCCGCGCAGCTTCATTTCGCGGAAAATGCCTTCGCGCTGCATCTTCTTCTTCAGCGCCTTCAAAGCCTGGTCGACATTATTGTCACGAACGAGCACTTGCACGTCTGGTCATTCCTTTCAGTCGCTTCCGGCGTCCTGGTCTTGAGAGCCGGGCGTCGAATTGGGTGTTATAAGCCGTCAAATTCCGTGGCCGGGGCGCAAGGCAGCCCGGCGAGGTTGGGCTTGTAACACGCCTATTCCGCTTTGTGAAGCGGGTTTTCACGCGGTTTTTTCGCTATCGCCGCTCGGTTTTTGGCGGTTTACGGGGCTGGAATGGCGCTGCAAAACGCCGCAGGCGGGGTTTGGGCCTCGCCCTGGACGCCACTTTGGCCTAGATTCCGCACCGGAACTAAACGGAATCGCAAGCTTGTGCTGCCTGCGATCCTGCCGAGTCATTTGCCAAGGAGGCCAGGCCATGAGCGAGAGCGAGCATCTGTTGCAGGAGAAGCAGGCCCTGCTGGCCGCCATGCTGCCGCATGTGGCGTTTGATGGCTGGTCGGCCACCGCCCTGGCCGCTGCGGCGCGTGATGCCGGCATGGATGCCGGGCTGGCCAGCCGTGCCTTTCCCGGCGGTGCGCTGGCGGTGCTGGATTTCTGGGTGCGTGAAACCGACACGGCCATGGTGGCTGCCTTCGAGGCGCAGCAGGGCCAGGCGCTGAAAATCCGCGAGCGCATTGCGCTGGTGATCATGCTGCGGCTGGAAATCGCTGCGCCGCATCGTGAGGCGGTGCGCCGCGCCATGACGCTGGCGGCGCAGCCGCATCTGGCGCCGCGTTTCCTGGGTCAGCTTTATCGCACCGTGGATGCGATCTGGTATGCGGCGGGCGATACCGCCACCGATTTCAACTTCTACACCAAGCGCCTGCTGCTGGCTGGGGTCTATAGCGCCACCCTGCTGGTCTGGCTGGATGACAAATCAGCCGGCTTCGCCGCCACGCGGGCTTTCCTGGCACGCCGGATCGAGGATGTGATGCGGATTCAGCAGGCGCGCGGCAAGCTCGAAAGCCTCGCAGCCCGCCTGCCCAATCCACTGCGCCGGTTCCGCCGCGCCTGAAAGCCAAAAACCGCGCCGGCCTGAATTTGTCAGGCGCAGCCTCAACCACCCCTCCGTCGTCATGCCCGGGCTTGACCCGGGCATCCCATTTTTGCTGATTTCCTCGGTATTTTCCAATCTCCGAGAGATGCCCGGGTCAAGCCCGGGCATGACGAGAATGGGGCAATGGATGGTTTACCAGCTTAAACCGGACAGCAGCGGGTCTAGCCTGCGCATGACAAGACGGGAGGGGGGCGCCCCAGGCTTTTTATGCCGACGTTACTGCGGCTCAGACCGACAGGCTGACGTTGCGGCCGGCCTGGTTCGGATTGGTGGCGGTGTTCACCGTGCCGCTGGCATTGAAATTCACCTGGATGCCGCTGGCCGGGTTACCGCCATTGGGCGCGCTGTTGCCATTGGCAGCTTGCGGCTGCGAACGGATTTCAACGCGCGTGGCATCACCAAATGGCGAAGCGGCGCTGCCGGTTGGCCGGCTGCCGCCATTACCATCGGCGATGGTGGGGCGTTGTGCCGCCTCGGTGGCGGCATTGACCGGCGCCTGGCCGGCCACGCTGCGCTGGGCGGGATTGGGCTGCGCCGGATTGGGCTGCGCCGGATTGGGCTGTGCGGGATTGGGCTGGGCCGCAGCCTGCCCCTGGTTGCCCACGGTGCGGTTGTCGCTGCCTGCTGCCTGATCGGCAGGGCCTTGCGGGCGCAGCAAGCTGGTCTGCTGTGCCGCGCTGCTGCTGCCATAAATGTCGGTGATCGCCATGATCTGTGTATCCCACTTCAGCTACCTGCGGCTTTCTGCGCCGGTAGCGAAGCAGCCCACCGTTCCTCGGCAGGCCGAAAATTCAGGCAACCATTATAGCGCGCTGCCCGGGCAGAGTCCAAGCCGCTTGCGAAACTGCTAAGCTATTGATCTGGCTAATTTCCCTCGGCCAGCGGGGCTTTGCCCAGGGGATAAAGCCGGGTGATGTGGCCCATCTTGCGGCCTGGCCGGGCTTCGCTCTTGCCGTAAAGATGCAGCTTGGTCGCCGGCTCGGCGAGCAGGCGCGGCCAGGCCTCGATCTCGTCGCCGATCAGGTTTTCCATCACCGCATCGGCCAGGCGCTCGGTGCTGCCCAGCGGCAGGCCGCAGATCGCCCGCACATGCTGTTCGAATTGCGAGGTGATGGCGGCATCCTGGGTCCAATGGCCGGAATTATGCACGCGCGGCGCCATTTCATTCACCACCACGCGGTCGCCGAGCACGAACATTTCCACTGCCAGCAGGCCGACATAATCCAGCCCCTCGGCCAGCCGCTGCGCCATCGCCTCGGCCTCGGCGGCCAGCGCGGCGGCGATGCCGGCGGGCGCATGGCTACGCCACAGGATATGATGGCGATGGATATTCTCCACCGCGCCGAAGGATTGCACGGCGCCATCCAGGCCACGCGCCAGCAGCACCGAGATTTCCTTCTGGAACGGCACGAAGCCCTCGGCGATCAGTAGATCGGAGTGCAACTCGGCCAGCGCCTGGGCGGCCTGTTCGCGCCGGTCGATGCGGCGCTGGCCCTTGCCGTCATAGCCCATGCGGCGGGTCTTGAGGATCAGCGGCAGGCCCAGCTTGTCGATGGCGGTTTCCAGATCGGCCAGGCTGCCCACGGCATGATAGGGCGCCGTGGGCGCGCCATGTTTGTTGGAGAAATCCTTTTCGTAGAGCCGGTCCTGGGTGATGCGCAATGCCGCAACGCCGGGCCGCACCGGCACCAGATCGGCCAAAGCCGCCACCGGCTCGACCGGGATATTCTCGAATTCATAGGTGACCACATCGACCGCGCCGGCAAAGGCCTGCAAGGCCTGCATGTCGGTGTAATCGGCGCGGGTGACATCGGCCACCACCTGCGCCGCCGGCAATTCCGCTTCCGGGGCGAAGATATGGCAGCGATAGCCCAGCCGCGCCGCTGCCATGGCGATCATGCGGCCGAGCTGGCCGCCGCCGAGAATGCCGATACGGCTGCCGGGCGGTAATGCGGTCATTGCCTCAGGCCTCGTCGCGCGGCTGCAACTTCACCGCCCTGGTCTGTTTCGCCCGCCAGGCCTTCAGCCGCGCTGTCAGGGCTTCGTCATGCAGCGCCAGGATGGCGGCGGCCATCAGGGCGGCATTGATCGCACCGGCCTTGCCGATCGCCAGGCAGCCGACCGGGATGCCGGCCGGCATCTGCTGGATCGACAGCAGGCTGTCCAGGCCCTTGAGCGCCTTGCTTTCCACCGGCACGCCCAGCACCGGCAGATGCGTCATCGCGGCGGCCATGCCCGGCAGATGCGCCGCGCCGCCGGCCCCGGCGATGATCACCTGAAGGCCACGCTCGGCGGCGGTATTGGCATAGGCATAGAGCCGGTCCGGTGTGCGATGGGCGGAGACGATGCGATGCTCGGCCGGAATCTTGAGCGCGGCCAGGATTTCCGCCGCATGGCTCATCGTCGCCCAGTCCGACTGGCTGCCCATGATGATGCCAACCAGCGGGGCGCGGGTAGCGCGGCTGGTTTTGCGCGCGGGCGTGGTTGCTGCGGCTTCTGCTGCCGGAATGGCCGTTACCGGGGCGGTTTTGCCGGATTTACGGCTGTTACGCGGGCGCGCCATGCCTGTTCCTTCCTGGCGGGTGCGGAAAGCGCGGGATTATAGGGCTGAGCAGAGTGATGTAAAGCGCGCCCAGGCTATCCTTTGTTAACGAACTGGGGTCATATAGGAGCGCAGAATTGACCCCAGTCCGTTTGGCCGGAGCCGCCACGCGCATGGATCGCCGCGCATGACCAGGATCGACGACCGCCGCCCGCTTGCCGGCCCTGCTGCCGGCAATGTCGGGGCCGGGCAGCCGGCTGCCGGCAATGTGGCCGGGGCGCAGCGCAGCGGCGCCGCTGCCTATGCCAATGCGCCGGCCGGTGCCAATCCGGCCGCCACCGCCACGGTGATGGGTATCCCGGAAGTGGAATTGACGCCGCGGGTGCGGGATGCGGTGATGGCGCTGATGCGTGAGGTGGATCACCTGCGCACCGAATTGCAGCGCACCAAGCTGCGCCTGGCCGATCTGGAACGCCTGGCCGACCGCGATACGCTGACGCCGCTCTACAATCGCCGCGCCTTCGTGCGTGAACTGGGTCGCGCCATGGCGCATGTCGAGCGTTTCAGCCGCGCCTCCTGCCTGATCTATTTTGATCTCAACGGCCTCAAGGAAATCAACGACAAGCATGGTCATGCCGCCGGCGATGCCGCCTTGATCCAGGTTGGCCAGGTGCTGCTGGATGCGACGCGCGATACCGATGTGGTGGCGCGGCTGGGCGGCGATGAATATGGCGTCATCCTGGCCGAGACCGATGCGCAGCAGGGCCGCGAAAAGGCCGATCATCTGGCCGCCGCCGTGCAGCGCCGGCCGCTGCATTGGGAAGGCAAGGTGCTGGCGCTGGATGCCGCCTATGGCGTCTATCCGCTCAAGGCCGGTGAAGACCCGGGCAGCGCCCTGGCCGCCGCCGACCAGATGATGTACAGCCACAAGCTGGCGCGCCGCGCGGCGCGGGCTTGAGGCGATGATGACACAAGACGGTATGCCTGATTCCGCACCGCAATTCTCGGATCTGCCGCTGGCCGGCCTGCGTGTGGTGGAATTCTCCCACATGGTGATGGGCCCGACCTGCGGCCTGGTGCTGGCCGATCTCGGCGCCGAGGTGATCAAGATCGAGCCGGTGGCGGAAGGCGACAATACCCGCCGGCTGGTCGGTGCCGGTGCCGGTTTTTTTGTGCTGTTCAATCGCAACAAACGCAGCCTGGCGATCGACAGCAAAAGCGAGGCCGGCCGCGCCGCCTTGCTCAAGCTGATCGACACGGCGGATGTGGTGACGGAGAATTTCCGCCCCGGCGCGCTGGATGCCCAGGGTTTCGGCTATGCGGCGCTGAGCGCGCGCAATCCGCGTCTGGTCTATTGCTCGCTGAAGGGGTTTCTCGCCGGTCCCTATGAGCACCGCACCGCGCTGGATGAAGTGGTGCAGATGATGGGCGGGCTGGCCTATATGACCGGGCCGCCGGGCCGGCCGTTGCGGGCCGGCGCTTCGGTGAACGACATCATGGGCGGCATGTTCGCCGCCATCGCCATCCTGGCCGCCCTGCGCCAGCGCGATGCCACCGGGCAGGGCCAATATGTCAAAAGCGGCCTGTTCGAGAACAACATTTTCCTGGTGGCGCAGCATATGGCGCAATTCGCCGTTACCGGCAAACCGCCGGCGCCGATGCCCAACCGCATCTCGGCCTGGGGCATCTACGACCTGTTCACCGTGCAGGATAACGAGCAGGTTTTTGTTGCCGTGGTCAGCGACAGCCAGTGGAAGATTTTCTGCGACGCTTTCGACCTGCCCGAGCTTTATGCCGATGCCAGCCTGGCCACCAACAGCCAGCGTGTGATGGCCCGCGAGCGGCTGATCCCGCGTCTGACGGCGTGTTTCGCCGGCTACAGCAAGGCCGCGCTGGCCGCCAAGCTGGAAGCGCATGGCCTGCCTTTCGCGCCGGTGACGCGGCCCGAGGAATTATTCGACGATCCGCATCTCAACCAGTCCGGCGGCCTGCTGCCGATGACCCTGCCCGATGGGCGCGAGACGCGGCTGCCGGCCCTGCCGGTGGAATTCGGCAGCGTGCCGGGCGGCCGGCCGCCGCTGCGCCGCGCGCCGCCCCAGGTCGGGCAGGACAGCGCCGATCTGCTGGCCGAACTCGGCTATAGCGCCGCCGATATCGCCGATCTGGAAGCCGCCGGCCAGCTTCGCGTCTGGCGCTGATGGCGCGTCACGGCAGGCGCTGACCGGCTGCCGTGCGCACCAGTTGCAGGATGCTGGCGCGCATCGTTTCATCCTCGATGCGATCATAGAAGTCCAGCAGGTCGCGGGTCTGCCGCCGCCGCCGCAGATCGGCCTCGCTCGGCTGGCTCGGATCGGCAGAGCTGGCGCTGGGCAGTGCCACGCCAGGGGATGCGGCAGCGCCGGCTGCCGGATATTCGTCCACCTGCTGGTCAAAAAAATAGGTCGCCGGCACATTCAGCAACTGGGCGAATTGCTGCAACCGGCTGGCGCCGATGCGGTTCATGCCTTTTTCGTATTTCTGGATTTGCTGAAAGGTCAGGCCGACATGGTTGCCGAGTTTGCTCTGGCTGAAACCGGCCAGCAGCCGGGCGGCGCGCAGGCGCTGGCCAACCAGGATATCGACCGGATGCGGCGGTTCACTGGACTTGCGTTTCATACGGGGTCCTGCTCAAGCGGGAAAGTGACAACAAAGCGGGGCGATAGCGGCACGCTCAGGCAGCGTTGCCGGGTACCGGCGGAAGAGAGGCTGTGCAGGCGTGGCTGGCGTTGTCCTTCCAGGCCGAGCAGATGGCGTTGCAGCGCCAGGGCAAAACTGGGATCGGGCTGATCCTGCGGGTCGCGCCCCGGCAACAGGCTGGCCATCGGCGACGATGGCGTCTGCAGGCCGCAATGCACCGGATAGGCGGCATCGCTCAGCAGCAGATGCAGTTGCGCCCGGTCGAGCAGGCCATTGGCCGCCAGCATGCTGAGCGGCGCCAGCGGCTCGGCGGTATCAAGCAGTTGATAGGCGGCACGCAGCAATTCCAGTTCCGAAGGCGAGCGCAGCGCCTCCAGCGGCTGTTCCTGCAAACGCCATTGTGATTGGGTCCGCGACGGGCGCAGCTCATCGATCAAACCGGGAAATCCTTGTTCGGTGAAATAAGCTTCTAGTTGCAAAACATCCTCAAAAGTCATGCGGTTGCTGCCCCTGAACCACGCGCGCAGGGTGCTTTCGTCCCGCCCCACTGCCGCTGATACCTGCGTCAGGGTGAGACCCAGGGCTTGCGCCCGGTCGAGAATTGCCGCGCGAAGACGCCGGCCAATTTCCACACTGCCGACGAGAATATTCTTTGAACGCTTGGGCATCTTCGGGGAAACTTCCTCTCCCGGGGATAATTGCTGGTTGTCTTATACTTACTAATGATAAGTATTGATCACGTTTAAAGCGGATCGCATGGAATGCAAGCCGTAATAATAATGCGCCCAGAACTTTTCCGGGTGGCATAGATCGCTGGTATATAGTCAGCAAACATATATCTTATAGAGATGCGTCTTTATCGCGAGCATAGGAAACCGTCCCGCGATTCTGTCGCAGGTGGTATGAAAAAGCCGAGAATCCTATCAGCGGGGGTGTGGGCGCCGGCTTAGCGGAAGCGCTGCTCCAGCATGCCCAGCAGGGCGCGCAGGCCCATGGCCTCACCGCCGGCCGGCCGGCCCGGTTTCGCTCGCGCGGTCCAGGCATAGACATCCAGATGTGCCCAGGGCGTGGTGCCGCTGACAAAATCGCGCAGGAACAACGCGGCGGTGATCGAGCCGGCAAACGGCGTGTCGCCGGCATTGTTGATATCGGCGATCCGGCTCTCCAGGTAATCCCGATAGGGCGTGTGCAGCGGCAGGCGCCAGAGCGGGTCGCTGGTCGCCCGGCCGGCAGCCAGCATGGCATCGGCCAGGGCATCGTCGTTGCTGAACAAAGCCGGCAGGTCGGGGCCGAGCGCGACGCGCGCGGCGCCGGTCAGGGTGGCGGCATCCAGCAGCAGGGCCGGCTGCTCGCTATCCGCCTCGGCCAGCGCATCGGCCAGGATCAGGCGGCCTTCGGCATCGGTATTGCCGATCTCCACCGTCAGGCCCTTGCGGCTGCGCACAATGTCGCCAGGGCGGAAGGCATCGGCGGAAATCGCATTCTCCACTGCCGGGATCAGCAGCCGCAGCCGCACCGGCAGTTTCAGCGCCATGATCGCCTGGGCCAGGCCCAGCATGATCGCGGCGCCGCCCATATCCTTTTTCATCAGCAGCATGCCGGCCGAGGGTTTGATATCCAGGCCGCCGCTATCGAAACACACGCCTTTGCCCACCAGGGTCAGCTTCGGCGCATTGGCCTTGCCCCAGCGCAGATCGATCAGGCGCGGTGCGCGTTTGGCAGAGGCGGCGCGGCCCACCATATGTACCAGCGGATAATTCGCCTTCAGCAAAGCCTCGCCGGCAATCACGCGGCATTCCGCCTTATGCGCCTTGGCCACCGCCTGGGTGCTGGCGGCCAGTTCGGCCGGACCCATATCGTTGCTCGGGGTGTTGATCAGGTCGCGGGCCAGGGCGATGGCGTCGTAGAGCGCGGTGACGCGGGCCTTGTCGGCGCCCTGTGGCCAGAGCAGCCGGGCCTGGGCGGGGGCTTTTGCGCCACGATAGCGCCCGAAGCGGTAGCCGGTGAGCGCCCAGCCCAAGGGCAGTGCCAGGGCCACGGCATCGGCGTTGCCGGCGGTCTCGGCCAGGCGGTAATCCCCGGCCGGCAGCGCGGCGGCGATGGCGGCGAAGGCCCAGAGATCGGCCGGCTCGGCCAGGCCGGCCAGCGCGCGCACCGGCTTGCCGGCGGCATCGGGCAGCAGCAGCACCTGGCCCGGCCGGGCGGCAAAACCCTGGGCCTCGGCCCAGGCGCGGGTGGCGGCCGGTTCGCGCCGCGCCAGCTTGTCCCAGCTACCGGCCGGGAACAGGCTCAGCGGAATGGCCTTGGCGGATTTGTCGATCAGCAACTGGGTCACGGTGGGCTCCGGTCTGGCGCGGCAGGGTTGCGCCATTTATAAGCGCGCTGGGGACGCGGCAAAAGTCGGAGACGGAGAACGATGACGGACCTTACCCTGGTAATCGGCAACAAGAACCATTCCTCCTGGAGCCTGCGGCCCTGGCTGGCGCTGAAAGCCGCCGGGGTGCCGTTCCGCGAAATCCTGATCGGCCTGCGCCGGCCGGAAACCAGAAACGAAATCCTGCGCCATTCGCCTTCGGGCAAGCTGCCTTTGCTGCTGGATGGCAGCCTGGCAATCTGGGATTCGCTGGCGATCTGCGAATATGTCGCCGAAGGCTGGCCGACGGCCGGTTTGTGGCCCACCACCAGCGATGCCCGTGCCGTGGCGCGCGCGGTTTCCGCCGAGATGCATGCTGGCTTCATGGCGCTGCGGCGTGACTATTCGATGGATATCTCGCGCCGCTTCCCCGATCAGGGCAGCGCCGAGGCCAAGGCCGATGCGGCCCGGGTGCAGGAATTGTGGGCTGATTGCCGCGCCCGCTTCGGTGCCGGCGGCCCGTTCCTGTTCGGCGCTTTCGGCATCGCCGATTGCATGTATGCCCCGGTGGTGACGCGGTTCCGCACCTATGGCATCGCGCTGGATGCCACGGCACAGGCCTATAGCGACGCGGTATTCGCCTATCCGGCGATGCGCGAATGGTGCCAGGCGGCGGAAGCGGAAACCCCGCTGGAGGCTGCTAACTGAGCAGCCCGGCTTCGCGGTAATAGCGCTCGGCGCCGAAATGCAGCGGCGTCGAGAGACCGGTCAGCGCCGAGTTGCGCTGGATCTGCTGCGCTTTGACATGGCCGCCATCGAGGATTTTGCGGTTGGCCGGCTGCCACAGCGCCGAGACGATGTCGTAGATCAGTTCCGCATCGGCGGTTTCCGACACCACCCATTGCATGCCGATGCTGAGTGTCTCGGTTTCCAGCACGCCGGGATAGGAGGCGGCCGGGATCACCTCACGGGTGAAGAACCGATGGCGTTTCAGCGCCGCCTCGATGGCACGTGAAGCCAGCGGGATCACGGTGGCCAATTCACGCCGGGTCAGTTCCGCCACTACCGGCGCCGGGTAGGCCGCGACCAGGAAAAACGCATCGATCTCGCCGGCGGCGAGCCGGTCGGCGGCTTCGCCGGGATCGAGTTCGGCGGCCTTGATCTGGCTCAGCCGCACGCCATAGGCATTGAGGATGATTTCCACATTGAAGCGCGTGCCGGAACCGGCGCGGTCGATCGAGACACGCTTGCCCACCAGATCGCGGATATCCTGGATGCCGCTGTTGCGGCGTGCCACCAGATGCACCGTTTCCGGATAGAGATTGGCGATGACGCGCAGATTGGGCTGTTTGGCGCGGCGGAAATACAGGCCTTCGCCGTTATAGGCGGAATAGACCAGATCGGCCTGGGCGAAGCCGCTTTCGATTGTTTCGTTGCCGACCGCCGCGATATTCGCCACCGAGCCAGCGCTGGTCAGCGCCACCGCGATCAGGCCCGGCACGCCGCAGGAGCCGCCGCGTTCGCAGGGCCGGCTGCCGGTCGGGTTGGAAATCGCCGAGGCCACCAGCGTGCCGATCGGAAAGGCGGTGGTGGCGGCCGAGCCGGTCACGATGCGGAAAAACCGCAGCTCATCACCAACCGCCCGCGCGCCGGCCGGCGCTGCCGGCAGCAGGGGAGCAGCCAGACCGGCGGTGGTCCAGGCAAGGGAGGAAAGCAGCAGGTCGCGGCGGCGCATGGCGCCACTATAGCGCGCTCAGTCGCGTCTGTCGAAACGCAGCTTGCCGATCAGTACCAGCCCGGCCAGCACCAGGGTGACGGCATTGGCCAGGATCAGGGCGGGCGAGCCGATCAGCAGGCCGTAGCACAGCCACAGGCCGATGCCGACCACCATCAGGCTGAACATGCCGAGCGAGACATCGCGCGCCGACCGGCTGCGCCAGACCTGGATCACCTGCGGCAGATAGGCCAGCGTGGTCAGGCTGCCGGCCACGATGCCGATGGCCTCGACCCAGTGCGGCTCCCAGGACAGCCCGGCGATGGGCATGGAGTAATCAGAGGCGGGAGATGAAGGCGTTTTGCAGTTTGGCGATGATGCCGCGCAAGGTGGCGGGATCGTAGGGCTTCGGCGCCAGCTTGCCCCAGATCGGCTGCGGCCAGCACGGATCGTTATGGAAGCGCCCGATCACATGCACATGCAATTGCGACACCTGATTGCCGAGCGCGCCGGTATTCAGCTTGTCGGGGCCGAACACGGTCTTGATCACGCGCTGCGCCTGGGCAATCTCGTTGATCAGCAGCTTGCGCTGCTTTTCGTTGAGGTCGGCAATCTCGACCAGGTTCTCCGCCGCCGGCACCAGCACCAGCCAGGGGAATTGACTGTCGTTCATGATCTGCACAAGACAGAGCTTCATGCGACAGATGGGCAATGTGTCGCGCCGCAGCTGGTCGTGCAGTTGGAACATCGAAACTTCTCGCTTTATTGCTGTTTATCGAGTATCGGACCGGCTGGATATCGCATTTTTCGGGGATATGTCCATGGCTGTCTCAAACATGCCCGTCCTGCGCGTGCAACCGCGCGAAGATCGCCGCATTCGTAGCGGCCATCCGTGGATTTACGCCAATGAACTGGTGCTGGATGCCGCAGCCAAAGCGCTACCGCCGGGTGAGCCGGTACGGGTCTACGACGCCCATGGCGGCGGGCTGGGGGTTGGTAGTTTCAACTTGCATTCCCTAATCGCTGTACGGCTCTTCGATAGGAATATCGATACGCGCATTGATGCGGGTTTTCTGGCGCATAAACTTTCCGAAGCCGTGCAGCGCCGACGCAACTTTTTCGATCAGCCCTATTATAGGCTGATTCATGCCGAAGGTGACGGCCTGCCGGGCTTTGTGGTCGACCGCTTCGGCGATTCGCTGGTGGTGCAGGCCAATACTGCCGGGGCGGAAAAACTTACCCCGGCCTTGCTCGAAGCGATGCAGGAAGTGCTGCGGCCAAAGGCCGTGGTGCTGCGTAATGACAGCCCGGTGCGCCGCCTGGAAGGCCTCGGTGAAACCATCGCTCTGGCCGCCGGCAGCCTGGAGCCGGCGCCGCTGGTGGAAGAGGGTGGCCTGCGTTTTGCGCTCGATGCTTTGGCCGGGCAGAAGACCGGCTGGTATTTCGATCTGCGTTTTGCGCGCGACCTGATCGCGTCGCTGAGCCAGGGTGCGCGGGTGCTGGATTGTTATTGCCATACCGGTGCCTTTGCCCTGCGTGCTGCCAAAGGTGTGCCTGGCAAGGGCGGTGCGGCAGCGGTGCTGGGCATCGATCGCTCCGAACTGGGTGTGGCGCTGGCGGCCAAGGCGGCGGCCGAGAATGGCCTGGATGGCATCTGCCGCTTCGAGAAAGCCGATGCCTTCGAGCGGCTGGAAAGCCTGGGCGCGGCCGGCGAGAAATTCGATCTGGTGATCACCGATCCACCGAACTTCGTCAAAAGCCGCAAGGATCTCGGCCCGGGCAGCCGCGCCTATCGCAAGCTGGCGCGGCTGGCAGTGCCGCTGGTGGCGCCGGGCGGCTACTGGTTCGTGGCCTGCTGCGCCCATCTGCTGCCGGGCGAATTATTTGCCAAGGAAGTATCAGCCGGCCTCACCGCCGCCGGCCGTGAAGGCCGCCTGCTGGCCCAGGGCGGCGCCGGTCCGGATCATCCGGTGCATCCGCATCTGCCGGAAAGCGCCTATCTGAAATGGCTGCTGTTCCAGGTCGATTGACGCTGGAGAAAATCTGTCAGGCGGCGCCGCGCAAGGCCTGCGGATCGGTCACCTTGCTGATCGCCTGATGCAGCATGTTCACCAGGGTCTTTTCGGTCGGCCCGCCGGCACCGGTGACATGCTGCGCCAGCAGCACATACATGGCATCGACATGGATGCGCACGACTTCGAATTGCGCATCGGTCGGCACCGACAGGGTGCCGATGAAATCATTCAGCAGCTTGGCCAGCAGGGTCAGCAGCGGATAGCCGAAGATGCCGCCCATACCCTTGATCTCGCGCGCCGTGGTGGCCAGGCGCGGCAGGGAATAGGCGCGTTCGGCATTATCCTGGCTGGCGGCCTGGATGGCCTGGCGCATGGTCTTCAGCTTGTCCATCACCTCGATGGCGAAGGCGTCGCCATTGGCGGCAATGGTTTTTTCCAGTTTGGCCGTAATCTCATCGGTCAGGTTGACCGAGAAGCCCTTGCGGAAATTCACCGCCTTGCGGCGCAACTCCTGCGGAGCCTTGAAGAATTCCGGTTTGGTCTGACGCATTGCCTGAACCCGCGCATGGGGCGGCCGATTTGCCGCCGGATGATGGTTTTTCCAAAATAGCAAAATCAGCACCCGGCACAATAAAATACGTGATTAGTTTGTGCTAATGCCGGTTTTGTTTCGGCAGCCATTCGCCCAGGCGTTTCAGGGCTTCCTCGACCACCGCCGGCTCGACGCAGAACGAGAAGCGGATGAAGCGTGCGCCATTGGCGGTGTCGAAATCCGCCCCGGGTGCTGCCACCACGCCGGTTTCGTCCAGCATGCGGCGGCAGAAGGCTTCCGAATCGTCGCTGAAAGCGCTGACATCGCAATAGAGGTAGAAAGCGCCATCGGGCGGCGCGAAGCGGCCCAGCCCGAGACCCGGCAGGGTATCCAGCAGCCGTTGCCGGTTATGGGCATATTGTGCCACCCGCCCGGCCATCTCGTCATCGGAATCGAGCGCCGCCAGGGCGGCAATCTGCGACAGGGTGGGGGCGGAAATCTGCAAACTGCCGGCCAGCGCCTCGACGCGCGGCACCAGCCGCTCCGGCAGCACCAGCCAGCCGATGCGCCAGCCGGTCATGCCCCAGTATTTTGAGAAGCCGTTGACCACGATGGCGTCGTCGCCCTGTTCCAGCATGGTGGCGGCCGGCGCGCCATAGGTCACGCCGTGATAGAGTTCATCCACGATCAGCCACAGGCCGCGTTGCCGGCAGGCGGCATACAGCGCGGCCAGATCGGCGCGGCTCAGCATGGTGCCGGTCGGATTGGCCGGACTGGCCAGCACCACGCCGGCAATATCCGCCGGCAAGGCCTCGATCATCGCCGCCGTGGGGCGAAAGCCGGTGCTGGCATCGGTGCCGATGCGATAGGGCGTCAGATCCAGGGCGCGCAGGGCGCCGTGATAGGCTGGGTAGCTCGGCTCCACCACGGCGACACGCTGGCCGGCCGAGAAGGCGGCCAGGAAACTCAGCATGAAGCCGGAGGACGAGCCGATGGTGACGGCGATGCGTGCCGCCGGAATGCTGAGGCCGTAGCGGCGTTGATAAAATGCGGCAATGCCCTCGCGCAGCCGGCGCAGGCCGAGCGCTTCGGTATAAGGCACCGGCCCGGCGCGCAACGCCGCCTCGGCGGCGGCGATGGCGCGCTGCGGCGGCGGAAAACTCGGTTCGCCGACCAGCAGGTTGACCACATCGTCGCCGCGCGCGCGCCGTTCCACCAGCGCATTGTAGATGCGCCACATGCGGTAGATTTCGAGGTCGCTGCGGCTGGAAGCAGAGGGCGGGGGCGGGAGGGACATGACGGCCTGTGCAAAAGTTAAATACGGGAAGGGCGCAGCAAGGCACCGCTGGCCAGCGCGACGCCGAGGCCGATCAGCAGGATGCCGCCCCAGGTGACCGGCTCGGGCCATTCGCCGAGCAGCGGAATCGCCAGCAGGGCGGCCAAAGCCGGCACCAGGGCGCCGAAGGCGGCAGCACGTCCCGGCCCCAGCCGCTGCACGGCATAGCCATAGGTATACATGCTGATCAGGCCGGATAGCACCGATTGCACCGCCTGCACGGCGATCTCGAAGGGCGGCGCCTGCAACAATGTCGGCTGCAGCACCAGCAGGTAAAGCGGCAGATAGGCCAGGGCGGAGAAGCAATAGACGACCGCTGCCGCATGCCAGGGGCTGAGCCCGCTTTGCCGTGCCACCAGGGTGTAGGTGGCCCAGAGCAGACCGCCGAGCAGAAACAGCCCATGGCCGCGCCACAGGCCGCCGCTGCCGGCAAACAGATGATAGCCGCCCAGCGCCACCACGCCGGTCAGGATCAGGCCAAGGCCAAGCAGCCGCTCGCGCCCCGGTCGTTCGCGCAGCACCAGCCAGACCAGCAACGCGGTGAAGAGCGGCATGCTGCCCGGCATCAGCGCCCCGGCATGGGCGGCCGGCGCAAACAGCGTGCCGGTGGTGCTGGCGCAGACAAAGGGCAGGCCGGCGCCCAGCAGCATCAGCGCCACGAAGCGGTTGCGGCGCGGATTGCCGGCCTGGAAACCCGGGCCGAGGCGCCAGAGCAGCGGCACCAGCAGCAGGGCGGGCGGGGTCAGGCGCAGGAAGATCACATCCCACAGGCTGAGCGAGCCGGTGACGCCGAACCGCGTGATGGCCAGCCCGGCAGCCCAGAGCAGCACGGTGAACAGGGCGGCGGCGACGCCGGCCAGCGGCAGCAGGCTGGGCGGGCTGGGGGCGGCAAGGCTGGTGGCGGCAAGATTGGGCGGCGCGGCGGGCTGGGTCATGGTGGCATTGTGACGCCCCGGGTCCGGCATGTCCTTGCGAATTTGCACCTGTTCGGGCGCAAAATTGGCATAGAATGCCAACGGGAAATCGAAATTGGAGGAAATATGCCAATAGAGGCGCTGGATCGTTTTGACCATGCCATCCTGGCCGCGTTGCAGCAGGATGGCCGGTTGAGCAATGTCGAACTGGCCGAGCGGGTCGGCCTGTCGCCCTCACCCTGCCTGCGCCGGGTCAAGCGGCTGGAGACGGAAGGCTATATCACCGGCTATCGCGGCCTGCTGGATCGCGACCGGGTCGGCCTGGGCATGACGGTCTTTGTCGAGATCAAGGCCGAGCGGCATTTCATCGAAGCCTCCAAGGCCTTGCAGGAAGCCCTGGCCGCCATACCGGAAGTGGTGGCGGCGCATATGGTGTCGGGCGAGGCGGATTTTCTGGTCGAAGTGGTGGTACCCGATCTCAAGGCCTATGAGCGGGTGCTGAACGAACGCCTGCTGACGCTGGGCATGGTGAAGGATATCCGCTCGAATTTCGCCATCCGCATCATCAAGACGGCGGCCCCGCTGCCGTTGCAACATCTCGTAGCGTGAATACCTTCAAGTTGCCGCAATTTGGTCGTCAAAGTGGCGGGAATGGGCGGCAATACAGGCGTGCCGGGATGATCCCGGATGGGGAGGCGGCGATGCGGTGGGGACGATGGCTGGTCGGAAGCGGGTTGTTGCTGGGCTTGTCGGCCTGTGCCGATATCCAGTGCATGTCGGCGCCGGATCGCGCCGCCTGCCATGCCGCCTATGCGCAATACCAGGGCTGCCGGGCCGACAATGCCTCGCTGATCCGCCATATCGGCGACCGGCCGGTGCAGGAATGCCGCCGCGAGCCCTATCAGGAATGCTACCGCGACCGCAGCGGCGAGCGGCATTGCCGCACCCGCTGGGGGCCGGAAAACTGCCGCACCACCTGGGAGCCGATCTATGACCGCACCGCCTTCAACCAGGGTGTGGCCACCTGTATGGGGCAGAGCGGCCAGGGTGGTTATCTCGGCCGTTTTGCCGGGTGGTGAACGGCGCCGATAGCAAGCCCGCTCTCGACTCTGGCGGGTGGCCGGGGCTATAGTCCGGCAGCGCCGTAAAGCCGCCATATTCCAGGTCTATTCCAAACCCAGCCGGTGCCGGCGGTGGTGCGAAGGATGGGGGTGGGGCAGGCCGTGCGCCCCCGTATCGTAACGACCAACCGCTTGCGGCCCCATTCCCACCGTTCAGCATCGCAGGACGCCATGCGCTATTCGGGACTTTTTGTCCTTCTTCTGGTTTTCGCTGCCAATCTCACCGGTTGGATCAATCTCAATCCGCCGGTGGAGCCGCGTCCCTGGGGCGAACTGATCAACGGCGTGGATTATTCCCCGTTCCAGGCGGATCAGGGGCCGAACAACAAAAAATTCCCCTCGTCCGAGGATATCGACCGCGACCTGCAATTACTGTCGAGCAAGGTGCGCCATCTGCGCACCTATTCCACGCTGGACGGCCAGGGCGAGATCGCGCCGATTGCCAGCCGCTATGGCCTGGATGTGCTGCAGGGTATCTGGCTCGATGGCCGGCTTGAGCGCAACGAGGAGGAAATCACCAACCTGGTGCGCATCGTCAAGGAAAACCGCAATGTGCGCCGGGTGCTGGTCGGCAACGAGACCATGCTGCGGCTGGATATGCCGATCACCGACCTGATCCAGTATATCCGCCGCGTGCGCACCGAGCTGGCCGGCACCGGGGTGGAAATCTCCACTGCCGAGACCTGGGATATCTGGCTGCGCTATCCGCAATTGGGCCGCGAGGTGGATTTCATCGCCATCCATCTGCTGCCCTATTGGGAAGGCCAGTCGCCGGAAAAGGCGGTGGAATATGCGCTCGGCCGCTATCAGCAGGTGAAGGACGCCTATCCGACCAAGAAGGTGGTGATCACCGAAATCGGCTGGCCCTCGGAAGGCCGCATCCGCCGTGACGCAGTACCCAGCCCGACCACGCAGGCCACCTTCCTGCGCGGCTTCCTCAACATCGCCAACCAGCGCGGCCTCGATTATTTCATCATGGAGGCCTTCGACCAGCCCTGGAAGCGCAATATCGAAGGCAGTGTCGGCGCCTATTGGGGCATCTACAATGCCGACCGCACGCCGAAATTCCCGATGATCGGCCCGGTGGAGGATCGTCCGCACTGGCCGCAACTGGCCGCCGGCAGCATGTTGTTCGCGCTGCCGCTGCTGGTCTGGTTCCTGGCGCGCTGGAGTGACCTGCGTTTTTCCGGCCGGCTGTTTTTCGGCGCCCTGATCCAGATTGTCACCTCGGCCATCGTCTGGGTGGTGGATACCGGCTTCCGCACCTATATGAGCCCCGGCGTGGCGCTGATGTGGGCCATGCTGCTGCCGTTGCTGGTGATGCTGTTCATCATGGTGCTGGCGGAAGGCCTGGAGATGTCGGAGGTGATCTGGGCCAGCCGGCGCCAGCGCCTGTTCCTGCCCTTCAAGAACGATCTGGCGCGCGACCACTGGCCCAAAGTGTCGATCCATGTACCGGCCTATAACGAGCCGCCGGAAATGCTGATGCAGACGCTGGATGCACTGGCGGCGATGGATTACCCGAATTTCGAAGTCATGGTGATCGACAACAACACCAAGGACGAGGCGGTGTGGCGCCCGGTGGAGGCGCATTGCGCCAAGCTGGGGCCGCGTTTCCGCTTCTTCCATGTCGCGCCGCTGAAGGGCTTCAAGGCCGGTGCGCTGAATTTTGCGCTGCGCCACATGGCGCCGGATGTCGAAGTGGTCGGCGTGATCGATGCCGATTATCTGGTGGAGCCGGATTGGCTCAAGGCGCTGGTGCCGCATTTCGACCGCCCGGATGTCGGCTTCGTGCAGGCGCCCCAGGATCACTACGACTGGAAGGAAGATGCCTTCAAGGAGTATATCAACTGGGAATATGCCGGCTTTTTCCAGATCGGCATGGTGCAGCGTAATGAGCGTGACGCCATCATCCAGCACGGCACCATGACGCTGGTGCGCAAGGCGGCGATGGATCATGTCGGCCCCTGGGCGGAATGGTGCATCTGCGAGGATAGCGAGATGGGCCTGCGCCTGCTCGCGGGCGGCTGGAAGAGCGCCTATACCGATAGCCGTTTCGGCTATGGCCTGACGCCGGACAGTTTCGGCGCCTACAAGACGCAGCGTTATCGCTGGGCCTATGGCGCGGTGCAGATCCTGAAACGCCATTGGCGCGACATGCTGCCCGGCGATACGCGCAAGCTCGATCCGATGCAGCGTTATCACTTCGTCGCCGGCTGGCTGCCCTGGTTTGCCGATGCGCTCGGCCTGGTCTTTGCCATCGCCTCGCTGGCCTGGACCGTCGGCGTGCTGGTGATGCCGAAGTATTTTGAATTGCCGCTCGGCCTGTTCCTGCTGCCGGTGGTGGCGGTATTCGCCGCCAAGGTGGCGCAGTTCCTGTGGCTCTACAAAATCCGCGTGCCATGCAGCTTCCGCCAGCGCCTCGGCGCCGGCCTGGCCGGCCTGGCGCTGACCTATACCATCGCCAAGGCGATGCTGGCCGGCCTGTTCACCTCGAAGCTGCCATTCATCCGCACGCCGAAGCATGAGAACCAGCCGGCCCTGGTGCAGGCATTGATCATCGCCCGTGAGGAAACGCTGCTTGGCGGCCTGCTCACCGCAGCCGGCATTGCGATGTGGAATTTCCAGGGCGGCGAGGATCCGGAAGCGCGGCTCTGGGGTGTGGTGATGCTGGCCCAGGCGATGCCGTATTATGCGTCGCTGGCGCTGGCGATGATCTCCACGGCCAAGAGCCGCTTCCGCAAGCCCGAGGCGATGGCCAAGAATGCCCCGGTACCCAGCCTGTTCACGCTCGGCAAATCCGAGGCGCCCAATCCGAGTGCCGGCGCGGAGTGATCCGCGCCGCATTTTCAGCCAGTCTGTTTCAGACCCGTCTGTAACCCTAGAATCAGAGACCGACGATGCCCGCGCCGGCCACCCGCTTCCTGTATCTGCTGCTGTTCCTGACCCTGGCCGCGCTGCTGAATGCCGGCGCCTGGTGGTGGCCCAATCGCCCGCAGCCCTATGGCAATATCACGCCGGGTGAGCCTATCGGCCTGGTCAAGAGCGTGTCTTTCGCCCCGTTCAAGCGCGGCCAGAGCCCGCTCACCCAGGTCTATCCGACGCGCGACGAGATCGAGGACGATCTCGCCGCCGTGCGCCAGGTGGCCAAGGGTGTGCGCACCTATACGGCGCGCGAGGGCTTGCAGGCGGTGCCGGAACTGGCCGGCAAATACGGCCTGGAGGTGATCCATTCCGCCTGGCTCGGCGCCAAGACCAATATCAACGAGGAGGAAGTGGAGGCGCTGATCGATCAGGCCAACCGCTATCCCGACACGATCAAGCGCGTCATCGTCGGCAACGAGGTGCTTTTGCGCAAGGATCTCACCGTCGATCAGGTGATCGGCTATATCCGCCGCGTCAAGGCGGCGGTGAAGCAGCCGGTCAGTTATGCCGATGTGTGGGAATTCTGGCTGCGCTATCCGCAATTGCTCGATGAAGTCGATTTTGTCACCGTGCATTTCCTGCCCTATTGGGAGGATGTGCCGATCGCGGTGGCGCAGTCCATGCCGCATATCCTGGATGTGTACGATACGGTGGAGCGCCGCCTGCCGGGCAAGCCGATCCTGATCGGCGAAGTCGGCTGGCCGTCGCTGGGCCGCTCGCGCCGCGAGGCGGTGCCGTCGCGCCATGAAGCCGCCAGCTTCATCAGCGATTTTCTGCGCGTCGCCCAGGATCGCGGCCTGGATTACAATCTGGTCGAAGCCTTCGATCAGCCCTGGAAAGTGGCCTTGGAAGGCACCGTGGGCGGCGCCTGGGGCCTGCTGGACGAATTGCGTCATCCGAAATACGACGATAGCGGCAAACTCTCGGAATTGCCGAACTGGTCGATCTATGCCGCGCTGGCCAGCCTGATCGGCCTGATCCTGGTGGTGTTGCAGGTCAACCGCCTGGCTGCCTTGTCGCCATTGCGCATGCTGGGCGGCATCCTGCTGGCCCAGGCGGCCGGTGCAGCATTGGCGGCCTGTGTGGAACATGGCCTGAGCCACAATTTCAGCCATCTGCGGTTTGCCGAATTCCTCCTGATGCTGACGGGCCAGGCGATTTTCGCCATGCTGCTGTTTGCCGAAGGGCTCGACCGGCTGTTGGGCCAGGCGCCGCCAGCCGCGCCTTTCATGGGGCTGGCAGCGCGGCTGCGTGAAATCAGGCAATTCGGGCCGCTCTATCTGCCGCTCGGCAATCATACGGTTTCGGCGGAAAAGCTGGCGGATTTCACGCGCCATTATCGTTTGCGGCTCGGCGAATGGCTGTTCGCGGCCTTTGCTCTCTATGCGCTCTATCAGAATGTCATGCTCAGTGTGGCCGGGCGTTACCGCGATTTTCCGATTGATTATGCGTTGTTGCCGGCGCTTGGCTTATTGCTGCTGGCGCTGCTGAAAGGGCGTGGCGACTGGTCGCTGGCCGGCAGTTTCGCCACGCCGCATGCCAAGCCGCAGCGTCTGCTGCTGGAAAAGGCATTGGTGTGGCTGCTGCTTTGTTCGGCGGTCATGCTGGTGCTGATTGACCGGCCGGATAATCGCGAGGCATTTGCCTGGGCCTTGATCAGCATCGCCTATGCCATGCCGCTGCTGTTCAATTTGAGACATAATGCAAGGTTGGCATCGGCGCCTTAAGCTTTTATAGTCGGCGCGAGAATAGTCCACTATTCCATCAAGATATCATAAACGGAGGAACGAACCATGAAGCGGATTATGTTCGGTTTCGCGCTGCTCGGCGCCATTGCCATGTCGGGCGCGGCCGATGCGCAGTCGCGTAACCTCTCGATCGCCACCGGCGGTACTGGCGGCGTGTATTACCCGATGGGTGGCGGCCTCGCCAATCTGCTCACCAAGTATGTACCGGGCTGGCAGGCGACGGCTGAAGTCACCGGCGGTTCGGTCGACAATCTCAAGCTGGTCGGCGCCAAGAAGGCCGATATCGGCTTCTCGATGGCCGATGCCTCGCTCGATGCCTCGCGCGGTGAAGACAAGTTCAAGGGCAATGTCGTGCCGCACAAGGCGCTGGCCGTGCTCTATCCCAACATCATGCATGTCGTGTCGGTCGAAGGCGTTGGCATCAACAGCTTCGCCGATCTGAAGGGCAAGCGGGTTTCCACCGGTTCGCCGGGTTCGGCCACCGAAGTGATGGCCTTCCGCGTGCTGGAAGCCGCCGGCTTTGATCGCGACAAGGACGTGAAGCGTGAGCGTCTCGGCGCCGCTGAATCGACCAATGCCCTCAAGGACAAGAAGATCGACGCCTATTTCTGGGTTGGCGGTCTGCCGACCGCAGCGGTGACCGATCTCGCCGCCACCCCGGGCACCAAGATCAAGCTGGTTGATCATTCCGATCTGGTGGCGAAGATGAATGCCAAGTATGGCCCGCTCTATGCCACCGGCACCATCCCGGCCGGCACCTATCCGGGCCAGGACAAGGATAACGCGATTTCCAGCGTGTGGAACATCCTGCTCGGCCACGACTCGATGCCGGATGATGTGGCCTACAACATCGTGAAGACCATCTTCGAGAAGCGCGATGAACTGGCCATCGTTCATGGCGAGGCCAAGAACATCAAGCCGGAGAACCAGAAGGCGGCCAACACCCCGGTGGCCTTCCATCCCGGCGCGCTGAAGTATTTTGCCGAGAAGGGCATCAAGGTCCAGTAAGCCGCCACGCCGCACGGCGTCGCGACCGAACCCTGCCCCGGTGCCGCCGGGGCAGGGTTTGTTTTAACAGGGGTGCGTAAATTTTACATAAGAAGGGGGCGGCGATTATGAGCAGCGAAAGCGGCAAGATCACCGAAGGACTGGACGCCGACGTCCAGCGCAAAGTCGAAGAATATATCGAGCAGGAGGAAGGCGCAGCCAATCGCCTGTCTGGCTGGGCCGGCTATCTCATCACCGGGCTCGCGGTGGTGATGACGTTGTTCCACCTCTATGCCGCCTACGATATCGTCCCGACCCAGGAATTGCGGCCGATCCATGTCGGCTTCGTGTTGCTGCTGACCTTTCTGCTGTTTCCCATCGCGGCGCGTTTTCGTGATCGTATCCGCTGGTGGGATGTGCTCACTGCGCTGATCGGCATTGCCACCATCTGGTATCTGCTGGAAGGCGGCGAAGACCTGACCGACCGCGCCACTTTGCCCAATCAGACCGACATGATGGTGGGTGCGGTGTTCATCCTGCTGGTGCTGGAGGCGACGCGCCGCACCACCGGCTGGATCATGCCGGTGGTGGCGGCCTGCTTCATTCTCTATGCGCTGTTCGGGCCTTATCTGCCGGCACCCTGGACCCATAAGGGCTATGAGATCGATCGCCTGGTCGGCCATCTCTACATGACCCTGGAAGGCATCTTCGGCACGGCAGTGGATGTCTCATCCAGCCTGATCATTCTGTTCACCATCTTCGGTGCCGTGCTGCAATTTTCCGGTGCCGGCAAGTTCTTCATCGATTTCTCGTTCTCGGCGCTGGGCGGCAAGACCAACTCCACCGGCCGCGCCATCGTGCTGTCCTCCTTCCTGCTTGGTGGCCCGTCGGGTTCCGGTGTTGCCACCACCGTCACCATCGGCTCGGTGGCCTGGCCGATGATGAAGCGCGCCGGCTATCTGCCGGCAGCGGCCGGCGGCCTGCTCGCCGCCGGTGGCCTGGGTGCCATCATCTCGCCGCCGGTGCTGGGCGCGGCGGCCTTCCTGATCGCGGAATTCCTCAAGATCTCGTATCTCGATGTCATCCGCATGGCCGCCATCCCGACCATTCTCTACTATTTCAGCCTGCTGGTGATGGTGGAACTGGATACCGGCAAATACGGCATTGCCGGCGTGTCGCTGGGCCAGCGCCAGAGCCTGTGGACGCTGACCAAGACGCATGGCTATCACTTCACCTCGCTGATCTCCATCGTGGTGCTGATGCTGTTCGGCTTCTCGCCGGTGCTGAGCGTGTTCTGGGCCACCATCCTGGCGATTGTGGTCAGCTATTGCCGCCGTGATACCGCGCTGGTGCCGCGCAAGCTGGTGGATGCGCTGGCGGCCGGCTCGGTCGGCGTGCTCGGCACGGCGGCCACCTGCGCCGCTGCCGGCATCATCGTCGGTGTGGTCACGCTTACCGGCCTGGGGCTGAAATTCTCCGCCATCGCCATCGCCTATGCCGGCGGCAGCCTGGTGCTGACGGCGGTCTACACCTCGCTGATCGTGTGGATCGTCGGCCTCGCCGTGCCGGTGACGGCTTCCTACATCATCTGCGCGGTGATTGCGGCGCCGGCACTGATCCAGCTCGGCGTGCCGGATTACGCGGCGCATATGTTCATCTTCTACTACGCGGTGCTGTCGGAAGTTTCGCCGCCCACCGCTTTGTCGCCTTTCGCTGCGGCAGCGATCACCGGCGCCAGCCCCTACACCACCACCCTGCAAAGCTGGAAATACACCCTGCCGGCCTTCCTGGTGCCGTTCGTGTTTGTGCTCGATCCGCTCGGCATCGGCCTGTTGCTGGAAATGCCCAAAGACGGCGGCTGGTGGCAGATCGTCTGGGTCGGCTTCAGCACCTGTGTCGGCATCTTCGCTTATGGTGTTGCCACCCAGGGCTATCTGTTCGGCGCCACCAAGGGCCTGGTGCGGATCGGCTTCACCCTGGCCGGCACGCTGCTGCTATTCCCGTCGATCCTGGATGCGATCTTCGGCTTTGTCGGCCCGCAGCATATCGAGCCGCTGAAGATCATCGGCACGATTGCCACCTTCCTGCTGATCGCCTGGCAATATATGCGACGACCGGCCAGGCCCGCGGCGGCTTAGCCAGCAGCGGCTTAGCCAGGGGCGTATCAAGGCGCCGGCCTGCCCGGGAATAACGGGCAGGCCGGCGCTTTTTTTGTGGTCAGGCGGAAAGCAGCGGAAGCTGGGTGGCGGCCGGGCCGCCCGCCGCCGCGATGGCATTGGCCAGCGCCGGGGCCAGCGGTGGCACGCCGGGTTCGCCGGCACCGCCGGGATCGGCCTCGCTCGGCACAAAGAACACGTCGATCTGCGGCGTGTCGGCCAGGCGCAGCATGGTGTAATCGTCGAAATTGCCCTGCTCGATGGCGCCGTCTTTCAGCGTGATCTCGCCATGCAGCGCGGCGGTGAGGGCAAACACGATGGCGCCCTCAAACTGCGCCGTGGCGATATTGGGATTGAGCACACGGCCGATATCGGCGGCGCAGACCACGCGGCGGATATGCGGCTTGCCGTTTTCCAGCGCCACCTCCACCACCTGCGCCACGATGGCGCCGAAACTGCTATGCAGCGCAATGCCGCGCCCCTGCTGCGGCCCCAATGGCGTCTGCCATTGCGCATGCTCGGCCGCCAGATCGAGCACGGCACGATGGCGCGGCGCATTGCGCAGCAGGCGCTGGCGGTAAAGCAGCGGATCGATCTTGGCGGCGCGTGCGGCGCGGTCGATCATGGTTTCCTTCACGAAGGCGGTATGCGAATGGCCGACCGAGCGCCAGAAGCCGACCGGCACCGGGCTTTCCACCGGCAGCCAGGCGATATGGTGATCGGCGATGCCATAGGCCGCTTCATGCGCGCCCTCGAAGGCGGTCTCGTCCGGCCCGATGAAGCGTGACGGCGGAAATACCCGGCGCATGATCGACGGACAGGCGATGACCTGTTTCCAGGCGATCAGATTCCCCGCTGCATCCAGCCCGGCCCGCACCCGGTGCAGGCTGGCCGGGCGGTAGAAATCATTGCGCATATCGGCTTCGCGCGGCCACAGTGTCTGTACCGCGATGCCGGGCACCTGGCGCGCCACCTCGGCAGCCAGACGGACAAAATCCGCCTCGGCGCGCCGGCCGAACCCGCCGCCCAGGAAGGTGGTATGTATGCGCACCTTGTCGGCATCGATACCGGTAGCCTCGGCAGCGGCCTTGCGGGCGGCATCCTGGGCCTGGGTCGGCGCCCAGACATCGACATAACCATCGCGGCCCAGCCGCACCGTGGCATTCATCGGTTCCAGCGTGGCATGCGCCAGCAGCGGCAGGCGGTATTCAGCGTCCAGCACCTGGGCGGCACGGGCCAGGGCGGCATCGGCATCGCCGGCCGCCTGGGCCTTGTCGGGCTTGCCGCTGACCAGGGCCTGTTCATAGAGCCGCCAATGGGTCGCGGTATCCAGGCGCGGCATCGCCGCCGGCCCCCATTCCGCCACCACGGTATCCAGCGCCTGCATGGCATGCCAGCTGGTTTCCGCCACCACGGCATAGGCATTGTCCAGTGCCACCACCTGGCGCACCCGCGGCAGCTTCAGCGCCGCGCCGTCATCCAGCTTGCGCAAGCGGGCGCCGATTTGCGGCGCAAAGCGCAGGGCGGCGTAAAGCTGCCCCGGCTCGCGCACATCCAGGCCGAAGCGGGCCTGGCCGGTCAGCTTCGCCGGCGTGTCGAGGCGCGGCAAGGCCTTGCCCAGCAGGCTCCATTCGGCGGCGGATTTCAGCGTCACGGCCTCCGGCGCCGGCTGGCTGGCGGCTTGTTCGGCCAGATCGCCATAAGCAGCGCTGCGGCCGCTGGCGCCATGCAGCACCATGCCGGCCTGGGCGCGGCATTCATCCGGCGCCACGCCCCATTGCTGCGCGGCGGCCTGGATCAGTTGCTGCCGCGCGCGCGCGCCGGCCAGGCGCAGCGGCTGCCACAGCCAGCGCACCGAAGTGGAACCGCCGGTCACCTGCTGGCCGGCGATGCGGCCCAGGCGTTCCAGCAGCCAATCCGTGGTACTGCTCAGGCTGGCCGGATCGCCGCCGGCCAGCATGGCTTTGACCAGATAGGTGTTGCGATAGATGCTATCTGCCGGTGCGGCGCGCATATCGATGCGCGCCAGCGGCATATCCAGTTCCTCGGCCACCAGGGTGGGCAGGATGGTATACACGCCCTGGCCCATTTCAGACTGGCAGACCAGCACGGTGGCGCGGTTATCCACGCCGACATGCAGCCAGATGCCGAGCGGAAAACTCTGCACGCTGCGCACGCGTTGCTGGTTTTGCGCGGCTGCCGGCAGCGGCATGCCGATCAGCAGGCCGGTGGTGGTGATGCCTTTCAGCAGACTCCGGCGGTTGATCAGCGCCCGAGCTGCATTTGGGAGGGAAGCCATAGCGCCAACTCCGGAAACAGCATGATCAGGGCAATGCCCAGGGCCATCATCACCATATATGGCACGGCGGCCTTGTCCACCTCGATCAGCGGCGCACCGGTGATCGAGCGGATCACGATCAGGTTCATGCCCACCGGCGGCGAGATCAGCGCCAGTTCCAGGTTGATGGTGAGCAGCACGCCATACCACACCTTGTCGATGCCCAACGCGGTCAGTACCGGCAGCACCACTGGCGTGGTGATCAGGATGATCGAGAAGCTTTCCAGGATCAGGCCGAGGATGAAGATCACCAGCATCAGAATGGCCAGGAACTGGTATTTGCTGAGGTTGTTCTCCGTCACCATCTGCACCAGTTGATCCGGGATATGCAGCTTGGTCAGCATATGGCCGAACAGACCGGCGGCGACGATGATCAGGAACAGCACCGCCGAGGTGCGCGCCGCATCCTGGCCGCCTTGCCACAGATCCTTGATGCCGAATTTGCGGTAGATCACGGTGGCGATGAACAAGGCCCAGAGTGCGCCGAGCGCCGCCGCCTCGGTGACGGTGACGATGCCGAAATACATGCCGCCGAGCACAAAGGGCGGCAGGCTCAGCGCCCAGATCGCGCGCCGCAGCGCCGAGCCCATTTCGGGCAAAGTGGCGCGCGCCGGGCGGATATAGGCGCCGCCCAGGCTCAGGTTGCGTTCCCGGCGGCCTTCGGTGAACCAGCAATAGAAGGCAAACAGCGCCGCCAGCAGCAGGCCGGGGAACACGCCGGCCATGAACAAAGCGCCCACCGATGTATCCGAGGCGACGCCATACAGTACCATCGGGGCCGAGGGCGGAATCAGGATGCCGAGCGTGCCGCCGCCGGCCACCACGCCGTAGGCGCCGCGCGGGCTGTAGCCGTATTTCAGCATCTGCGGGATTGCCACGGCGCCGATGGTCAGCGCGGTGGCTACCGAGGAGCCGGAAATCGCCGCGAAGATGGTACAGGCAAACACCGTGGCAATGCCGAGGCCGCCCGGGATATGGCGCGTGAAGGTGTGTGCGGCGCCATAGAGATCGTCCACCACCTTGCCGCGCACCATGAAATGCGACATCAGCATGAAGAGCGGGATCGCCACCAGCAGATAACCATCCAGCTTGCCGATGATGAATTCGCCCAAGGCCGGGATGCTGCCTTCCACGTAATAGAGGATGGCGGCGGAAAACAGGAACATGCCGGCAAACATCGGCAGGCCGGTGTAGAGCAGCGCGATCAGCAGCGCCAGGATGATAAAAAAGCTCATGCTCGCGCGCTCACTCGTGGCTGCGGGTGCCGTGGACTGGATCGTCATTGGCCGGTGGCTGCCAGTCGCGCCGCAGGGCGGCGGCGAATTGCAGCAGCGCCACCAGCAGCAGCAGGGCGCCGCCGATCGGCAGGAAAACCTGAATCCACCATAGCGGCACCCAGGCCAGGGTATTGGCCATCACGCCGATCATCTGCGAGAATTCCACCATCTCGATGCCGGCCAGCAGCATGATGATGGCCACGGCAATCACCGAGAGGGCGGAGAACAGCGCCAGCAGGCGCTGGCCGCGCCGGCCCAGTTTCAGCACCAGCGCATCCACGCCGATATTGGCATTGCTGCGCTGGGCATCCGGCATTGCCAGCATCACCATGATGATGACCAGCCAGGTGGCGCTTTCATCGATCCAGCTTTGCGCGGCGCTGAAGAAATAACGCGTGCCGACACCGGCGCTGACCAGAAACAGGCAGAGCAGGGCGGCGATTCCCGCCAGGCCAAGGCCGAGGCGGGAGAGCAGGGTGACGGCACGCGTGATCATGATGTCTGGCTCAGAGCTTGTTGAGGGCTTCGACCAGCTTCGGGCCGTTCTGCGGCGCCGCCTTGATGAAGGCGTCGATCACCGGCTTCTGCAGGGCGGCCTTCCAGGTTGCGGCTTCGGCCGGGGTCTGCATATGCAGCGTCATGCCCTTCAGCGGCAATTCCTTGACCGCCGCTGCCGCCGTGGCTTCGGTCAGGCCGATCATGTCGGCCTCGGCCTTCATCACGGCTGCTGCAATCGCATCCTTCTCGCCGGTGCTGAGGCGGTTATACCAGGCCGGGTTGGCGAACATGTGGAAATAGACCGCAAAATACGGCGCCACGGTGCCATATTTCTGCACTTCGAAGAATTTCCGGCTGACGGCGGCGGAAACATCGGTCAGGCCGGCATCCAGCACGCCGGATTGCAGCGCCTGATACACTTCCGGCGCCGGGGTCGGAGTCGGGGCGGCGCCCACGGCAGCCAGGCCGGCATCGGAAATCGCCGACAGGCCGCGAATCTTCAGGCCCTTGAGGTCTTCAAGCTGCACGATCGGCTTCTTGGCCGAGGTGAAGATCGATTGCCGGGTGGTGTAGAACCAGGCCAGATTGCGCACGCCCTTGCTGGCCAGCGCCTGTTCCAGGATCTGCGCCGCCGGCGAGCCGGGGAATTTTTTGATCCGCTCCAGATCGGTGAGCAGATAGGGGATGGTGAGGGCATTCATTTCCGGAATGGTGTTGCCCCAGGTGAAATTGGTCAGCACGCCGGCTTCGAAGGCACCGCGCGCCACGCTGGCATGGGTTTCCGACTGCTTGGCAAGCTGCTCGGCGGGGAAGATTTCCACCTTCATGCTGCCCTTGGTGCGGGCTTCCAGATCGGCCTTGAAGGCTTCCACGGCCTTGTGTACGTGATGCGCCGTCGGCACCGGATGGCTGATCCGCATCACGGTCTGCGCCTGGGCGGCGCCGGCGGTCATCATGGCGGCAAAAACGGTAAGCGTGAGCGATGCGAAGCGCATGGCGATGTTCCCTCCCAAGGAAATTTAAGCGTCGTTATGTAACAGAAAGAGCAGTCTAGAACATCCCGGGATTGCGTCCTATGGCCTGAAAGCCGGGATTTTTTGCCGCCATCCGGGCCGGGTGCGGCCCAGGCTTTGTGGCGGAAATACGGCAAAAGCCGCTGCCAAGATGCGGGCGACGCTCTTGTATATTGCCCCCCGAGAGGCGATATTACCGGCGCCGCCCCGGGCATTGTGCCGTCGCAAGAGAAGGATACCCAACCATGAGTCGACCGACGTTTTCCGGCCGACGCCATTGGGCGCCGCTTGTCCTGCTGGCGCTGCCGCTGGTGCTCGCTGGCTGCGACACGGCGCGCGAAGCGCTGGGCCTGAACAAGAAGGCCCCGGACGAATTTGCCGTGGTGACCAAGGCGCCGCTGGTGATGCCGCCGGAATTCGGCCTGCGTCCGCCCGAGCCGGGTGCGCCGCGGCCGCAGGAAGTGTCGCCGCGTGAACGTGCCCAGGCCGCCCTGGCCGGCCGTGGCGGCGAGGCTGCCGGCCAGTTGAGCCCGCTGACCCGCAATGCCCAGGGCCAGGCGGTGCAGCGCAGTGCCGGCGAGGCCGCCTTGCTGCAGCGGGCCGGTGCCAGCAATCCCGATCCGGATATCCGCCGCAAGCTGAATGACGAATTCACCCAGCTTGCCGAGCGCGACCGCCGCCTGGTGGATCGCCTGGTGTTCTGGCAGAAGCCGCAGGAGCCTTCGGGCAGCGTGGTGGATGCGCAGAAGGAGGCGCAGCGCCTGCGCGAGAATGCTGCCCAGGGCAAGAGCGTCACCACGGGTGATGTCCCGACCGTGAAGCGCCGCGAGCGTGGTGTGCTGGAAGGCATCTTCTGATCCTGCACGGATAGGCCCTGCACGGTAAAAGCCGTGTAACAAATCGGTGCGCCGGCTGGTATCAAGGCCGGCACACCCTATATGTCCCCTGCCGATCGCATCGCCACATGCCGGGAGGTTCCGTGCGCCGTCTGTTTTCTGCCCTGCTATTCGCCAGCCTGTCGCTTCTCGCCGCCCTGCCGGCGATGGCCCAGGTTTTCCAGCCCACCCGCTTCATGCTGAATAATGGCCTGGAAGTGGTGCTGATCGAGGATCATCGCGCCCCCATCGTGCATCACATGGTGTGGTACAAGGTCGGCGCCGCCGATGAAGCGCCCGGCGAATCGGGCGTGGCGCATTATCTCGAACACCTGATGTTCAAAGGCACGCCGAATGTGCCGGCGGGTGAATTCTCCAAGACGGTGGCGCGCCAGGGTGGGCGCGACAATGCCTTCACCGCGTCGGACTATACCGGCTATTTCCAGACCATCGCGCGTGACCGGCTCGACCTGGTGATGCGCATGGAAGCCGAGCGCATGCACCGGCTCACCGTGCAGGAAGCCGATGCGCTGCCGGAATTGCAGGTGGTGCTGGAGGAACGGCTGAGCCGCACCGACAATTCGCCGCGCGGCCAGTTCGGCGAGCAATTCGACGCAGCGCAGTTTCTGGCGCATCCCTATGGGCGGCCGATCATCGGCTGGGCGCATGACATCAAAAGCCTGACGCTGGACAAGGCGCTGGCCTTCTATCGCACACATTACGCGCCCAACAATGCGGTGCTGATCGTGGCCGGCGATGTGTCGCCGGGCGAATTGCGCGCCCTGGCGCAGAAACATTACGGCATGATCCCGATGCGCCCGGTGCCGCCGCGTTTCCGGCCGCAGGAACCGCCGCAACTGGCGGCGCGCCGCCTGACCATGCGCGATGCCCGGGTCAGCCAGGCTTCGCTGACCCGTTCCTATCTGGCGCCGAGCCGGGTGGCGGGCGAATCGAGCCATTCGGTGCCGCTGTCGGTGCTGGCCGAAATCATGAGCAACGCCACCGGGCAACTGCATCGCAAGCTGGTGGCCAATGATGGCCCGGCCGGCTCGGCCGGCGGCTGGTATCAGGCTTTGTCGCTTGATCCCAGCACCTTCGTATTCAGCGCCGCGCCCAAGCCGGGCCGCAAGATCGAGGAGGTGGAAGCCGGCCTCGATGCGGTGATCGAGGCTTTGCTGCGCGATGGCGTCAGCGAATTTGAACTGGCGACGGCGAAGAATGTGATGCTGGCCGATGCGGTCTATGCCCGCGACAGCCTGTTCGGTGCCGCCCGCACCTTCGGCGTTTCGCTCACGGCCGGCCTCAGCGTGGAGCAGGTCGAGGCCTGGCCGCAACTGGTGCGCGCCGTCACCCGCGAACAGGTGCATGAAGCGATCCGCCATGTCTTTGACGAGCGCCGCTCGGTCACCGGATTGTTGCTGCCGAAGGAGCCGAGCTGATGCTGCGCCGGATCGTTGTTGTTAGCCTGCTGCTGCTGATTCTGCCGCTGGCGGCATTGGCCGGGCCGCGTATCGAGCGCGTGGTGGGTGAGAGTGGCGTGGAAGCCTGGCTGGTGCGCGAGCCGAAAATCCCGATGATTGCCTTGCAGGCGGTGTGGCGCGGCGGCTCGGCCACCGATCCCGAAGGCCTGGAAGGCCGCGCCGAATTTGCCGCCTCCCTGCTGGATGAAGGCTCGGGCGAGATGTCGGCCGAGATGTTCCAGGAAGCATTGCGCGCGGATGCAATCTCGCTCGGCGCCGGTGTGGACCGGGATTACCTTACCGTCAATCTGCGCACCCTGTCGGAAAAGCGCGAGCGCGCCTTCAGCCTGCTGGCGCAGATGCTGACCCAGCCGAGGTTTGACGACGAGCCGATGGCGCGCATGAAGGCGCAGTTGCTGGCGGCGGCACAGCGGGCGCAGACTGCGCCTGGCAGCATTGCCAATAACCGCTTCATGGCGGCGGCTTTCCCGGATCATCCCTATGGCCGCCCGGCCCAGGCGCCGGCCGCCAGCCTGGAAAAGCTCGGCCGTGATGAAGCGGCGGCCTATCTCGGCAATGTGCTGGCGCGGCGCAATCTGGTGATCGGCGTGGTCGGCGATGTTGCGCCCGAGGAATTGAAGCGCCTGCTCGATCTCGGTTTCGGCAAATTGCCGGCCGAGCCGAAGTTGGCGGTGCCGCCGGTGGTGGTGCCGAAGGTGGTCGCCAAGCCGATCGTGGTGCCGTTCGAGAATCCGCAGAGCATGGTGCTGTTCGGCGGCCCCGGCCTGCTGCGCGACGATCCGGATTATTATGCCGGCACGGTGCTGAATTACGTGCTCGGCGGCGGTGGCTTCAATTCGCGTCTCACCGAGGAAATTCGCGAGAAGCGTGGCCTGGTCTATTCCGTCGGCACCGGCTTGCAGCCGATGCCGGCTGCCGGCCTGTTCGCCGGCTCGCTCTCCACCCGCAATGAACAGGTGGCGCAGGCCCTGGCGCTGGTGCGCGATCAATTGGCGCGTATCGCCAAGGATGGCGTCAGCGAACAGGAACTGATTGACGCCAAGGCGTTTCTCACCGGCTCCTTCCCGCTGCGGCTCTCCTCCAATGCGGCGATTGCCGGCATGCTGAGCGCCATGCAACTGGCCAATCTCGGCCCGGATTACATCGACCGTTATCCCGATTACATCAATGCGGTGAACCTGGAAGATATCCGCCGCGTCGCGGCGCGACTATTCGCCAGTGGCGATCTGCTGGTGGTGGTGGTGGGCAAGCCGGCCGGGATCGGCGGCTGAGCCATGCCGATCCGCCGCCTGCCGGAAACTTTGGTCAACCGCATTGCCGCTGGCGAGGTGGTGGAGCGACCGGCCTCGGCGGTGAAGGAATTGGTGGAGAATGCGCTGGATGCAGGCGCGCGGCGCATCGATATCGTGATCAACAATGGTGGCCGCAGCCTGATTGCGGTCAGCGATGATGGCTGCGGCATGGCGCCGGATGAATTGCCGGTGGCGGTGGAGCGCCATGCTACCTCGAAACTGCCCGGCGACGATCTGCTCGATATCAAATGGCTCGGCTTTCGCGGCGAGGCCTTGCCGTCCATCGGCGCGGTCAGCCGGCTTTGCCTGACCAGCCGGCGTAAGGGCGATGAGGCCGGCCATGTGCTGGAGGTGGAGGGCGGCCGGGTCGGCCAGGTCAAGCCGGCAGCGGCGCAGCCCGGCACGCGGATCGAGGTGCGCGACCTGTTCTATGCCGTGCCGGCGCGCTTGAAATTCCTCAAATCGGAACGGTCGGAAGCCTTGGCGGTGCAGGAAATTGTCCGCCGGCTGGCGATGGCGCATCCCGATGTCGGCTTCACCTTGCAGGAAGATGGCCGCGTCAGTTTCCGTGCTGCCGCTGCCGAAGCCTCGGGCCAGGCCGAGATGCTGGCCGATAACCGCCGCCTGCGCCGGCTGGAGCAGATTCTCGGCCGCGACTTTGCCGATAACGCGCTGACCATCACCGCCGAGCGCGAGGGCATCCGGCTTACCGGCCATGCCGGTCTGCCGACCTTCAATCGCGGCAATGCCCAGCATCAATATCTGTTCGTGAATGGCCGCCCGGTGCGCGACAAGCTGTTTGTCGGCGCGGTGCGCGGCGCCTATGCCGATTTCCTCGGCCATGACCGCCATCCGGTGGTGGCGTTGTTCCTGGAGGTGCCACCGGATCAGGTTGATGTGAATGTGCATCCGGCCAAGGCGGAAGTGCGTTTTCGCGATCCCGGTCTGGTGCGCGGCCTGATTGTCGGGGCGCTGCGCCATGCCCTGGCCGAGGCCGGCCATCGCGCCAGCACCACGGTGGCGCAGGCCGCACTCGGCGCGCTGGCGCGGCCGGCCAGCCTGCCCAACATGCCGCTGCCCTTTGGTGGTGGTGCTGCTGCTGCCATGCGGCCAAATGCCTATGCCTATCAGCCGGAGCGTTTTGGCCCGATGCTGGCCGATGCCGTGGCGCTCTATAACGCGCCGGAGCCGAGCGGCCTGGCACCGCAGGCGCGGGCCGAGCCGGCTGCCGCCATCGCGCCGGGCAATTATCCGCTCGGTGCAGCCCGGGCGCAGTTGCATGCCACTTATATCGTGGCGCAGACCGAAAGCGGCATTGTCATCGTGGATCAGCATGCCGCGCATGAGCGGCTGGTCTACGAGCGAATGAAACAGCATCTCGCCGGCGGCAATGTGCCGCGCCAGGCCTTGCTGCTGCCCGAAGTGGTGGAATTGAATGAAGCCGAGGCGACCCGGCTGGCAGCGCGGGCCGCTGAACTGGCGGAACTTGGCCTGATGCTGGAAGCCTTCGGCCCTGGCGCGGTGCTGGTGCGCGAAGTGCCGGCGATGCTGGGCGATGGCGATGTGCAGGGTCTGGTGCGCGACCTGGCCGACGATCTGGCGGAATACGATACGGCGCTCAGCCTCAAGGAAAAGCTGGAGGAGGTCTGCGGCACGATGGCTTGCCATGGCAGCGTGCGGGCCGGGCGCCGCCTCACCCTGGATGAGATGAACGCCCTGCTGCGCCAGATGGAAGCCACGCCGCATTCCGGCCAGTGCAATCACGGCCGGCCGACCTATGTCGAACTGCATCTGGCCGATATCGAAAAGCTGTTCGGCCGGCGTTAACTTAGTTTAACACCGGCCGCGCCCGTTCGGCGATGCCGCGCAGATCGGCGCCTTTGGGCAGGGTGCCGAAGGCATGGCCCCAATCGCCGGCCAGGCGCGAGGCGCAGAAGGCATCCGCCACCGCTGCCGGCGCGCCGCGCACCAGGATGGCGCCCTGCAAGGTCAACATCATGCGCTCGACCACGCGGCGGGCGCGGCTTTCGATATCGCTGATATCGGTGAATTCCGCCTTGAGGCCGTTGATCGCCTGATCCAGGCGCCGGTCGGCGCCGCTCGCCGCTTCGATCTCGGCCAGGAACACATCCAGCGCATCGCTGCTTTTCATCAGCGCGCGCAGCACATCCAGGCACATCACATTGCCCGAGCCTTCCCAGATCGAATTGAGCGGGATTTCCTTGTATAGCATGCCCATCGGGCCTTCATCGACATAGCCATTGCCGCCCAGCACTTCCATGGCTTCCACCACCGCCATCGGTGCGCGCTTGCACACCCAGTATTTCACCGCCGGGGTGCAGAGCCGCATGAAGGCGGCTTCCGCCGCATCCTCGTCGCGGCGATCAAAGGCGCGCGCCAGGCGCAAAGCCAGCGCGGTGGCGGCTTCCGATTCCAGCGCCAGGTCGGCCACCACATTGGTCATCAGCGGCTGGTCGATCAGATGGCGCTGGAAGGCGCGGCGATGGCTGGCATGATGCAGCGCCTGCGCCACCGCGCCGCGCAGCAGCCCGGCCGAGCCGAGCGCGCAATCGAGCCGCGTATAGGTGCCCATCTCGATGATGGTCGGCACGCCGCGACCTTCTTCGCCCAGCAGCCGGCCCCAGGCGCCGTGGAATTCCACTTCCGAGGAGGCGTTGGATTTGTTGCCCACCTTGTCTTTCAGGCGCTGGATGCGGATGGCGTTGCGGCTGCCATCGGGGCGGAAACGCGGCACGAAGAAGCAGCTCAGGCCGCCCGGCGCCTGGGCCAGCACCAGATGCGCGTCGCATTGCGGCGCCGAGAAGAACCATTTATGGCCGGTGATGATGAAGCCACCCAGGCCATCGGGCTCGGCGCGCGTGGTATTGGCGCGCACATCGGAGCCGCCCTGTTTCTCGGTCATGCCCATGCCGATCAGCACCGAGGTTTTCTGTTCCACCGGCAGCGAGCGTTTGTCATAGGCGCGGGCATAGATTTTCGGCAGCCAGGTGGCGGCCAACTCGGCATCGCGGCGCAACGCCGGCACCGAGCCATAGGTCATGGTGGTGGGGCATTGGCTGCCCGGCTCGATCTGTGCATGCATGATATAGCCGGCGGCGCGGGCGACATGGCCGCCGGCACGCGGCGCGGCCCAGGGTGCGCTATGCAGGCCCTGGCCGATGATCAGGCCCATGATCTGATGCCAGGCAGGATGGAATTCCACCTCGTCGCGGCGATGCCCAAAGCGATCAAAAAGCTGCAATTGCGGCGGAAATTTATGCGCCAGCCGGCCGGCCTCGATGGTTTCGGGCAGGCCCAGCCTGGCGCCATAGGCGGCGAGATCGTTCGCAGCCCAGGCGGCGCCTTCACGCTTGGCCGCATCCACCAGCGCATTATCCGAGGTGAACAGGTTGTGGCCTTCCAGTGCCGGCGGCTGATTGAAAACTTCATGCGTCTCGAAGGCGGTCAGCGCAGACATGGCATTTCTCCCGTAAAGCTTTGGCGGTGAGTCTAACCATTCGGCCGCGCTTGAAAAGCCTGCCGTTGCGTCAGGGGGCGAAGGCTTTTGCCGCGCCTTCCGGCAGCGGCATGTCGAACACATTCAGCGTGGCAGAAACCAGCGCATAATAGCCGATCACGCCGACCAGATCGGTCAGCGCCGGCTGGCCCAGCAGCTGCATCGCGCGATCAAACAGCGCCTGATCGATGGTGCGGTCGCGCCACAGCGTGCTGGCGACATCATACACCACCGCTTCGGTCTCACTCATTGCCTCGGGCCGCTGGCCGAGCCGCAGGGCTTCGATCTTGGCCTCGGCGAGGCCAGCCTCGCGGGCGAAGCGGGCATGCGCCCACCATTCGAATTCCGCCTTCCAATGCTGCGCCGTCACCAGGATCGCCAATTCGGAAAGATCGCGCGGCAGCGCATTGCGGAATCGCAGATATTCGCCCAGCCGCTGCGCCCGGTCGGCCAGTTCCGGCGAGGCGAGCCAGGGTACGAACGGCCCCTGTAGCGAACCGCGCGGACCGTTCAGGATGGCTTCGCTCACTGCGCGCTGTTCCGGCGTCATGGTTTCCGGCGTCGGCATCGGGATACGCGGCATCGGGGGCTCCTCCATTTGTGATTGGAGGAAGTTTAGCTTGCCTCAGAGCCGCAATTCAAACACCGCTACGCCCAGGCTCCGGCCATTGACCAGGATTTCCAGTTTATGCGCGCCGGCATGATAGCGCCGCGTGCTGATCGGCTTCAGCGCATGGCGTTTATCCAGCCGCAGGCTGGCGCCGGCTTCGAGGCGCGGCTTGGCCAGCTTGAATACTTTCGGCTGCTGGCCGCCGCGCGCATTGCGCCAGTGGATGGCGTAATCCACCGAGAAGGTGGCGGCGGCCTGGCCGGCATTGCGCAGTTCAAAGCCGAAGCTGAGCGTGTCGCCGACCTGATAGCGCGTGGCGCCAAGCGTCAGCCCGGACAGGCTGGCCGGCGTATCGAAATCGAAGCCCATCAGCGCCAGCGCATCGCGGTTGCCGCGTTTCACCAGGCTGCGCAGGCCATGGCGCACGGCATCGCGGGTGCCGGCGGCATCCTCGCTCTGCCAGCGCTGCGCGGTTGCCACTGCCAGGGCCGGGTGATCCTTGGCGATATCGTTCAGGTTATTCGCCACCGAACGGCGCACATTGTCATGCGGGTCGGCGCGCAGATGCTCGATGATCTCCAGCACCGGCGCCGGATCGGCAATGAAGCGTTTCAGCCGCAGGCCCCAGGGCAGGCGCGGGCGCAAACCTTCCGAACACAGCCGGCGCAGATGCCAATCCGGCTCATGCACCCAGCGCCGCACCTGCTGCATGGTCAGGTCGTAATGCTGTTCCAGATAGGGCCGGATATCGAATTCGGCGCTGAAATAGCCGGTCAGCCGGGCCAGGGCTGGCAGCGATAGCTCCGGATGCGCCAGGCCATGGGCGCCGACAAAATTCAGCAACGGCAGATGGCGGAAGGCGGCCATGCCGCTGCCCTCGCGCCATTTCTCGTCTGCTGCCGGCAGGCTGGCCAGGATGATTTGCAGCGCTTCCGGATAATCCGCCGGCAAATAGCGACGCAGGCCATCGGCAATGGCGCGGCCACGCTGCATCAGCGTCAGGTCCGGGAAGGCCGCCAACAGCTCATGGCGGAAGGATTTGGCATCGAAACGGCGATGCCGGACCTGGATGCGCGCCGCGATCTCGTCGATCACGGCGGCATCGAAAAAATCCTTCAGCACCTCGGCCATCAGGCTTTGCCGAAACCGCCGCCCGAGGGCGTGGAGATGACAAACACATCGCCCGGCAACATCGGGGTCGAGCAGCGGCCTTCCATCGCATCGCGGCCGCCGGCCTTGCGCTCCACCCATTGCTGGCCGACTTCGCCATTCTGGCCGCCATTCAGGCCAGCCGGTTCGACGATGCGGTGCGATGAAAGTAGCGTGGCGGTCATATCCTCCAGGAAACGCAGCCGGCGGATGGTGCCATCGCCGCCGCGATGCGCGCCCTTGCCGCCCGAGCCGCGCCGGATGCGGAAACTTTCCAGCAGGATCGGGAAGCGGAATTCCAGCACTTCGGGATCGGTCAGGCGCGCATTGGTCATATGGGTATGCACCGCGTCGCAGCCATCAAAATCCGGCCCGGCACCAGAGCCGCCGCACACTGTCTCGTAATACTGATAGGTGTTGTTGCCGAAGGTGAAGTTGTTCATCGTGCCTTGCGCGCCGGCCATCACGCCGAGCGCGGCAAACACCGCATCGGTGATGCATTGGCTGGTTTCCACATTGCCGGCCACGGTGGCGGCCGGATATTGCGGATCGAGCATCGAGCCTTCCGGGATGATGATCTCCAGCGGTTTGAGGCAGCCGCCATTGAGCGGGATATCGGCATCCACCAGGCAGCGGAAAGTATACAGCACCGCCGCCACACACACCGCCTTGGGCGCGTTGTAATTGGTCGGATGCTGGCCCGATGTGCCGGTGAAATCGATCTTGGCGGTACGGGCGGCGTGGTTCACCGTCACCTTCACCTTGATCTGCCAGCCATCATCCATCGGCATGGTATATTCACCATCCTTGAGACGGGTGATGACACGGCGCACCGATTCTTCGGCATTGTCCTGCACATGGCGCATATAGGCCCGCACCACATCGAGGCCGAACTGCTCCACCATGTTGCGCAATTCCTGCGCGCCCTTTTCGCAGGAAGCGATCTGCGCCTTGAGATCGGCGATATTCTGCGACGGATTGCGCGCCGGATACTGGCCGGATTGCAGGATGGCGATGGTCTCGGCTTCCAGGAAGCGGCCACCATCCACAAGTAGCACATTATCCAGCAGCACGCCTTCATCGGAAACCGTGCGGCTATCCGGCGGCATCGAGCCCGGCGTGGTGCCGCCGATATCGGCATGATGGCCGCGGCTGCCGACATAGAACAGCACCTCCTGGCCGGCCTTATCAAATACCGGCGTGATCACCGTGACATCGGGCAGATGTGTGCCGCCGGCATAGGGTGCGTTCAGCATGAACACGTCGCCCGGCTTCATGCTGCCGGCGCGGCGGTTGATGATGGTCTTGATGCTTTCCGACATCGAGCCGAGATGCACCGGCATGTGCGGCGCATTGGCGATCAATTCGCCATCCAGGTCGAAGATGGCGCAGGAGAAATCCAGCCGTTCCTTGATATTCACCGAATAGGCGGTCTTTTCCAGCACACTGCCCATCTGCTCGGCGATCGACATGAACAGGTTGTTGAAGATTTCCAGCATCACCGGATCGACATCGGTGCCGATCGCCTTGCGCTCGGGCAGCGCCTCGACACGCTTCAGCACCAGGTCGCGGCGCTCGGTCAGGCGCGCCTGCCAGCCCGGCTCCAGCACAATGGTGGAGGTGCTTTCGGTGATGATCGCCGGGCCGCGCAGAATTTCGCCGGGGCGTAAAGCGGCGCGGTCGTAAACCGGGGTTTCGTGCCAGGTGCCGGCCATATAGGCGCGGCGCTGCGCCAGGGCCGGAATCTCGCTCTGGCCGCGCGGCGCCACGATGGCTTCGACATGATCCGGTGCGTGCTCGCCTTCGCCCACCGCTTCCACCGCCACCGAGCCGACGATCAGCGGCTTTTCCGGGCTGATGAAGCCGAAGCGCTGGCGATGCGCCGCCTCGAAGGCGGCCTTGGTTTCGTCCAGGCCGGCAAAATCCACCACCAGGGCGGAATCCGAGCCGCCATACCGCAGATGCAGCCGGCGCAGAATGCTGGTCTTGGCCGCCGGCACGCCCTGGGCCAGCATGTCGGCTGCCGCTTCGGCGGCCAAGCCATCCAGTTCCCGGGCAAAGTCGGGCAGGGCGGCGGCATCAAAGGCGCGCTCGACGGTCTTTTCCTTCAGCACGCGCATATCGGCCAGGCCCATGCCATAGGCCGAGAGCACACCGGCCAGTGGATGCAGCAGCACTTCGGTCATGCCCAGGGCATCGGCCACCAGGCAGGCATGCTGGCCGCCGGCACCGCCGAAGCTGGACAACACGTATTTGGTCACATCATAGCCGCGCGCGACGGAAATCTTCTTGATCGCATTGGCCATGTTTTCCACGGCGATGGCGAGGAAGCCCTCGGCCATTTCCTCGGCGCTGCGGCCATCCTGGCTGGTCGCCTGCACGCGGGCATGCAACTCGGCGAATTTCTCGCGCACCACGGCATCGTCCAGAGCTTCATTGCCATCGCGGCCGAACACTTTGGGGAAAAAATCCGGCTGCAACTTGCCCAGCATCACGTTGCAATCGGTGACGGTGAGCGGGCCGCCGCGGCGATAGCAGGCCGGGCCGGGATTGGCGCCGGCCGAATCCGGGCCGACGCGATAGCGTGCGCCGTCAAAATGCAGGATCGAGCCGCCGCCTGCCGCCACGGTGTTGATCAGCATCATCGGCGCGCGCATGCGCACGCCGGCCACCATGGTTTCAAAGGCGCGTTCATATTCGCCGGCATAATGGCTGACATCGGTGGAGGTGCCGCCCATGTCGAAGCCGATCACCTTGCCGAAGCCGGCCCGGGTCGAGGTTTCCACCAAGCCGACCACGCCGCCGGCCGGGCCGGACAGGATGGCATCCTTGCCCTGGAAAAAATCCGCATCTGCCAGGCCGCCATTGGATTGCATGAACATCAGCCGCAGCGCGTTCTTCTCGGCATCCAGGGCGCCGTTGTTCAGCGCATTGGCCACCTGATCGACATAACGCCGCAGGATCGGCGAGACATAGGCATCCACCACCGTGGTATCACCCCGGCTGACGAATTTGATCAGCGGGCTGACCTGATGGCTGGCGGAAACCTGGGTGAAGCCGATTTCGCGTGCCAATGCCGCCACCTTGGCTTCATGCTCGGGATAGCGATAGCCATGCATGAACAGAACGGCGCAGGCGCGGATGCCATCGGCATAGGCGGCGCGCAGGGCGGCCTCGGCGGCGGCCAGATCGAGCGGCGTTTCGATGCTGCCATCGACGCGCACGCGCTCGGGCACTTCCACCACCTGCTCATAGAGCATTTCCGGCAACTGGATATGAAGCGCAAACAGTTTTGGCCGGGTCTGGTAGCCGATGCGGAGCTGGTCGGCAAAACCTTCCGAAACCAGCAGCAGCACCCGGTCGCCCTTGCGCTCCAGCAAAGCATTGGTGGCCACCGTGGTGCCCATCTTGACGGCTTTCACGGCGCCTTCGGGCAGCGCATCGCCCGGGCGCAGGCCGAGCAATTCGCGGATACCCTGCACGGCGGCATCCTGATAGCGTTCCGGATTCTCGGAGAGCAGTTTGTGGGTGACGATGGTGCCATCCGGCTGGCGGCCGACGATATCGGTGAAGGTGCCGCCGCGATCAATCCAGAATTCCCACTCGCCGGTCATTGAAGCTCTCCCGTTTGATGTTGGGCGCAAAACTACAGAACGTTGACAATTTGTCAATAAAAAATCAACGTCGGTGAGCCAGCCCTATAGCGAGGCAGCGGCGCGGGCGGCCTGGTCGTAAAGCCCGGACAAGGCCCGCATGGTCTCGGCGATGCGGGCCAGCTCGCCCGGCTTGCGGCCGATCAGGGCGGCGGCCTCGGCCAGCAACTGCTCGCGCACGCGGCGGTAATTCAGGCAGGCCTCGCGGCCTGCCGGCGTGGTGGAATAGTGGATTTCCTTGCCGCGTTTCTCGCCCTGCACCAGGCCCAGCCGGATCAGCTTCTTGAGGCCGTAATTCACCGTATGGGTATCCTCGATATTCAGCACCAGGCAGAGATCGGCCAGGCGTTTCGGCCGGTCGCGGTGGTTGATGCTGTGCAGCACCATCACATCCAGCGCTGCCAGATCGCCGATGCCGGCAGCATTCATGCAGCGCACGATCCAGCGGTTGAAGGCATTGGCGCTCATCATCAGCGCGAATTCAAATTCGCTGAGATCGGAAAGCTGTTCGGAAGCCAGATGGGCCGAGGATACGATCGGGCGATGCGTTGCCGCCGGCTTGGCCTTGCCGGCACCGGCCTTGCTGCTTTTGCCTGCTGCGGTCTTGCGCGTTGCCGTCATGGGCCGCTCCCTGTGCTTTGGTCCCTGTTCTCTGGTCCCTGTTCTCTGGCATGGCCCAGCAGTAAAGCCAGCCGGCGGCGGCTGCAAGGGCCGGCATGCCGGGGTGCGGCTGCAGCATGTTTCGCGCCGCGTGCATAACCGGCATGCAGCGGCTGCATGGCCCAGGCGATATCCTTGCTGGCTCCGTGGCAAGCGCTTTGCTAGTGTCCCGCGATGCGTCCCCAGCACCTACTTCTGCTTGTCGTCATCTGCGCCGTATGGGGCTTCAATTTTGTCGTGTCGAAATGGGCGGTCACACATTTCCCGCCGGTTTTCTTCACTGCCCTGCGCTTCTGCTGCCTTGGTCTGCTGCTGCTGCCCTGGCTGAAACTGCATCGCGGCCAGATGAGTCTGGTGCTGCAGATTGCCCTTTTCATGGGCATGTTGCACTTCGCGCTGATGTTCAATGCCTTGAAAATGGCGCGCGACGTTTCCGTCATCGCCGTGGTGGTGCAGCTTGGTGTGCCGATTGCCACTTTGCTGGCCTGGGCCATGCTGGGTGAAACCGTGCGCTGGCGCCGTGGACTTGGCATTCTGCTCGCCTTTGGCGGCACCATGCTGATGAGTTTCGATCCAGCGGTGTTCAGCTATGGCCTGGCGGTGCTGATCTGCCTGCTCAGTGTCGCCTCGATGTCTTATGGCCAGGTGCTGGTGCGGCGCATCCGCGAGGTCGATCCGCTCGGCATGCAGGCCTGGATCGGCGTGGTCAGTGCGCCCGGCCTGTTTGTGCTGTCCTATCTGTTTGAAAGCGGCCAGATCGAAGCCAGCCTCGGTGCCGGCCTGCGCGAATGGTCGCTGCTGGCCTATTCGGTGCTGGGCGTGTCGCTGTTCGGCCATGCCGGTGCCTATTACCTGCTGCGTCTCTATCCGGTCGCCATCGTCAATCCCGGCCTCACCCTGGCGCCGGTGCTGGGTATTCTGTCCGGCGTGGTGGTGCTCGGCGAGAGGCTCAGCGAACGCGCCATGATCGGCGCGGTGATCACTTTGGTCGGCGTGTTGATCGTCACCCTGCGGGAGGGCCAGCTTGCCGCCAAGCCGGTTGCCCCGGCCATCGAAAAGCCGGCCCCCGCCCCGGCAGATATCAAGTCTTGAACCATGCGTGTGGAGTAGGGCGATGTTGATTCACCAGCGTTCGTCGCCGAATTTTGATGAGCGACGCTGCCGCAAGCCGATTGATCTGGTGGTGCTGCATTATACCGGCATGCAGAGCGGCGAGGCCGCCTTGCAGCGCCTGACCGATCCGGAATCCAAGGTATCGGCGCATTATGTGGTGGATGAAGCTGGCAGCGTGATCCAGTTGGTGGATGAAGCGGCACGCGCCTGGCATGCCGGCATGGCATTCTGGCGTGGCGTGCGCGATGTGAATGCCCGCTCCATCGGCATCGAACTGGTCAATCCGGGGCATGAATTCGGCTATCGGCCGTTCCCCGAGGCGCAGATTGCTGCCGTGGTGGAATTGCTTGCCGGTATCAAGGCGCGGCATGGCATTCCCGATACCGGCATTGTCGGCCATTCCGATGTGGCGCCGCAGCGTAAGGAAGATCCGGGTGAGTTGTTTCCCTGGGCGCGGCTGGCCAAGGCCGGGCTGGGCCTGTGGCCGAGCGTCGATTTCCGGCCCTCGCCGCATGCGCCGGAATTGCGCCCGGGCATGAAAAGCGGCGCGGTGGTGGATTTGCAGGTGGCGCTGGATCGTATCGGCTATGGTATCGAAGGCAGCGGTGTCTACGATCCGCTGACCGAGACGGTGGTGCGCGCTTTCCAGCGTCATTGGCGCCCGGCGCGCATCGATGGCATTGCCGATCCGGAAACCACCAGCCTGATCCACCATATCGCGCAACGCGGTTGACTCGCAGCCCCGCGCCGCTTCCAAGCCAGGCGGAAATGCTCTATTGCTCGCGCCGGTGCCAGATGGCTGGACGGTCGCGGTATCCCGAAAGGGATGTCGAGGAAAGTCCGGGCTCCACGGATACACGGTGCCGGGTAACGCCCGGCGGGGGCGACCCCAGGGACAGTGCCACAGAAAACAAACCGCCGCCGCCCGCAAGGCCGGCGGTAAGGGTGAAAAGGTGCGGTAAGAGCGCACCGCGCTTCTGGTAACAGCGGCGGCAGGGCAAACCCCACCGGGAGCAAGACCAAATAGGGATGGCGGCCTGCCCAAAGCAGGCGAGGCGGTTTCCGGCCTGCCATCCGGGTCGGTCGCGCGAGGCATCCGGTAACGGATGTCCCAGAGGAATGGCCGTCCAGCCCGCGCAAGCGGGTGGACAGAACCCGGCTTACAGGCTGTCTGGCACCACAGCTTTTTGCTTTTATGGATGATTGACAGCCACGCCGCTGCGTCTTTAGGCTGCAACTCGACGGTGCCTGAAAGGGCCTAACTGGGAATACGGTGCGGAGCAATCCCATGCCGTAGCTGCCCCTGCAACTGTAAGCGGCGAGTTCTCCGCCATTCATGCCACTGGTGCTGCGGCACTGGGAAGGCGGCGGAAGACGGCGACCCGTGAGCCAGGAGACCAGCCGTCAGCCGTGGTCACACGCGCATGCGCCGGGCAGGGTGTCTCGGTGGGCGGTTTTCCGACCGGCTGTCGCCGGGCGGGTGCCTTATGCGCGGTGACGTGCCACACGTTACCAGGGTTATGCCCATGCTTTTCCATGTCCTGTTGCTGCCGGCTTTGCCGGCCGCTTACCGCCCGCCAATCCCCCTTTTTGCTGCTTGGCCACCTGGTCACCACCGCGCGCGGTGCTGAATCAGCCGTCATAGCCTTGCCAATATGTTATGTTATAACATAACATATTCTCGCTACTATACAGGCAGTCTGGCCTTATCCGCCGCGATGGCATCGCGCCGGCTGCCCGATCTGGGGGAATTCCATGTCGAAATCAATGTTTTCCGCGCTGCTTGGCGGCGCGGCCCTGTCCGGTTTTGCGGTTGTTGCCGAGGCGCAACAACAGGCGCCGGTGATGTTGCCCACCCTGTCGGTGACCGGCACGGTGGAAGCCGGCGACGAGGCCGGTGGCCTGCATCTCAACCTGCCGGCCAGCACCGGCAGCCGGCTCGATCTGACGCCGAAGGAAACCGCCGCGGCGGTGGAAGTGCTGTCGGAAGCCACCTTGCGCGAACGCGGCTATGCCAGCGTGAATGAGGCGGTGCAGCGCGCCACCGGCTTCAGTTCATTGGCCGCCGCCGGCAATGGCGGCACCAGCCTGGCGGCACGCGGCTTCACCGGCCATGGCTCGGTGATGCAGCTTTATGATGGCACGCGGCTCTATGTTGGCTCCGGCACCGTCACCTTTCCGTTCGATACCTGGGCGGTGGAGCGGATCGAGGTTTTGCGCGGTCCGGCCTCGGTGCTGTATGGCGAAGGTGCCATCGGCGGCGTGGTCAATGTGATTTCCAAACAACCCAATCCGCAGCATTACGAGCATGAAATGCTGCTGGAACTGGGCAGCGATCTGACCCGCCGCGCGGCGGCCAGCAGCAGCGGCCCGCTTGGCAGCCTAGGCAATGGCGGTGCCGGCAGCAAATTGTCGTATTTCCTCGGCGCCAATGCGCGCAAATCCGCCGGCTATGTCGATATGGGTGAGAATGCCGCCGAAGCCTTCCGGGCTGTGCTGCGGCTGGATGCCAGCGACACGCTCAGCTTTACCCTGACGCATGATACCGGGCATCAGAATCCACAGAAATACTGGGGTACGCCGCTGCGTGATGGCCGCGTCGACAAATCCCTGCGCGAGAAAAACTACAATGTCGCGGATGCGGATATCGATTATCTGGATCACTGGACCCAGTTCAAGATGGACTGGCAACTGGCGTCCAATCTGCGCCTGCGCAACAATGCCTATCACTTCACCAGCAACCGGCATTGGCGCGATGTGGAAAGCTATGCGCTGAATTCGGCCACCAATCAGGTGACGCGCACCGATTATATCGAAATCTACCATGACCAGGAGCAGATCGGGAATCGCACCGACCTGACCATCGACAGCCATCTGGCCGGCATGAAACATCAGACCGTGCTGGGCTTCGATGTCAACCGCACCGATTTCACCCATATCAACAACACGCCCTATGGCGGCACCTCCACGGTGGATGTCCATAATCCCGATGCCGGCAGTTTCATCAACAATGCCGGCACATTGCCGCGCCATACCTCGGAGGTGCAGCAATATTCCGCCTTCCTGGAAGATCGTCTGGTGCTGAATGAAAGCTGGTCGCTGGCCGGCGGCCTGCGGTTCGATCATATCGATTTCACCCGGCAGGACCTGATCGCCAATAGCAGCGTCGGCAAAACCTTCAAAGCCTTCAGCTGGCGCGCCGGTGCGGTCTACAATCTCAACCGCGATACTGCCTTCTATGGCCAATATGCCACGGCGGTCAGCCCGGTGGGCAGTTCGCTGCTCGGGCAATCGGCCGCCAATACCCGGCTTGAACTGTCCACCGCCGAGCAATTCGAGGTCGGTGTGAAGCAGGATATCCTGGGCGGGCGTGGCGAATGGACCTTTGCCGCCTATCACATCACCAAGAACAAGCTGCAAAGCCGCAATCCCACCAATCCGACCGTGGTGGAGCAGATCGGCGAGCAATCCTCGCGCGGCGTGGAATTCACCGCCGCCTATGATGTGAGCGACAGTTTCCGCCTGGAAGGTAATCTCGCCCTGCTGCAGGCGCAGTATGAGGATTACACCCAGACCGGCGGCGTTTCCTATGCCGGCAAGCGGCCGCCGAATACGCCGGAACAGGTCGCTAACCTCTGGGCGACCTGGCGCTTTGCGCCGGAATGGAAATTGCTCGGCGCGCTGCGTTATGTCGGCGATACCTACAGCAATGATGCCAACACAGCCGGCCAGGATGGCTATTTCCTCGCCGATCTTGGCCTATCCTGGTCGCCGGTCGCAGGCGCCACGGTGGGGGTGCGGGTGCTGAACCTGTTCGACAAGGTGTATGGCCAGTCATTGTCGGCGGATAAGTGGACCTTGGGCGCGCCGCGCACCGCCTATCTCACCACCAGCCTGAAGTTCTGAGCAATGCCGCGCCGTTTTTTTCGTAGTCTGTCACGCAAATGGCAGCGCTGGCTGTACCTGATCCATCGCTGGATCGGCATCGCCACCTGTCTGCTTTTTGCGCTCTGGTTCATCTCCGGTGTGGTGATGATCTATGTCGCCTTTCCGGGCTTGAGCGAGGATGAACGGCGCGGCTATCTGCCGGAACTGGATTACAGCCAAATCAGCCTGGCACCCGGCGACGCCCTGCGCGCCGCCGGGCAGCCGGCCTGGCCGCGTCAGTTGCGGCTGGAAATGCTGGGGCCTGAGCCGGTTTATCGCATTTTGCCGCAGCAGGGCGCGCCGCTGGCAGTCTCGGCGCGCGATGGCCGGCGCATCGGCCCGCTGACGCCCGACGCGGCCGAGGCGGCGTTGCGCCATCGCCATCCGGCGGCAGCATTCATCGCGCAGGTGGAGCGTGATCAATGGAGCGTCACGGCGCGCTTCGATCCGCACCGGCCGCTGCTGCAATTCAGCCTCGGCGATGCTGCCGGCACGCGGCTGTATCTTTCCGCCAATACCGGGGAGATCGTGCTGGATACTACGCGGCGCGAGCGGTTCTGGAACTGGCTCGGCTCGATCCCGCACTGGATTTATCCCACAATACTGCGTGCCGATGCGCCGCTCTGGCGTGATGTGGTGCTGTGGCTCTCCGGCCTCAGTATAGCCGTGGCGGTCAGCGGCATCTGGATCGGCATTCAGCGCCTGCGGCTGCGGCGGCGCTACAGTGCCGGCCGGGTCTCGCCCTATCGCGGCTGGATGCTGTGGCATCACCTGGCCGGGCTGATCGGCAGCGTCGCCTTGCTGGCCTGGATTGTCAGCGGCTGGCTTTCAATGAACCCGAATGGCTGGTTTTCCGCCCGCCAGGCGGCTGCGGCAGCACAGCAGCGTTATGCCGCCGCGCCGGGGCCGGATTTTCCGTTGCCGCTGGCTGGCGTGCAGGGGGCGCATGAATTGCGTTTCGGCTGGCTTGGCGGCCAGCCGCAGCAAAGCGCCTTCGGGCCGCGCGGCCTGCTGGCGGCGCAGCCGCCGCCGACGCGGGCGGAGATTCTCGCCGCCGCCGCCGCGCTGCTGCCGGGGGCGCGGCTGACCGGGGTGGAATTGCTGGAAGCCGAGGATGCCTATTGGTATTCGCATCACCAGCGCCGGCTGCTGCCGGTGCTGCGGCTGCATTTTGATGATGCCGCTGCCACCTGGTTCCATATCGATCCGCGCGATGGCAGCATCCTCGGCCTGATGGATGCCAGCCGGCGCGGTTATCGCTGGTGGTTCAATGCCTTGCACAGCTTCGATTTTGCTTTCCTGCGCCTGCATCCGCCAATGTGGCAACTTACCATCTGGGTGTTGTCGCTGGCCGGGCTGGTGATCTCGGTCAGCGGCATCGTGATCGGCTGGCGTTATCTGCGCCGGCCGCGCGTCAGCGGTTGACGCGCAGCAGGAAGGCTTCGCCGATCTGGGCCGGGCAGGGGATGAAAAACGGCTCAAAAAGCTGTGAAAAACCTTCGCGGGCGCGGGTATCGAGGCACCAGCGCTCGCCGCCTTCCGTCACCACGGCGATGCCGCCGCCGCGCAGGTCGAAATATTGCGGATTGGCGGTGAACATTTCCGTATTGACGCCGCAGGCCACCACCACCAGGCGCTGGTTGCGCGGCTCCATTGCCAGGCAATAGGCCGGATTGGCAGCAAAATAGATCTGGTTGCGCTCGCGCGTGGCGCGGCCGATGAAATAGCCCTGGCTCTGATTGTCGATGCTGAATTCGCAGGGATTGAGCAGCACATCCGGGCGCAGCCGGGTGACATCGTCATTCGGGCCAAGCTGCACCGTGAGGCATTGGTTATTCGCCGTATTGGCCACCACGGAAAAACGTTTCAGCACCGGCGCCAGGCGCGGCAGGAATTCATTCATTCCCAGTTGTGCAACTGCCGGCGCGGCGATCAATAGTGGCAGCGGCAGCAGGGCGGCCAGCCCAAGGCGCCGGTTGCGCAGCAGGGCGCGCAGCATCGGCCGCAGCAGGCTGCGCAGCAGCCGCAGCGCCCGAAACGGGACGTGAAAGCGAGTAGGGCGCATCTTCACCATGCCACAGGTTTAACCGTTAACGCTTACCGGCCGCAAGCGGCGATTTCGACGCCAAATATAGACCAAAAGAACGTGAACAAATGATGAAAGTGAAAATTCAGCATTCGGCGACAAGTTGTGGAAATCCTTAGGACGAATCGCCATCTGGACCCAGGATTCTCCATTGACGCCCATCAAATTGCCATGCTATCCCATCTAATCCCATAAGCGCTGGTATTCTGCTGGCCGATTGGGCGGTCGAAAGACCGTTTTGGGGGCGGTGTGGACAGCTTCATTTTCACCTATCGGAACCGGATCGACGCCAAGGGACGTATCTCCGTCCCGGCGCCGTTTCGTGCCGTGCTGGCGAAGCAGGGGTCGGATGGGTCGCTGTTCCTGGGGCCGGACCTGGCGGCGGCGGCCACCTATGGCGCCCGCGCCCTGGTGGCGGGTGGCAGCACCTATCTCGAAGGCATTTCCGCCCGTATCAACGAATTGCCGGAATTCTCCGTCCAGCGCGCCGACCTTGAAGACACCTTGATGGGGTCGCTGATGCAGGCGCAGTGGGATTCCGAAGGCCGCATCGTGCTGAGCCAGGCCCTGCTGGAGCATTGTGGCCTGAGCGCGCCGGGTGAGGCGGTGTTTCTCGGGCGCGGCCGCAATTTCCAGATTTGGGAGCCGAATGCCTGGGCCGAACGCGATGCGGTGGCCAAGTCCCGGCTCGGGACACAACTACAGTCGATGGGGCAAGCCTGATGCGCGGCATGGCCCCCGGCCCCGGCTCTGAAGCTGGCCCCGGCAGCGGCCATGATCCTGCCGCAAAGGCCGTGCATGTTCCCGTTCTCGGCGCGGCCGTGCTCGCGGCTTTGGCGCCGCGCGATGGTGAGGTTTTTGTGGACGGGACGTTTGGTGCCGGTGGTTATACCGGCGCGTTGCTGGCAGCGGCGGATTGCCGGGTTTATAGCATAGACCGCGATGCCAGCGTGCTGCCGCATGCCGAGCGTGTGGCGGCAGCTTTCCCGGGCCGCTTCACCCTGCTGCGCGGCTGCTTCGGCGACATGGCCGCCCTGTTGCAGGCCGCCGGCATCGCCCGGGTCGATGGCGTGGCGCTGGATATCGGCGTTTCCTCGATGCAGCTCGATCAGGCCGAGCGCGGCTTTTCCTTCCAGCAGGATGGCCCGCTGGATATGCGCATGGATACCGCCACCGGCGCCAGCGCCGCCGATGTGGTGAACGGCTGTGAAGAGGCCGAACTGGCCGATATCATCTACCTGCATGGCGAGGAGCATCGCGCCCGCGCCATTGCCCGCGCCATTGTGCGTGCCCGCGCCGAAGCGCCGATCCTGCGCACCTTGCAACTGGCTAGCATCGTCGCCCGCGTGGTGCATGGCAAGCCGGGGCATCACCCGGCCACCCGCACTTTTCAGGCCCTGCGCATTCATGTGAATGACGAACTGGGCGAGTTGCGGCGCGGCCTGGCCGCCGCCGAGCGGCTGCTGAAGCCGGAAGGCCGGCTGGCCGTGGTGACGTTTCATTCGCTGGAAGATCGTGTGGTGAAGCGGTTTCTGGATCCCCGCTGCGGCAAGCAGGCCGGCCAGTCGCGCCACCTGCCGGAAGCCACCACAGCGCCGCGCGCCGCCTCCTTCACCGCGATCCACAAGGGCGCCCTGGCCGCCAGCGAGGCCGAGGCGGCGCAGAATCCGCGCGCCCGATCGGCCAAGCTGCGCGCCGCACGCCGCACTGAAGCTGCCGCCTGGCCGGATGACGATCTGCGGGAGGCGGCATGAGTCGCGGCTTCTCCTTCATCGCCCTGCTGCTGCTCGGCATTGCCGCTTTCGGCCTCTATCAGCTCTCCTACGAGGTGCAGCGGCTGGAGGACGAACTGGTTGAGCTGAACCGTGCGCTCGGCCATGAGCGCGAGACTATCGGCGTGCTGAATGCCGAATGGAGCTATCTGTCGCGGCCGGAATATCTGCAGGACCGCGCCGTGCGGCTGCTGGATATGAAGCCGACCACTGCCAAGCATATCACCCGTATCGAGGACCTGCCCTGGCGCCAGGAGCGGTTTGCCCCGGGTCAGCAGCCGGGTCAGCAGCCCGGCCAGGCGCCGGTTCAAGCCCCGGCTGCCGTGGCGGCGGCGACGATCACTGCGGCGCCAGTGGCTGCGGCTAGCCCTGTTGCCGCGCGCGCTGCTGAGTTTGATGCCGATGTGGCCGCCGTGCTGGGCGCCATGGGCCGCACCACCGCGCCGCGTGGTGATGCCGCTGCGAAGGCGAGGCAGCCATGATCGGCTGGTTCCGCCGCGCGCCGAAGCCGCGCCCGCCCTGCACCCCGGCGGATATCCCGGGCCGCCCGGCGCTGGTCAAGCTGGAAGGCGAGACCAAGCAGGCGCTGGAAGTTGGCCGCTCGCGCCTGGTGATCGGCATTGCGCTGTTTTCCATGGTGTTCTGCGTGCTGGCTGGCCGGCTGGTCTGGCTCACCGCGATCAAGGGTGCCGGCGAGCCGGTCGCCGCGCGCAGCAGCAATCCGGAATTGCTGTCGCAGACCGCCTTGATGGAGCGGCAGACCATTGTGGATCGCAATGGCCAGATGCTGGCGACCAATCTCAAGACCGCGTCGCTGTTTGCCGATCCGCGCAAGGTGCTCAATCCGAATGAGGCGGCGGTGCGCCTGGCGCAGACCCTGCCGGAATTCTCGGTCGCCGATCTGCAGGCCAGGCTGGCGCCCGGCAAAAGTTTTGCCTGGATCAAGCGCAACCTGACGCCGCGCCAGCAATACGAGGTCAACCGCCTCGGCATTCCCGGCCTGTATTTCCATTCCGAGCAGAAGCGCGTTTATCCCCAGGGCAGCCTGGCGGTGCATGTGCTGGGCTATACCGATATCGACGGCAAGGGCATTTCCGGCATCGAGCAGTATTTCGACGAGGCCTTGCGCGATCCGGCGCGCACCGGCGATGCGCTGGAACTGAGCCTGGATATCCGCGTGCAGCATATCGTGCGCGATGAACTGGCCCGCGCGGTGCAGTTCTTCGAGGCAATCGGCGGCGGCGCCATCGTGCTCGATATCCATACCGGCGAAATCATCTCGATGGTCAGCCTGCCGGATTTTGATCCGCTCAATCCGGGCGAAGCCTCCCAGGATGCGCGCTTCAACCGCATCACCCTCGGCGTCTATGAAATGGGCTCGACCATGAAGACGCTGAACACCGCGATGGCGCTGGATTATGGCACGGTGAAACTGTCGGGCGGCTATGATGCCACCCATCCGATCCAGATTTCCCGCTTCCAGATCCGCGACGACCATCCGAAGCGGCGCTGGCTCAGCGTGCCGGAAATCTACATGTATTCGTCGAATATCGGCTCGGCCAAGATGGCAGTGGATGTCGGCCCGGCCTTGCAGCGTGAATTCATGGGCAAGCTCGGCATGCTCAGCAAGCCGCCGCTGGAACTGCCGGAAATCGGCGCGCCGCTGATCCCGCGCAACTGGAAAACCGTCGAGACCATGACGATTTCCTTCGGCCATGGCCTGTCGGTGACGCCGCTGCAACTGGCTTCCGCCACTGCCGCCATGATCAATGGCGGCGTGCTGCATCCGCCCACCCTGGTCAAGCGCCCGGTCGGCCTGCCGGCGCCGGGCCGCCAGGTGATCCGCCGCGATGTCTCCGATGTGATGCGCAAGCTGATGCTGCTGGTGGTGGAAGAGGGCACCGGCAAGAAGGCCGATGTGGATGGCTATCTGGTCGGCGGCAAGACCGGCACGTCGGAAAAGGTCAGCGCACGCGGCGGCTATAACCGCAAGGCGTTGTTCAATACCTTCGTTGCCGGCTTCCCGATGCATAACCCGCGTTATCTGGTGCAGGTGATGCTGGATGAGCCGAAGCCGCAGAAGGGCACCTATGGCTTCGCCAGCGCCGGCTGGACCTCGGCGCCGACCACCGGGCGCATCATCACCCGCATCGCGCCGCTGCTCGGCGTGCCGCCGGTGGATGAGAATGCCCCCGCTATCCGCCAGGCGATGTATATCGCCGTGCCGGGTGCGAAGCCGCAGGAGAAAAAAATTGCGGCTCAATAATCTCTGCCCCGATCTGATGCTGGAGCCGGCGATTGCCGGGCTGGATATCCGTGGCCTCACCGCCGATAGCCGTGCGGTGCGCGAAGGCTATCTGTTTGCGGCGTTGCAGGGCAGCGCGATGGATGGCCGCCGCTTCATCCCCGACGCCGCCGCCAAAGGCGCGGTGGCGGTGCTGAGCGATGCCGCCGATCCGGCTTTTGACGATCGCCTCGCCTTCATCACCGATGCCAATCCGCGCCGCCGCCTGGCGCTGATGGCCGCTGCATTTTATGGCCGCCAGCCGCAGACCATGGTGGCGGTCACCGGCACCAGCGGCAAAACCTCGGTGGCGAATTTCGCCATGCAGCTCTGGGCCGCTCTGGGCCTGAAAGCTGCCAGCCTGGGTACGCTCGGCCTGCTCGGGCCTGGCCTGTTCGAGAAAGTGGCGCATACCACGCCCGATCCGGTGGAACTGCATCGCCTGCTGCATGCCGCCGCCATGGCCGGCTGCGAACATCTGGCGCTGGAAGCGTCCAGCCATGGCCTGGATCAGTTCCGCCTCGATGGTGTGGCTTTGCGCGCCGCCGCCTTCACCAATCTGAGCCGTGATCACATGGATTACCATGCCACGGCCGAGGAGTATTTCGCCGCCAAGCTGCGGCTGTTTGCCGATCTGCTGCCGCCGGGCGGTGCGGCGGTGATCGATATGGATGGCGATTATGGCGCGCGGGTGGCGGCGCTGGCCGAAGCGCGCGGCCACCGGCTGCTGCGTTATGGCCGCCTGGGCGCGGAATTGCGCCTGCTGGAAAGCCGGCCGCATGCCGGCGGGCTGGTTTTCCGCTTTGCCGCCTTCGGCGCCGAACATGCAGTGGATTGCCCGCTGATCGGCAGTTTCCAGGCCGGCAACCTGCTGGCGGCTTTGGGCCTGGTGGTGGGGGCAGGGGCTGAGCCTGCCGCTGCCATCGCCGCCTTGCGCCAGGTGCAGGGCGTGCCGGGCCGCATGCAGCTTGCCGCCACGCTGGGCAATGGCGCCGCCGTGTTTGTCGATTATGCGCATAAGCCGGATGCGCTGGAAACCGCACTCAAGGCGGCGCGACCGCATGTGGCGGCGGGTGGCCGCCTGCTGCTGGTTTTCGGCTGCGGCGGGGATCGGGATCGTGGCAAGCGGCCGCTGATGGGTGCCATCGCGGCGCGGCTGGCGGATCGTGTGTTCGTCACTGATGACAATCCGCGCAGCGAACAGCCGGCAGATATCCGTGCCGCCATTCTGGCCGCCGCGCCGGGGGCGATTGAGATCGGTGATCGTCAGGCGGCGATCCGCGCTGCCGTGGCCGAATTGCGCAGCGGCGATCTGCTGCTGCTGGCCGGCAAGGGCCATGAGCAGGGCCAGATCGTCGGTGCTGAAACCCGCCCCTTCGATGATGCCGCCGAGGCCCGCCTTGCCGTGTCTGCGCTGATGCCAGGGTCTGCTTCCGGCATCGAACCATACGGGAGTAAAGGTTAATGGAACCCTTCGCTCTCTGGACTTCCGATGAAGCCGCCCGTGCCATGCAGGGCCGCAGCGAAACGCGCTGGACCGCCGCCGGTGTGGCCATCGATAGCCGTACCGTCACGTTCGGCGATCTGTTCTTCGCGCTGCATGGGCCGAATTTCGACGGTCATAAATTCGTCGCCGATGCCTTGGCCAAGGGCGCGGCGGCAGCGGTGGTGGATCGTATTCCGGAAGGCCTGCCGCCTGGCGCTAATCTGCTGCTGGTGCGCGATACCTTCCAGGCGCTCAATCATCTCGGCGCAGCGGCACGGCAGCGTTGCGGCGCCCGTGTGGTGGGTGTCACCGGCAGTGTCGGCAAGACCAGCACCAAGGAGATGCTGCGTCTGATCCTGGCCGGCCAGGCGCCGACCCATGCCAATCTCGGCAATCTGAACAATCACTGGGGCGTGCCGCTCACCCTGGCGCGTATGCCGGTGGATAGCCATTACGCCGTGATCGAGATGGGCATGAACCATGCCGGCGAGATCGGCCCGCTATCGCGCCTGGCGCGGCCGCATGTGGCGGTGATCACCACGGTGGAAGCGGTGCATCTGGAATTCTTCGATTCCGTCGCCGGCATCGCCGATGCCAAGGCGGAGATTTTTGAAGGCCTGGAAGAGGGTGGCGTGGCGGTGCTGAACCGCGACAATCCGTATTTCGAGCGCATGGCGGCAGCAGCGCGCGCGCGCGGCGCCGAGGTGATCGGCTTCGGCGAACATCCGGAAGCCCAGGCCCGCCTGATCAAATATGCGCCGCATGCCGCCTGCTCCTGCGTGGCGGCGGAATTCATGGGCCAGGCGCTGACCTACAAGATCGGTGCGCCGGGCCGCCACTGGGTGCTGAATTCGCTGGCTGCGCTGGCGGCGGCGCAGGCGATGGGCGCCGATCTGGCCCGGGCCGGCCTGGCTTTGGCGGAGATTGCCGCGCCCAAGGGCCGGGGCGAACGCCATCGCCGGCTATGGCGCGAGGGTGAGATCGAGATCATCGACGACAGCTACAATGCCAGCCCGGCCAGCATGCGCGCCGCCTTTGCCGTGCTGGCAATGGCGCGGCCGCTGGCGCCGCGTGGCCGCCGCATTGCCGTGCTGGGCGATATGCTGGAACTGGGCAGCGGCGCTGCCGAGGCGCATGTCGATCTGGCCGCCGATTTGCAGGCGCCGGAGATTGATCTGGTTTTCACCGCCGGCCCGCTGATGCAGGGCTTGTTTGATGCCTTGCCGGCGCAGAAGCGCGGCAGCCATGCCACTGATTCCACTGCCCTGATCGAGCCGTTGCGCGCCGCGCTGCGGCCCGGCGATGTGCTGCTGGTGAAGGGCTCGCTGGGCAGCCGCATGGGCCGGATCATTGACACTCTGCTGGCGACGACGCCTGCGGCCGCTTCCGCGCCGCGCGCCGCCAGCGGCTGGTAAAGAGGAAAAGTCACCCGATGCTGTATCATCTGCTCTACCCGCTGGCGGACGAATTCACCCCGTTCAACCTGTTCCGCTATCTCACTTTCCGCACCGGCGGCGCGATCATGACCGCCATGGTGCTCAGTTTCCTGATCGGCGAGCCGCTGATCAACTGGCTGCGCGCCAAGCAGGGCAAGGGCCAGCCGATCCGCGATGACGGCCCGGAAAGCCATCTGCTGACCAAGCGCGGCACCCCCACCATGGGCGGTTTCCTGATCCTGATCGGCATGGGCGTCGGCACCTTGCTGTGGGCCGATCTGACCAACCGCTATGTCTGGGCGGTGCTGATCGTCACCTTCGGCTTCGGCCTGATCGGCTTTGCCGATGACTATCTCAAGGTGACCAAGCAGAATCCGAAAGGTGTGCCGGGCAAGATCAAGCTGCTGGCCACCATCGCGATCAGCGGCGTGGTCGCCTACTGGATCACCTCGGTGATGGCGCCGCCGCTGAATACCAGCCTGGCAGTGCCATTCCTCAAGGATGTGCTGCTCAATCTCGGCTGGTTCATGGCGCCGTTCGCCGTGTTTGTCATCGTCGGCGCCTCCAATGCGGTGAATCTCACTGATGGCCTGGATGGCCTCGCCATCGTGCCGGTGATGATCGCGGCGGCCAGTTTCGGCCTGATCGCCTATCTGGTCGGCAACACCGTGTTCTCCAACTATCTGCAGATTCATTATGTCGCGGGTGCCGGCGAACTCACCGTGATCTGCGGCGCCCTGGTCGGTGCCGGCATCGGTTTCCTGTGGTTCAACGCGCCGCCGGCCATGGTGTTCATGGGCGATACCGGCTCGCTGTCGCTCGGCGGCGCACTCGGCACCATCAGCGTGATCACCAAGCATGAACTGGTGCTGGCGATCATCGGCGGCCTGTTCGTGCTGGAAACCGTCTCCGTCATGGTGCAAGTGGCGTCGTTCAAGCTCACCGGCCGCCGGGTGTTCCGCATGGCGCCGCTGCATCACCATTTCGAGAAAAAGGGCTGGAAGGAGCCCACCATCGTGATCCGCTTCTGGATCATTTCCGTCATCCTGGCGCTGGCCGGCCTGGCCACGCTGAAGCTGCGGTAAGAGCAACCCGATGATCCCGCTTCGCCACACCAAGGGCAGCATCCACGCCGTATTCGGCCTCGCGCGCAGCGGGCTGGCGGCGGCGCGTGCGCTGATTGCCGGTGGCGGCGAGGTGCGGGTGTGGGATGATAATGACGCTTCGCGCCGCGCCGCCGAGCAGGCCGGCTTCAATCCGCTGCCGCTCAACGATGCCACGCTGAGCGGCTGTGCCGCCCTGGTGCTGGCGCCGGGCGTGCCGCTGACCCATCCGGTGCCGCATGATTGTGTGGCGGCAGCGCGCCGTGTCGGCGTGCCGGTGATTGGCGATATCGAATTGCTGCTGCGCGAATTGCGCCCGGCAGCCAATGGCCTTGGCGTTTACGGCGTCACCGGCACCAATGGCAAATCCACCACCACGGCTTTGCTCGGCCATGTGCTGCGCCAGGCCGGCCGCGCGATTGCGCTGGGCGGCAATATCGGCGTGCCGGTGCTGGAATTGCCGCGCCTGGGCAGCGGCGGCGCCTATCTGCTGGAAATGTCGTCCTTCCAGATCGACCTGACACCTGGCTGGCATGCCGGCATTGCGGTGCTGCTCAACATCACGCCGGATCATCTCGATCGCCATGGCGACATGGCGAATTACGCCGCGATCAAGGCGCGCATCTTCGCCGGCCAGCGCGCCGGTGATATCGCCGTGATCGGTGTGGACGACGAGTATTGCCGCGCCATCCATGCCGCGCTGCGGGCCGAGCAGAGTGGCCGCGCCATCGTGGCGATTTCGGCAGAGAACGTCCTGGCCGAAGGCATTTCGGCAGTGGCCGGCAAACTCTATGACAATGGCAGCGAGATTGCCGATCTGGCCCAGTTTGCGGCCTTGCCCGGCAAGCATAACGGCCAGAATATCGCCGCCGTCTATGCCGCTGCGCGCGCGGCTGGGCTGGAGACGGCGCAAATCCTGGCCGCCATCGGCAGTTTCCCTGGCCTGCGCCATCGCTTGCAGCAATTGGGCCGCATCAACGGCATTGCCTGTGTCAATGACAGCAAGGCCACCAATGCGGAAGCCGCCGAGAAGGCGCTGGCCTGCTATGACGGCATCTACTGGATTGCCGGCGGCAAGGCCAAGGCCGGCGGCATCGCCATGCTGAAACCGCTGTTTCCGCGCATCCGCCATGCTTTCCTGATCGGCGAGGCGGCAGCGGATTTTGCCGCCACCTTGGGCGATGCCACGCCGCATAGCCTGAGTGGCAATCTGGAACAGGCCGTCGCCCAGGCGCTGGCGCTGGCGCAGCGCGATCTTGCTGCCGGCACGGCGGGCGATGCGGTGCTGCTGCTGTCGCCGGCCTGTGCTTCCTATGATCAATTCAAGAGTTTCGAGCATCGCGGCGATGAATTCATCCGCCTGATCGAGGCGCAGCGGCAGCGGGGGGCAGCGGCATGATCACGCTCTCGCGCACCGATACCTCGATTGTCGGCCGCTGGTGGTGGACGGTGGATCGCTGGCTGCTGATTGCCATCGGCGTGCTGGTGATTGTGGGCAGTGTGCTCACCCTGGCCGCCAGCCCGGCGGTGGCGAACCGCATCGGCCTTGGCAGTTTCCATTTTGTGCAGCGCCAGTTGCTGTTCCTGGTGCCGGCTTTGCTGGTCATGCTCGGCACCTCGCTGCTCTCGCCGCTGGGGGTGCGCCGCGTTGCCACCATCGTGTTCGCCGGTGCGCTGCTCGGCATGTTCCTCACCTTTGTCATCGGTGTGGAAGTAAAGGGCGCGCATCGCTGGATCTATGTCGCCGGCATGTCGTTGCAGCCATCGGAATTCGTCAAGCCGACCTTCGCCGTGGTGGCGGCCTGGCTGTTCGCCGAATGGCGGCGCGGCAATGGTTTCCCCGGCTGGGCGATCAGCTGCGGCCTGTGCGCCCTGGTGCTGGGCACGCTGCTGTTGCAGCCCGATCTCGGCATGGCCGTGGTGGTGGCGGCGGTGTGGGGCGCGCAATTCTTCATCGCCGGCCTGCCGATGATGCTGGTGCTGGTGCTGGGTGGCCTGGGCGTTGCCGGCATCTTCGGCGCCTATTCGCTGCTGCCGCATGTCGCGGCGCGGTTCGATAAATTCCTCGATCCCTCGGGCAAGGAGAATTACCAGATCGAGCGCGCCATGGAGGCATTCTCGGCCGGTGGCCTGCTCGGCCGTGGCCCGGGCGAGGGCAGCGTGAAGAATGTGCTGCCCGATGCCCATACCGATTTCATCTTCGCCGTAGCCGGCGAGGAATTCGGCCTGTTCGCCTGCCTGTTCATCCTGGCGGTGTTCGCCTTCATCGTGCTGCGCTGCTTCGCCCGCCTGATGACCGAGAATAACCTGTTCGTGCTGCTCGCCGCTGCCGGCCTGGCGACGCAATTCGGCTTGCAGGCGGTGATCAATATCGGCGTCAACCTGCATCTGCTGCCCACCAAGGGCATGACGTTGCCCTTCATCTCCTATGGCGGTTCGTCGCTGCTCGCCCTGGCCTTCGCCATGGGCATGCTGCTGGCGCTGACCCGCTGGCGGCCGGAACACGGAGTGGCGCGATGAGCGACACGACTAGCAATACTGTGAGCAGCACGATCAGCGCACCGATCTATCTGGCGGCCGGCGGCACTGGCGGCCATGTCTTTCCCGCCGAGGCATTGGCCACGGTATTGCAGCGGCGCGGCCATACGGTGGCTTTCGTCACCGATCCGCGCGGCAGTGGCTTTGGCGCCGGCATGAGTGATGTGCCGCTTTATCGTGTGGCCGCCGCCACGCCGACCGGCAAAGGCCTGTTCGGCAAGTTGATGGCCGGGCTGACCATTGCGCGCGGCACGCTGGAAGCACGCAAGCTGATCCGCCATCTGCGGCCTGCCGTGGCGGTCGGCTTCGGCGGCTATCCGGCTTTGCCGCTGATGCTGGCGGCAACCCAGCTTGGCGTACCCAGCCTGATCCATGAACAGAATGCCGTGCTCGGCCGCGTCAATCGCCTGCTGGCACGGCGTGTCGATGCCATTGCGCTCAGTTTTGCCGAAACCCGCCTGCTGCCGTCCGGCGGCAAGGCGACGGTGACGCTGACCGGCAATCCGCTGCGCCCGGCCATCCTGGCCGCCGCCGCCACGCCCTATGCCGCGCCCGAGGCCGGTGGCGAGCTGCGCCTGCTGGTGCTGGGCGGCAGCCAGGGCGCGCGCGTGCTGTCGGATGTGGTGCCGGCGGCGTTGGCGCAAATGCCGGATGCCCTGCGCCAGCGCCTGCGCGTGACGCAGCAATGCCGGCCGGAAGATTTGCCGCGCGTGCGCCAGGCTTATGCAGATGCCGGCATCGCCGCCGAGACCGACACATTCTTTGCCGATGTTGCCGCCCGGCTGGCCGGCACGCATCTGGTGCTGAGCCGATCCGGCGCCAGCAGCACTGCCGAGATTACCGCTATCGGCCGCCCGGCTTTGCTGGTGCCCTATGCCCATGCCACCGACGATCACCAGACCGCGAATGCCGAGGCCCTGGTGCGGGCCGGGGCGGCCGAGCGGCTGGCGCAGCAGGATTTCACCGTGGCGCGGGCCACGGCGGCTTTGACCGCCTTGCTGAGCGATGGCGCCGGCCTGGCGCATATGGCCGAAGCGGCGCGCGGCGTCGGGCAGCCGCAGGCCACCGAGGCGCTGGCCGATCTGGTGCAACAAGTCGCCGGCCGGGCGCAAGCGTATAGGAGCGTGGCATGAGGGCGTTGCCTCTCGATATCGGCATCATTCATTTCGTCGGCATTGGCGGCATCGGCATGTCGGGCATTGCCGAGGTGATGCACAATCTCGGCTATGCCGTGCAGGGTTCGGATATCTCGGCCAATTACAATGTGAAGCGGCTGCGCGATCTCGGCATCAAGGTGTTTGAAGGCCATGCCGCCGAGAATGTCGCCGAAGCGGAAGTGCTGGTGATTTCCTCCGCCGTGAAGCCGGAGAACCCGGAAGTGCGCGCGGCGCGGGCGCGGCTGATCCCGGTGGTGCGGCGTGCCGAGATGCTGGGCGAATTGATGCGCCTGAAATGGGCCATCGCGATTGCCGGCACCCATGGCAAGACCACCACCACCTCGATGGTGGCAGCCCTGCTGGAAGCGGCGCAGCTCGATCCCACCGTGATCAATGGCGGCATCATCAATGCCTACGGCACCAATGCGCGGCTGGGCGCTGGCGAATGGATGGTGGTGGAAGCCGATGAGAGCGACGGCACCTTCCTGAAACTGCCGGCCACCATTGCCGTGGTGACCAATATTGATCCCGAGCATCTCGACCATTACGGCAGCTTCGACAAGGTGCGCGACGGCTTCAAGCAATTCGTCGAGAGCATTCCGTTCTATGGCTTCGCCGCGCTCTGCATCGATCATCCCGAAGTGCAGGCGATGATCGGCCGCATCACCGATCGCCGCGTGGTCTCCTACGGCTTTTCGCCGCAGGCCGATGTGCGCGCGGTCAATCTGCGCTTCGATGCGCTGGGCGCGCATTACGATATCCAGTTCGCCAACCGCGCCGATGGCACGGTGGATACGGTGAGCGGCGTCACGCTGCCGATGTATGGCCGCCATAATGTGCAGAATTCCCTGGTGGTGGCGGTGATCGCGCGCGAGATGGGCTTTGATCCCGAGGTGATCCGCCGTGCGCTGGGTGGCTTCAAGGGCGTGAAGCGCCGCTTCACCCGCACCGGCGATGCCGGCGGCATCGGCGTGATCGACGATTACGGCCATCATCCGGTGGAAATCGCCGCCGTGCTGGCAGCGGCGCGCCAGGCCGTGGCGGCCAATGCCAATGCCAAGGTGATCGCGGTGGTGCAGCCGCATCGCTACAGCCGCCTGCGCGACCTGTTCGAGGATTTCTGCACCTGCTTCAACGATGCCGATGCGGTGATCGTGGCCGATGTCTACGCCGCCGGCGAGGCACCGATCCCGGGCGTCAGCCGCGATGCCCTGGTGGAGGGCCTGCGTGCGCGCGGCCATCGCAAGGTGATGGCGCTGGAAGCGCCGGAACATCTGGCGCCGCTGGTGCTGCGCGAGGCGGTGGCCGGCGACCTGGTGGTCTGCCTCGGCGCCGGCAACATCACCAACTGGGCCAATGCCCTGCCGGGCGATCTGCAGCGGCTGATGGGGACGGCATGATGACGGCGCGGCGCATGGATGCGGAAGGCCTGATCGCGCGGCTGCCGGCCGTTCGCGGCAGCTATGCCGCGCGCGCCAGCCTGGCCGACCTGACCTGGTTCCGCGTTGGCGGCCCGGCGGAGGTGCTGTTCCGTCCCGCCGATGCCGAGGATTTGGCGAGCTTCCTGCGCGGCCGGCCGGCGGATGTGCCTTATGGCGTGATCGGTGTCGGCTCCAATCTGCTGGTGCGCGATGGCGGCGTGCCTGGTGTGACCATCCGGCTGGCCAAGGGCTTTTCCGACATCGTGTTCGACGGCCATGATGTGGTTGCCGGCGCCGGTGCCGGCGATGTGCGGGTGGCGCTGGCGGCCCAGGATGCCGGCATTGCCGGGCTGGAATTCCTGCGTGGTATTCCCGGCACCATCGGCGGCGGCCTGCGCATGAATGCCGGGGCTTATGGCACCGAGATGCGCGATGTGGTGGTGGAGGCTGAGGCGCTGGATGGCGCCGGCAATCTGCATCGGCTGAGCCATGAGGATTTGCAGTTCGGCTATCGCCATTGCGGCCTGCCGGCGGACTGGATTTTCATCCGCGCGCGCCTGCGCGGCCAGCCTGGCGAACGCGCCGAGATTGCCGCCCGCATGGCCGATATCCAGAAATCGCGTGAGACGACGCAGCCGATCAAGACCGCCACCGGCGGCTCGACCTTTGCCAATCCGCCCGGCCGCAAGGCCTGGGAATTGATCGACGCCGCCGGCTGCCGTGGCCTGGTGGTGGGCGATGCCCAGGTCAGCGAGCAGCATTGCAACTTCCTGATCAATCGCGGTGAAGCGACAGCGGCCGATCTGGAAATTTTGGGCGAGACCGTGCGCCAGCGCGTGCTGGCGCAGAGCGGCATTGAATTGCGCTGGGAAATCCGCCGCGTCGGCCTGCCGCTGCCGGCCAATAGCGACGAGGCCGATAGCAGTGAGAGGGACGCGCCATGAGCAAGCATGTTGCGGTGCTGATGGGCGGCTGGTCGTCGGAGCGCGAGGTGTCGCTCACCTCTGGCCGCGCCTGCGCCAAGGCGCTGGCCGAGGAGGGCTATCGCGTCACCAGCATCGATGTTGGCCGCGACCTGGCGGCGCAGCTGGCCGCCGTGCAGCCCGATGTGGCATTCAATGCGCTGCATGGCCCCTATGGCGAGGATGGCATCGTGCAGGGCGTGCTGGAAGTGATGGGGATTCCCTACACCCATTCCGGCGTGCTGGCTTCCGCCCTGGCGATGAACAAGCCGATGGCCAAGGCGGTTTGGGCCGGGCTGGGTCTGCCGATGGCGGAAGGCAAGGTGGTGCATCGTTCGGCCTTCGCCGCCGGGCCGGTGATGCCGCATCCCTATGTGATCAAGCCGCTGAATGAAGGCTCGTCGGTGGGCGTGCATATCGTGTTTGCCGGCGACAATTACCAGCCGCAGGATGATGCCGGCTGGAAATTCGGCGACACCGTGCTGGTGGAACGCTACATCCCGGGCCGCGAAATCCAGGTGGCGGTGCTGGGCGACCGGGTGCTGGGCGCGATCGAAATCCAGGCGCATGGCCGCTTCTATGATTACGAGGCGAAATACACCGATGGCAAGGCGACGCATCTGATGCCGGCGCCGATCCACCAGGATGCCTATGATCTGGTCTGCGCGCTGACGCTGGAAGCGCATAAGGCGCTCGGCTGCCGCGGCGTGACGCGCTCGGACTGGCGCTATGACGACAGTGCCGGCGAGCCGGGCCGCTTCTACCTGCTGGAGATCAACACCCAGCCGGGCATGACGCCGCTGTCGCTGGTGCCGGAAATCGCCGCTCATGCCGGCATCGGTTTCGGCGCCCTGGTGCGCTGGATGGTGGAGGATGCCTCATGCGGTCGCTAGTGGTGCTGCCTGAAGATCGGCCCTGCGCACCCTGCGCGCCGAGCCTGCCGCCGATCCAGGCCATGCGCCCGAAGGGCTATTGCCGGCCGCTGCCGCCGGCCCGGCGCAAGCCGCGCAACGTGCTGTGGCGCCGGCTGCGCTGGGGCCTGGCGCTCGGCCTGCTGCTCGGCCTGGCTGGCGGCGGCGGTTATGCCTGGCTGCGCACCGATCTGCCCGCGCGCGTCCGCGTCGAGATGCAGGCGCTGATGGGCGAGGCCGGGGCGCTGGTTGATCTGCGGGTTGGCGATGTGAGTGTGCAGGGCCGCGAGCATACCCCGGTGGAGGCGTTGCTGGCGGCACTGGAAGTGGAGCGTGGCGATCCGATCCTGGCCGTCGACCTGGATGCGCTGCGCCGCCGCGTCGAGGCCATCGGCTGGGTCAAGAATGCTGCCGTGTGGCGCCAGTTGCCCGATACGCTGCATATCGAATTGCAGGAGCGCACGCCGTTTGCGCGCTGGCAGATCGATCATCAGGTGCGGCTGATCGATCGCGATGGCCGGGTGCTGGATGACGATGACCGGCCGGATTTCGCCCATCTGCTGCGTCTGGTCGGGCCGGGCGCTTCGGATCAGGCGGCGGCGCTGATAACCATGCTGGAAGCCGATACGGTGCTGGGCAGCCGCGTGGTGAATGCCACCCGGGTGCGTGGCCGGCGCTGGGATATCGAATTCGACAATGGCGTGGTCGCCAAGCTGCCGGAGGAAAATCCGGAACTGGCCTGGCGCCGTCTGATAACGCTGGAGCAGCGCCACGGCCTGCTGCGGCGCGATCTGGAGAGTGTGGATTTACGCCTCGACGACCGGCTGATCGTGAAGCTGGCGCCCGAGGCGGTGCCGCCAGCGGGGGCGGCTGGTGCGACGGCGAAAAAGCCGGCACCGAAGCGGACATAGGCGAGAGGGGAAAGAGGCAAATGGCGGTATCACGCAATGGATTGATCGCCGGCCTGGATGTCGGGTCGTCCAAGGTCTGCTGCTTCATCGCCCGGGCCGATGGCGGCACGCTGCGGGTGATCGGCATCGGGCATCAGCTGTCGCGTGGCCTGCGCTCGGGCAATGTGATCGACATGGATGCGGCGGAAGCCTCGATCCGGGCCGCAGTCGAAACCGCCGAGCGGATGTGCGGCGAGACCATCCGCGATGTGTTTGTCTCGGTCAGCGCCGGCAATCCGCAGAGCCATTTGATGGGTGTGGAAATGGCCATCGATGGCCATGAGGTGAGCGATGCCGATGTTGGCCGCGTGCTGGATCAGGGCCGCCGCCTGGATCAGCCGGGCGACCGCGAAATCCTGCATTCGATCCCGGTCGGCTACACCATCGACGGCTCGCGTGGCATCAAGGAGCCGCGTGGCATGGCGGCCGAGCGGCTCGGCGTCAGCATGCATGTCATCACCGCCGCTTCCGGGCCGATCCGCAATCTCGCCACCTGTGTGGCACGCGGCCATCTGCGGCTTTCCGGCCGGGTGATCGCGCCGTTTGCTTCCGGCCTGGCCTGCCTGGTCGAGGATGAAATGGATCTGGGCGCCACGCTGATCGACATGGGCGGCGGCACTACCAGCATCGCCGTGTTTTATGATGGCCAGCTGGTGCATGCCGATGTGGTGCCGCTGGGCGGCGCCCATATCACCAATGATATCGCGCGCGGCCTTTCCACCCCGCTGGCCCATGCCGAACGGCTCAAGACGCTGTATGGCACCGTGCTGCCGAGCCAGGCCGACGAGAATGAGATGATCGACGTGCCGCAGGTCGGCGAGACCGAGGAGCATGCGCAGAATCCGGTGCCGCGCTCGATCCTCACCGGCATCATCAAACCGCGCGTCGAGGAAACCCTGGAGCAGGTGCGCGAACGCCTGGTGGAATCCGGCTTCGAGAAACTCGCCGGCCGCCGCGTGGTGCTCACCGGTGGCGCCAGCCAATTGCAAGGTGTGCGCGAAATGGCGGCACGCCTGCTCGACAAGCAGGTTCGTCTCGGCCGGCCGATCCGTGTCGGCGGCCTGGCGGAAGCAACCGGCGGCCCGGCCTTTTCGGCCTGCGCCGGCCTGCTCACCTATGCGTTGCAGGAGCAAGCTCAGCGGGTAATCCGCCTGGAGGAACCGGAGCCGGAAACGGCAAGTCCCTTCGCACGAATCGGCCGCTGGTTGCGCGCCAATTTTTGAGTGGCATGGAAACGATGATGTTCAAAAAAACCAGCATCCATGCGCGATCGCAAACGCCGCTTGCCAGCAGGCGGTTTCTCGGTCAATCCAACTTCTAACCCTGGAGGATTTTCGTAATGGGTATCAATCTGACCATGCCTGCCACGCGGGAACTGAAGCCCCGCATCGTCGTGTTCGGGGTTGGCGGCGCCGGTGGCAATGCCGTTAACAACATGATCTCGTCGCAGCTTGAAGGTGTTGAGTTCGTTGCCGCCAACACCGATGCGCAGGCGCTGAACATGTCGCTCACCGAGCGGCGCATCCAGCTTGGCGTCGGCCTGACCCAGGGTCTGGGTTGCGGCGCCCGCCCGGATGTTGGCCGTGGCGCGGCGGAAGAATCGATGGAAACCATCGCCGAGCATCTGCAGGGCTGCCATATGGCCTTCGTGGCTGCCGGCATGGGCGGCGGCACCGGCACCGGCGCCGCCCCGGTGATTGCCCGCGCCGCCAAGGAACTCGGCATCCTCACCGTGGGTGTGGTGACCAAGCCATTCTCCTTCGAGGGCAGCCAGCGCATGAAGCTGGCCGATGCCGGCATCCGCGAGTTGCAGCAATATGTCGACACGCTGATCATCATTCCGAACCAGAATCTGTTCCGTGTCGCGAATGAGAAGACCACCTTCGCCGACGCCTTCAAGATGGCCGACAACGTGCTGCAATCCGGCGTGCGCGGCATTACCGATCTGATGGTGATGCCCGGCCTGATCAATCTCGACTTCGCCGATGTGCGCGCGGTGATGAGCGAGATGGGCAAGGCGATGATGGGCACCGGCGAAGCCGATGGCGAACATCGCGCCATCGAGGCGGCGGAGCGTGCCATCGCCAATCCGCTGCTGGATGATATCTCGATGAAGGGCGCGCGCGGCGTGCTGATCAACATCACCGGCGGCCCCGATCTCACCCTGTTCGAGGTTGACGAAGCCGCCAATCGCATCCGCGAGGAAGTGGATCCGGAAGCCAATATCATTGTCGGTTCAACGCTCGATCCGAATATGGAAGGCCGCATGCGCGTTTCGGTGGTGGCCACCGGGATCGATGCCGCCGCCCAGGTGATGCCGGAGCCGAAACTGCGCCTGGTGACGCCGCCGCTGATGGCGCAGCCGGTGCAGCCGCGTCCGGCCGCCATGTTGCAGCCGCAGCAGCGCCCCGCCGCGCCAGTGCCGCCCGCAGCAGCCCAGGTTCAGGCGCCAGTCCAGGCTTCGGTCCAGGCTCCGGTTCAGGCCCCGGTTCAGGCCCCGGTGGCGGAAACCGCCATGGCGCCGCAGCCAGCTCCGGTGCAGGAGGTTGTTCAGGCGCCGGTGCAGGCGCCGGTGCAGGCAGAAGCGCCGATGCCGTTCGCCGCGCATCTTGATGTGTCGGCCCAGGTTCAGGCGCCGGTTCAGGCGCCAGTGCAGCCTGCACCAGTGCAGCAGGCTGCCGCGCCGCAGATGGCACCGCAGGGTGGTTTGTTCAACGAGGCCGAGATGGCGCGCACCGAGCCGCGTAAGGGCGCCGGCATCTTCAGCCGTATGTTCGGCCGCGCCACGGCGACCACCGAGGCGGCCCCGGCGCCGCGTCTGGCCGAGCCGCATTTCACGCCGCCGCCGATGCGCCCGACCGCGCCGCGTCCGCAGGTCGCCGCGCCGGCGCCGGCCGTGGTTGCGGTGGCGCCGCAGGCAGTGGCGCCGGCCGGTCTGGCTGCCGAGCCGCAGCCATCGGTTGAACGCGCCGCGGTGCAGCCCGCTTTGGGCCAGGCGGCCGGGCGGGTCCAGGACGACCTCCTGGATATCCCCGCCTTCCTGCGCCGGCAGGCCAATTGAGGGCAAAAAAATACCGTAGATACAAGAGCTTAACTTGTGTCGGCGGCGAAACATTTGGTTACGAAGAGTGATTTGAGGCTAGGCGGGGATGGTTGCTACAACCATCCCCGTACTTATTTGCGCAAGGCTGGTTTCAGGCCTGCCGATTCGACCAGGAGAACCCCGAGTGCTCACTTCCGGCAAGACGGCGCAAAAGACCCTCAAGAACCGTATCAAATGTTCGGGTATCGGCCTGCATAGCGGCGCCAAGGTGACGATGACGCTGAATCCGGCGGCGCCGGATACCGGCATCGTGTTCCGCCGCATCGATCTGCCGGGCCAGCCGCTGGTCCGCGCCCGCTATGATCAGGTTTCCGATCTGCGCCTCTGCACCACGGTCAGCGCCGGTGAAGGCGTCATGGTCGGCACGGTGGAGCATCTGATGGCGGCTTTTGCCGGCCTCGGTGTTGATAACGTGGTGGTGGAGATCGATGGCCCGGAAGTGCCGGTGATGGATGGCTCCTCGGCGCCCTTCGTGTTCCTGATTGAATGCGCCGATCTGATCGATCAGGTGGCGCCGCGCCGTTATCTCAAGGTGCTGAAGCCGGTGGAAGTGCGCGATGGCCAGGCGGTTGCCGCCTTGCTGCCGGCGGATGAATTCAGCCTCGGCTTCGAGATCGAATTTGCCAATCCGATGATCGGCCGCCAGGTGGCGGAATTCCGCCTGGCGCCGGGTCGTTTCAAGGCTGAGCTGGCGCGCGCCCGCACTTTCGGCTTTGTGCAGGAAGTCGAGCAGATGCGGTCCATGGGCCTGGCCCGGGGCGGTTCGCTGGAAAATGCCGTGGTGCTCGGCGCCGACCGTATCCTGAATGACGAAGGCCTGCGTTACGACGACGAATTTGTTCGCCACAAGGCGCTGGATGCGCTGGGTGACCTGTATCTGGCCGGTGGCCCGATCCTGGGCCGTTATGAAGGCTGCCGCAGCGGCCATGCGGTGAATAACCGCCTGCTGCACACGCTGTTCGCCGACAAGTCGGCCTATGCCTGGACTACCTATCCGAAGAGCCGCGATCTGGGCGAATTCTTCAGCGCCGAGCGCGACTATCGCCCGGCCTCGGCCGAACTCGGCACCCGCATCCGCGCGGCTGCCGAAGCCGCGCTGTAAGCTGCCATATATAATAGCGTCGCGATGCCGTCCTGCGGCTGAAAAGCCGCCCCCAACAAAAAGCTGCTATCAACGAAAAAGCCGCCGGTAACCAACCGGCGGCTTTCGCGTCTGAGGCTGCTTTTTTTGGTTTAGTCGTCGCCGCCCACCAGGATGTCGGTGCCTTCCTTGTTACGCTGGGCGATGCTCTTGATCAGGCCAGCCACCGCGGAGCGGATGGTGTTATCCTCGATCTCGGCGAAATTGCGCACCAGTTCGATGGTCGAGCGGTTCTTGCCGCCATGCTCCATCGGACGGCTGTCCAATTTCTGCTCCAGCCCTTCGAAGAAATAGGCCATCTCAACCTGCAGGCGCTGCGCCACCTCGAAGAGGCGGCCGGCGCTGACGCGGTTCGCACCGGTCTCGTATTTTTGCACCTGCTGGTAGGAAATCTTCAGGGCGTTGGCGAGTTCTTCCTGAGTCAGGCCGAGCTCGGTCCGACGGGCGCGGATGCGCTCGCCCACATATTCGTCAACTCGAGTAGCGATCTTTCCCATGGAAGGCATCCTTCTGATCTAAAAGTCTATTTTTAACCAAGCCGGCCGGGCGGGGGGATACGGACCCCGGCTGCCTTGGCTGCCCGGTTCCCCGGGCATCTCTGGCTTGACCCTCAGCCACCTGCACGGCCTGCGAGTAACGCCAACTGGAACACGAAATATGTTGTAGGCTAATTCCACACGCCAGAAAATCGTTCGTAAGTATACACCTTACAGCTATGAGTAGTGGGATTGCACGGATAGTGACGGATTGGAACGAATTATATCCTAGTTCTAAAGAAGTAATCAGAAGGTGTTTTGACCACCTTTCGAAACAATCATGGTATCCAGATACCCGGAAAACCGCCAAATGCCGGGTTGGGCGGCATTGATGGCGTAGAGCCGGAATCCGGGAATCGTCAAGGGCCAGTCCGATCACGGCTGCGGCGCCGGCCGGCGGCATCAACTGTTGTCTTGCCGGATGCCGAACCTGCTAGCGAAACCGGGGCCGGGCTTGATTTTGCCCCCCCGGCATGAGACAGATTGCGGCATGTCGAAAGCCGCTCTCCGCTCGAATCCGGGCCCTGCCAAAGGCTCGATCCTGCATCGCCTTTCCAGGCCTGTCCGCCTGCTGGCGGGCTGCCTGCTGCTGGCCGCCCTGGCCGGCTGCGCCGCCGAGGAAAAACCCTATGTCGAGGAGCCGGTCGACAAGCTGTATAACCGCGCCGTCGACTTCGCCAATGCCGGTAGCTGGGAAGCTGCCGCGAAGAATTTTGATGAAGTGGAACGCCAGCATCCCTATTCCGCCTGGGCCACCAAGGCGCAGGTGATGGCGGCGTTTTCCTATTATCAGCGCAATCAGTATGACGATGCGGTTGCCGCCGTGGATCGTTTCCTGCAGCTGCATCCCGGCCACAAGGACAGCGCCTATGCCTATTATCTCAAGGCGATCTGCTATTACGAGCAGATTGCCGATGTGGCGCGCGATCAGGGCCTGACGCAGAAGGCGCTGAATGCGCTGAACGATGTGGTGCAGCGTTATCCGACCTCGGAATATGCCCGCGATGCGCGGCTCAAGATCGACCTGACGCGCGACCATCTCGCCGGCAAGGAAATGACCATCGGCCGCTATTATCTGCGCCAGGGCCAGTACATCGCGGCGATCAACCGCTTCAAGACGGTGGTGGAGAAGTATCAGACCACCACGCATATTCCGGAGGCTTTGCATCGTATCACCGAGGCCTATCTGGCGCTCGGCGTGATCGACGAGGCGCAGAATGCCGCCGCCGTGCTGGGGCATAACTATCCCGGCAGCGAATGGTATACCGACAGCTATGCCATGCTGACCGGCAAGGATGTGCGCCCCGAAGCCAAGCAGGGCTCCTGGCTTAGCTGGCTATTCTGACCGCATACCGATGCTGACCCATCTGAGCATCCGCGACATCGTGCTGATCGAGCGGCTGGATCTGCATCTGGCCCACGGCCTGGGTGTGCTGACCGGCGAAACCGGTGCCGGCAAATCCATCCTGCTCGATGCCCTCGGCCTGGCGCTGGGCCGCCGCGCCGATGCCGGCCTGGTGCGGGCCGGCGCCGCCCAGGGCCTGGTGACGGCGGCCTTCGATGTGGCGGAAAAACACCCGGCCTATGCCTTGCTGGCCGAACAGGGGCTGGAGGCCGGCGAGGACGGCATCGTGCTGCGCCGTGTGGTGACCGCCGATGGCAAAAGCCGCGCCTTCATCAATGATCAGGCGGTCAGTATCGGCCTGCTGCGCCGCCTGGGCGATACGCTGGTGGAAATCCACGGCCAGAATGACGAGCAGGGCCTGACCGACAGCGCCGTGCATCGGGCGTTGCTGGATGATTATGCCGGCCTGGCGCGCGATGCCGCCGCGCTCAAGGGGCTGTATCGCAGTTTCCGCGATGCCGAGACCGCGCTGGCCGAGGCCGAGGCGGCTGCCGAGCAGGCACAGCGCGACGAGGATTATCTGCGCCATGTGGTGGATGAGCTGAACACCCTGGCGCCGAAGCCGGGTGAGGAAGCGGAACTGGCGGCCCAGCGCACCCGTTTGCAGGCCGGCGAAAAGCTGGCGGCGGCGATGCAGGAAGCCGAGGCGGCTTTGCTCGGCGGCGACAAGGGCGGCGGCATCGAGGCGCGGTTGCGCACCAGCCTGCGCGCCCTGGAGCGGGTGGCCGACAAGGCGGCCGGGCAGTTTGACGAGGCGATGCAGGCCGGCGAGGCGGCGCTGGATCAGGTGGCGCGTTTTGCCCAGGAACTGGAACAGGCCGGGCGCCGGCTCGATCTCGATCCGCAGCGGCTGGAGCGGGTCGAGGAACGCCTGTTCGCGCTGCGTGGCGCGGCACGCAAACATGGTGTGGCCGTGACCGATCTGCCGCGCCTGGCCGAGGATTTTGCCGAACGCTTGGCGCTGATCGACAACCAGGCCGCCAGCCTGGGCAAGTTGCGCCAGATTGCCGATGCCGCCCGTGCGGCTTTCGCCAAGCAGGCCGAGACCTTGAGCGCGGCACGGCGCAAGGCGGCGGCGCGGCTGGATAAGGCGGTGGCGGCCGAACTCGGCCCGCTCAAGCTGGGCGCGGCGAAATTCCAGACCAGCGTGGAAACCCTGCCATCTGAGCAATGGGCCTCCGATGGCGCCGACCGGGTGATTTTCCAGGCCGCCACCAATCCCGGTACGGCGCCGGGCTCGCTGGCCAAGATCGCCTCGGGCGGTGAATTGAGCCGCTTCATGCTGGCCTTGCGCGTGGTGCTGGCCGGGCGTGGCGATGCCGGCACGCTGATCTTCGATGAAGTGGATCGCGGCGTGGGCGGCGCTACGGCGGCGGCGGTGGGCGAACGCCTGGCGCGGCTGAGCGAAAAGGTGCAGGTGCTGGTGGTGACCCATTCGCCGCAGGTGGCGGCCAAGGGCGAGCGGCATTGGCGCATCGCCAAGCGCGAGAGCGGCCCGGCCAAGGCGCGGCTGACGCTGACCGAGGTGCTGCCGCTGGAGCGCGACGAGCGCCGCGAGGAAATCGCCCGCATGCTGGCCGGTGCCACCATCACCGATGCGGCACGCGCCGCCGCCGACGAATTGCTGCCTTAGGCGGCGGCTATGCTGGGGCGGGTTTCCCTTTGGCCATTGCCGCGATCTGCGTCCACCGCTATCCGGTTTGGATTTTTGATCGTTGGCGACAGCCTGAAGGCACAACAAAAGCGTCGTGGTCGGCGCAGGCCGACCACCCACGAGTGGCTTGTTTTCAGTGGGTAAACAAAGAAAAACGTGGATGGTACGCCTTCGCGTACCATGACGATCTTTGTTATGCGACGAGCGGAGCCCGTCTTGATGCGCGACTTTATCACCACCCTACACACTGAACCGGGCACGAATGGGTCTGCCTCCGGGCATGACGCTATCGGGATGTGTGGGGCGCCATGAGCCGCCAGCGCGCCAAGCCGGTGGCGGATTTGTCGCCGCGCCTCGCCAAGCTGGACCATGCCCGGCTGGAAGAGGAAATCACCGCGCATGACAAGCGCTATCACGAGCAGGATGCGCCGAGCATTTCCGATGCCGATTATGATGCGCTGCGCCAGCGGCTGAACGAGATCGAGGAACGGTTTCCCGAATTCCGCACCCTGGGCGGCGCCGCCCTGCGGGTGGGCGCCGCGCCGGCCGCCGGCTTTGCCAAGGTGCGCCATGTCAAGCCGATGCTGTCGCTCGACAATGCCTTCACTGAAGCCGATGTGGAGGAGTTTCTCGGCCGTATCCGGCGGTTTCTCAATCTCGGCGCCGATGATGCGCTGACCCTGATTGCCGAGCCCAAGATCGATGGCCTGTCGGCTTCGCTGCGCTATGAGCAGGGCGAGTTGGTGCGGGCCGCGACGCGCGGCGATGGTCAGGAAGGCGAGGATGTCACCGCCAATATCCGCACCCTGCGCCATGGTGTGCCGCTGCGCCTGAGCGGCAGCGGCTGGCCGGATGTGCTGGAAGTGCGTGGCGAAGTCTACATGACGCGCGCCGATTTCCTCAGCTTCCGCCAGGCCCAGGAAGAGCTGGTGCGTGAACGCGAGGCCAAGGGCCTGTCGGCGGCCGCCATCCGGGTGCCGGTCAATCCGCGTAATGCCGCTGCCGGCTCGCTGCGCCAGCTCAATCCCGATATCACCGCGCAGCGCCCGCTGCGTTTCTTCGGCTATTTCTGGGGCGATCTATCCGAGCCGCTGGGCCGGACCATGCAGGAAGCGCGCGCCAAGCTCGCCGCCTGGGGCTTCACGCTGAATGCGCCGGTACGGATCTGCCACAATGCCGCCGATCTGCTGGGCTATTATGCCGATATTGGCGCCCAGCGTGCCACCTTGCCCTATGATATCGATGGTGTGGTCTACAAGGTGGATCGGCTGGATTGGCAGGAGCGGCTCGGTTTTGTCAGCCGCAGCCCGCGCTGGGCGATTGCGCATAAATTCCCTGCCGAGCAGGCGCAGACCCTGCTGGAAGCCATCGATATCCAGGTTGGCCGCACCGGCACGCTGACCCCGGTGGCCAAGCTGCGGCCGATCAATGTTGGCGGTGTGCTGGTATCCAACGCCACTTTGCATAATGAGGACGAGATCGCGCGCAAGGATGTGCGGGTCGGCGATACCGTGATCGTGCAGCGTGCCGGCGATGTGATTCCGCAGGTGGTGGCGGTGGTGCCGGAGCGGCGCCCGGCCGGCGCGCAAGCGTTTGAATTCCCCACCCGCTGCCCGGTCTGCGGTGCCCCGGCGGAGCGTGAGGTGGATGCGGCCGGCGAGGCCGATGCGCGGCGCCGCTGCACCGGCGGGGTCAGCTGCTCGGCCCAGGCCATGGAAGGCCTGCGCCATTTCGCTTCGCGCAGCGCCTTCGATATCGAGGGCCTGGGCGAGAAGCAGATTGCCGCCTTCTATGAATGGGGCTGGCTGCGCGAGCCGGCGGATATCTTCAAACTCGGGCGTTATGCCGACGACTTGATGAAGAAGGACGGCTATGGCGAATTATCGGTTGGCAATCTGCTGCGCGCCATCGAGCAGCGCCGCCGCATCGGTTTCGACCGCCTGATCCATGCGCTGGGCATCCGCCATGTCGGCCAGGAACGCGCCCGGCTGGTGGCGTTGCATTACGGCACGCCGCGCGCCTGGCTTGAGGCCATGGATGCGGCGCAGGATCTCAGCGGCGATGCCTGGATCGATCTCAATTCCATCGACCGCATGGGCGAGATTGTCGCCGCCGCCATTGTTGGCTTCTGCACCCGGCCGCAGAGCCGCGCCGTGATCGAGCATCTGCTGGCTGAACTGGCCGACGTGATCGCACCGGAAAAGCCGGCGCAGGATTCGGCGGTGGCCGGCAAGACCGTGGTATTCACCGGGGCGCTGGAAAAATTTACCCGCGACGAAGCCAAGGCGCGCGCCCTGGCTTTGGGCGCCAAGGTGGCCGGCTCGGTCTCGAAAAAGACCGATTATCTCGTTGCCGGCCCGGGCGCCGGCAGCAAGCTGGCGGAAGCGCAGAAACACGGCGTGGCGGTGCTGAGCGAAGACGACTGGCTGGCGCTGATCGGCGGCTCGGTCTGATGCAGGGCGAAACCCATCTGCGCCAGATTGCCCTGCCAGCGCTGGCCGAGATCGCCGGCGCCAGCGCCATTGCGCTGGATTTTGAAACCGCCAGCCCCAGCCCGGGCAGCATCTGTTCCATCGGCCTGGCCTGGATCGTTGCCGGCCGGGTGGCGCGGGTGGCGCATCGCCTGGTGCGGCCGCATGACATGCGCTTTGATCGCGGCTTCATCGCCATTCATGGCATCGAGCCGCGCCATGTCGAGGATGAGCCGGAATTCCCCGCCCTGTGGGAGGAGTGGCTGCCGCATCTGCAAGCCACGCCTTTGCTGCTGGCACATAACGCGCCATTCGATATCGGCGTGCTGCGCGCGGCCTTGCGGCATTACCGGCTGACGCCGCCACGGCTGGAATTTCTCTGCACCGTGAAGATCGCCCGCGCCGCCTGGCCGGAGATGCCCAATCACAAACTTGCTACCGTGGCGGCGCAGCTTGGCCTCGACCTCAATCACCATGCCGCCGATAGCGATGCCGCTGCCTGCGCCAATATCGCGCTGCTGGCGGCACGCGGCGAAGCTCTGCCGGCGATGCTGCCGCGCTGGGGCCTGCGCGCCGGCCGACTGGAAGGCGATTATTACGAAGCCTGTTCCTCGGCGCGCGACCGCCAGGCCAGTTTCCGCCGCCACCGCCTGCCACCCTGGCTGCGCGGCGGCGTGTGAGCTTTTGATCGTTGGCTGCCGCCAGGCGTCGCAACGAAGCCGTTTGGGTCGAGACACGGAAACGACGTTGCTGGGATATTGCGCCGTGCAAACCCATCACCCTCACCGTCGTCATGCCCGCCCCTTCGGGCCTGTGCGCCCACGAACGCCGTTGGCGTTCGCGCGCTTACAGTGACCCGGGTATCCCATTTTTTGCTGGTTTCCTCGGTATTTTCCGATCTCCGAGAGATGCCCGGGTCAAGCCCGGGCATGACGACGAAGGGGCCGGACAGCCATGGCGTAGGCCGCTCAGAGCCGCGCCGTCGCCGCTTCCAGCCAGCTTCTTGTGGCATCGTCCAGGCGTGGCGCGATATCGGTCCAGACCTGGGCGTGATAGGCATTCACCCAGTCGATTTCCTCCGGGCTGAGCAGGCCGGTTTCGATCAGGTTGCGGTCGATCGGCGCCCGGGTCAGGGTCTCGAAGCCGAGCCAGGCTTTGCCATTCTCGGCCTTTTCGATCTCCACCTGCACCGCCACCAGATTTTCGATGCGGATACCGAAGGCGCCGGTTTTGTAATAGCCCGGTTCATTCGACACGATCATGCCCGGTTTCAGCGCCACCATACTGCCGCCCTTGGCGATGCGATGCGGCCCTTCATGCACGGAGAGATAGGCGCCGACGCCATGGCCGGTGCCGTGGTCGTAATCCAGCCCGGCCTGCCACAAAGCATAGCGCGCCAGCGCATCCAGTTGCTGGCCGGCAGTGCCATCGGGGAATTTCGCCCGCGCGATGGCGATATGGCCTTTCAGCACCCGGGTGAAGGCATCGCGCATTTCCGCTGTCGGTGTGCCGATGGCGATGGTACGGGTGATATCGGTGGTGCCATCGGGATATTGCCCGCCGGAATCGATCAGGTAGAGATTGCCCGGTTCCAGCCGGCGGTTGGTTTCCGGCGTGGCGCGGTAATGCACCACGGCGCCATTCGGCCCGGCGCCGGAAATCGAGGTGAAGGACAGATCGCGCAGGCTGTTATCCAGCCGGCGACAGGCTTCCAGCTTGTCCTGGGCCTGCAATTCATCCACGCCGCCTTCCTGCGCGTCGCTGGCCAGCCAGGCCAGGAAACGGCAGATCGCGGCGCCATCGCGCAGATGCGCGGCGCGGATGCCGTCCAGTTCCACGGCATTTTTGCACGCCTTGGGCAGCAGGCAGGGATCGTCGGCACGTTTCAGCCTGGCGCCGGCCTGTTCCAGTAATTGCAGCGGATAGGCGCCTGCCGTGGCCGGATCGGCCTGCACGGTGAGATGCGCGGCGCCCAGCGCCTGCAAGGCGGCATCCAGCGCTTCGGGCGGCTGGAGGCGGATCTGCGGGCCGAGATGGGCCAGGGTTTCCGGCGCCAGTTTGCGCGTATCGATGAACAGGTCCAGCGTCGCATCCTGGCGCAGCACAGCCATGGCCAGGGCGAAGGGCGTGTGTTTCACATCGCCGCCACGGATATTCAGCAGCCAGCAGATCGATTCGGGCAGGGTCAGCAACACGGCATCCACGCCCTGCTGGTGCAGGCCGGCGGCGATGGCGGCGCGTTTCGCCGCCGAACTTTGGCCGGCATAGATTTCCGGCTGCGGCACCACCGGGGCCAGCGGCGGCGGCGGCTGGTCGGTCCACACGGAGTCGACCGGATTGTCGCTCACCGCCACCAGTTCGGCCTTGGCCGCCTGGGCGGCGGCGGCGAAGCGCTTCAGCGCATCCTCGGTATGCAGCCAGGCGTCATAACCGAGCTTCTCGCCCGGGCGCAAAGCTTTGCGCAGCCAGTCGGTCGGCGGCTGGTCGATGCTATGCAGCAGTTCGAACAGCCCGGCATCGACCTGCTGGCGCAGTTGCAGCGTATAGCGGCCATCGCTCCACAAGGCGGCGCGCTCGGGCAGCACGATGCATAGCCCGGCCGAGCCGGTGAAGCCGGTCAGCCAGGTCAGGCGCTGGGCGCGCAGCGGCAGATATTCGCCATGGAATTCATCGGTCAGCGGGATGATCAGCCCGGCCAGGCCGCGCCGCGCCAGTTCGGCGCGCAAATCCGCCAGCCGGCCGGCCACGGCGGCGCGATTCTCGATCGCGGCGCCATAATTGCGCGCCAGCAGGGCGGCCAGCGCGGCAGCCTTCTGTTGCGGCAAGGCCGGATCCTGCGGCAATAGCCGCAGGCCCGGAAAACCGCCAAAAGGCGCCGGGGCGGCGGCAATGCCGCGCAGATGGTCGGCCAGGGCAGGGGGGAGAGCCGCCAGATCGGCGGCCAGGTCGGTGGTGATCTCGGGCAGGGCAGCGTTCATACCGATAAGTATGAGCATTCGGTTAACGGGCGTCCATCGCGTCTGCCGCAACCCATGCATTTTTTGCATTGCAGCACTCGAATATACGAGATTGTTGTTTTTGGTGTGCAGCGCAATATTCAGCGCGTGGCCGCAACCGATGACGAGACGGCCGAACCATGGAGATGAAAATGTTTACCCCCCGCCCTGAAACCGCTGCTTATGCCTATGGTGCGCGGATTGCCCCGCTCAGCACCGTTGAGGTGGAAGCCGAGGCGCGCCGCCTGCGTGCCGCCGCGGTGGCGCAGCTTGCCCCCAAGGCGCTGCTGGGCTTGAAGTTTCTGGCTGCCAAGCTGCATTCCTGGCGCGCCCAGCGCGCTGCGATGGATGAACTTTATGGCCTCGACGATGCCATGCTGCGCGATATCGGTCTGTCGCGCTCGCAGATCCCGGCGGCGGTGAATGGCGACCTGGTGCGCCCGATCACCGCTTCCAACGAAAATGCCCTCGGCGATCTGCCGGTGGCCCAGGTGGTTCGTCTGGTGCCGCGCCACGCCGCCTGATATCAAGCTCGCACGGTAAGTACCTGAGTAAGTAAAGTACCTGAGTAAGTAGAAGTTGAGTAAGCGTAAGTAATAGCACCCAAGTACCAAAGTTTGAGTTCCTCCCCCGAAAGCCGGGCCAGGTCTGACTGGAGCAATCCAAAAACAGACCGGTCCGGCTTTTTAATTTCTGTAACGAATTATTACTGATGATCATTTTGCAGGCGCTGCCTGCCTATTTGTGCATCGCGGTATATGTTTTATGAGCGATGAAAATTTTTCCTAAAAAATTCAATTTTTCTCTATTGAATTTATTATGTTGCGCTGCAATATGGATGGCGAGAGTTGAGGGCGGCAACGCAGTCGAGATTCGATTGTCGGGCCGGCCCATAGGAGACACGATCATGAGCAGCCACAGTATTGAGACCCAGACCGCTTCCCTGATTGCCGAACTGCGCGACCCGCGCGTTTATTCGATGGTTGAGGTGGAAGCCTATGCCCGCCGCCTGCGCGCCCTGGCGCTGGCTTCGGCCGCTGCCAGCTTCGCCGGCTGGCTGAAGCGCAGCTTCGCCACCCAGTCTGCGCCGGTGGAAGCCGCCCCGGTTGCCACTGCCGCGCCGGTGGCCGCTGCGCCGGCCGCCTACGATCTGCGCACCCTGGAAGCCGATGTGCGCTATCAGCGCGCCGAGGCCTTTGCCGAGGTGATCTATCAGGTGACCCAGTTTGTCGGCCGCCTGTTCGCGCCGCTGACCGAGCGGCTCAAGGCCGCCCTGGCGCGCCAGGCCGCGATGTCGGAATTGTACGGCCTGGATGACCGCACCCTGTATGATATGGGCCTGACCCGGTCGGAAATCCCGGCGGCCGTCACCGGCGGTATCTACCGTCCGCATGCGCCGAAGCTGGATGCCGCCCAGGCCAGCGATGCCGCCAACGAGAATGCCGGCCTCAAGCTGCAGGCCAAGGTCGTCGCCTGAGCTGCCTTGTCTAACCCGCGAGGGCGGCGCGCCTGAAGATCAGCGTGTGCCAGCCCTCGCGCGGCAGCCTGGCGGTGAAGGCCAGGCCCTGGCCGCGATAATACGCCGCCACCTTGCGTTCTTCCTTGGCCAGCAGGCCAGACAGCACCAGATGCCCGCCAGGCGCCACCTGCGCCGCCAGGCCATGCGCCATGGCGCAGAGCGGTCCGGCCAGGATATTGGCCACTACCAGATCAAACGGCCCCGGCAGCCGGGCATCCAGCGGGTGGCTTGCCACCAGGCAATGGATGCGCCGGCTCAGGCCATTGAGCCGGGCATTTTCCCGCGCCACATCCACCGCCACCGGATCGATATCGGCGGCCCAGATACGGGCCCGGCTGGTGGCGCGCGCCGCCGCCATCGCCAGCACGCCGGAGCCGGTGCCGAGATCGAGCACGGTTTGCGGTGGCTGCCGCCGGCAGAGCCGGTCGATGGCTTCCAGGCAGCCAAAGGTGGACGGCGCGCGGCCGGTGCCGAAGGCCAGGCCGGCATCCAGCAGCAGGCTGAGGCAGCCCGGCGGCGCGCTGCCCGCATCATGGGCGCCATAGAGGAAAAACCGCCCGGCATGCACCGGCGCATTCAGCTTGTTGGTATGGCGCACCCAATCCTGGTCCGGCAGCTTGCCGGCAAAGATCGGCGCCTCGGCCAAGCCCATGCTGGCGGCGATTTCGGCCAGCCGCTGGCGCCAGGCGGCATCATCGGGCGGCGCATCAAACAGCAATTGCAGGCGCCAGAAAGCCGTATCCGGATCGGGCATCGGCGCCACTTCGTAAGAACTCAGCGCCACGCCTGCCTCGGCATCCAGGCCGAGCAAATCCTCAAACGGCGCCAGAGCCGGGAAGGGCAGTTCAATCTCGACAAACCAGAATGAACTCATCAGGCATTCTCCACGAAACTGTCGATCACCTTTTTTTCGCCGGCTTTGTCGAAGGCCACCAGCAGCTTGTTGCCTTCCACGGCGCGAATCCGGCCATAGCCGAATTTCTGGTGAAACACCCGCTCGCCGATTTCAAAATGGCGCGGCTTCTGGCTGGCTGACGCAGCTTCGGCGGCGGGGCGGGCGCGGCCCTCGATGATGCGGCCATTGCCCTGCCGGCTCAGATTCCAGCTATGGCCGGCATAGCTGCGGCCGGCATCGGGGGCGCTGAAGCCGCTGCCGGCAAAGGCGCCACCAAAGGCATGGTTCTGCGCGCCGCGATACAGGCCGCCCTGGCTGCGCTGCTCGATATGCGCGGCGGGCAATTCATCGATGAAGCGCGACGGCACTGCGCTGGCCCATTGATTGTAGATGCGCCGGTTGGCGGCGAAGCTGATATGCGCCCGGCGCCGCGCCCGGGTGATGCCGACATAGGCCAGCCGGCGCTCTTCCTCCAGCCCGGCATTGCCGTTGCCTTCCACGGCGCGGCGGCTCGGGAAGATTTCCTCCTCCCAGCCGGGTAGGAAGACATAATCGAATTCCAGTCCCTTGGCGCCATGCAGCGTCATCAGGCTGACCATCGGCTGGCCGCTGGCCTGTTCGGCATCCATCACCAGCGCGACATGATCCAGGAAGGCGGCCAGGCTCTCGAATTCGCCCAGCGCGCCGACAAGTTCGCGCAGATTTTCCAGCCGGCCCGGCGCTTCCGGCGTTTTGTCGGCCTGCCACATGCCGATATAGCCGGATTCCTCCAGGATGATCGCCGCCACTTCGGCCGGCGGCAAATCCGCCACCAGGCCGCGCCAGCGTTCAAAATCATTCGTCAGCGCCTTCAGCGTGGCGCGCGGCTTGGGCTTGAATTCGTCGGTTTCCAGCAACAGGCGCAGGCTGGCGGTCAGCGACAGATTGGCGGCGCGCGCGGCGCGGTGCATGGCCTGCATCGTGCTGTCGCCCAGGCCGCGCTTGGGCAGGTTGACGATACGCTCGAAGGCCAGGTCGTCATCCGGCTGCACCACAACGCGGAAATAGGCGATGGCATCGCGGATTTCCTTGCGCTCGTAAAAGCGCAGGCCGCCGATGACGCGGTATTTCAGGCCGATGGTGATGAAGCGTTCTTCAAAGGCGCGCGTCAGATGCCCGGCGCGCACCAGGATGGCGGTCTGGTCCAGCGATACGCCGGCGCGTTCCAGCGTTTCGATTTCCTCGCCCACCATGCGGGCTTCCTCGTCGCCATCCCACACGCCCTGCACGATCACCTTGTCGCCCTCGGCGATATCGGTCCACAAGGTCTTGCCGAGCCGGCTGGTGTTATGCGCGATCAGGCCCGAGGCAGCGGCCAGGATATGCGGCGTCGAGCGGTAATTCCGTTCCAGCCGCACGATATGCGCCGGCTCGAAATCCTTCTCGAAACGCAGGATGTTGCCCACTTCGGCGCCGCGCCAGCCATAGACCGACTGGTCGTCATCGCCGACGCAGCAGATATTCTTGTGCGCCTGGGCCAGCAGGCGCAGCCATAGATACTGCGCCACGTTGGAATCCTGGTATTCGTCCACCAGGATGAAGCGGAACTGTTTCTGGTAGCGGTCGAGGATATCCGGCCGCTGCCGGAACAGGGTCAGGTTATGCAGCAAAAGGTCGCCGAAATCGCAGGCATTCAGTTGCAGCAGCCGTTCGGCATAAAGCTGATACAGCCGCAAACCCTTGCCCTCGGCGAAACCGCGCTCGGCCTGCGGAATCTGATCCGGCAGCAGGCCCTTGTCCTTCCAGCGGTCGAACTGCCCGGCCACCAGGCGCGGCGGCAGCTGCTTCTCGTCGATGCCTTCCAGTTCCAGCACCTGCTTGATCAGGCGCAACTGGTCATCCTCGTCCAGGATGGTGAAGTTGCTTTTCAGCCCCACCACCTCGGCATGGCGGCGCAGGATGCGGTTGGCGATGCCGTGGAAGGTGCCGAGCCACAGCCCGGCAGCGGCTTCCGGCCCGACCAGCTGCTCGACCCGCTCGCGCATTTCACGCGCCGCCTTGTTGGTGAAGGTGACGGCCAGAATCTGGCTCGGCCAGGCCAGCCGCTGATACAGGATATTGGCCAGGCGGCAGACCAGCACGCGGGTCTTGCCGGTGCCGGCGCCGGCCAGCACCAGCAAAGGCCCGTGCAGGCGCGACACCGCTTCGGCCTGGGCCTGGTTCAGGCGTTCCAGCCAGGGCGGCGGCGGGGGTGGTGTCTGCGGGGCCGGCGGTTCGGGTTCGAATCCGGCCAAGTCAAAGGGATCGGACATGCCGGTTACATAGCCCAAGCCCCCCGGGATGACCACCGCTGCCATTGCCAGAAGCACGGCGCCGGCATTGCCAGAAACACGGCGGCGCGCTACGACTAGGTGCATAAACGGAAGGAAATCGCCCCATGGCCGCCATTGCCGCCGCACCCCGCCTGTCGCCCACCGCCACTGAGGCGGCCATCGCCGCGCTTAAGCAACTTTTGGGCGACCGCCTGAGCACCGGCCAGGCGATCCGCGACCAGCATGGCAAGGATGAAAGCTGGAACCAGCCATTTCCGCCCGATGCCGTGGCCTTTGCCCAGAGCACCGAGGAAGTGGTGGAGATCGTGAAAACCTGCGCCGCCCATGGCATGCCGATTGTACCCTATGGCGCCGGCACTTCGCTGGAAGGCCATGTCGGCGCTCTACAGGGCGGCCTCAGCCTGGATGTGATGCAGATGAACCAGATTCTGCGGGTCAATGCCCAGGATCTGGATGTGGTGGTGCAGCCCGGCGTGACGCGCAAGGCGCTCAACGAATTCCTGCGCGATACCGGCCTGTTTTTCCCGATCGATCCGGGCGCCAATGCCTCGATCGGCGGCATGGTTTCCACCCGCGCCAGCGGCACCAACGCCGTGCGCTATGGCACGATGCGCGAGAATGTGCTGGCGCTCACCGTGGTGCTGGCTGATGGCCGCGTCATCCGCACCTCGAAGCGGGCCAAAAAATCCGCCGCCGGCTATGATCTGACCCGGCTGTTCATCGGCTCGGAAGGCACGCTGGGCGTCATCACCGAGATCACGCTCAAGCTCTATGGCATTCCGGAATCGATCACCTCGGCGGTCTGCGCCTTCGATAGCCTGGAAGGCGCCATCAACACCGTGATCGCCACGATCCAGAGCGGCATCCCGGTGGCGCGCATCGAATTGCTCGACGATCTGCATGTCGATGCGATCAACAAATATGCCAAATACGACATGCCGGTGAAGGATACTCTGTTCCTGGAATTCCACGGCACGGAAGCCGGCACGCGCGAGCAGGCCGAACTGGTGCAGGCGATTGCCGCCGATAATGGCGGCGCCAATTTTGCCTGGACCACCAAGCCCGAGGAACGCGCCCGTTTGTGGCAGGCGCGCCATGATGCCGCCTATGCCGCCAAGGCGATGCGCCCGGGCTGCGAAATCTGGGCCACCGATGTCTGCGTGCCGATCTCGCGCCTGGCCGATTGCATCCTGGAAACCAAGGCCGATCTGGCCCAGAGTTTCCTGATCGCGCCGCTGGTCGGCCATGTCGGCGATGGCAATTTCCATCTTGCCTTCGTCATCGACCGCAGCAATCCGAAAGAGATCGAGGAAGCCGAGCGGCTCAATGCCCGCCTGGTGCAGCGCGCGCTGTCGATGGAAGGCACCTGCACCGGCGAACATGGCATCGGCACCGGCAAGATGAAGTATCTGCAGGCCGAACATGGCGAGGCGGTGAGTGTGATGCGCTCGATCAAGAAGGCGCTCGATCCCGATAACCTGATGAATCCAGGCAAGATTTTCAGCGCCTGAGGTTTTCGGCGCGATTGCCGGCGCCGCTTTGGTGGCGGCTGGCATTTCCCTGGAAATGGCCCTATTCTATGCTGCTATGCAGCAACCGTTCGTGAACGAATGGTTGCTGCCCGCGAGAAAGTTGTTGGGAGTTGGATGATGAACGCGCGTAAATGGTCGCCGGATAGCTGGCGCTCGAAGCCCATTCTGCAAGTGCCGGATTATCCGGATGCTGCCGCCCTGGCCGCCGTCGAGCAGAAGCTGTCGCATTATCCGCCGCTGGTCTTTGCCGGCGAAACCCGTAACCTGACTGCGGCGCTGGGCCGTGTTGCCGAAGGCCGTGGTTTCCTGCTGCAGGGTGGCGATTGCGCCGAGAGCTTCGCTGAATTCACCGCCAACAATATCCGTGACACTTTCCGCGTGCTGTTGCAGATGGCGGTGGCGCTGACCTTTGGCGCCGCCCTGCCGGTGGTGAAGGTGGGCCGCATTGCCGGCCAGTTCGCCAAGCCGCGCTCGTCGAATATCGAGAAGCGTGGCGATGAGGAATTGCCGAGCTATCGCGGCGATATCATCAACGGCATGGAATTCACGCCGGAAGCGCGCATTCCCGATCCGAACCGCCAACTGCAGGCCTATAGCCAGGCGGCGGCGACGCTGAATCTGGTGCGCGCCTTTGCGCAGGGCGGTTACGCGGATTTGCATCGGGTGCATCGCTGGAATCTCGGCTTTGTCGCCAAGAGCCCGGAGGCCGAGCGCTGGCAGGATCTGGCCGAGCGCATCACCGAATGCCTGGATTTCATGGAAGCCTGCGGCATCACGCCGGAGCGCAGCAATGAATTGCGCAGCGTCGATTTCTACACCAGCCATGAAGCGTTGCTGCTCGGCTATGAGCAGGCGCTGACCCGCGTCGACAGCACGTCGGGCGAATGGGTCGATACCTCGGCGCATATGCTGTGGATCGGTGACCGCACCCGCCAGCCCGATGGCGCCCATGTGGAATTCCTGCGCGGCGTGATCAATCCGCTCGGCCTGAAATGCGGCCCGACCACCGATCCGGATGAACTGATCCGCCTGATCGATCTGCTCAATCCGCAGAACAAGCCCGGCCGCCTCACCCTGATTGCCCGCATGGGGCAGGACAAGGTGCAGCAATTCCTGCCCGCCCTGGTGCGTAAGGTGCGTAACGAAGGCCGCAAGGTGGTGTGGTCCTGCGATCCGATGCATGGCAACACGCTGAACTCCGGCTCGGGCTACAAGACCCGGCCGTTTGACCGCGTGCTGTCGGAAGTGCGCCAGTTCTTCCAGGTCCATCTGGCCGAAGGCACCCATGCCGGCGGCGTGCATCTGGAACTGACCGGCCAGGATGTCACCGAATGTATGGGCGGCGCGCAGATGATCGGCGACGACGACCTGTCCAGCCGCTACCACACCCATTGCGACCCCCGTCTCAATGCCTCGCAATCGCTGGAACTGGCATTCCTGATTGCCGAGATGCTGAAACTGGAACGTAATAACCGCAGCATCCGCCATGCAGCCGAAGCCGTCTGACGTAACCCCCTTCGTCGGTCCTGCCCTGGCGGCGGAATTGGAGCGCGATATCGCAGCGCGCACCGATGCCTATTTCCGCAAGACCAAAGAGGTGGTGCAGCGCTTCGGCGACAAGACCGTCACCTATGCGGTTTTCATGCGCCGCCCGGTGATCTTCTGCCCGCGCCTGATGGTGGAATGGCTGGAGAAGGTGAGCGCGGCGCGCGGTGTGCATTTCGATATCGACCTGGTGCATGAGGAAGGCACCTGGGTTGGTGCCGGCGAGCCGCTGGTCTATCTCTCCGGCCCGATGTCGCAGCTTGTCGATCTGGAGACGATCTATCTCCAGAAACTCGGTGCCGCCTGCGTTGCCGCCTATAACGCCTATTCGATGTGCTGCGATCTGCCCAAGGTGCGTTTCCTGGCGATGGATGCGCGCCATTGTGCCGGTGCGGAAATGGCCGAGATGATGGCCTATGCCGCCTCGGTCGGCAGCCGCGCGGCGCGGCGCGATGTCGGCGCCGCCGGCTTCATCGGCAATGCCACCGATGCCACGGCGCATTATTTCGGCAATGACAAGGGCTTCGGCACCATGCCGCATGCCCTGATCGGTTATGCCGGCTCCACCCTGCGTGCCGCCGAACTCTATCATGAGAGTTTCCCGGCCGAGGCGATGACGGTGCTGGTGGATTATTACGGCCAGGAAGTCACCGACGCGCTGGCGGTCTGCGCCCGTTTTCCGGAACTGGCGCGCGAAGGCCGCTTGCAGGTGCGGCTCGATACCCATGGCAGCCGCTATATCGAAGGCCTCGATCCGCAAAGCTCGTATCAGGTGCTGGATCGCCATGTGCCCAATGCGATCCGGCAATATCGCTCGGAAGCCGAGTTGCGCTGGATGGTCGGCACCGGCGTTTCGGCGGCGGCGATTTTCCACATGCGCGCCGCGCTGGATAAAGCCGGCTTCCTCAATGTGAAGATCGTCGGCTCGTCCGGCTTCAATGCCGCCAAATGCAAGGTGATGGCCAGCGTCAAGGCGCCGCTCGATATCGTCGGCACCGGCTCCTATCTGCCGGATAACTGGACCGAGACCTATGCCACCGCCGATATCGTCGCCTATGACGGCGTGCCGAGCGTCAAGGTCGGCCGCGAATTCCTGCTGCGCAAGGCGAAGTAGTTAGCCACAGAAGGCGTCATGCCCGGGCTAGACCCACCGTGCCCGGTTTAAGCTGATAGCCCATCCACCGCCCCATTCTCGTCATGCCCGGGCGAAGACCCGGGCATCTCTGGGGGATTGGAAAACGCTTGGGAAATCAGTAAAAATGGGATGCCCGGGTCAAGCCCGGGCATGACGATATTTTCTTATGGTGACTGCACTTCTCGTCACCGCCGGGCTGGACCCGGCGGTTTCGTTCGCCCCACAACAAAGATCGTCATGGTCGGCGTAGGCCGACCATCCACGTTTTTGCTGTGATGGCGCGCGCGCCTTACTCCGCCTTCACATTCGCCACGCGGATCACTTCCGCCCAGCGCTTGATATCCTCATCCAGGAATTTGGCGAAATTGGCGGCGTCGCGCACATTCACCGTCATGCCCTGCTTGGTGAAGGTGTCGCGCACGCTCTGCTGCTGCATCACTTTCAGCACCAGTTCGCGATAACGCGCCACGGCCGGGGCCGGGGTTTTGATCGGTGCGAAGATCGCCAGCCAGGCATCGGCTTCCACGCCGGCCACACCGCCCTGGGCAATGGTGGGTAGGTCAGGCAGATGCGGCGAGCGGTTCGGCGAGGCCACGGCAATGGCGCGCAGCTTGCCGGCCTGCACCTGGGCCAGCACGGTGGGTGTGGTGGCGAAGCTGCAATCGACATGGCCACCGAGCAGATCCTGCAAGAGCGGCGCCGAACCCTTGTAGGGCACATGGGTGAGGTCGGCGCCGGCCTTGGCCTTGAACAATTCCAGCGCCAGATGCGAGGCCGAGCCGGGGCCGGTGGAGCCGCAATTCAGCTTGCCCGGCTGCGCCTTGGCCAGCTTGAGGAAGTCGGCGAAATTCTGCACCGGCAGGTCGTTCTTCACCACTAGGATATGCTGCAGATCGGCCAGCAAGGCGATCGGGGCGAAATCCTTCACCGGATGATAGCCGCCGCCATCGGCCAGCAGCGAGATATTGGTGGCATGGGTCTGGTTGGTGGTGGCGAGCAGCACATGGCCATCCGCCGGCCCCTGCGCCACGCGGCGCGAGCCGATGGCGCCTGCCCCGCCAGGCACATTCTCCACGATCACCTGCTGGCCCAGATCCTTGGCCATTTCCTGGCCCACCAGGCGGGCCAGGCTGTCGGTCGGGCCGCCGGCCGGGTAGGGTACCACCACGGTGACGGTCTGGCCCGGATTCCAGGCGGCCTGCGCCCAGACCTGGGCCGGCAAGGCATGCAGCAGGGCAGCCGCGCCGGTGGCCTGCAACAGATGGCGTCGATTGAGCATCATTTCCTCCATTTTTCTAATTGGCGCGATTACAGCTTATCGGGGCCGACGCGCACAAGCTGTTTGCCGAAATTCTTGCCCGCCAGCATGCCGATGAAGGCGGCCGGGGCGGCTTCCAGCCCTTCAGCGATGTCTTCCTTGTATTTCAGCTTGCCGGCCTTGATCCAGCCGGCCATTTCCTGGATCGCGCCGGGCCAGTAGGGCATGTGATCGGAGATGATGAAGCCGGTCACCGTGGCGCGGTTGACCAGCAGATGGCGCATGCCGGTGAAGCCTTCCGGCTCGGTCAGGTTATACTGGCTGATGATGCCGCAGAGCGGCACGCGGGCGAAGCTGTTGAGGCGGCCGAACACCATCTCCATGATCTTGCCGCCGACATTCTCGAAATAGACATCGACGCGCTTCGGCGTGGCGTCCTTGAAGGCGGCCTCCATGTCGGGTGCCTTGTAATCGATGCAGGCATCGAAGCCGAGGTCATTGACCACGTAATCGCATTTCGCCTTGCCGCCGGCGATGCCGACCACGCGGCAGCCCTTGAGTTTGGCGATCTGGCCCACCGTGCCGCCGACGGCGCCGGAGGCGGCGGAGACCACCACGGTTTCGCCTTCCTTGGGCTGGCCGATCTGCATCAGGCCGTAATGCGCCGTCACGCCGGGCATGCCGAGCACACCGAGCCAGGTGGAAAGCGGCGCCAGATTGGGGTCGATCTTCACCAGTCCGGTGCCATCCGAAACGCCATAGCCGCGCCAGCCGAGATTGCCCACCACATAGCTGCCGGCCGGGAATTTCGGGTTGTCGGAGGCCATCACTTCGCCCACCGTGCCGCCGATCATGGTGTCGCCCGGGCCGAGCTTGGCCAGATAGGAGCGGCCCGGATCCATCACGCCGCGCATATAGGGGTCGAGCGACAGCCAGATGGTGCGGATCAGCAACTGGCCCGGGCCGGCTTCCGGGATCGGCCGCTCGGCAATCTCAAAATCGGCTTCGGTGACCCAGCCCTTGGGATGCTGCTTCATCAGAACATGCAGATTCTTGCTCATCGGTTTCCTCCCAGTGCGAATTTGCCGCAAAGTCTAGCCCAGACAGGCCATTGCGGTAAGTCTGCCGTCGCGTTAAGTCTCTAGGATTATGACTAATTCGCTGAAAATCGCGCTCGCCCAGATCAATGCCGGCATGGGCGACATCGCCGGCAACCGCCAGCGGATCGAGGCCGCCCGGGCCGAAGCTGCTGCCTTGGGCGCCGATCTGGTGGTGCTGCCGGAACTCTGCATCATCGGCTATCCGCCGGAAGACCTGGTGCTGCGCCCGGCGATCCAGCGCGCCTGCGAGCAGGCGGTGCGCGAGCTGGCGGCAGCCACCCGCGATGGCGGGCCGGGCCTCCTGGTTTCCTCGCCCTGGCGCGATGGCGGCAAGCTTTACAATGCCGCTTTGCTGCTCGATGGCGGCGAGATCGTCGCCATCCGCTACAAATATGACCTGCCGAATTACGGCGTGTTCGACGAGAAGCGGGTTTTCGCTGCCGGGCCGCTGCCCGGGCCGATGGTGTTTCGCGGCGTGCGCCTGGGCGTGATGATCTGCGAGGATATGTGGTCGGCCGAAGTGGCGGAATGCCTGGCCGAGACCGGTGCCGAAATCCTGGTGGTGCCGAATGGCTCGCCTTTCGAGGTCGGCAAATGGGACCAGCGCCTGACGCTCGGTGTCGCCCGTGTGGTCGAAACCGGTCTGCCGCTGATCTATCTCAACCGCGTCGGCGGCCAGGATGAACTGGTGTTTGACGGCGCCTCCTATGTGCTGAATGCCGACCGCAGCCTGGTGCTGCGCCAGCCGGAATTTGTCGAGCAGGTGGTGCTGACCGAATGGCAGCGTCAGGATGATAGCTGGGTCTGCGCGCCCGGCGTGATCGCCGAGCCGCTCGACCGCCTGGCGGCGATCTACGGCGCCATGGTGCTGGGCCTGCGCGATTATGTGAACCGCAACCGTTTTCCCGGCGTGGTGCTCGGCCTGTCCGGCGGCATCGACAGTGCGCTGTCTGCCGCCGTGGCGGTGGATGCGCTCGGCGCCGACCGGGTGCGCTGTGTCATGCTGCCATCGCGCTACACGGCGCAGATCAGCCTGGATGATGCGGCGGCATGCGCCCAGGCGCTCGGCTGTTCCTATGAAACCATCCCGATCGAGCCGGCGATGGCGGCATTCGGCCAGATGCTGGCGCCGGCCTTTGCCGGCCGCGCTGCCGATCTGACGGAAGAAAATCTGCAGAGCCGGGCGCGCGGCGTCACGCTGATGGCGTTGAGCAACAAGTTCGGCCATATGGTGCTGACCACCGGCAACAAATCCGAAATGAGCGTGGGTTATGCCACGCTTTACGGCGATATGTGCGGCGGCTATTCGGTGCTCAAGGACGTGTACAAGATGACCGTCTTTGAGTTGTCGCATTGGCGCAACCGGCATATCCCGATGGATGCGATGGGGCCGGAAGGCCGCGTGATCCCCGAGCGAATTATCACCAGGCCACCCAGCGCCGAATTGCGCGAGGATCAGACCGACCAGGATAGCCTGCCACCCTATGAGCAGCTTGATGCGATCCTGGAAATGCTGGTGGAGCGTGAACTCTCGGTGGCTGAGATCGTGGCCAGCGGACAGCCTGAAGCGGTGGTGCGCCGCGTGCAGCATCTGCTGTACATCGCGGAATACAAGCGCCGGCAGGCTCCGCCCGGAGTGAAGATCACCGCCCGTAATTTCGGCCGGGATCGTCGCTATCCGATCACGAATGCATTTCGGGACCCCGTCGGATCATGACCCACAAGGACCGCGTTTTTCTGTTTGACACCACCCTGCGCGATGGCGCGCAGACCATGGGCGTCGATTTCTCCGTTCACGACAAGCGCAGCATCGCCAAGGCGCTGGACAAGCTGGGCGTCGCCTATATCGAAGGCGGCTGGCCCGGTGCCAATCCCACCGACAGCGAATTCTTCGCCGAACGCCAAAACTACAAGCGCGCCAAACTGGTGGCGTTCGGCATGACCAGGCGGCCTGGCCGCTCGGCCGCCAACGATCCCGGCCTGGCCGCGATCCTGAATGCCCAGGCCGATGCCGCCTGCCTGGTCGGCAAATCCTGGGATTACCAGGTCGATGTGGCGCTTGGCATCAGCCTGGCCGAGAATATCGAGCTGATCGCCGACAGTATCGCGGCGGCGCATGCCCGCTTCGGTGAAGCGATGTATGATGCCGAGCATTTCTTCGATGGTTACAAGGCCAATCCGGGTTTTGCGCTGGATTGTGTGCGGGCCGCGCTGGATGCCGGGGCGCGCTGGGCGGTATTGTGCGATACCAATGGCGGCACGCTGCCGCATGAGGTGGAGCGCATCGTCGGCGAAGTCGTGCAGAAACTCGGCGATGGCAGCCGGCTCGGCATCCATACCCATAACGACACCGAGAATGCGGTCGCCAACAGCCTGATGGCGGTGAAGGCCGGTGTGCGCCAGGTGCAGGGTACGTTGAACGGCCTCGGCGAACGCTGCGGCAATGCCAATCTGATTGCGCTGATCCCGTCGCTGATGCTGAAGCCGTGGTTCGCCGAGCATGTCGATATCGGCCTGAGCGAGCAGGACCTGACGCATCTCACTGCGACCTCGCGCATCCTGGATGAATTGCTCAATCGTGCGCCGAACCGCCATGCCGCCTATGTCGGTGCCTCGGCTTTCGCGCATAAGGGCGGGCTGCATGTTTCGGCGGTGATGAAAGACCCGCGCACCTACGAGCATGTGGTGCCGGAAAGTGTCGGCAATCGCCGCCATGTCATCATGTCGGACCAGGCCGGGCGCTCCAATCTGCTGGTGCGGCTGGATGAGGCCGGGATCAAATACGATGCCGCCGATCCGCGCCTCGGCTTGCTGCTTGAGGATGTGAAGCAGCGCGAGGCCGAAGGCTATTCCTATGATGGCGCCGAAGCCAGTTTCGAGATGCTGGCGCGCCGCACTTTGGGCCAGTTGCCGGAATTTTTCCGCGTCAAAAGTTTCCGCGTCATGGTGGAGCGGCGCTTCAATGCGCGCGGTGAACTGGTCACGGTGTCGGAAGCCACGGTGAAGGTGAATGTGGATGGCGAAATGCTGTTCTCGGTCGCCGAGGGCAACGGCCCGGTGAATGCACTGGACCATGCCTTGCGCAAGGATCTCGGCCGGTTTCAGAGCTACCTCGACGATCTGCGTCTGGTGGATTTCAAGGTGCGTATCCTGAATGGCGGCACCGAGGCCACCACAAGGGTGCTGATCGAAAGCGCCGACGGCCAGGGCAACCGCTGGTCCACGGTCGGGGTGTCGCCGAATATCGTCGATGCCGCTTTCGTGGCCCTGATGGACAGCATCCATTGGAAGCTGCTGCGCGACGGCGCACCGGCTTCGCTGCGCTGACATGGCCGGCACCTTCCGGCCCAAGCTGGGAGAACTGGCGCCGCCCGGGCCGCTGCATCGCGGCCCGGCGGTGATCCTGGTGGAGCCGCAGCTTGGCGAGAATATCGGCGCCGCCGCGCGTGCCATGCTGAATTGCGCGCTGACCGAGATGCGGCTGGTCAATCCGCGCGATGGCTGGCCCAATCCCACGGCTTATGTGCTGGCCAGCCGCGCCGATCCGGTGCTGGATGCGGTCAGCCTGTTTCAGACCGTGCCGGATGCGGTGGCCGACATGCATCGCATCTATGCCACCACGGCGCGCCACCGCGACATGATGAAGCCGGTGGCGACACCGCGCCAGGCGGCGGCGATGATGCGCGCCGACATGGCCGAGGGCAAACGCGTCGGCATCCTGTTCGGCCCGGAACGCACCGGGCTCGACAATGATCATGTCGCGCTCGCCGATGTAGCGATCAGCGTGCCGCTCAATCCCGGTTTCTCGTCGCTCAACCTGGCCCAGGCGGTGTTGCTGGTCGGCTATGAATGGTTCACGGCGGCGGATCAGACCGAGCCGCTGGCGCTGGAAAACGCCTATGGTGGCTGGGCCAGCCAGGAACAGGTGGAAGGGCTGTATGGCCATTTTGCCGAGGAACTCGACGAGGCTGGCTTTTTCCACAATATCGAGCCGAAGCGCGAGGCCATCCTGCGTAACCTGCGCAACCTGTTGCAGCGCATCCCGATGGCGGCGCAGGAAGTGCAGACCCTGCGCGGCATGATCAAGGCGCTGGCGCTCGGCCGGCCGCGCCGCGCACCTTATTCGCAGCGTAACAAGAAGCCCGACAATCCAGCCTGAAAAACACCGGAGGCCATCATGCCGCAAGCCATACCGACCCAGCAGGTGGATGACGACCGGGTGCGCGTCACGCGCTGGGATTTTGCCCCCGGCGCTGCCACCGGGCATCATGTGCATGAATATCCCTATGTGGTGACCTATCTCACCGATGCGCGGCTCCGGATCGTCGGTGCCGATGGCGCCGAAAGCATTGTGGAAATGCAGGCCGGCGGCAGCTACTCCCGGCCCAAAGGCGTGGCGCATGATGTGATCAATGCTGGCGCCGCGCCGATGGCTTTCGTGGAAGTCGAGATCAAGCTTTAAGCTTTGCGCACCAGCCCGAGGCTGCGCCCGGCCTGCTCGGGCCTGGGCAGCTTGCCATGGCCGGCCAGCATGCGGGCGAATAAATCCTGATGCTCGGGCAGGAACGGGCAGGAGCGGCGCGTATTCAGATCGACATGCACCAGCACCTGTTCCGAAGTGGCGGCGAGATAACCCTGCTCGGCATGGCGCATCTCCATGAAGTAATGCAGCCGCTTGGCATCATGGTCCAGAAGCTGGAAGCTGAAGGTCAGCGCATCGCCTTCCACCACTTCCTGCAAATAGCAGACATGCGTCTCCAGCACGAAGGTGGAAAGGTTGGTGCGCTGCACGTAGCTCCAGTCGAGCTGGAACGGTACAAACAGGCGGTCCAGCGCCTGGTCAAAGATCACGTTGTAATAGCCGACATTCATATGCCCGTTGGCATCGATATGCTCGGGCAGCACCGTCATCCCGGGCAGCAGCATCGGTTGATCGAAATCGAGGGCGGGTTGAGAAGAATTCATAATATCGGGCCTTTGTGCGAAGCGTTTCCCTGCTACCCTGATAGCCATGACCTGGGACCCGACGCAATACCTGAAATTCGCCAATGAGCGTTTGCAGCCGGCACTCGACCTGCTGGCGCGTATTCCGCTCACCGCGCCGGAGACCGTGCTGGATATGGGCTGCGGCGCCGGCAATCTGACGCCGCTGTTTCTGGCCCGCTGGCCGGGGGCGAAAGTGACCGGTGTCGATGCCTCGCCGGAAATGCTGGCCAAGGCGCGCGCGCTTTATCCCGAGGCGACGTATATCGAGGCTTCGTTCGCCACCTGGCGGCCGGCGCAGCCGGTGGATGTGCTCTATTCCAATGCCGCGCTGCATTGGCTCGGCGATCATGACAGGCTGTTTCCCAGCCTGCTGCGGGCGGTGAGGCCGGGCGGCTATCTGGCGGTGCAGATGCCGCGCAATTTCGCCGCGCCGTCGCATACCAATATCATGGCCGCTGCCGAGGCCGGCCCCTGGGCGGCGACTTTGCTGCCGCTGCTGCGGCGTCATCCGGTGGCCGAGCCGGCTTTCTACTGGCGCCTGCTGCACGAGCAGGCCGCCGAGCTGCAGATCTGGGAAACCGAGTATATCCAGGTGCTGGCGGGCGAGAATCCGGTGGCGGAATTCACCAAGGGTAGCGCGCTGAAGCCGTTGCTGGATGCCCTGGAGGGTGAGCAGCGCGCGGCTTTTGAGGCCGATTATCGCGCCCGCATCGCCCGCGCCTATCCCAGGGAAGCGGATGGCCGCACGCTGTTTCCGTTCAAGCGGCTGTTCATTCTGGCCCGCGCCTGAATTTCAGCAGGCGGAAAACCTGCGGTGCCAGCACCACCACCACCATGATGCGGAAGACATGCATCGAGGAGACGACGGCGACCTCGACGCCGAGCGCCAGCGCCACCAGGCTCATTTCCGCCAGGCCGCCCGGCGCCAGCACCAGGATCAGGGTTTCGCGCGAGAAGCCGAGCAAGGGTGCGAAGAGCGCGGTGAGGCCGATGGCGAGGGCGATCATCACCAGTGTGGCGACCAGCGACAGCCGCGCCACGCGGCCGACTTCGCGCAGGCCGGCGCCGGCGAAGCGGCAGCCCAGCGCGGCGCCGATCACCACCTGGGCCACCGCCACCACATCCGGCGGCGGCTTGGCCGCCGACCAGCCCATCAGATGCACAAAGGCCGAGCACAGCATCGGGCCGAGTAGCTGCGCCGCCGGCACATTGAGCCGCCGTGCCAGCGCCCAGCCGATCACGCCGCAGCCGATCAGCAGGCCGGCATCGCTCCAGGCCATGTCGCCCATGCCCGGGCCGGGCAGCATCGGCGGCACCGTGTAGCCTTCAACGACGCGGAAATAGACCGGGATGGTCATCACCACCAGGAAGATGCGAATGGCATGGGTCAGCACGATGTTGCGCGGATTGCCGCCCATCGCTTCACCCACCATGGTCATTTCCTGCAAACCGCCCGGCGTGGCGGCGAAATAGCTGGTCACCGGGTCAAGCCCGCCCATTTTGCGGAAAATGCCATAACAGAGCGCGGTGGCGAGCGGCACATAGAGCAGCATCAGCCCCATCAGGCCGAGCCATTCGCTCCAATGCCGCAGCATATCGGGTGTGAAGGCGGAGCCCAGCATCACGCCCAGCACGGTGATCATCACCGCGCGCAGTTTCGGATCGACGCGCAGCCGCAGCCGCTTCGGCCAGCCCAGCAAGGCCAGCGGCGCGGTGAAAAACATCGCGCCCAGCATCCAGGCCAGCGGCATGCGCAGCCACAGGAACAGCGCGCCGCCAAGGGCGCCAATGCCCAGGGTGAGCAGGCCAGCGCCGATATTCCTGATTTCCGGGCGCGCCATGTCAGGCCGGCAGGCGGCGGCCCAGGCGCACGGCGGTCTGACCCGGCTTGAGCCGCTTGGTCGGCATGATCAGCACACAATCGTCATAGGGTGTGCGCACCGCCACCGGGCCATCCTGGGCGATGATGGTGCCGGCGGCCGGGATGGTTTCCAGCCCGGTGAATTCCTCGGCGAAACGGAATTCCTCGGTTTCGATGGTCACTGCTTCGGTCACTTCGACAAAATGCTGCGGCGCCGCCGCTGTGGCGCTGAGGCCATATTGCGCCAGCAGGCTGTCATCGGCCTGGCCGGTCGCCTTCAGGAAACGCAACATGGTTTCGATTGCCATGGCACGGCTATCCGCCGCCCAATGCTGGCCGCATTCCACCAGCAGCGCATTCTTCGGACTGGCCGCATCGCCGAAACCGCCATAATCACGCATGCGCCGCCCGGCCTTGTGGCCCTCATCGGCCACCACAAAGGCCGGCACGCCAACCTGGCGCGCCAGGTCGCGGCCCTTGGCCAGCGGGCCGGACAGCATCAGGGCCGGCGAGGGCGTCTGCATCGAATGGATATCCAGCAGCAGGTCGGTGGCGGCGATCAGCGGCTCGATCTCGCGCGCCCGCTCCAGTTCCACCGAGCTGCGGCTGGAGCGCAGCACCTGCTCGCTCCAAACCCGGTTCATATCCTCATCGACAAAGCGCGAGGCGGTCGGCTCCCGCGCATCGAAGCGCATATAGGCGGCGATATTGCAGAAAATCAGCGTCAGGCTGCCGATAGCCGGGCGAAAGCCACTTTGCAGCAGCAGGTCCAGCGCATGGGCGCCGCAGACTTCATTGCCATGGATCAGGGCGGTGATCGTCACCGCCGGGCCGGGCTGGCCCGATTCCAGCCGATGGGCGAAGGGAATGCCGGTATTGCCGGCACGGTGGGCATCGATCGGGATCGGCAGCAATTCAAGCGGCATGGGCTTGCTGGACATGGCTAGTACAGAGACTCCATTGGTTTTCTGGTGTGTTTTGAGGCTTGCCGGTTGCATAGCAGATCAGCGCCGGGGCGTCTTGCAGAAAGCCCGGCTTGATGCCGAATTTACCCCCGGGCAGGGCGCATAATATCGTATGCCGGCCGGGTTTTTGGTGCCAAAATACCGGAACATTGCGCGAAGATCGGTGCTGGATATAGACTGTGGTCATGAATATCAACGCAGTTTCCGCCAGCCTGGCTGCCTTCGGCCAGGCCGAAGCCCGCCTCATCCAGGCAGCCAAGCTGGTCGCCAATGGCGGCCTGGACGCCGACAGCCTAGCCGCCGCCGCGCAGCTTTTTGCCCAGGCGCAGCAGCAGCAGGCAGTGGCCGGCGTCACCTTGCGCAGCAGCCTGGAGCAGCAGCGCCGCGCGGTTGATATCCTGGCTTAGGCCGGAGGTTCCGCCAGCGCCGCCATCTGGTCGCGCGCCGCATGCAGGATGCGGGCGACAAGCAACTGCCGTGTCAGCGTGTCGATGGCGTAGTATACGATCCAACTTTCATGGACAAAGCTGCGCGCGGCATCGCCGAATTCCGGTCGGGCGCGACCCATCTGTGGGAAACGTTGCAGACGTTTGAAACAACGATCAAGCCGGCGCAAGGTGCCATCCGCACGGCGTCGCCCATCCTGCATGGCAATATAGGACCATATATCAAGTAAATCCGTCTCAGCGGCATGGCTGAGAGTGAAGCGGAAAAACCGGCCTTTAGCCTTTGGTGCCGGGTTTTCCGGCATGTCGCTGCTGCGCCATCGCGATGATCTCGGTCATGCTCCGCTCGCGGGTTTGTCCCCGCAGCAACTGGTCGAAGCCTGCTGCCACATCCCGCTGCAGGGCCGTGTCGCGTTCGTCCAGCACCTGCAGGGCGGCGGTGAGTAGCCGGTCGGCATCGCCATAGCTGCTGCTGCGCAGCTTGCGGCGGATGCGGGCGGCCAGCTTGGGTGATAGTTGCAGGGCGGTCATGGCACCAGTATGGCGCCGGCGGGGCAGGGCGGCAAGCGGGGTTCGCAACGTCGCGCCATCCGATATTCCGGCCTAGGCCGAATCGTCGTCAGCTTCCGCCAGCGCCGCCATCTGGTCGCGCGCCGCATGCAGGATGCGCAGGATATCCACCTGTGCTGTGCCGCTGGCCGGGCGGTAATAGATCATCCAGCTTTGCAGGGCGGTGCTGCGGATACCGGGGCCGAATTCCGGACGATTCCGGCCACTATGGGGATAGGTGGCCAGGCGTTCGAAACCGCTATGCAATGTGCCGGCCACATCTGCGGCCCGGTCTTCGCCGCTGGTTGACGCCACATAATCCAGAATGTCGGCAATATCCTGCGCGGCTGGAATGGTCAGCCGATACCTGGCCAAGGCAATCAGGCCTGGCTCCGGCACTGCCTGGCGGCGCGGCGTTCAGCGGCAATCTGCAACACATCCTGGTCGGAAAAATTGCCGGCATCGGCGGCGGCCAGACCCGCCGCCACATCGCGCTGCAGGGCCTTGTCGCGTTCGTCCAGCACTTGCAGGGCGGCGGTGAGCAGCCGGTCGGCATCGCCATAGCTGCTGCTGCGCAGCTTGCGGCGGATGCGGGCGGCCAGCTTGGGTGATAGTTGCAGGGCGGTCATGGCACCAGTATGGCGCCGGCGGGGCAGGGCGGCAAGCGGGGTTTCACCGCTGGCCGCCGCTGCCTGCGGCCTCAGGAGAAAGCTTCGTCCCAGTTACCCTGGGTCGAGGCTTTGGAATATTCGGTGGCGCGGTTCTCGAAGAAATTGGTGTGTTCGACGCCGTTCAGAATCGCATCCAGCCAGGGCAGCGGATTCTTGGCGATGCGGTACATCGGCTGCAGGTTGAGCTGCAGCAGGCGGCGATCCGCAGTCCAGCGGATGTAGTTCTTCACATCCTCGGCGCTGAGGCCCTGCACGCCGCCGAGCTCGAAAGCCAGGTCGATGAAGGCATCCTCATGATCCACGATGGTGGAGCAGCAGACATAGAGGTCGCGCTGGAATTCCTCGGTCCAGACTTCCGGGTTTTCCTCAACGAAGGTGCGGAACAGCTTGATGATCGAGTTGGTGTGCAAAGTCTCGTCGCGCACCGACCAGGACACGATCTGCCCCATGCCCTTCATCTTGTTGAAGCGCGGGAAGTTGAGCAGGATGGCGAAGGAGGCGAAAAGCTGCAGCCCTTCGGTGAAGGCGCCGAACACCGCCAGGGTCTTGGCGATATCGGCTTTGGTCTCGACGCCGAATTGCTGCATGTAATCGTATTTATCCTTCATCTCCTTGTAGCGGAGGAAGGCCGAGTATTCTTCTTCGGGCATGCCGATGGTGTCGAGCAGGTGCGAATAGGCGGCGATATGCACCGTCTCCATATTGGCGAAGGCGGCCAGCATCATCTGCACTTCGGTCGGTTTGAACACCCGCGCATAATGCTTCATGTAGCAGTTCGAGACTTCCACATCGGCCTGGGTGAAGAAGCGGAAAATCTGCGTCAGCAGATTCTTTTCGCCCGGGGTCAGCTTCTTCTGCCAGTCCTTCACATCATCGGCCAGCGGCACTTCCTCGGGCAGCCAATGCACACGCTGCTGCGTCATCCAAGCTTCATAGGCCCACGGATATTGAAACGGCTTGTAGACCGGCTTGGCATCAAGAAGCGGCATGGCGGAATCCTTCGGGCGGCTGTTTCGCCGGAGACTAGCCAGTCCTGCCCTTGGACGCAATATGTTGTGTATGGCGTAAAAGTCGCCGCCAAATCTTGCGGATAAGACTGTGGATCAATCCGTGGACAAGTTGTGTAAAGCGGCAGCAAATCCACGTAATTCGGCCTTCAGCCGCATGATATCGGCCAATGGCAGCGGCAGCAGGCAGGCCAGGCCGGCATGCATTTCCGCCACTTGCGCTTTCAGCTTGCGGCCGGTCGGGGTGAGTTGCACGCGTACCTGGCGTTCATCGGCGGCATCGCGGCGGCGGCTGAGATGGCCGGCCTGCTCCATGCGCTTCAGCATCGGCGTCAGGGTGCCGGAATCGAGATAGAGTTTTTCGCCGAGCTGGCTGACGGTCAGGTCGTCCTGCTCCCACAAAACCAGCAGCACCAGATATTGCGGATAGGTCAGGCCGAGCGGCTCCAGCCGGTCGCGATACAGCCGCGTCATCGCATTGGAGGCGGCATAAAGCGCGAAGCAGAGCTGGGCATCCAGCTTGAGATTGGTGTCGGCTGTCATGATGGTAATTTCCCGATTGGCGCCGGGCTCCGCAAGAAGCCCGGCGCATCATCGTGATGGGTGATCAGACCGTCGCCGTCACGGTGGCGTCGATATTGCCGCGCGTCGCCTTGGAATAGGGGCAGACCTGGTGCGCGGCATGGGCCAGCGCATCGGCAGTGGCCTGGTCCAGGCCGGGCAGATGCACCACGATGGCGGCATTCAGGCCGAAGCTGGTTTCATCCTTGCCGATGCCGATGGTGACGCTGACCGTGTTGCCAGCCGGCAGGGTGACGCCCTTGCCGCGCGCCACCAGGCCCAGCGCGCCCTGGAAACAGGCGGCATAGCCGGAGGCGAAGAAGGTTTCCGGATTGGCGGCATTGCCCGGGCCGCCCAGTTCCTTCGGCATCGCCAGGGTCATGTCGATGATGCCATCGGCCGAGGTGACGCGGCCGGCGCGGCCACCGGTGGCCGTGGCGGTGGTGGTGTAAAGCGGGGTCATGGTGGATCTCCTTGGGTTGGGGGAATTTGGGTTCAGGGAAGTATTGCCTTGCGAGAAATTAAATAGCACACAATTTAATTTCTCGCAAGAGGCTTCGTGATCTTTTTTTCGCCGCTTTCGTCTCCCATATTTCTCCTACCGGCAGATGCCATTGCGGCCTTCGCTGGGGGATCGAAACCGTACCGCAGCTTGGTGTCGCCGGACCGTGTTCCGGAGGCTTGTCCCAGGAGGTGTGTCATGATCCCGGTCTCCAAACTGCATTCCTTCCCGCATCGCTTCGATCCGCGCGGCGCCAGCGGCCGTTTGCGGCCGCCGCAGCGCCAGACCCTGCCCTGGGATAGCTGGCTCACCCTGCTGCTGGGTGTTGCCATCGGCGTATCGCCCTGGGCCTTCCGCTTCACCGGGCTGGATTATGCCACGCTCAATGCGTTGATCACCGGCATGCTGGTCTTTGCCCTGGCGGCGCTGACCCTGACGCTGATGGATCGCTGGGAAAGCTGGGTGACCTTGCTGCTCGGTGGCTGGCTGGCGGCCTCGCCCTGGCTGTTCGGCTACGACATCTACGCCGTGGCCGCCTTGCCGCATATCGGCCTCGGCCTCGCCACCATGGCAGTATCGATGCTGTCGCTGTGGCGCGGCTGGCAGGAGACGGCGGAATAACGGCCCAGAAATTAGTTGATAATAATTCTCATTTGTATCAAGTTCGGCCAAATCCTCCTGCGGGCCGGGCGATATGCTGCATGCGTAACCAGTTGCTGGCGATCTTTACCGAACAGCGTAGCGCGTTGCAGCGCTTCCTGGCGCGGCGCCTGGGCAATCATGCCAGCCTGGCCGAGGATCTGACCCAGGAAGTGTGGCTGCGCGCTGCGGCGGCGCAATCTGGCGGTCAGACGGCCGGGCCGGCAGATGTCTTGGCGGGCGGCGAGGCGCTGCGCAATCCGAAAAGCTACCTGTTCCGCATTGCCTCCAATCTCGCCATCGACCACCAGCGCCATGTCGCGCATGGCGTGGAGGTGCCGGCCGGCGAGGACCTGGCGGCGCTGGCGGCCGATCCACGCCCCTCGCCGGAGCATGAAGCCGTGCAGCGCGGCGAAATGCGCCGGCTGCTGGCGGCGCTCGACCGTTTGCCGCCGCGTTGCCGCGAGGTCTTTGTGCTCGCCAAGCTGCATGAGATGAGCTACCTGGAAATCGCCCTGCGCCTGGGCGTCGCGCGCAATACGGTGATGGTGCATATGGGCCATGCCCTGGCTCTGCTGGAAAAATATCTGCGCGAAGACGGTGCCGGGTAGTGCTGTGGCCAGTTTCAAACGTCATGGCATAGAGTGATGCACGGCGAGCAACGGGCGGCGGAAACAGGCGGCATGGAAGAACAGCGGGAAGATCCGGCCATGCTGGCGGCGCGGCGCTGGTTTGTGCTGCTGCGCGAACCGGATGCGCTGGGCGCGGCCGAGCAGGCCGCCTTTGCCGCCTGGCTGGCCGCCGATCCGGCGCATCGCGCCGCCTGGCAGCAGGTGCAGGCGTTGTGGCAGCGTTACGATGCCGCATTGCCGGCCTTGCGCCAGCAGGCGGCGCTGGCCGCAGCCGCGCGTCAGGCGCGGCCAAGCCGGCGCGACTGGCTGAAACGCGCCGCCGGCCTCGCCATCGTCGCCGGGGCTGGCGGCTATCTGCTGGGGGCGCAGGATTGGCTGGCCGATCACCGCACGGCGATTGGCGAGACGCGCCATATTACCTTGCCCGATGGCTCGACGCTGGAACTGGGCGGCGGCAGTGCGCTGTCGCTGGCGTTCAGCCCCGGCCAGCGGCTGGTGCGGCTGCATCGCGGCGAAGCCTTCTTCGATGTGGCACCCGATCCGGCGCGGCCGTTCCTGGTGCAGGCGGCGGAAGGCCGGCTGCACGCGCTCGGCACCCGCTTCAATGTGAAGCGCAATGATGATGCCGTCACGCTTACCGTGGCCGAGCATCTGGTGGCGGTGGCGTTGCCTGGCGCGGCGGCGCGCACACTCGGCGCCGGCCAGCAATTGCGCTATGCCGGCCACGCCTTCGGCCCGTTGCGCCAGGTCGATGCCGGCGCCATCCAGGCCTGGCGCCAGGGCCGGCTGTTTTTCCAGGATACGCCGCTCAGCGATGTGCTGGCCGATCTCGACCGTTATCGCCGCGGCCGCATCATCATCACCGATGGCAAGCTGGCCGCCTTGCCGGTGACCGGCTTTTTCCATGCCGCCCAGGCCGACGAGGCTTTGCGCAGCATCGCCAAGATCCTGCAACTGCGCCTGACCCGCCTGACCAACCTGCTGGTGCTGGTGCAGGCCGCCTGACACCCCTGTGGCGAAAGCCGCAAAAATTTCCGCCCCGACTAATGCTGCCGGCCGCCGCGAGCCGTCCTGACTGGCAGGGCGCTGTGGCGTCAGGGCAAATTGGGGATATGCGTGATGAGAAGTGTGAAGCGTGGGGCCGGGCGGTTGCGGCGGCTGCTTTCGGCGGGGATGGTGTCGGCTGGTCTGCTGGCCTGGCCACAGATTGCGGTTTTTGCTCAAGGCAGCGCGGCGCCGCAGCAACTGGCCCAAGCCGATGCCCAGCGCGATTTCAGTATTCCGGCGCAGCCGCTGGTTGCTGCCCTGATGCGTTTCACTGAAACCACCGGCATCCAGTTTTTCTTTGATGCTGCCGTGGCGCGCGACAAGCAGAGTCCCGGCGTGTCCGGCCGCCTGGTGGCGGAGGATGCTTTGCGCCGGCTGCTCGCCGGCAGCGGGCTGTCCTATCGTTTCACCAATGCCAGCACGGTGACGCTGGTGGTGGTGCCGCAATCCAGCAGCGGCATCAACCTGCCGCCGGTGAGGGTGGAAGGCCAGCAGGAAGGCGCGACAGCCGAAACCGCCTGGGGACCGGTGCAGGGTTTTGTGGCGCGCCGCAGCGCCAGCGGCATGAAAACCGATACGCCGCTGGCCGAGACGCCGCAATCCATCTCTGTGGTGACGCGCGAGGAAATGCAGGCGCGGAATGCGCGCAACATCGCCGAGGCGATCGGCTACACTGCCGGTGTGCGCTCCTCGGTGATGGGCGCTTCCAGCGGTTATGGCGGCGATAGTTCCGCCGTGCGCGGCTTCGGCGGCGATGGCACATCCGGGCCGTCCTTCAATGAATATATCGACGGCATGCGGCTTGGCGGCAGCGGCTATGTGGTGGCCGGCATCGATCCGTTTGCCTTCGAGCGTGTCGAGGTGATCAAGGGCCCGGCTTCGGTGCTGTATGGCCAGGCGACGCCCGGCGGCCTGGTCAACATGGTGACCAAGCGGCCGCAGCAGCAGCGTTTCGGCGAGATCGAATTGCAGACCGGCAGTTATGAACGCCAGCAGGGCAGTGTCGATTTCGGCGACAAGCTGGATGAAGCCGGCACCCTGCGCTACCGCCTCGGCCTGTTGATGCTGGATACCGAGACGCAGACCAAATTCTCCGACCGCAAGCGCGTCAGCCTGGCGCCGTCGCTGACCTGGTCGCCACATGGCGATACCTCGCTGACACTGCTGCTGCGCTACCAGAAGGATGATTTCGGCGGTTCGCCGCTGAACTGGCTGCCGGCGGTGGGCACCATCATCAACAACCCGAACGGCCATATCTCGCGCGACTTCTTTGCCGGCGATCCGAATTACATGCGCTGGAACCGCGAGAATCTGTCGCTCGGTTATGCCGTCGAGCATTTTGTCGACGATACCTGGACGCTGCGGCAGAATCTGCGCCACATGTATAACCGGCTCGATTTCGCCAATGTCTATATCAGTACCATGCAGGGTAACCAGCGCACCGCCAACCGGCAGGCTTTCGGCATGCTGGAACACAGCAACGACACCACGGTGGACAATCAGGTGCAGGCCGATTTCGCCACCGGCGCGCTGAACCATACCGTGCTGGCCGGCTTCGATGCCCAGATCATGCGCAGCGACACCGACCGTGTGCTGCAATCGCCCGCCGCCACCATCGATGTGTTCAATCCGGTCTATTATCAGACCTTCACGCCCACGGCGTATCAGAACAACAAGACCGAAGCCGAGCAATACGGCCTCTATCTCCAGGATCAGCTCAAATGGGAGCAGTGGATCCTGGTGCTCGGCCTGCGCCAGGATTGGGCGCAGAGTGAAAGCCGCAACCTGATGACCAACGGCATCAGCAAGCAGAAGGCGGATGCGCTGACCCGGCGTGCGGCGCTGATGTATCGTTTCGATGCCGGCTTCTCGCCCTATGTCAGCTATAGCGAATCCTTCGATCCCACTTCCGGCACCCTGGTCGGCAATCTGCCGGCCAAGCCGACCGAAGGAGAGCAATATGAAGTCGGTGTGAAATACCAGCCGCCCGGCCTCAACAGCTTCATCACGCTGTCGCTGTTCGATCTCAAGCGCAAGAATGTCACCACCACCGATCTCAACAATCCGGGCTTTGTGGTGCAGACCGGCGAAGTCTCGTCGCGCGGCCTGGAACTCGAAGGGAAGGCCAGCCTGGCCGAAGGGCTTAATGCCACCTTCGCCTATACCCTGCTGGATACCGAGGTGACATCCGACAACACCACCACCACCGGCATCGACGGTGTGACGGTAGCACGTCAGGGCAAGGCGCTGACCCGGGTGCCGCGCCACGCCGTGTCGGCCTGGCTCGACTATACTTTCCAGGATGGCGGCTGGCGCGGCCTCGGCCTGGCTGTCGGCCTGCGCTATACCGGCGAGACCTATGGCGACAATGCCAACAGTTTCAAGGTGCCGGCCTTTGCGCTGTTCGATGCCGCGATCCGCTACGATCTCGGCGCGCTCGGCCCGCAGCTTGCCGGCTGGAGCGCCGCGCTCAATGCCACCAACCTGTTCGACAAGGAATATGTCTCGGCCTGTTCCGCTGCCGTGCGCTGCTTCTATGGCGATGGCCGCAGTGTCTATGCCTCGCTGAAATACAAGTGGTGAAGAGCAAGCGCCAGACAGGCGCGCGGCTGGGATTGCTGTCACGCATCCTGGCCGCCAGCCTGGGCGCCTATGCCCTGGCCAGCGCCTGGAGCATTGCCCTGGCCCTGGCCTGGCCGGGTGCACGGGCCGAGGGCGTGATGCTCGGCCTGCTTGGCGCCTTCATCCTGGGCGTGCTGGCGGTGCTCTGGGTGTTTGCGGTGCGCAATGCCTGGCGGGCCTGGGCCGGTTTGCTGCTGCCGGCGGCTTTGCTGGCCGGCTTGGCCTGGGGGGCGGCGGGATGAAAGCCCTCGGATTTCGCCAGCGCATGGCCGATCTGCATATCTGGCTCGGCCTGGTATTCGGCTGGCTGCTTTATGCCGTGTTCCTCACCGGCACGCTGAGTTATTTCCGCGAGGAGATCAGCCTGTGGATGCAGCCGGAATTGCCGCAGCGCATCGCCGCGCCGGCCAGCGATGCAGCCGTCATGCAGGCACAGGATTGGCTGCGGCAGCAGGGCGGCGGCGCGCGGCGCTGGCTGATCGAATTGCCCAATGCGCGCCGGCCGCTGAGCGAGATAGCCGTGTGGCGCCCGCCCGGTGGCAGCCGGCCGGCATTTGAGCGCGTGGCGCTGGAGGCCGCAAGCGGCCAGCCAATCCAGGCGCGGCCAACCCGGGGCGGCGATTTTCTCTATTATTTCCATTTTGATCTCAACATGCCGTGGCGCTCCGGCCGCTTGCTGGTCGGGCTGGCCACCATGGCGATGCTGGTGGCTCTGGTCAGCGGCGTGATCGTGCATAAGCGCATCTTCAGCGATTTCTTCACTTTCCGGCCCGGCAAGGGCCAGCGCTCCTGGCTCGATGCGCATAATGTCACCGGCGTGCTGGCGCTGCCGTTTCATCTCATGATCGCCTATAGCGGCCTCATCACGCTGATGACGCTGTATCTGCCCTGGGGCGTCGATCTGGCCTATCGCGGCCAAACCGCCGTCTTCATGCAGGAGGCGGTATTGCCCGGCCTGGCGCCGCCGCGCCCCGCCATGGCCGGCACGGCTGTGGTTGATCTGGCGCCGCTGGTGCGTACAGCGGAGCAGGATTGGGGCCTGGGCGAGCGGGTCGGGCGGATCGATATCCTGATGCCGCCGGGCCAGGCGCCGCGCATCATCCTGATCGGCGATGATGCCGGCCATGTCTCGCATCGTCGCAACCAGATGGTATTTGATGGCGCCAGCGGCCAGCGGCTGGGCGATGATGCCGCGATGTCGGGCATCGTCGCCTTCGAGCGGGCGGTCTATGGCCTGCATCTCGGCCGCTTCGCCGATTGGCCGCTGCGCTGGCTGTTTTTCGTCGCCGGCCTGGCCTGCACCGCCATGGCCGCCACCGGGCTGTTGCTGTGGGCGGTGAAACGCCGCCGCAAGGCCACTGCGCCGGGTTTCGGCCATCGCCTGGTGGATGTGTTGAATGTCGGCTGCATCGCCGGGCTGCCGCTGGCGGTGGCGGTGTTCTTCTGGGCCAACCGGCTGCTGCCGGTCGATCTGCCGCAGCGCGCCATGCGCGAAATCATCGCTTTCTTCGCCGCCTGGGGCCTGGCGGCGCTGCACGGTGCGATACGCCCGCGCCAGGCTGCCTGGCGTGAGCAGCTTGGCCTGGGCGCCGCCGCTTTCCTGCTGCTGCCCGGGCTGAATGTCTGGCTCACCGGGCGCGGCCTGGATGCCAGCCTGCCGGCGGGGGATTGGGTCTTTGCCGGCTTTGATCTCGGCTGCCTCGGCGCCGGGCTCCTGCTGGCCTGGCTCGCCCGGCGCGCGGCACGGGCCGCGACATGAGCGCCGTCGCCGCTTTGCTGGCCTTGCTGGCTGGCTGGGCCGCTCTGGCGCTGGCGATGCCGCGCCATGCCCGCCCGCTGCTGGGGCATGAGCCGGGGCGGGCGCTGCGGCTCTGGCTGCGGCTCGGCGGCTGCGCCGGACTTGGCCTCGGCTTCTGGCTTTGCCTGCTGCTCTGGGGCTGGCGCATCGGCCTGGTGGCCTGGTTCGGCGCTGCCGGTGCTGCCGGGCTGGTCCTGATCTTCCTGCTGCCCTATCTTCCCCGCCGGTAGTGATACTGGCGGCAGAGGAGCGTGACGATGAGCGGCAAGGACGACAAATTCGATATCCAGCTGAGCGACGAGGATTGGCGCGCCCGGCTCAGCCCGGATCAATTCCAGGTGTTGCGCCGCCAGGCCACCGAGCGGCCCTTCACCAGCCCGCTCAACCACGAAAAACGCAGCGGGCATTTCCTCTGCGCCGGCTGCGGCTCGGCCTTGTTCGAGTCCGATACCAAATTCGACAGCGGCTGCGGCTGGCCCAGCTTCTATCAGGCCAAGCAGGGTGCGGTGGCAACAGCCGAGGATAACAGCCATTTCATGCGCCGCACGGAGGTAGTCTGCGCCAAATGCGGCGGCCATCTCGGCCATGTGTTTCCCGATGGGCCGCAGCCCACCGGCGACCGCTACTGCATGAACGGCGTCGCGCTGAAATTCGAGCCACAAGAAAAGCAGTAAGCCGCCAAAACAAAACGGCCCGGGTTTGCGCCCGGGCCGTTTTCGTCATGCGGTGCCGCCGTTACTGGCAGGCGAGGCATTCCTCGTAATTCACCGCTTCGCGCGGGCCGTTGCCGGCATCTTCCAGCGCCAGTTCACCCTGCGGGCGTTCATGCTCATTCACCCGGCCGACCACCGGGATGGCCATGCTGATCACATTGGCCGGCATCGCCTGCGGCGCGGCGATATTCTGGGTCGAGACCCGCTCGGCGCGCTGGATCGACAGCGAGCGGCAGTAATAGAGGCTCTTGACGCCCTTCTTCCAGGCCTGGAAGTGGATCTGGTGCAGATCGCGCTTATGCACGTTGGCCGGCAGGAAGATGTTCAGGCTCTGCGCCTGGCAGATATAGGGCGTGCGGTCGGCGGCGAGGTCGATCAGCCAGCGCTGGTCGAGTTCGAACGCGGTCTTGTACACCGCCTTCTCGTCATCCGAGAGGAAATCGAGATGCTGCACCGAACCGTCATTGACGGTGATCGACGACCAGGTTTCCTCGTCGTTGCGGCCATAGGCTTCCAGCACCTTTTCCAGATGCGGGCTGCGCACGCTGAACGAACCCGACAGGGTCTTATGCGTGAAGGCATTGGCCACATTCGGCTCGATGCCCGGGCTGGCACCGCCGGCGATGATCGAGATCGAGGCGGTCGGCGCGATGGCGATCTTGTGCGAGAAACGCTCCATGATGCCGTATTCCTTGGCATCCTCGCAGGGGCCACGCTCTTCGGCCAGGTGGCGCGAGGCGGCGTCGGCCTGTTCCTTGATATGCTTGAAGATGGTGCGGTTCCACACCTTGGCCATAACACTTTCCCACGGCACGCCATTGGCCTGCAGGAAGGAATGGAAGCCCATCACGCCGAGGCCGACCGAGCGTTCGCGCATCGCGGCATAACGCGCGCGCGCCATGCTGTCCGGTGCGGTCTTGATGAAGTCGGTCAGCACATTGTCGAGGAAGCGCAGGCAATCCTCGATGAATTGCGGCTCGTCCTTCCACTCATGGAAATATTCCAGATTGAGCGACGACAGGCAGCAGACCGCGGTGCGCTGCTGGCCATGCTGGTCGATGCCGGTCGGCAGCGTGATCTCGGAGCAGAGATTGGAGGTCTTGACGCGCAGGCCGGCCAGCTTGTGATGTTCCGGCAGGGCGCGGTTCACATGGTCGATATTGACGATATAGGGTTCGCCGGTCTCGATACGGGCGGTGAGGATGCGGATCCACAGCGCGCGCGCCGACACGGTCTTCTGCACCGTGCGGTCATGCGGGCTGAGCAAAGCCCATTCCTCGTCCTTCTCCACCGCGCGCATGAAGGCATCGGAAATCAGCAGGCCGTTATGCAGGTTCAGCGCCTTGCGGTTCGGGTCGCCGCCGGTCGGGCGGCGCAGTTCGATGAATTCCTCGATCTCGGGATGATCCACCGGCAGATAGACCGCGGCCGAGCCACGGCGCAGCGAACCCTGGCTGATCGCCAGGGTCAGGCTGTCCATCACGCGGATGAACGGGATGATGCCCGAGGTCTTGCCATTCTGCCCGACCTTCTCGCCGATCGAGCGCAGATTGCCCCAGTAGCTGCCGATGCCGCCGCCGCGCGCCGCCAGCCAGACATTCTCGTTCCACAGGCCGACAATGCCATCCAGGCTGTCGCTGGCCTCGTTCAGGAAGCAGGAGATCGGCAGGCCGCGATTGGTGCCGCCATTCGACAGCACCGGGGTGGCCGGCATGAACCAGAGCCGGGAGATATAGTCATACATCCGCTGGCCATGCGCGGTGTCGTCGGCATAGTGGCTGGCCACGCGGGCAAACAGATCCTGGTAGCTCTCGCCGGGCAGCAGGTAGCGGTCATCAAGCGTCGCCTTGCCGAAATCGGTCAGCAGGCGGTCGCGCTGGCGGTCGACCTCGATGCGAATGCCACGTTCGGTTTGCAGCGTGTTCAGCACAGTGGTTCCCCTTCGTTAACTGCGCGTGGCGAGGCAGAATCCTTCCCCCCGCGCAGAGAATGCGATGTCATCATTCGCTGGTCAGGCCAGCACTAAATCTTGTCTTTTGTCCGTCGGTCTATGCGCAGTCGCCGCGCTCACCTTGGATGCTCAAAAGCCGGATTCTCCGTTGCTTTTTCGCTGTCGCGGCGCCCCTACTCGGCATATCCCCGACGAACACTAGATATGGTAGCCACTCTTAACGGACCGTCAACAGGATGTGGACTCATTCCTGTCAAAAAAACCCTCTTGACGCTCTGGCCAATGCGTGGGCGTGCCCATTTTACTGCGTGTCGCAGCATTCCTGTCACTGCAAATTCATTTGTCTGTGGAAGCTGGGGATAACCTCAACATCTATGAAAATGCACCGCCAGCGCGAGAAGCGCGCGCAACTCCGCCCGTCCGGCGTTCAGAGTTTTATCCACAGGTGCAAATCAGTTTTTGGTTGCGGCATTTGCCGCCGTGATTCCGGCATCGATTCAGCCGTTGCAAACCCCGCATTAACCATTCCGGCCTAGGCTGAAGCATGGCTGAGACTGCGTATTGTTTTGCGCGGCCGGGATTTGGTGTTTCAATAGGCTTATTGCAGGAGCGGGCGGGAGATAGAGGCATGCTGATAAAACATCCCCGGGCGGATATGGCGGCGGCGCATCTGGCGGCGACGGAAGCGGCCAAGGGCCGGGCGCAGCGCGAGGCTGCCGAACTGATCGGCATGCCGAAACTGGAACGCCAGCGCCGCCTGCTGGTGATGATCGGGGCCGGGATCAGCCTGTTCTGGCTCGCCCTTTGCGCCAGCTACGTGCAGATATCCATTGGCTGGGACAACCTCTGGCACGCGCTGCCGCATGAGGTCGGCGCCTTCATGGCCGGCGCCACTGCGCCGCTGGCCTTTGTCTGGCTGGTGCTGATCACGCTGTGGCGCGGCAGCAATGTGAAACAGCATGCCGCCGCCCTGCATCAGATTCTGCTCGACCTGAGCTATCCGACGCCGGAAGCCGAGCGCCGGGTTTCGGCCCTGGCCAATGCCTTGCGCCGCCAGGCGCGCGAGATGGAGGAGGCAGCGCAGAGCGCCACCGACAAGGTCACCCTGCTGGGCGAGAGTATGGCGAGCCAGCAGGAAGTGCTGCTCGGCACCGCCCAGGGCATCGGCCGCGCCGTGGCCGATCAGGCCGGCGAACTGAACCGCACCCTGGGCAATTCCTCGCGCCAATTGGTGGCCGCCGCCGAGCAGATCAACCGCGATCTGGATGTGGCGGTGCAAGGCCTGGCCGGGCGTTTCGAGGAACAATCCGGTGTGCTGATCGAGGCGGCGGAGAAGGTCGGCCGCGAAGTGGAGAGCAAGGTTTCCGGCATCGGCCAGACCGTGACGACACAATCCCAGGCCTTGTTGCAGGCCGCCGATGTGATCCTGCGCGAGGTGGAGACGGCGCGCGGCATTTTCAGCAGCAAGGCCGGCGAGATCACCCGCATCACCTCGGCGATCCAGTTCCAGAATGAGCGTGTCGAGGAATTGTCGCGCCGCCATGGCGAATTGCTCGACCGCGCAGTGCAGCGCGCCGCCGAAGTGGCGCAGGCCATCGCGCAGCAGCTTGAACACAAGATCGCCACGCTGGAACAGACGGTCAGCCGTGCCAGCCTGCAGGCCAGTGAAATCTCCGCCGGCTTTGCGGAATCGGCGCATACCTTGTCCACCGCTGCCGAGCAGACGGTGCAGCGCGCCCAGCTGGCGGGCGAGAATTTTGGCCGTGAGACCAGTGTATTCCAGCAGGCGGCGCAGCGCGCCATCGGCTTTGCCGAGGCGGCCGGCGTGGTGTTGCGCGAGCGTATGCGCGAAATCGACCAGACCACCGGCATGGCGATTGCCCGCATGCGCGATGTGGGTGAATCGGTGCGCTCGGAAGTCGGGCAGCTCGACGAGCAGAGCGGCCGCATTGCCGACCGGCTGCGCAATGCCAGCGAGGAAATGCGCGACCGCACCCAGGCGCTGGAAACCGCCGGTGCCGCTGCCAGCCGCCAGGCCGACAGTTTCGCCGAAGCCGCTGCGCAGGCCGAGCAGCGCCTGCGCCTGACCGGCGATCTGGTGCGCCATCAGGCCGATCAGTTGGCCCAGGCTGCCGAACTGGCCGATCAACGCCTGGCCACGGCGGGCGAGAGCATGCGGCGCGAAGGCGCCGGCATGGCGCAGAGCATGCAGCAGCTGGCCGACAAGGCGGCGCAGATCGGCGACACCATCGGCCATCGCGCCCGCTCGCTCGATCAGGCCGCCAATGCGGTGCTGAACAAGACCGGCCAGGCCGATGAAACCCTGCGCCAGCGGGTCGAAAGCCTGGCCCAGGCCGGCCGCGAGGCGATGGCGATGGCGGCCAGCGTGAACGAGACCATGAGCCAGGCCAACCTGCTGCTGACCGAGGCGGCGCAGCATGGCCAGGAGCGTATGGGCGAGGCGGGCAACCAGTTGCGCCGCTATGCCGAGGCGCTGGAAGCCACCGTTGGCGGCATCACCAAGCGCCTGTCGGAAACCGGCAGCGAAGTGCGCGAGCAGGTCGATGGCCTGGACCGTGCCGCGCAGCGCACCGCGCAACGCCTGCGCGATGCCGGCGAAAGTGCCGGCCAGGATGCCCTGCAATTGCAGACCGCTGCCGAACGCAGCGTGCAGCGCCTGCATCAGGTCTCCGAAGTGGCGCAGAGCCATGCCCAGGCCCTGTCCACCGCCGCCGAGCATGCGGCGATGGAAGCCCAGTTGGCCGGCTCGGCTGCCCAGGCGCGCGCCGCCGATCTGGCCGCGCTGGGGGATCGCGTCGCCGAAACCATGGCCCTGCTGGCACAGCGCGCCGATGCGCAGAGCGCGGCGCTGACCGGCATGAGCGAAAAGGCCCGGCTGGAAGTGGAGGCGCTCAGCAACAGCGCCGAGCGCGCCAAGGAGAATCTCGATCAGGCTGGCGAAACCGCCACCGCCCGCAGCGAGGAATTGTCGGAAGCGGCGCGCAATGTGGTCGGCCGCACGCTCGACCTGCGCGACACGATCCACGATCAGGCCGGTGCGCTCACCGATCTGTCGCGCGAACTCAACCGCCAGGCCGAAACCATCCGCGAGAATTTCCGTGGCCGGGTGCAGGAACTGGCCGAAGCCTCGGATACCGCCGCGCTCAAGACCGCCAATATCGGCGACAGCCTGCGCCGCCAGGCCCAGGATGTGGCCCGCATCTCCGACGAGGCAGTGGCCCGCGTCGCCCAGGTCGGCGCCAGCTTCGATGCCCGCGCGCGCGAGATCAATCTCGCCGTCGGCGCTGCCTCGGGCAGCATCGAGGATGCCTCCGAAACCCTGCGCAGCCGCACCCGCGAACTGGCGCATATCGTGGAAGAGGGCATGAAGCATACCGACCGCATGAGCGACGTGTTCCGCCGCCATGCCGACGAGGTCGATATCCGCGCCGCCCGCACCTCGGAAAAGGTGGGCGAGATCAACGACCGCCTCGCCCGCACCGCCACGGAATTCTCGGCGCTCACCGACCGTGCCACCGCGCGTGCCGCCGAGACGTCGGAAATCCTGTCGCGCCGGGCGCAGGAGCTATCCTCGGCGGCGGCCAAGGCCGCCAGCGAGGCGGCCAATGCCGAAGCCAGCCTGAAGGCGGATGCCGCCGCCCTGGCCGAAGCGGCACATACGGCCGGCATCGAGGCGGAAAGCCTGCGCAAGGCCACGGCGGCCTTCCGCGGCGAGCAGTTCCTCAAGACCGCCGCCTTCATCACCGGCAATCTCAATTCGCTTGCCATTGATATCACCCGGCTGCTCAACCGCGACCTGTCGGAAGAATTGTGGCGCCGCTACTACAAGGGCGAGCGCGGCCTGTTCACCCGCAAGCTGATCGATCAGCGCGACCTTGAGAAGCTCAAGATCAAATATGAGGGCGAGGGCGAATTCCGCGATTATGTCGATCGCTACCTGACCGAATTCGAGCGTGTGCTGGCCGGCGCCAAGGGCGTCGAGCATGAGGAATTGCTGACCTCGGCCTTTGTCACCGCCGATATCGGCAAGGTCTATCTGCTGCTGCGCGAAGCCGTCGGCAAGCAGCGCCATAACTGAGGTCGCATGTCTCTCTCCGACTGGATCGGGCGCCAGGAAAGCGCCACCGACCTTGTGCGCGCCGAGCCGGTGCGGGCGCTGGCCGCCGCGCTGGATTTGCCGCCGGATCAGCATCGCGCCGGCACGAGGCTGCCGCCGTTGCGCCATTGGCTCAGTTTCTGGACAATCGCGCCGCGCAATGGCCTGGGCCGCGACGGCCATCCCAAACTCGGCGGCTTCCTGCCTGATGTCGGTGCCCATTGGGGCCGCCCGGCGCGCCGCATGTGGGCCGGCAGCCGGCTGCAATTCCATGCCCCGCTGCTGCTCGATGCCCCGGCCACGCGCCAGGCCACCATCGAGGCGGTGAGCGAAAAACATGGCCGCAGCGGCGGCCTGGTCTTTGTCACCGTGCGGCAGGATTACAGCGATGCCAGCGGCCGGCTCTGCATCACCGACCGGCATGATATCGTTTATCGCGAGGATGGCAGCAGCCAGACCCAGCCCGAGCCGGCGCCGGCCGATCACACGGCAGAGGCCGATATCAGCGCCGATCCGACCCTGCTATTCCGTTATTCCGCGCTGACCTTCAATGGCCACCGCATCCATTATGACCGCGACTATGCCCGCAGCGTCGAGGGTTATGGCGGCCTGGTGGTGCATGGCCCGCTGCTCGCCACCCTGCTGGCCGATTTCGCCTGTGCGCAGCGGCCGGGAGCGCAACTGGCGGCATTCAGCTTTCGGGGCCGCCGTCCGGTGATCGATGGCCAGCCGTTCAAATTGCGCGCCCGCCCGGCAGCGGATAATCCGGCGGCGCTGGCTTTGTGGATCATGGATGCCGAGGGCATGCTGGCGATGACCGCCGAGGCGGTGTTCGCGTGAGCGCCGAAGCGGCCGAGACGATGCTGCCGGCCGGTTTCGTGCCGCTGGTGATCCATAGCGGCTTTGTCGGCCTGATCGGGCCGTTCTATATCCGGCGCCCGGGTGAGGGCGCGAATGGCAGTGATGACGTGGCCTATGGTTTCCGCACCGGGCCGATGCATGGCAATGTCAACGGCGTGCTGCATGGCGGCTCGATCTTCGCCTTTGCCGATACGATTGCCGGCCAGTTCATCATCGCGCGGCTCGGCCGGGTCTGCGCCACCATTTCGATGACCTCGAATTTCATGGCCTCGGGCCAGCCCGGCGCCTGGCTCGAAGCCCGGCCACGCCTGGTCAAGGCAACCCGTTCGCTGTGTTATGTCACGGTCGATATCAGCGCCGATGCCGTGCCGGTCTACACCGCGAATGCCGTGTTCAAGCTGTTCGGCCCGGTCGCCGGCCACCCCGCCGGCAGCGGGGTTTAGCAAGCCAGGCACCTTGAGACTCTTCTCCGTCGTCATGCCCGGGCATGACGACGGTGAGGGGGATGGGTTTGAACGCTGGCTGCCGCTCGAATTCACCACAAACCGTCATGGTCGGCGCAGGCCGACCATCCACGAGTTTCTTGTTTTCCAGCCAGCAAAAAAAGCAACACGTGGATGGTACGCCTTCGCGTACCATGACGGCCTTTGTTTACGGGGCGAATGGAGCGCGTTTTGCGTCAACCGTGTTCCTGGAGCACGGGGGATCGGAAAGCCCAGTCTTGATGCGCGATTTCGTCAATACCCTACAGGCTAAACCGGACAGCAATGTGTTGCGCCGACCATGACGGCTCTTGGTGCGGACCCCAGCCGCGCTATTTTCACCCCAGCACCAGCCGGGCCAGCGCCACGGCGGCGACGCCGGCGGCGGCGCCCAGCATGTCATGGCCGAAGCGGCGCATGGTGAGATAGGCGGCGGCGAAGCCGATCCATTCCGGCGGGCCGGCATTCAGCGCCACCGGGGCCAGGATGGCGCCCATGATCGCCATCGGGATCGATTGCAGCCAGGCTTCCACCCAGGGGCCGGGCTTGACGAAGCGCATCATCCAGAAGCCGCTGGCGCGGCAGAAATACGACATGCCGGCCATGGCCAGGATGGCGAGCAGGGCCTCGCGCGAGATCAGCTCACTCATGGCGCGCCAGTCCCGTTCTGCAATGCCCGCCGCGCCTGGAAGCGTTTCCAGAATGCGCCGAAGACACTGCCGGCCAGCGCGCCGATCACGATATACCATTGCCCGGGCAGCAGCTTGGCGGCCAGGATGGCGCTGCCGCCGCCGACCAGGAAGGGCCAGGCATCGTTGCGGCCGCGCCACATCGCCACCGCCATCGCGGTGCAGAAGGCGGTGAGCAGGAAATCCAGGCCGAGCGCGCGCGGCGAGCCGACCAGATTGCCGAGCAGATAGCCGATCACCGTGCCGCCGCACCAGACCAGATATTGCGCCGCGCCGCTGCCGAACAGGAAGCCGCCATCCAGCCGCCCCTCGGCATGCATGCGCATCGCCATGATCCAGTTGCCATCGCCCAGCATGAACAGGCTGACATAGGCCTGCCCGGTCGGCATGCCGGCCAGCGCCGGGCGCAGCGAGGCGCTCATCAGCACATAGCGCGCATTCATGGCGAAGATCGTGGCCAGCATGGCCAGGATCGGGAAAGGCGATTGCCAGAGTTGCAGCGCCACCACCTGGCCCGAGCCGGTGAAGATCAGTGCGCTCATCAGGAAAGCCTCGGCCATGCCGGTTTCCGCCGTGCGCGCCAGCACGCCGAAGCCGATGCCATAGGCCAGCACGCCAGGCACCAGCGCCCAGGAAATACGCGCGCCGTCCAGCGCACCGCGCCAGGTCAAGGTGAGGGGAGGATGAGACATGGCTGACCGTTATACCGGTTATACCGGCTTGTCGACCCAGAAGCGGAAACAGTTGGCGAAGAGATCGGGATGTTGGCGCTCAAACGCCGCCCAGTTCTCCAGATTGGTGGCCGTGGCATCGTCGGGATAGGCGGCGCTGTAGGCGCGCAGATGCTTCGTCTCGCTGAGTTCGAAGCCGAGGAAGCGCAAGCCGGCGCCGGCCACCAGCGGGCCGAGCTGTTCGGGGAAATAGCGGTGCTCCTGGCGGTGAAACACCAGGTCGCGGAAATCCGGCAGGCTGAGATAGGCGCTGGAACGGCGCAGCCGCGCTTCCAGGGCGGCATCCAGGTGCGGCAGATCGGCGCGGAAGCGGCGGATATCATCGGGCGTGTCGCGATAGCCATGCTGCGCGATCAGATGCCGCGCCGCCACCACGTCGCGGCGGCCGACTTCGCTGTAAAGGCCCAGCATCATATAGCCGCCGGGTTTGAGCAGCATGGCAAGCTGCGCCAGGCCGGCAGCCGGATCGCGCAGGTGATGCAGCACGCCGAAACTTTCGATCAGGTCGAAACGTTGCGGCAGGGCGCCCACTTGCAGGATATCGGCCTGGGCGAAGCTGATATTGTCATAGCCGAGCACCTCGGCCTGGCGTTTGCCATAAGCCAGGCTGGCGCGGCTGAGATCGAGCGCCAGCACGTCGGCATCGCGGTAATTGGTGGCGGCCAGGATGGCATGCAGGCCGGTGCCGCAGCCGGCCACCAGAATCTGCGGCTTGTCCACGGCGATTTCCGGCAGGCGCTGGCGCGGCAAGGCGGCGCGGATCACCTGGCCCATCGGCGCATCGGCGCCGATCAGCGGCTGACTCCAGCGCGGGAACGGGCTTTCCTCATACATCTCGCGCACATGCCGGCTGGTGGCATCCTCGATCGGCGTCAGCGCCGGCAGTGCGGCAGCGATCACCTGCTCGCGCAGGGGTTCATCCAGTTGGCGCCGGCGCAGATCGTGCAAAGCCGCCGGCCAGCGCAACGCCGCCAGCGCCGCCGCATCGGCGCGCTGATAAAGCGGGCGATAGCAGGCATAAAGCGCCAGATGGCCGGGCGGCGGCAGGCTGCCGGCGGCGATGGCGGCGCCGATGTGATCATCCAGCAAAGCCAATCTTTCGCGTTCTTCGCTGGTTTCCGGATCGAGGTAATCGGCGTGGAAATTACGCTGCGCCAGGGCTTCCAGCCAGATTTCATGCGGCGCCAGCGCCAGCGGCTTGCCGATGCCGAGCCAGAGCGCGCCACGGCGCAACGCCGTGAAGATCGATTCCAGCACCGCCAGGCCCACAATGCCGTGGCGCAGCCAGATCAGCAGGGTGTGGTTTTCGCCTAAAGCCGGGAAAGCGGCAGAAAACATGAAAGCCGCCAGTTTTTCCGGTGGCACCTCGGCGGCTTTTTTCAGCGTGCGGATGCCGATATCAAAGCGCAGCGCGTTTTCCACTACGCCGGCCAGATCGCGCGGGCTGATGCCGGGGCTGCCGAGCAGCGGCAGCACGCGCGCCAGCAATGCCGGATCGGGCTGTTTCAGCTTGTAGGGGCGCAGGGCGCGGGCATAGGTCAGGCGGATACGCTGGTCGTCGGGCTGCAAATCCAGCGCCTTGCCCAGGGCGGCAACGGTGGCCAGCACATCGCCGCGCTCCATTTCCACATAGCCCAGGGTGAACAGCAATTCCGGGTTTTCGGCTTCGTATTGCAGGCCCTGAACCAGCACGGCGCGGGCCGATTCCGTATCCTGTTCGGCCATGAACACCTTGGCCAGCAGGGCATAGGTATCAACATGCGCCGGATTGAGGCCCAAAGCCGCGCCGCAACTGGCCTTGGCGCCGGCAATGTCGCCGCGTGCCAGCAGCGCCTGGGCCAGGGTGAGGTGATAATTCTCGTAATGGAAATCCAGCGCGATGGCATGCCGCGCCAGTGCTTCGGCGCGGCTGAACTGGCCGCGATGCAGCGCGATATAGGCCTGCATATGCGCCACATCGGCCATATCCGGGGCCTGTTCGGCAATCGCCTGGGCCAGTCTTTCGGCTTCGTCGAAACGGCGCGCATTGGCGGCCTGCAACGCGGCGCGCAGCAGGGGCAGCAGATGAGCCTTGGCGGCAATCGATTCAGGTGGCGGCAATGACATGAGTGGTTTCGATTCGATGCCGCAGAGTATGCCGCCCCGGGGGTAAACAAAAGGCAAAGCCCGCCCCGGCCTTGCGGCGGGGGCGGGCTCGGCGCTGGTTGCAGATTACTGGCGCTGCGGCGCCGGCAGATCAAACAGCAGGATTTCCGCCGCTTCCTCGGCCAGGATTTCCGCGCTTTCCACCTTGAACACCGCCATGCCGTCGCGGGTACCCAGCGTGGTGCCGTTCACCGTGGCGGTGCCATCGGCCACCACCACATAGGCGATGCGGCCTTCCGGCAGGCTATGCGTCACCGTGTCGCCCTGGGCCAGCAGGGCGCCATAGAGTGTGGCATCCTGGTGGATCAGCAGGGTTTCCGGGCTGGCATCGCGCACCGCCTGTTCACCCGAGGCGAGCGGCACCAGGCGCCCGGCGCGGTCGCCCTTGGGGAACTGGGCCTGGGCCCAGCGTGGCTTCAGGCCACCCTGGCGCGGCTCCACCCAGATCTGGAACAGATGCGTGGGCTCGTTCTCCTCGTTCCACTCGGCATGCATGATGCCGGTGCCGGCACTCATCACCTGCACGTCGCCGGCCGGGGTGCGGCCGCGATTGCCGAGCGAATCCTCATGCGTGATGGCGCCGCGCCGCACATAGGTGATGATCTCCATGTCGCGATGGCCATGCATCGGGAAGCCGGATTGCGGCTTGATATGGTCGTCGTTCCACACCCGCAGCGGCCCATAGGCAAAGCCCATCGGCGCGGCAACGCCGGAGAAATTGAAATGGAAGCGGCTGTCGAGCCAGTCATTGCCGAAACGGCCGAGGCGATCGAAGGGAATGGCGACATTCATGATACTTCTCCTCTTGCCCGGCTCCGTCTGGCGGAGCCGGGATTCTGCTGTGTTGCGCGACGCTACATCGTTACTTGGCCAGCTTGGCCGCGATGCCGGCGACATGCTTGCCCTGGAACCTGGCCATCGCCAGTTCCTGGGCATTCGGCTGGCGCGAACCATCCGGGCCGGCAATGGTGGCGGCGCCATAGGGCGAGCCGCCCTTGACCACGCTGAGATCCATCGCTTCCGGGATGGCATAGGGGGTGCCAACCACCACGAAGCCATGATGCAGCAGGGTGGTGTGGAAGCTCAGGATGGTCGATTCATTGCCGCCGCCGACACCGGTGGAGGTGAACACGCTGCCGACCTTGCCGACCAGGGCGCCCTTCATCCACAGGCCGCCGGTCTGATCCAGGAAGGTACGCATCTGGCTGCTCATCATGCCGAAACGGGTCGGGGTGCCGAAGATGATGGCGTCGTATTCCGGCAACTCGTCCACGGTGGCGATCGGCGCCGCCTGTTCCCACTTGCCATGCGCGGCCTTGAAGGCGGCTTCCGGCATGGTTTCCGGCACGCGCTTGATCACCACTTCGGCGCCGGCCTCGCGCGCACCCTCGGCCACGGTCTGGGCCATGGTTTCGATATGGCCGTACATCGAATGGTAGAGAACCAGAATCTTGGTCATCGCTTGTCTCCTTGCGGTCCCGTCTCGCCGCCAATAGCGGCGCCGGACAGGAGTGAATTTAGGCTTTTAAAATTCGGAAACAATACTATTGTTGGAACAAGATTGTTTCCTGATATGGACAATGGCTGCGATGGATTACCTATCCGACCTGGCCGTGTTTGCCCGCGTGGTGGAGCAGAAAAGCTTCTCCGCCGCCGCTGCCTCGCTGAAACTCTCAAAATCCGCCATTTCCAAGCAGATTGCGCGGCTGGAGCAGCATCTTGGCACCCAATTGCTGCAACGGACCACACGCCGCCTGCAATTGACCGAGACCGGGCGGATTGTGCTGGCCCATGCCGAGCGGCTGCTGGCCGAGGCGCAGGCGGCCGAGGCGGCGGTGCAGAACCTGCAGGAAGCGCCGCGCGGCCTGCTCAAGGTCAACCTGCCGATGAGTTTCGGCCTCTCCCATGTCGCGCCTTTGCTGCCGGAATTGCTGGCACAATGCCCCGATCTGCGCATCGAGGCCGGCTTCAATGATCGCCGCGTCGATCTGCTGGAAGAGGATGTGGATGTGGCGATCCGCATCGGCGAATTGGCCGATTCCAGCCTGAATGCGCGCCGCCTGGCGCCGGCCCGCGTGGTCTATGCCGCTGCGCCGGCCTATCTGGCGAAATATGGCATGCCGAAACATCCCGATGAACTGAAATGGCATCACTGCCTGATCTACAGCTACATCACCGAGCCGCTGGTCTGGCGCTTTTCCAGCCCGGCCGGGGCGCCGCCCACTATCGCCGTGCGGGTGCAGGGGCCGCTCACCGCCAATAACGGCGATGCGTTGCGCCTCGCCGCGCTGGCCGGCACCGGCATCGCCCGGCTGCCCAGCTTCGTGATCGGGCCGGATATCGCGGCCGGCGCCCTGGTGCCGATCCTGGAGGATTTCCGCCTGCCGGATCTGGGCATCTACGCGGTCTATCCCGGCCAGCGCCATCTCAGCCCCAAGCTGCGCGCCTTCATCGATTTTTTTGCCGCCCGGTTCGGCCCGGAACCGCCCTGGGATTGCCAGTGGATCGGCATCCGGCAGGGCGAGGCGCCTGAGGCCGATCTGCGGCAAAATGTCCCGGATGAGGGTTTACCGGCGGTCTAACCCATGTTAGACAAGCGCCAACTTTTAGGAAACGGATCGATGATTCGCCCCTTGATGCACCGACGAGCTTGGCTCCGAGCACCGCAGCGAAAGCGGTGCGCGGCCCTTGGTCGCGTGTATTGAGGTCGGGATCGTCGCATCTGATCGTCTCCTAGCAGACTCCCGCAAACTTCCATGCACCAGACCAACCGGCCGGTCGGACGGAAGGCGAAAGCCGCTCCCCCGCTCATGTTGGTCTCCGATCTTGTGCCAGGAAGTAAGCTCATGTTCCCCATCACCGCCGAACGGCCCAGCGACGCCGCGCAGATCGATAATCTGCTCGACCTCACTTTCGGCTCTGGCCGCACCGCCAAGACGGTCTACCGGCTGCGCGAGGATGTGGCGCCGATCAAGGCGCTGAGTTTCGCCGTGCGCCAGGGCAACCGGCTGCTCGGTTCGATCCGCTACTGGCCGATTTCGATCGGCGAGGCGGGCATCCCGGCGATCATGCTCGGCCCGGTGGCGGTGCATCCGGATTTCCAGGGCCAGGGCATCGGCCGGGCGCTGATCCGGCACAGCCTCTATGCCGCCACGCGCCAGGGCCACCGGCTCTGCATGCTGGTGGGCGACAAGGCCTATTACGAACCCTTCGGCTTTGTCAGCGCCGCCGAACGCGGCCTGGAAATGCCGGGCTGGGTCGAGTTGGAGCGGTTCCAGATCATGGAACTGGTGCCCGGTGCGCTGGAAGGCGTCGCTGGCATGATCGGCAAGCCTTTGCCGCCGCGCGGGCGCAAGAAGGCGGCCTGAGCCGTGCCGGGCTGATACCATGCGCCAGGCCGCGCCGGATTTTGCCGATAGCCGCCTCGTGCTGCTCGACAGCATCACCGAAATCCGCCCGGAGGATCGTGGCCTCGTCATCGTCGCCGCCTCCCATGCCGGCGTCTCGGCGGTGGCCTATGCCTTCGGCCATGGCGCACTCTGCTGCTTCTTCAACGATGCCGGCATCGGCAAGGACCAGGCCGGCATCTCCGGCCTCGGCCCGCTCGCCGATCAAGGCATCGCCGCTGCCACCTACAGCCATGCCAGCGCCCGTATCGGCGATGCCCTGGATGCCTGGGCCGGCGGCATCCTCACCCATGTGAATACCCTCGCGGCTGCCCAAGGCTTGTTGCCCGGGATGAGTGTGCGGCAGGCGGTGGCGCGGCTGCTCGGGTAAGCTGCCGGCCGCGTTGCGACAGGCTAATTTGAGCGGCCTGCCATGGAATCGGTTTCGAAATCCGCTGACGGGGCGCCGCCAAAACAAATCAAAGGGCGAATTCGAGCTGGTGTTGAAACGAGCATGGATCAATCCTTGCCTTGTTTGGCAGCGAGTTGCTTTTGACCATGCGCGACGAGAATCCGCCTGAAAAGCGAGGTCGACAGCAGCACAATCCAGGAACTTGTAAAATTAAAAAGCAAGGGGTATAAAATAGATACGACACCACCTCTCCTGGCCATGTAAGCCGTAAGTAATGAAGAATCAAAAACGTTAAATGAAAGAAGAGAATACATGAAAACAGCAGATACAGCGGCCTTGTTGTTTTCTTTACAAAACTTCCAGATCATGCCCAATGAAGATGTAGTATACATGGAAGCATGAATTATTGCGAAGATGCTATAAATAACGATTACAGAAAAATTCATTCCGCAAAGAAATTTAAGAATTTCCCTCTCCGCCTTCGTATAATTTTGCCCATGCCAATCTATCCCCATGCCGGCCCAGATATTATTGCTGATATGGTAATTAAAAGGACCGATGACTGAGGATAACCAGACAGGTAATTCCGATGTTTGCCGCAAGAAACCAAAGCAGACAAGAGCGGTTCCGGAGAGATAAATAAGCACACAGGCAATGAAGAGCGGCTTCAGATCGAAGAATCGCCAGAAATTCGACATCTTCTTCTCGACTTCGAGAGGAGAAATCATTCTGTTGCTCATTGCATCATCCCAGAAGCCTGCTTTCGGAAGAACAGCATTTCGCCACGATCAAAGCTGCCAGGGGCGAATTCGAGCTGGTGTTGAAACGGGCATGGATCAGTCCTTGCCTTGTTTGGCGGCGAGTTGTTTTTGACCATGCGCGACGAGAATCCGCCTGAAAAGCGAGGTCACGTGCAATGCAATCATTGAAGCAAAAATATTCATCAGCAAAGGGTATAAAAGAGACATAGTATCACTTCTGCGGGCCATGTAGGCTGTAAGCATTGATGAGTCAAAAACACAAAATGAAACAAATAAATATGAGAAAATGGATATTATTGTGAGTTTAGTATATTTCCTACAAAACCCCCATATCATGCCCACTGAAGACGCAGAATACATGGAAACATGAATTATTGCGAAGATACTATAAATAACGATTGCAGAAAAATACATTCCGCAAAGAAATTTAAGAATTTCCCGCTCCGCCTTCGTATAATTTTGGCCATGCCAATCTATTCCTATGCCGGCCCAGATATTATTGCTGATATGGTAATTAAAAGGACCGATGATTGAGGATAACCAGACAGGTAATTCCGATGTTTGCCGCAAGAAACCAAAGCAGACAAGAGCGGTTCCGGAGAGATAAATAAGCACACAGGCAATGAAGAGCGGCTTCAGATCGAAGAATCGCCAGAAATTCGACATCTTCTTCTCGACTTCGAGAGGAGAAATCATTCTGTTGCTCATTGCATCATCCCAGAAGCCTGCTTTCGGAAGAACAGCATTTCACCACGATCAAAGCTGCCAGGGGCGGATTCGAGCTGGCGCTGAAACGAGCATGGATCAGTCCTTGCCTTGTTTGGCAGCGAGTTGTTTTTGACCATGCGCGACAAGAACTCGTCTAAGAAGTGAGAGCCCGGACAGAAAAAATACGGCAGAAATAATATTAAAAAGCAAAGGGTACAAAATACGCAAAGGACCGCCTCCCGGGGCCATGTAAGCTGTAAGAATTGATAAGTCAAAAAAGGCAAATAGAAATAAAGAGTACATAGCAATACAACTCAATGATACTTTGGTCTGATGTTTAAACCATTTCCAAATAACATTGACTGAAGAAAGAAAATATATAGAAGAGTGAATAATGGTGAAGGGGCTGTAAATAACAACAACGATAAAAATAATTCCGCAAATAAATTTAACGACCTCTCGTTCCGCTTTCGTATAATCTTGCCCATGCCAATCTATTCCCATGCCACCCCAGGTGTTATTGCTGATGTGGTAATTAAAAGGATCGATGATTGACGACAGCCAGATTGGCAATTCCGATGTTTGCCGCAAGAAACCAAAGCAGACGATGAAGGTTCCGGAGAGATAAACAATCATAAAGGCAATGAAAAGTGGCTTCAGGTCCATGAAGCGCCAGAAATTGGACCACTTCTTCTCAGCTTCGAGAGGAGAAATCATTCTGTTGCTCATTGCATCATCCCAGAAGCCTGCTTTCGGAAGAACAGCATCTCGCCACGATCAAAGTCGCTATTGCCGGGAAAATCGAAACCAAGCTGCTTCAGCCAATACCTGGAAAACCGACGCGAGCAAGATTGCAGATGTATAACCCTTATAATTAGAAAAATAGACATTAATCTACCTTAATGCAATTAAGCGAGATGCTTTTTAAACTAAAACAAGTCATCTGCGGAAATGGCTTGGGCTTTTGGCACTGCTGCCCGGTTTAGGTTTTTGATCGTTGGCGACAGCCGGAATTGCCCACAAAACCGTCGTGGTCGGCGTAGGCCGACCACCCACGAGTGTTCTGTTTTCAGCCGGCTGAACAAAGCAACACGTGGATGGTACGCCTGCGCGTACCATGACGGGCTTTGTCACCCCGTTGCCCCATGGCCGGCGGAACAGGAAGGGTGCCATGCCGGTTTGCCAATCCAGCTGTCCCGGTTTTCTGCTTGCTGCCCTGCTTGGCGCCACTGCCGCGCCACCACTATGTGCGGGTGGATAGCGATATCCTGATGCTCGCCATCGGCACCGGCATGGTGCGCGACAGCATCCAGAATCTCGGCCGCATGTAAGCGTCAGACCGGCGTCCAGGGCGTTTCCGGCAAACCCGGAATATCCAGCTCGGCGGCGAAAATCGCCCCGGCCAGGGGCGTGGCGGCGAGGTCTTCGGCGCTATGGCGCTGGCGTGCCGTGGTGATGTAGAGCCGCTTCAAATCCGGGCCGCCGAAAGCCGGCATGGTGGTGGCGCGCGCCGGCACCTGGATGTCGCGCAGGCATGCGCCATCCGGGCTGAATTGCGAGACTTTGCCGGCGCCATAGAGCGCCAGCCAGTAATTGCCCGCCGCATCCACCGTGGCGCCATCCGGGCGCTCGCCGCTGGCGCTGAGATCGAGGAAAACCCGCCGGTTCGAGGGTGTGCCGGTCGCCGGATCGTAATCATAGGCCCAGACCGTGCAGGCCGGCGTATCGGCGTGATACATCCGGGTGCCGTCCGGGCTCCAGGCCAGGCCGTTGGAAATCACCATATCGTCGATCATGCGCCGCACCCGGCCGCCGGCATCCAGGCGGTAGAGAATGGCGGCGGCGCGGTCGCGCATCTCGCAGATGGTGCCGACCCAGAAACGGCCCTGGCGGTCGCAGCGGCCATCGTTGAAGCGGAACATGTTCGGATCATAGGGCGCATTGGCGAGGCGCTCGGGGCGGGCCTGGCCCGGATCGATGCGGTAGATGCCATGGCGCAGTGCTGCTACCAGACCGCCGGACGCTATCGGCGCGATGCAGCCGATGGCCTGGCCGAGATCGCGGCTGTTTTCCTGGCCGCTGGCCGGATCGAAGCGATGCAGCCGCCCGGCATTGATATCCACCCAGTAGAGTTTCTGCTCGGCCACCGACCAGAGCGGTGATTCGCCGAGATCAGCTTGCGCTTCCAGAATGAGCCGGGCTTCGAGGACAGGCTGGGCGGCGGTTTCGGTCATCGGCAATCCTGTTCCAGGCGGTCGGCCACCAGGGTGGCAATGGCGAGCGAGGCGGTCAGCCCGGGGCTTTCGATGCCGAACAGATGCAGCAGGCCGGGGGCGCCATGTTCGGCGGCGCCGTGAAACACAAAATCATCGGTCTTGCCGCCGCCCCCTGATGAATGAGGGTGCGAGAGCTTGGGCCGGATGCCGGCATAGCCGGGCTGGATCGCGCCATCGGGCAGGCCGGGCCAGTAGCGCCGCACGGCGGCATAGAATTTTTCGCCGCGCGCCGGATCGACCTGATAGTCGATGCCGTCGATCCATTCCACATCCGGGCCGAAGCGCATCTGGCCGCCGAGATCGATGGTGACATGGGTGCCGAGTCCGCCCGGCTCCGGCACCGGATAGATCAGGCGCGAGAAGGGCGGTTTGCTGCCCGACAGCACGAAGTAATTGCCCTTGGCGTAATAGCTGCCCGGGATCAGGTCGTGCCGTGGCCCCTGGATGGCGCGCGCCACCCGTTGCGCGCCCAGCCCGGCGGCATTCACCACCAGCCGCGCCGCCAGTTGCATCGCATCCGGGCCGCCGGTTTCGATCATGAAGCGGCCATCCGGCAGCTGCGCGCCGCTCACCACCGGGGCATTCAGCGCCAGCATGGCGCCATGTTCCTCGGCTTCGCCGAGATAGGCCAGCATCAGGCCATGGCTATCGATAATACCGGTGGAAGGCGAGAGCAGGGCGCCGGTGCAATACAAAGCCGGCTCCAGCGCCTGGGCCTCGGCGGCGCTGAGCCAGCGCAGGTCATGCACGCCATTGGCTGCGGCCTTGGCCTGCAACGCCAGCAATTCGTCATTCTGTGCCGCATCCGTGGCCACGATCAGCTTGCCGATGCGCCGCGCCGCCACGCCGCGCTCGGTGCAATAGCTATACAGCGCCTCGCGCCCGGCGACGCAGAGCTGCGCCTTCAGGCTGCCCTTGGCATAGTAGATGCCGGCATGGATCACTTCGGAATTGCGCGAACTGGTTTCGGTGCCGAAGGCATCGGCGGCTTCCAGGATCACCACCTCGCGGCCGCGCCGCGCCAGTTCCCGCGCCACCGCCAGGCCCACCACACCGGCCCCGATCACCAGGCATTCCACACTATCCATAACCCGACATTTCCCCTTCGATGCTGCGGCGTTGGTTATCCCCCGGGGCAGGGGGCGATGCAAGGCCGGTTGCGCGCCGCCCATGCTGGCCGCCTGGTGGTTTCTTCATGCCTGGCATGGCTGTCCGGTTCAGGTTTCTGGTGGCTGGCTGCCGCCCGAATTCACCACAAAGTCGTCATGGTCGGCGCAGGCCGACCATCCACGCGTTTCTTGTTTTCCAGCCGGTTAAACAAAGCAACACGTGGATGGTACGCCTTCGCGTACCATGACGGCTTTGTTGTGGCACGCGTGAGACCGGTCCTGCGCCATCGGCGGCCTGGCGGGAATGCTGTGGATTATTTTGTCAGGCGCTTGACTTGCCTTCGTGCATCCCGTATCAACCGCCCCACGACGGACCCGCGAGGGTCGCCGCGATATGCCCAGATGGCGGAATTGGTAGACGCGCTAGCTTCAGGTGCTAGTGACCGAAAGGTCGTGTAAGTTCGAGTCTTATTCTGGGCACCAATTCGCTTCCCCTGCCATGCGGCCAAGCATGGCGCCCCACCCGAAAACTCCCCGAAAAAGCTGACGAAAACTCCCCTCCCGGGGGTTCCCCTGCTATGCTGAGGCGCAAGAGTGAAGCAGCCCGGCAGGGCTGGTGGCGAAAAAGCGCGTTGGGCCGGCGGCCCGGCGCCGCAACAAGGCGAGCGTAGCGACAATGGCGATTACCCTGCATGAAGGCGACCTGCCCGATGGTCTCAAACTCGGTGCCAGCGTGGCGGTGGATACCGAGACGATGGGGCTGCGTACCCCGCGTGACCGGCTCTGCCTGGTGCAGCTTTCCGGCGGCGACGGCAATGCCCATCTGGTGCGCTTCGGCGCCGGCAAGGGCTATGACGCGCCCAACCTGAAGCGCCTGCTGGCCGATGCCAAGGTGCTCAAGCTGTTTCATTTCGCCCGCTTCGATCTGGCGGCGATCCAGCATTATCTCGGCGTCACCTGCGCACCGGTCTACTGCACCCGCACTGCCTCGCGTCTGGTGCGCACCTACACCGATCGCCATGGCCTCAAGGATCTGTGCCGCGAATTGATCGGCGTGGAGATTTCCAAGCAGGAGCAAAGCTCGGATTGGGGCGCCCCCAGCCTGAGTGAAGCGCAGCAGAAATATGCCGCCTCCGATGTGCTGCATCTGCATCAGCTCAAATCGGTGCTGGATGGCATGCTGGCGCGCGAGCAGCGCACGGCGCTGGCCCAGGCCTGCTTCGATTTCCTGCCTGCCCGGGCGGCACTCGATCTCGCCGGCTGGCCGGAAGAGGATATCTTCGCCCACAACTAGAATGTGGTATTTTCCGGCGCTCAACGCGCTTTGTCGGCAGGGGCGGTTTGCATTTTGCCGCCCCTTTGCCCATACTTGGCACGAATCTTGTTAGATGTCTCACGGCCAGGGTGGCATGTCCAAAACCGCCAAGTCGCCAGCAGCCCGTCGCAAGCCTGCCGGTTCTTCTCCCAACGCTGCCGCCAAGGCGGCACCCGTCCGGCGTGTGCCGCAGCCCGCCCCGCAACAGCCGCCGCAGGCCGATGTTGCCGTGGCGCAGCGCGTGCTGCTCACCGAGGCGCGTGGCCTGACCGCTTTGGCCGATAGTCTGAACGGTGATTTCAGCCGCGCGGTGGCCTTGCTGCATCAGGTTGGCGGCACTGGCGGCCATGCCCGCGTGATCATTTCCGGCATGGGCAAATCCGGCCATGTGGCGCGCAAGATCGCCGCCACCATGGCTTCCACCGGCACGCCGGCGATGTTTGTGCATCCGGGCGAGGCCAGTCATGGCGATCTCGGCATGGTGACGGCCGGCGATGCGCTGATCTGCCTGTCCAATTCCGGCGAGACCAAGGAACTGGCCGATCTCATCGCCCATGCCAAGCGCTTTGCCATCCCGCTGATCGGCATCACCGCCAAGGCGCGTTCGGCTTTGGGCCAGGCCAGCGATGTGGTGCTGGAATTGCCGCCCGTTGAAGAAGCCTGTTCCATCGGCATGGCGCCCACCACCTCCACCACCATGATGCTGGCTTTGGGCGATGCCCTGGCCGTGGCCCTGCTGGAACGCAAAGGCTTCACGCGCGAGGATTTTCACGGCTTCCATCCCGGCGGCAAGCTGGGCAGCCAGCTCATCAAGGTGAAGAACCTGATGCATATCGGCGCCGAAATGCCGCTGGTGCCGGAAGGCACCGGCATGGGCGAGGCGCTGGTGATGATGACCGGGCGCAGCTTCGGCTGTATCGGCATTCTGGGCCGCGCCGGGCGCGACAAGGGCCGGCTGATCGGCATTGTCACCGATGGCGATTTGCGCCGCCATATCCGCGACGACCTGCTGAAGCTGAAGGTGGAGCAGGTGATGACCAAGGCGCCGGCCGTGATCGGCCCCAATCTGCTGGCCGGCGAAGCCCTGCGCGAAATGAACAAGCGCCGCATCACCGCGTTTTTTGTGGTTGATGCCGGCAAGCCGGTCGGCATCCTGCACATGCATGATTGTGTGCGGGCCGGCCTGACCTGACCCAGCCTCCAGCCCGATAAACCCAGCCCCGAACCGACGATGACCAGCCCCGCCCCGCCCGATACGCCGCCAGAACCGGAAGCCGCCCCAGACGTGGCTGGCCCGGGCGCGACTGGCCTGGGCGCGGCTGGCTCGGATGCAGCTGGCCCGGATGCGGCTGGCCCGGTTGCCGCGCGCCGCCGGCTGGCCACGGATTTTGCGCCGCGTGCCGCTGTCGGCATTGCCGGCCAGGTCGCCACGTCGCGGCGCGGCTTTGTGCGTTTCATGAAAATCGTGTTGCCGCTCGGTGCCGTGGCCCTGGTCGGCCTGATTGCCGCCTGGCCGCAACTGGCCAAGCGCGAGGGCGGGTTCGGCCTCAGCTTTTCCAGCGTGAATACCGATGAACTGGCATTGGTGATGAACAATCCGCGCTTCCGCGGCAGCGACAATCAGGGCCAGCCCTTTGTGGTCACGGCGGATCGCGCCACCCAGGATCCGGAGGATGCCAAGCAGGTGACGCTGGACCGCATCACCGCCGATATCACCCTGAATGACGGCGCCTGGCTGTCGCTGGCGGCCAATAGCGGCCTGTTCAACAGCGATATGCAATTGCTGACGCTGCATGGCGATATCGCGGTCTATAGTGATCGCGGCTATGAATTCCATGGCATCAATGCCGAGGTCGATCTGACCACCGGGGTGATTGCCAGCGACGACAAGGTTTGGGGCCATGCCGCCTTTGGCAGCATCCAGGCCAATGGCATGCGGGTTTATGATCGCGGCAAGGCCATCGTGTTCATCAATGGTGTGAGGACGACGCTGCATCCGCGCGGCGCGGCAGGGTAGACCGGAATGATGACGAGACAGAAATATCTTCGCTCAAGCCTGCTGGCGGCCGGCCTGATCCTGGTGCAACTGACCGGGCTGGCCGGTGCCGCGCTGGGCCAGGCCAATCTGAGCCGGCGCAGCGACAGCAACCAGCCGATCGAGATTGCCGCCGATAACCTGGAAGTGCTGCAGGAGCGCCAGACCGCCATCTTCCGCGGCAATGTCGATGTGGCCCAGGGCGAGATGCGGCTGCGCGCCGATGAATTGCATGTTTATTACCGCGACCGCAATGCAGCCCAGCCGCAGCAGGGCCAGGCCAATCGGGCGCCGCAGCGCCCGGCCACCCCGGTGCCGTCTGCTGGCGGGCCGGATATGGGTGCCATCAGCCGCATTGAAGCCAAGGGCAAGGTGTTCATCTCCTCGGCGGGCGAGAAGGCGCAGGGCGATTATGCCGATTACAATGTCGATAAGAAGCTGATCGTGTTGCAGGGCAATGTGGTGCTGACGCAGAAGGAGAATGTGCTGCGTTGCGCCCGGGTGACGATGCAGCAGGATGTCGGCCGCACGGTGTGCGATCCGTTGCCGGGCCAGCGCGTGATCGGCGTATTCCGCCAAGGGGGGCAGTGATGCGCGACGACATGCCGGGCCTGGCCAGCGAGGCGGCGGGCGGGGCGACCAGTGAAGCGCCGGGTGCGACGGGGGCCGGTGGCCCGCGCCTGGTGGCGGAAAATGCCCATCCCGGCCTGTCGGCGCATCGCCTAGGCAAAAGTTTCAAGAAGCGTCCGGTGCTGCGCGATGTGTCGCTGAGTGTGCAGCGTGGCGAAGCGGTTGGCCTGCTCGGGCCCAATGGTGCTGGCAAGACCACCTGTTTCTACATCATCACCGGGCTGATCAGCGCCGATCACGGCGCCATCATGCTGGATGGCACCGAGATCACCGGCCTGCCGATGTATCGCCGCGCCCGCCTCGGCATGGGTTATCTGCCGCAGGAAGCCTCGATTTTCCGTGGCCTCACGGTGGAGCAGAATATCCGCGCCGTGCTCGAACTGGTGGAAGGCGAGCATGACAAGCGCGAGGCGATGCTGGAGGATTTGCTGGCCGAATTCTCGATCAGCCATCTGCGCCGCACCCCGGCCATTGCGCTCTCGGGCGGCGAGCGGCGGCGCTGCGAAATTGCCCGTGCGCTGGCCACCCGGCCCAGCTTCATGCTGATGGACGAGCCGCTGGCCGGCATCGATCCGATTGCGGTGGGTGAAATCCGCGAATTGGTGTCGCATCTCAAACATCGCGGCATCGGTGTGCTGATCACCGATCACAATGTGCGCGAGACGCTCGATATCATCGACCGTGCCTATATCCTGCATGATGGCAAGGTGCTGATGGAAGGCGGCCCCAAGGAAATCGTTGCCGACGAGAATGTGCGCCGGGTCTATCTCGGCGAGCGTTTCTCCTGGTGATTTGAGCATGGCGATCGGTCCCCGATTGGAGTTGCGCCAGGGCCAGGCCCTGGTGATGACGCCGCAATTGCAGCAGGCGATCAAGCTGCTGCAATTGTCCAATCTGGAACTCACCGCCTATGTCGAACAGGAGCTGGAGCGCAATCCGCTGCTGGAACGCCAGGATGGCGATGGCGCTCCGGATGACGGGCGCGATGCCTTTGATGTGGCCGAAGCCGGCGCCGGGGTGACGCGGCTCGATCTTGAGGCCGATGCCGCGCTGGCACCGGCGCGCGAAGCCATGGATGTGGTGCCGGAAGGTAATGATACCGGCGCCGATGCGGTTTCCGATGGCGCCATGGGTGAGGGGCTCGGCCCCTCCGATTCCTATATCAGCGGGCGCGGCGGCGATGCGCGGTTCGACGATGGCGAAAGCTCGCTGGAGCAGACGCTGTCGGAAAGCCTTTCGCTGCGCGGTCATGTCGAGGAACAATGGCGCCTGATGCCGGCCAGCGCCACTGATCGGCTGATCGGCCAGGCCTTGATCGACAGCTTGGATGAAGCCGGCTATCTCGCCGAGCCGCTGGCCGAAATCGCCGAACGGCTTGGCACGCCGGAAGCGGCAGTGGAGGCGGTGCTGCTGAAATTGCAGCAGATCGATCCCACCGGTCTGTTTGCGCGCAGCCTGAAGGAATGTCTGGCGCTGCAATTGCGCGAACGCGACCGGCTCGATCCGGCGATGCAGGCCTTGCTCGACAATCTGGAAAGCCTGGCGCGGCGTGATATTCCCGGCCTGCTGAAACTCTGCGGTGTCGATCAGGAAGACCTGACCGACATGATCAAGGAAATCCGCGCGCTCAATCCGAAGCCCGGCCTGATGTTTGGCGGCGAGCCGGTACAGACGCTGATCCCCGATGTTTTTGTGCGCCGTGGCCCGGATGGCGCCTGGCTGGTGGAACTGAACAACGACACGCTGCCGCGTGTGCTGGTCAACACGCGCTATTACACGTCGGTGTCGCGCGGTGGCGGCAAGGACAGGAGTTCGGAGGCCAGGGAGCGCGACAAGGCGGCCAAGACCTATCTGTCGGAATGCCTCAATTCGGCCAACTGGCTGGTCAAGTCGCTCGACCAGCGGGCGCAGACCATCCTCAAGGTGGCGAGCGAAATCGTGCGCCAGCAGGAGGCGTTCCTGCGCCTCGGCATCGACCATCTCAAGCCGCTCAATCTCAAGGCGGTGGCGGAAGTGATCGAGATGCATGAGAGCACGGTGAGCCGCGTCACCTCGAACAAGACGATGGCGACGCCGCGCGGCATTTTCGAGATGAAGTATTTCTTCACCGCCTCGATCAGCGCCACCGATGGCGGCGAGAGTTTCTCCGCCGAGGCGATCCGGCATCGCATCAAGGACCTGATCGATGCCGAAAGCGCCGAGGATGTGCTGTCGGATGACAAGATCGTCGAGATTCTCGCCGGTAAAGGCGTGGATATTGCACGCCGCACGGTGGCCAAATACCGCGAGGCAATGAATATCGCTTCCTCCGTGGAACGCCGCCGGTTAAAAAAGGCCGGCCTGCTGCCAGTTGGCTGATTCCTGCTAGGATGATTCCTGCTTTTATCCATGGGGTGAGTGACGATGGCCGATATCGAAAAACTGTTCGATAACAACCGCGCCTGGGCAATCGGCAAGCTGAGTGCCGATCCCGGTTTCTTCGACCGCCTGTCGCATCAGCAGAATCCGGATTACCTGTGGATCGGTTGCGCCGATAGCCGCGTGCCGGCGAATGAGATCGTCGGCCTCGATCCGGGCGAGCTGTTCGTGCATCGCAACGTGGCCAATCTGGTGCAGCCCGCCGATATGAACTGCCTGGCGGTATTGCAATACGCCATCGAGTATCTGAAGGTGGAGCATATCATCGTCACCGGCCATTATGGTTGCGGTGGTGTACGTGCCGCGCTGTATCAGGATCAGCTCGGCCTGATCGATCACTGGATTCGGCCGATCCGCGACACGCGCGAAAAACATGCTGCCGAACTCGATGCGATTGTTGATGAATACAAGCGGCTCAACACTTTGTGCGAAATCAATGTGCGCGAGCAGGTGATGAATCTGGCCAAGACCACCATCGTGCAGAATGCCTGGGCGCGCGGCCAGACGCTGGCCTTGCATGGCTGGGTCTATGGCATCTCGAATGGTCTGGTGCGCGATCTAGGCGTCACCATGACCGGGCCGGAAAATCTGCCGCCGATTCATCGCACCCGCCTGCCGGAATAGGTCGCCGCCCCCTTGAAAAGCGGCGATTGATAGCCACATCAAACACTTAGGTGTGGTTGACAGTTTTAGGCCGCTTCTCTATGGTCCGCCCCCGCATGACGCCTGTATGGCCAGTCGGGGCAATCATGGTAAGATTGCATTGTATCTGGTCGGCGAATTGTGGATCATGCCGTAACCGAGCGAAATCGGAACGCGAGACACCATGAAAATCCTCATCTCGGGTAAGCAAGTGGATCTCGGCGATGCGCTGCGTAGCCACGTCGAGACGAAACTGACCGCCGCCGTGTCGAAATACATGGACAACGCCATCGAAGCCCATGTGGTGTTCAGCCGCGAGGGTTCCATGTTCCGCTGCAATTGCGCGGTGCATGTCGGCACCGGCATCGACATGCAGGCCGATGCCGACGATCCGGAAATTTATGCCAGCTTCGACCAATCCCTGGAGAAGTTGGAAAAGCAGGTGCGGCGCGACAAGCGCAAGCGCCGCAATCATCACGCCCGCAAGCCCGAACTCGACGTCGCCGATTGAGCGACGCCGCGGGCCATCGGCGGGGGAAGCCGCGGAGGCAGCCATTCTCATGGAAATCAACGAGCTATTGAGCGCGGATGGCGTTGTCGCCAATCTGAAGGCCAACAGCAAGAAGCAGGCTTTGCAGGAACTGGCGGCGCGCGCAGCGCGGATCACCGGGCTGCATGAACGGCAGATCTTCGATACGCTGCTGGAACGCGAGCGGCTCGGCACCACCGGTGTCGGCAATGGCATCGCCATTCCGCATGGCCGCCTCGGTGGCCTCAACAAGCTGCATGGCCTGTTTGCGCGCGTCGAGCGGCCGATCGATTTTGATTCCATCGACGAGATGCCGGTGGACCTGGTGTTCCTGCTGCTGGCGCCTGAATCCGCCGGCGCGGATCATCTCAAGGCGCTGGCCCGGGTGTCGCGCCTGCTGCGCGACAAGGCGATGTGCGAGAAGCTGCGCGGCGCCGACAGCGCCGACGCCATGTATGCCCTGCTGACCGACACACCGGCCAGCCACGCGGCTTGAGCGAGACAAGCTGCCACGCGGCTTGAGCGCAACAAGCTGCCACGCGGCTTGAGCGAGACAAGCTGCCACGCGGCTTGAGCGAGACAAGCTGCCACGCGGCTTCAAGCATTCACCTGTCTGCCCAGCAACAGCCGTCATGGTACGCGAAGGCGTACCATCCACGTGTTGCTTTGTTTAACCGGCGGAAAAGTAGAGAACTCGTGGATGGTCGGCCTACGCCGACCATGACGGCTTTGTGGTGAATTCGGGCGGCAGACAGTGAGCAAAAAACTAAACCGGACACCAGTGGGCCTACGCCGACCATGACCACCGGGGTGGGCGTAGCGGGCAACCTCAATGCAGGCTGACCGGCTCCAGTTCATGCTGGCGCGCGGCGGCGAAAGCCAGGTCGCGGTCTGGCGCCACGCCGAGCGGCTGGCCGCTGGCCGAGAAGATGCCGAAGGCGGCGACGCCTTCCGGGGTTTGCACCGGCCGCACATAGGCCAGCACAGGCGCGCCGAGATTGGCGAAATCCTCTGCGCTCATGCTGAGCGGCACGGCCTGTTCAGGATTCTGGTTGTTGCTGGGAAGAGCCATGACGATACTCCTTTACGGCGACTGTTTACGGCAACGGAAAGACGAAGGCGGCCGGCTCAGCGTTGCAGCCCGATGCTGCCTTCACTGCTGGCATCGCCGGCATTGATCTGAATCTGGCGCACCTGCGGCTGCGGCCTGGGGCGCACCAGGTCGATATGCAGCAGGCCATTGGCCAGTTGCGCCTGGGTCACCTGGATGCCATCGGCCAGCACGAAGGCGCGCTGGAATTGCCGCGCGGCGATGCCGCGATGCAGATAGATGCGATCCTTGTCATCGGCCTGGCGGCCCCGGATGACAAGCTGGTTGTCTTCCAGCGTGATTGCCAGATCGTCCATGGCAAAGCCGGCCACTGCCAGGGTGATGCGCAGCCCATCCTCGCCGATCTGCTCGATATTGTAAGGGGGGTAGCCTTCGCCACCGCTTTTGGCGGCGCGTTCGATCATGCGTTCCATGTGATCGAAGCCCAGCAGCAGCGGACTGGAAAAAAGCGAAACGCGGGTCATGGTGCGGACTCCTTGCTTGAAGCGAGTACGTGGCCTGAAGCGAGTACATGGTCGGAGCCCGGCAGGCGGCACCCCTTGGCAGTTTACATGGTGCCGCCGGGCTTGCGGTTCAAGCCCCGGCCCGGCAGGATGCGCGCCAGCGAAAAGGTCCGGATTCTAGGGAGTGCAGGGCAATGGGGATCGACATTGTGGGCATCGTCGGTGCCGGCGCCATGGGGCGCGGCATCGCTCAGGTCGGCATCCAGGGCGGCATGCAGGTGTGGCTGTATGATGCCGCGTCCGGCGCTGCGGCCAAGGGCGCCGAGGCCATCGTGGCGCAACTGGATGGCCTGGTGACCAAGGGCCGCCTGGGCGTTGCGGAAGCCGAGGCGGCCAAGGCGCGACTCCAGGTCGCCGAGGCGCTGGATGCCTTCGCCGACGCCGATCTGGTGGTGGAGGCGGTGATCGAGAATCTGGAGATCAAGCAGGGCCTGTTCCAGCAGCTCGAAGCCATCGTGCGGCCGGATTGCCTGCTGGCCTCGAATACCTCGTCGCTGCGCATCGCCGCCATCGCGCGCGGCTGCCAGCATCGCGCGCGCGTTGCCGGCCTGCATTTCTTCAATCCGGTGCCGCTGATGAAGCTGGTGGAAGTGATCCGCGCTCCGGCCACCAGCGATGCCACCGCCGCCGCCTTGGTGAAAGTCGGCGAGCGTATGGGCCGCAGCCCGGTGGTGGTGCAGGACAGCCCGGGCTTCCTGGTCAATCTCGGTGGCCGCTGCTTCACCCAGGAAGCGTTGCGCATCGTCTCGGAAGGTGTCGCCACGCCGGCCCAGGTCGATGCCGTGATGCGCGATGCCTGGGGCTTCCGCATGGGGCCGTTTGAATTGATGGACCTGACCGGCATCGATGTGAACTTCCCGGTCAGCCAGATCATCTCGGCCGGCTATTTCCATGATCGCCGCCTGGCCACGTCGCCGCTGCATCAGGCGATGATGGAAAGCGGGCAATGGGGCCGCAAGACGCGCCAGGGTTTCTATGCCTATGACGAGGCCGGCAAGGGCGCCGTGCCATCGCCCGATGCGGCGCCGGAATCACTGCCGATCCTGCGCGTTTCACTGGCCGAGGATGATGACGCGCTGGCCGAGCTTCTGCGCGAACTCGGCTTTGAAGTATCGAATTTCGACGATGGCCAGAGCCCGATCCTGTGTGCGCTGCTGGGCGAGGATGTGTCGAGCTACGCGGCACGGCGCGGCTTTGATCATCGCCGGCTGTTTGCCGTCGATCTCACCGGCCGGCTCGACAAGCGGCTGACCGTGATGCAGGCGCCGGGCGCGGTGCTGGCCTTGCGCGATGGCGTGGTGGCGCAGATGCTGCGCAGTGGCCGCCAGGTCTGCACCATCAAGGACAGCCCGGGTTTCATCGGCCAGCGCATCGCCGCCATGGTGGCCAATCTGGGTTGCGAGATGGCGCAGATCCGCATCGCCGTGCCGGCCGATATCGACAAGGCGATGACGCTCGGCCTGAATTATCCGCTCGGGCCGCTGGCGCTGGCGGATCATATCGGGCCGCAGGCGGTGTTCGGCATCCTGACGCAGTTGCAGGCGATCACCGGCGATGACCGCTATCGCCCCAGCCTGTGGCTGCGTCGCCGCGCCCAGCTCGGCCTGTCGGCCCTGGCAGAGGATTGAAACGGCCGGTTACTGCTGGGCGTCCGGCAGTGGCTGAATCTGGATCGGCTGCTGCTGCGGCGCCTGGCCGGGCAGCAGGGAAGGTGCCGGCTGCATCGGCTGTGCGGCGGCTGTGGTCTCCGGCGCCGGGCCGCCTTGGCCGAACAGCGCATCCAGGCGGTTTTCCGGCGGCCGCATCGGCATCGGCGGATCGGCCAGTTCACGCGGCGCGGTCGGCAGCGAGCGGCCGGCGAGCAGATAGGGGTCGCGTTCGCTGTAGCAATCCACGCCGCCCAGTGTCTTGAAGCAATGCACCTGTTCGCGGTCGGTCGGCTTGTATTTGCTGACGCAGTAATTGCCGGCTTCCAGCAGGTTGAACAGGCTGCATTCCACATCGTAGCGCTTTTCCACCTTCTTCACCGCATAATCGGCGCCGAGGCCGAGCGCGCTGGTGGTGCCGACCGGCGGCAGCGGCGAGGTGCAGGCGGCAAGGCCTAGGAGCGGGAGGATGGCGAGCAGGCGGTTCATGGCGCCAACCTTACCCACAAGCGCTGAATCGAGTGTTAAGCGCCATGGTTAACAGCAATTAACCAGACATTGTCATGCTACGCGACGGCGTACCATCCACGTGTTGCTTTGTTTAACTGGCTGAAATAGGCACTCGTGGATGGTCGGCCTGCGCCACCGCTATCCGGTTTAGCTTGTCTGGCCGTGATGAAATTGCGCAGCAAGACTGGGCTTTCGATACCCCGGGCTTCAGAAACACGGTTGACGCGAAACACGCTCCATTCGTCCCATAACAAAGGCCGTCATGGTACGCGAAGGCGTACCATCCACGTATTGTTTGTTTAACTGTCTGGAAAATAAGGAACTCGTGGATGGTCGGCCTTCGCCGACCATGACGGCTTTGTGGTGAATTCGGGCGGCAGCCAGTGATCAAAAAACTGAACAGGACAATCGTGGGCCTGCGCCGACCATGACGGTTTTGTGGTGGCTTCTGGCAATAGGCGACAATCACCGCCCGGCGCTATTGGGCCGTGCCATGCGGCAGGGTGATGCGGAAAGTAGTGCCGAGCGGGCCGGTGCGGGCCAGTTCCAGTTCGCCGCCATGGCCGCGCACCAGTTCGCGCGCGATGGCCAGGCCCAGCCCGGTGCCGCCCTGGCGCGCGCCGCCGCGAAACGCCTCGAACAGATGCGCCCGCGCCGCATCGCTCAGGCCGCCGCCGGTATCGGCGATTTCGATCGCCACGCGGCCATCATGCAAGGCGGCATTCATGCGGATTTCGCCGCCTTCCGGCATCGCCTGCACGGCATTGCGCAGCAGGTTGAGCAGCACACGATAGAATTGCTCGGCATCGGCATTGAGCACCAGATCGCCCGGCACGCGGTTTTTCCACGCCAGCATCGGCTGCTCATGCAGCGCCAGCGCCGCCGCCACATCCTCGCAGAACTGGAACAGGGCCAGCGGCTGCGGCTGCGGCGGGCGTTCCTCGGCCTTGCCGTAGCGCAGGGTCTGGGCGCAGAGCGCGATGGCGCGATCCAGGCTGTCGACCAGGCGCGGCGCGGCCTGGCGCACAAACGGATCGCCCGATTCCGCCAGGCGGTCCGAAACCAGTTGCGCCGAGGCCAGCATGTTGCGCAGGTCATGGCTGATCTTGCTCACCGCGATGCCGAGCTGGGCCAGGCGCTGGCGCTGGGTCAGGGCCTGGCGCAGATCCTGCTGCATGGCGCGCAATTCGCGCTCGGCCAGGCCGAGTTCATCCTGGCGCGTCGAGGGTTCGATGATCTGGCGCGCATCTTCCGGCGCGGCGCGGAAGCCGACGATGCTGCGCGTCAGCCGCTGCATCGGCCGCACCAGCAGGCCGCGCAGGCTGAGATAGACCAGCGAGGCGGTGAACACCGAGATCGCCAGCGAGACCCAGAAAATGCGGCCGGAGAAATCCCGCATCGCCTGCACCAGCGGCGCCGTGGGCAGCACCACCTCGATCAGGGTTTCCGGATTGCGTGGTGCCGGGCCGAGGGCGCGCAGATAGGGATCGACATTGCCGGTCAGCGCCTGCACCGCATCCACCACCGCATCCCACCACATCCAGTCGCGCAGGTCGACCGGCGGCCCCAGCATCGGCAATTCCTCGCCCGAGGCCAGCATCAGCATACGGGTATTCTGCCGCCGCATCGCCACCACGCGGGCGCCGACGCCGCGCAGCAATTCATCCTCCAGCTCCTGGCTCACCATGGCATCCGGCGCCGCCATCAGCGACAACGCCGCCAGGCTGGCCAGTTCCACCTTGCCTTCCAGATAGGAAATGCGGAAACGCGCCGCCGAGGGCAGATACAGCATCACTTCCGCCAGCATGACAAACAGCAGGGTCAGCAGCAGCAGGCGGCGCGGCAGCCCGGCACGTGGGCGCAACGGCTCGGCCGCTGGCGGCGAAGCTGGTGCGGCAGGTTGGGGCGAGGGCGGCTGCGGCGGGGTTTGCATCTGCCAAAGATAGGGCGGGCCTTGATTTCGCCCAATTTTGCCAGCATTCAGGGTGGATTGCATCCCCCGGCCCGCCGGGCCAGGATATTTGCCGCAATTCATGCCGGGCCGTGGTCGCCCAGCCCGAACCATACAGCCGAGGGTGGTTATGCGTTTCCTGTTTTTGCTGTCGCTGCTGTCGCTTCTTGTTGGCGCGCCGCTGACCCTGCCGGCCCAAGCACAGCAGGTGGCTCAGCAGACGGCACAGCAGCCGGCCGCAACGCCGCTTGCCAATCTTGATGATGTCGGCCGTGAACTGGATCGCATCGAACGCCGGCTGAACGATCCGCGTCTGGATGAAGCTGATTTCGACCGCCTGCGCGGCGCGCTGGAACGGCAGCGTGAAGCGATCAACCGGCTGCGCGGCGCCCAGCGCGAAGAAGCCACGGCGGCGCAGAGCCTGCTCGATTCCCTCGGGCCGGCGCCGGCCGAAGGCCAGCCGCGCGAAAGCAGCGCCGTGGCCGATACAAGGCGCCAGCTCACCCAGCGCGTACAGCGCGCCCAGGATGGCCTGAAGCAGGCCGATCTTGCTGCCGCCCGGCTGACCGCGCTGAATGAAAAGCTGGCCGCTGAATCGCGCGAACAATTCACCCGCCGGCTGGTCTATCGCGGCATGTCGCCGGTGGCGCCGGAATTCTGGGGCAATGCGTTGTCCGATCTGCCGGCGGCCTGGACCGAGGCGATGCTGGGCTTCAAGCCGGAGGCTTTGCCCGGCCGCGCCACGCTGATCCAGACTCTGGCGGTGGGCGGCGTGGTGCTGCTGCTGGGCGTGCCGATGGTGGCCTGGCTGCGGCGCAAGCGTGGCGTGCATGGCAATGTGATCGCGCCGCCGGATGAGCAGCGCAATGTTGCGGCGATGATCGAATGGGCGCGCCGCGCCGCCGCCCCGGTGGCGGCTTTGTGGGCAGCCTATGCGGTGCTGAATGCCAGCGGCGTGCTGGAAAGCGGCTCCTTTGCCATCCTGGTCAGCAATCTCGGCTTCGGCCTCAATCTGGCCCTGCTCAGCACCGGCCTGGCCAGCGCGGCGTTTCCGCGCCGCCATCCGGCCTGGGCCTTGCTGCCGCTGCCCGACAATGCCTGTACCGCCTTGCGCGGCCGCGTGCGCATCTTCGCGCTGCTTGCCCTGCTCGGCGCACCGCTGGCCGGGTTGCTGGCCGGCCCCTATGCCGGCAGTGCCGGGCGCGATCTGGTGATCGGCCTCACCACGCTGTATTTCATCGCCTTCGCGCTGGCGGTCAGCGATCGCCGGCTATGGCGCCCGGTGCAGGCCAGCCCGCACCGGCTCGGCCTGGTCTGGTATGCCATCCTCGGCATCTGCGTGCTGGCCTTCCTGGCCCTGCTGCTGGGCTATTTCACTGCCGGGCGTTATCTCGCCACCGGGCTGCTGCTGACGCTGCTGGTCATCGACACCTACATGCTGCTGCGCGTCGGCCTGCGCGATGCGCTCAAGCTGGCGCCGCCGCCGGGCAGCCTGGATGCCGAGGATGGCCAGAAGCCGGGCAGCGAGACGGCGCGGCGGCTCAGTTCCACCGGCCGCTTCATGGCCGGCCTGTTCATCGACATGGCGCTGGTGCTGGCGCTGGTGGCGGCCTTGCTGCTGGCCTGGGGCATGAGTGTGGCGACGCTCGGCGCCTATGCGCTGCAATTGATCTACGGCATCACCATCGGCTCGGTCACCATCTCGCTGCTCGATGTGATGGCGGCCATCGTCATCCTGGCGCTCGGCGTGGCGATCACGCGGTTTTTCAGCAGCGGCCTCAATCTGCGCCTGGAAGGCCAGACCCAGATCGATGTCGGCGTGCGCAATTCCATCGTCACCGGCGTATCCTATCTCGGCTATGTGCTGTCCGGCATCCTGGCGGTGGCGACACTCGGCCTCGATCTGTCCAACCTCGCCATCATCGCCGGTGCGCTCTCGGTCGGTATCGGTTTCGGCTTGCAGAATATCGTCAACAACTTTGTCTCCGGCCTGATCCTGCTGATCGAGCGACCGGTCAAGGTGGGTGACTGGGTGGTGGTCGGCGGCAAGGAGGGGTATGTCCGCCGCATCAATGTGCGCTCCACCGAACTTGAGACATTTCCGCGTGCCTCGGTGATCATCCCGAATTCCGAATTGATCGCCTCCTCGGTGATGAACTGGACGCATCGCGACAAATTCGGCCGCATCGATATCGATATCCGCCTGGCCTATGGCTCGGATGTGGATATGGCCGAGAAAATCCTGCTCGATTGCGTCAAGGCGCATCCCGATATCCTGGCCTATCCGGCGCCGATGGTGGTGTTCCGTGGTTTCGGCGAAAGCGCGCTGGAATTCGCCGTGCGCGGCCATATCCCCAATGTCGAGCGCCGCCTTTCGATCGAGGGCGAGGTGCGCAAGGCGATCTACAAGGCCTGCCTGCGCCACGATCTCAGCATTCCCTATGCCCAGACCGATGTGCATTTCGCCGATCTGGACCGCATCGAAGGCCTGCTGCGCGAGTTGCGCGGCAAGCCGGCACCTTTGCCACAGTCTGAGGTGCCGCCGGCAGCCACCAGCAGCGATGCGCCTGGCAAGGATGAGAGCAAGTCATGAGCAAGCCCAGCGTGACCGATCTGCGTGCGCCCTGGAGCGGCGAGACCTTGCCGATCCTGTTCAATCACGGCATCGGCACCAACCGCCAGATCTGGTCGGGCTGGCTGCCGCAGCTGGCACCGCGCCATCTTTGCATCGGCTATGATCTGCGTGGCTATGGCGATGCCATGCCCCCGCCGCCTGGTTTGCCCTGGCAACTCGACGATCTGGTCGGCGACCTGATCGCGCAGCTTGATCGCCTCGATATTGCGCGTGCGCATCTGGTCGGTGAATCGGTCGGCGGCACGATTGCGCTGGCGGCGGCGATCCAGCATCCGGATCGGGTGGCCAGCGTGGCGATGAGCAATGCCGGCTATCGCGGCGGCAGCATCACCAATGTGGCGGCCTGGCGCCAGGTCTTTGCCCGCGATGGCGTGGCAGCCTGGAACGAAACCATGATGCAGCGCCGTTTCGGCGACGATTATGCCAATGATCCAACGCTGGATCAGGCCGCGCTGGCCTGGTTCAAGGCGGTGCAGGGCTCAAGCGATCCCGAGGTGACGGCCAGTATCGGCGAGATGCTGGTGGGCGCCGATCTGAGTGACGGGCTGCGCGGCCTGCGCCAGCCTTTGCTGGTGCTGCTGCCCGATTCCAGCCCCTTCGTGCCGCTCAGCACCGGGGCCGAGATCAAGGCCTTGTTGCCACGCGCCGATATCCGGGTATTTCCCGGCCTGCGCCATGGCCTGCCATTCATTCGCCCGGCCGATTGCGCGGCGGAATTGCTGGCTTTCTATCGCCGCTGGGGGTTTTAGGGTCCAGACCCTAGCCCGCTGCGGCGATCCAGTGCCGCGCGATCTGTTCGCGCGTGGCGATCCAGGCCTGGCCGGATCGGCTGATATGGCTGAGGATATGTTCCAGCGCGCCGATGCGGCCGGGCCGGCCGATCATGCGCAGATGCAGCCCGATGGAGAGCAGGCGCGGCGCCGCCTCGCCCTCGCGCGCCAGCCAGTCGAAGGCATCGGTCACATAGGCAGCGAAATCCGCCCCGGTGCCGAAACGCTGGGTGTTCTGGAATTGCATGTCGTTGGTATCGAAGGCATAGGGCAGCACCAGATGGCGCTGACTGCCGACACTGACAAAATACGGCAGGTCGTCGTTATAGGCGTCGCTGTCGTAGAGGAAATTGCCGGCCTCGACCAGCAGCCGGCGCGTATTGGGTGAGGAGGCCGAGCGGGTATGCCAGCCGCGCGGCGGCTGTCCGGTGGCGGCCTGGATCGCCGCCACGGTGCGGGCGATGCGGTCGCGTTCCTCGGCCTCGCTCAAGCCGGCATGGCTTTCCCAGCGCCAGCCATGCGCCGACACTTCATGGCCGCGCCGCACGGCATCCTGCGCCAGCAAGGGCGAGCGCTGCACCGCCAGGCCGCAGGCGCTGACCGTCGCCCGGGCATCAAACCGCGCCAGCAGATCCATGATGCGCCACCAGGCGGCGCGGGTGCCGTAATCGAAATGGCTTTCGATACAGGGATCGGCCCCCTCCAGGCGATGCACCACTTCATAGATGGCTTCGTTCTGCGCGTCGCCGCCGGAAATGGTGTATTCCGCGCCTTCCTCAAAATTCACCACGAAAGACACCGCCACGCCCTTGTCGCCGGGCCAGCGGATCGCCGGCGGCTGGCCGCCATAGCCGATCAGATCACGCGGCGGAAAAGTGGCTGAATGGCTCATGCTGGTGCTCACGCTCAGTCTCCGGTTCCGGCCATGCGGTTGAGGCCGACGAATTTTTCGCCCAGCAGCAGCAAGGCCAGGGTGGCGGCCAGGATCAGTGTCGAGAGCGCCGCCAGCGTCGGATCGGGCGCTTCCTCGATATATTGCAGCAGCTTGATCGGCAGCGTTTTGGTGCGGGCATCGGTGAGGAAAATCGAGATCGGGTAATTGTCGAAGGAAGCCAGGAAGGCGAAGAAGGCGGCGGTGAAGAAGGCCGGCGCCAATGCCGGCACCATCACTTTCAGGATCGCGCCCGGATAGGTGCAGCCCAGGCAACGCGCTGCATCCAGCAGCGTGAAATCAAACCGCGACAGCCCGGCCAGCATGGTGCGCGCCACATAGGGCAGGGTGATGATCAGATGCGCCAGCAGCAGGGCCGGATGCGCCGCGGTCAGCCCGACACTGCGGAAGAATTGCAGCAGCGCGATGCCGATCACCAAGCCGGGCAGCATCAGCGGTGAAACCAGCAGGGCGGCGAGCAGGTTGCCGCCGGGCAGCCCGCCGCCCTGGCTCTGGCCACGCTGGATGCCGATGGCGGCCAGGGTACCCAGCACCAGGGCGGCGAAGGTCGACAAGGCGGCGATTTCCAGCGTCAGCAGCAAGGCCGGCCAGAAACCATCGAGCCGGCCGATGCGGGCATACCAGCGCAGCGACAGGCTGCCCGAGGGCAGGTCAAAAACCGGCGTCGGCGAAAAGCTGGTGGCGACGATCACCAGCAACGGTGCCAGCAGGAAGGCGGCAGCGAGCAGGATGGCGAAGATGCAGCCGGCCATGGCGATGCGTCCGGTCATGGGGCCTCCTATCCGCGCGCCCGGCCGAGCCGGCCGCTGAGCAGCACCACCGCCAGGGCAATCGCCAGCAGAACCGCGCCGGCCGCCGCGCCGAAGGCCGGCTCGCGGGTCAGCAGGAAGGATTTGGCGATCAGCGTCGGCAGTGTCTGGTAACGTTCACCCATCAGCAAAGTGGGTACCACATAAGCCGAGACTGCCAGCGAGAAGACCAAAGCCGTGCCGGCGATGATGCCGGGCAGGCTGAGCGGCAGCGTGACGCGCAGGAAACACAGCAGGGGCGGCGCGCCCAGAGTGGCGGCAGCTTCCGCCAGCCGGCGGTCGATCTGCGCCACCACGGCATAAACCGACAGGATCATGAACGGCAGGAACACATTCACCGCGCCAACGATCAGCGCCACTTCGGTGAAGATCAGGCGCAATGGCTCGTCGATGATGCCGAGCGCCAGCAGGGTCTTGTTGACCACGCCGCTGGAGCGCAGCAGCACGGTCCAGGCAAAGGCCTTGACGATCACGCCGATGGAGAGCGGCAGAAACAGGCTGAGCAGCAGGGCGCTGCGCAGCCGACCGCGCAGGAAGGTGAGGCCGAAAGCGGCGGGATAGCCGAGCAGCAGGGCAAAGAGCGTGGTCAGCCCGGCGAATTTCAGCGAATTCCAGATGATGCCGAGATAGTAGCTATCGCCGAGCAGCTTGCCATAGGCGGCCAGGCTGAGGCCGTCATTGCCCACCAGGCTGACCGGCAAGAGCAGCGCCAGCGGCAGCACAAACAGGCCGCAGAGCGGCAGCAGGGCCGGCAGCAGCAGGGCCAGGCTGGGCAGTTTTTCCGAGCGCGGCAGCGGCAGCATCAGGCGGTCCCCGCCGTCTCGGTGTTATCGGGATAGACGAAGGTTTGCGTCACCGGCCAATGCAGCGTCACCTCGTTGCCTTCCGCCGGCAGGGCCGCGCCGCCCGGCACCTGCGCCACCACGCGGCTGCCATCCTCGGCAGCGAGATGCAGCATGCTATGGGCGCCATGGAACACCACGGTTTCCAGCCGGCCGCGAATGGCATTCTGCGCCTCGGTCTCATCCAGGCTGCCGCTGCGCACATATTCCGGCCGCACCGCCACCACCACTGGTGAACCCGGCGCGAAATTGGCCGCCGCCATCACCAGGCCGGCCGGGGTTTCCACCACCACCTGGCCGCGCTGTGGCGCCGCCGAAACCCGGCCGCGTAATTGTGTCGACTGGCCGATGAAGCGCATGCAGAACAGGCTGGCGGGCTGGGCATACAGGGTCTTGGGATCGGCATATTGCTCGATGCGGCCGGCATGCATCACGGCAATGCGATCCGACATGGTGAGCGCTTCATCCTGATCATGGGTGACGAAAATCGCCGTGGTGCCGATCTGGCGCAGCAGGCGGCGCAGTTCCACCTGCATCGCCTCGCGCAGATTGCGGTCCAGCGCGCTCAGTGCTTCATCAAACAGGATCACGCTGGGCTGCACCGCCAGGGCGCGCGCCAAAGCCACGCGCTGTTGCTGGCCGCCCGAAAGGGCCGAAACCGGGCGTTCGGCCAGATGCGCCAGATGCACCAGGCCAAGGTAACGCTGCACCGTCGCCGCGATCTCGCCGGCGCCAAGGCCGAGCAGGCGCAGGCCGAAACCGACATTGCCGGCGACGCTGAGATGCGGAAACAGCGCGTAATTCTGAAACACCACGCCGACGTGGCGCTTATGCGGCGGCAGCCGGGTGATGTCGCGTTCATCAAGCAGGATCTGGCCGCTATCGGGCTGTGCCAGGCCGGCAATGGCGCGCAGCAAAGTGGTCTTGCCGCAGCCCGAGGGGCCGAGCAGGGTGACGAGTTCACCTGGCTCGACCGCGAGTGCAACGCGGTCGAGCACGGTGGCGGGGCCGTAGCGTTTCGAAACGTCCTCTACCCGCAAGGCGGCGGCCTGGCTGCCCATGGTCAGCGCCCTTACAGCAATTCGCGGTTCCAGCGTTCCAGCCAGCCCGGCCGGCCTTTGGCGAAATGCGCCCAATCCGGCGTGAACAGGCTGGCGGCATCAGGGAAGCCGGCCGGCTTGGTGGCGGCGGGGTTGACCGGCGCCACGAAGGCCTTGGCCGCCAGCACACTCTGCACCGCCGGGCTGAGAAACGCATCCAGCGCCGCATCGGCCAGCGCGGCGCCCGGCGCATTCTTCACCTTGGCCAGGCCCGAGGGCATGGCGAAGCCGCCTTCCTTGGGGATCGCCAGATCGATCGGCGAGCCATCGGCCTTGCGGATCAGCGTATAGGCCGAGAACTGGCCGCCGATCAGCGTCGCCTCGCCCTGTTCCAGCAGGTTAATCGCCTGTGGGGCGTTGGTGTAGATGTTGAGCAGGTTGGGCTTCAGGCTTTTCAGCTTGTTGAAGGCGGCATCGATCTCGTATTGCGCCTCCTTGAACGGCTTGCCGGTTTCCAGATGCGCCGCCACCAGCAGGGTCCAGTAGCCTTCGGTATTGTTCAGCGACGGCACGATGATGCGGCCCTTGTTGCCGGCATCCCACAAAGCGGTCCAGGAAGTCGGCGGCGTCTTGAGCCGGCTGCTGTTGAAGGCGATGCCGGCCCAGGGCTGCTGGTAATTCACCCACAATCCATCGCGATGAATCGTCGCCGGATTGATCCTGGCCATATTCGGCACGGCATTGGGCGACATGGTTTCGATCAGGCCCTGCTCGGCGGCGGTGATCATCACCGGATCGTCCATCACCACCACCGACATTTTCGGCGCCGCCTTGTCGGCCTGCATCTTCTGCAGGTTGGTCAGCGAATTGGTGCCTTCATACAGGATCTTGGCCCCGACCTTCTTTTCGATCAGCGGGAAGATATCGGCGTTGAAATACTTCGCCGCGCCGGCCGGACCGCCGACAACGATTTCCTTGCTCTGGGCGCGCAGGATGCCCGGCATGCCGATCATGCCCAGCGCCATGCCGCCCGCGCCTGCCTTCAGAATGCCTCGCCGTGAAATCCCAGCCATCGTCGTCCCCTTCGCTTGCGATTGGCGGCGCCACGCACCACTCATGATCGCCACGCAAGGCTTGTGCCAAATGTGCACAATATGATTAAGCTATTGAGGAATATGACCCCGGCCATCCGACATCAGGAGCGCAGGGATCGAACAGGCCTAATAATGTGCACAATCCATTTCCATATTGTGCACATTATTTGATCGTGAGGCGGGACGGCAGGTGGCAATCAGACAGCCCAGGCAGGCGCGCGGCGGCAAGGGCCGGGTAGATCTCGATCAGGCGATCTACGACGAGATTTCGCGCGCGCTCCTGCATGGCCAGTTGCAGGCCGGCACCAAACTGCCCGAGCACCCGCTGGCCGAACTGTTCGGCGTGTCGCGCGAGCGTATCCGCAAGGTGCTGCACCGGCTGGCGGCCGAACGGCGGCTCGAGATCATTCCGAACCGCGGCACCTTCGTGCCCCGTCCCGGCCGCGACGATGTGCGCGTGATCTATCAGGCACATCGCGTCTTCGAAGCCGGGATCATCGAGCAGTTGGTGCGCGTCATGGATGCAGGCATCATGGCGAAACTGGATCTGCATCTGGCCGCCGAGCGCGATGCAGCACGACGTGGCGACCGCGCTGCCTCGGTCCGCCTGTCGGGCGCTTTCCACCTGCTTCTGGTGGACGCGCTGGAGAATACCGAACTGTCGCGTTTCTCACGCGAACTGCTCAGCCGTTCCTCGGTGATGGTATCGCTGTATGAACCGGCCCAATCCTCGGTCTGCGCGGTCGATGAACACGGCGCCGTGGTGGAGGCGCTACGCAAGCGCGACCTGGCCAAGGCATTGCGGCTGTCGCGCGAGCATTACGACCATATCGAGCAACGCCTCGACCTGGACCAGGCAACTGTCCGACACCAGGATTTCGCCAGCGTTTTCCGATCCATTGGGGACAGCCGGCGTCGGGCGCCGCAGCGCTGAATCGCCGCTGCAGGCGATGGCAGCTATCCACATCATCCACAGCCCGACACACAAGTGAAACATTTCACCTGCGGCACCTATCCGCCTGAACGAGGGGCCGGTGATTGTGTTGATCTGGATGACCCGCTTTACTGATCCAGTCATTGGCAGAGCGGGCATAGGCGCATGAGCACCACGATCATGACTTTAGGGATCAGCGATCCCGATATGATGGCATACGCCAACGGGCTGCGCGCCAGCTATGGCACCAGCGCCTCGACTTATGCGCGACATCGCGCCAAGGATTTCAAATCCTGCGGCGACCGCGACGGCGAAGCGGTCTGGAACCACCTGGCCACCATGCTGGATGCTCCGGCCCCGGCCTGTTAAGTCCGACAACCGCAACATCAGTGTCATGATTGACGTATACTCAGCCGCGATCCCCGCGGCAGAATTGCTGCGGCCCGTCATCCTGCCGCTTTCATGATCGTGACAACCCGTGTCCAGTTCCCCGCCCGTGGCTTCATCTTCCCGCCGCCTGACCATCCGCGCCCTGCTGCTGGGCGAGCGACTGGATGTCGGCGGCCTGGAACGCTCTGACACCATATCCACCACCCCCTTCGCCTTCCGCGTCGGCGAGCATGGCCTCGTCGCCCTGTTCCGCTATGGCGCCGCGGTCATGGCTGGCCTGTCGCCGGTGGAAGAAGATGATCTGCTTGGCAAGATCAGTGCGCGTGTCAGCGGACCCTACAAGCTGCGCGAAGACGAAGTTGTCACCGTGTTGCTGGACGGCAGCAACGAGGACCAGATTCCACCCGGCGGCCCGCTGCAGCTGAAAGAGCTGACGCCCGAGCGTTTCCTGATCATCGCCGATGCGCTGGCCAAAAGCGTAGCACTTGCGCATAACGAACGCCAAGTCGGTGCGGTCTTCGACATCATCGACCCGCTGGCCAGTTCGATGGCGGCAACCGGCAAAGTGCCCGGCAACCGCAAACACCTGCTCAAGCTGATCGGCGAAGCGCTGCTGGTGGAGCATCGCATGTCCGGCCGCGTCGCCGTTGAAGACAAACCCGACGTGCTGTGGGATCGCCCGGAGTTGGAGCGCCTGTTTGCGCGCCTGCAGGATGAATACGAACTGACCGAGCGCGCCAATGCGCTATCCGACAAGCTGTCGGTGATCCAGACCACGACGCGGGCACTGACTGACCTGATCGATGCCCAGCGCAGCTTGCGGCTGGAAGCCATCATCGTTCTGCTGATCGTGTTTGAAATCGTCTTGACGTTCATCGAATGGGCCCTCAAGTAAGGGACCATGACCGGCACCCCCACCTTCGCCTTGCCCGGCGGCTTTCTCGGCATCACCCGACGCGACCCTGATCCGGCCGTGGCGATTGCCGGGATTCCGCTCGATATCGCCACCACCAACCGGCCCGGCGCCCGCTTCGGCCCGGAGGCGATCCGCCGCGCCAGCAAGATGCTGGTCGATGGCGATCACCCGCTG
>VFQQ010000182.1_pt1 | contig 157922 bp, 161 predicted proteins | sample 3512341 | NCBI WGS metagenome assembly VFQQ01 (sample SAMN10412373, study PRJNA504923) | tailings metagenome | isolation source: Relicate 2 Philex TSF1 revegetated site | place: Philippines: Tuba, Benguet | collected 2017-08-29 | reverse complement strand
CAAGGAGGGCGCTGCTCCTCCCAAAGATGCATGGCACGAACCGGCCATAACCGGCGCCGAACCGGCACCAGCGGGCCTCGACCTGGCCGAAACTGGCTCGAATTGGCTCGAATTGGCAGGGTTAGGCTGCCCCGAAAAGCAGCGGCTTCCGGAAAAGCTACGCCCGATCAGCGACTTGCTGGAAAAGCCGATCTTCGCCTCGGAGAAGGCCCCGGCCGAGCCCGGCCGCCGCCCCTCATGGCTCAACGGCGTCTCCGCCGCCGCCCTCGCCGGCGGACGGAATTGTCCGCCCGGGCCGCCGGCTCAGAGATAGTCGAGAAGCGAGGATTGGTTGATCTTCGAGAGCGCGGCGTAGGAGGCCTGGAGGCGGGTCTGGTCGACGCTGATCTGCACGGCCACCTCGGCGGTGTCGACCGACTGTATCTCGGTCAGGCGGTCTTCGGCGTATTTGGCGAAGTTCGTGTGCGAGGTCTTGATGTTGTCGATCAGCTGCAGCCGGGCGCTGTTCTCGGTCTGCAGCCGGAAGAAGCTCGGGATCGTGGTCGTGCCGTTGATCGCCGCGCTGAGCTGCACCCGGGCCGCGCCCAGATCGGCGTCGGTCGGGCTCGGGTTCGCGGCGGTGTTGAAGTCCGCCATGTTGACGAGCGAGTTCAGGACGGACGTGAAGGTGTTCTGCCCGGCCGGCGGCGCCGGCGTCGGATTGGCGTTGAGCTGGGTCTGCACCCGGTTGCCCTCGTCCACCTGGATCGCCGTATCGGCCGGGGTGCCGGTCGCCAGGATCTCGTAGCGCCAGCCGTTGTTGGTCGTGCCGGCCGCGGTGCTGCCGAAGATGGTCGTGTTGTCGGCGGCCGGGCCGGTACCGGGCGGGTAGATCCGGATCGCCTCGCCGTTCACGTTGGTGCCCGAGAACAGGCCGCGGGTGCCGTCGCGCTCGTTCAGCAGCGCGGCGAAGGAAGTGAGCGAGCCGGCGGCGATGTCCGAAATGAGCTGGAAGTCGGCCGGGATCTGCGAGGCGATGCCGTTCATGTCGCGGGCGACATTGCTCATGCCGGTCAGCGCGGTATCGGTGCTCTTGATGCGCGCGTTGGCGACACGGATGTTGTCCAGGAACTGCTTGGTGCGACCCACATCCTCGGTCAGGTCGAGATAGCGCGTGCGTTCGACCCCGAGACCCGAGAAGGTCTCCGACTTCCGTCCGGTGGCGAGCTGGGTCTGGGCCGTGTTCAGGCGGGTCTGGATGTCCAGTACCCGGGCGACGAAGGCGTCCTGCTGGGTGGTGTTGCCGATGCGCGTGGTCATGATTCAGCGCCCCCTTGCTCAGCGGACCAGATTGATCAGGGTGTCCATCAGTTCGCTTGTCGTCTGGATCACCTTGCCCGAGGCGGCATAGGCCTTCTGATAGATGATCAGCTGGGACAGTTCCTCGTCGATATTCACGTCCGACACCGATCCCGCCTTGGCCTTCAGCGTCTCCACGAAGGTCTGCTGGTAGTCGACCTTGGCTTTGGCATCGGCGACGCGGCCGGCCACGTCGTCGAGGATCGAGCCGGCATAGTCGGCGAGACCCTTGGTCATCGCCGGCAGGCCGTTGGTTACGGCGGTGAAGGTATAGGCGTTGGAGGTCACCGCCGTCGCCAGGTCGCGGGCGATCTGCAGGTTCACCGTCGGCGTGCCGGCGAGGAGGGCGGCGTTCGCCTGCAGGTCCGGATGCACCTGGATGGTGCCGACGAAATCGGTGGCCGAGGTCGCGTTGAAGAAGAGGTTGGTGTCGGTGCCGGGGTCGCCCGCCGTGTCGGTGGTGGCGAGGCCGGTGGAGGTGACGGAGCTGCGCATCGTCTGCGCCAGCAGGTTCAGCTCGCCATAGACCGCCGGCAGGACCTGGTCGCGGATCTGGATGTAGGCGGAGAGCTTGCCGCTGCGGATCTCGCCGGTGATGTCGTAGCCGTCGAGCGAGATGGCGTCGAAGGTGGTCGTCGGCGTGGTCAGCGCCACCGGGGTGAAGTCGATCGGATGCGGGATGTTGCTGTCCACCAGAACCCGGCCGTTCTCCATACTGACCACCATCTGGCCGTCGCTGCGCACATAGGTGCGCACGTCGATCTGCTCGGCGATCTTCGCCACCGCCTTGTCGCGGTTGTCCTCCAGGCTCGTGACGTCCTTGCCGGTCGCGAGGCCGTATTGGATCTGGGCGTTGAGATCCACGATGTTGGCGATCTGGGCGTTGATCTCCTTCACCGACGCGTCGATGCCCCGTTCCGCTTCCAGCCGCTGGCTCTGGATCGACCGGGCCATCTGGTTGAACATCGCCGTCACCTGCCGGGCGGCGTTGATCACCGTGGATTGAAGGCCGGTATTCTCCGGCTGCTCCGCCAGGGCCTGCACGGAATCCCGGAAACTCGAGATCACCGAGCCCAGGTTCTGCGCCTCGCCCGCGGTGCCGAACAGCTGCTCGATATTCGCCAGCAGGCGTTCCATCGTCTTGCGCTGTTCCAGGTCGGACACCGAATCCAGCACGTCCCGGGTCAGCGTCTGGTCCACCTCGCGGCGGACGGCGGCGATGTCCACGCCGGTCGACATGCCCCCCGTGGTGACGGAGGTGAGGGCGACCGTCTTGCGGGAATAGCCGTCGGTATTGGCGTTGGCGATGTTGTTCGCCGTGGTCGCCATCGCGGCCTGCGCGCCGCGCAGACCGGACAGGCCGGTGAAGAGGGCGACGGAGAGCGACATGGGTCAGGCTACCTGGGCGCCGTAGAGGGAGGGGCCGCCCGCCATCGTCTTCGGGGGCGAGGCGAGGCGGCCGTTGCGGCCATAAGCCATGGTGGTGCGGCCGGCACGGCGCTCGGCGGCCTGGGTGATGGTGTCCAGCAGGCGGCGATGCGCGGTGCCCGCGGCCGACAGCGCGGTGGCGTTGTGCGCGGCCGCCACCTCCACCCGCCCGATCACCATCCTCAGCTTCGCGCGCGTTTCCGCCGTCAGCTTCTCGAAGGCCCGGGTGGCGGTGAAGGTCCGCGCCTGGTCGGAATAGGCCGTGGCCTGGGCCGCCTTGCGCTCGGTCAGGCTCGCCACCGTCGCGAGGTCGAGCCGCCGCAGCGCCGCCGTCTCGGCATCCAGCGTCTGGATCAGCTCGCCGGCCGCGGCCATCAACGCCTCGTGCATGGTCATGACTTGCCCTCCTGCATGCGCAGCATCTCGCGGAAGATCGCCTCCGATACGCCGATACCGCCGCGCTTCACGATCTGCTTGCCGTATTCCTCGTTCAGCATCGACCGGTGCATGCCTTCCGCCTGGCCGCCGCCGAAGGTGGCGTCGGGCTTCAGCCCCGCCGACATGCCTTCCAGCATCTGGGCGATGAACACGGCCTCGAAGCTCTCGGCCGCTTCGCGCATGCGCGCCTCGCCGCCGGTTCGCTGGCCGACCGCCTTCGACTGTGCCTGGACCTGCTGGCTGACGAGCAGATCGGCGGCGGGGGATTTGAGTGCGTCTGTCATGGGATCACCGGGTCACGATGTCGGCCTGCAGCGCGCCGGCCGCCTTGATCGCCTGCAGGATCGAGATCATGTCGCGCGGGCCGATGCCGAGGCTGTTCAGCCCATTGACCAGCTCGCCCAGATTGACGCCGGACTGCAGCACGCCGAGGCGGCGATCGGACTGGTCGTCGACCTGGATGTCGGTGCGGGGAACCACCACGGTGGACGCGCCCCCGCCGACCTGGCCGGGCACGGGGGGAACCGCCGGCTGGCCGGTCCCGGGGACGGCGGCCGGAACCTGGTCGAACACGGGATTGCCGGCGGCGTCCAGCACCTGGCGGCCCTGTGCGTCCAGCCGCGGGACCGGAACCAGGCCGGTCGCCTGGGGCGTGCCCTGGATGCCCGGAATGCCGGGCAGCACGCCGGGACCGGGGGAGAAGGGGTTGGGCTGGGAGACCTGGGGCGTCTCGGTGATCTTGACCGTCAGGTTGCCCTGCGCCACCGCGACGGTCGAGATCCGGACCTCGTTGCCGATCACGATGATGCCGTTGTTCTCGTCGATGACGACCCGGGCCGGCTGGTCGGGTTCGACCGTCAGCTGCTCGATCTCGGCAATCATGTCGACCACGCTGGCCTGCAGCGATTCCGGGACGACGACGGTCACGGTGCCGGCATCGGTGGTGCGGGCCGCGCCGAGGCCCAGATAGCGGTTGATCGCCCAGGCGACGCGGCGGGCCGTCGTCAGGTCGGGGTTCTTCAGCGCGATGCGGACTGTCTGCAGGCTGGCCAGCTCGAAACCGACCTCGCGCTCGACGATCGCGCCGTTGGCGATCTTGCCGGCGGTCGGCACGCCGCGGACGATGGAGGCGCCCGCGCCGGCGGCCTTGAACCCGCCGATGGCGATGGCGCCCTGCGCCACCGCATAGACCTCGCCGTCCGCACCCATCAGGGGGGATACCAGCAGCGTGCCGCCCTGCAGGCTCTTGGCGTCGCCGATGGCGCTCACGTTCACGTCGACGCGGCTGCCCTGGCGGGCGAAGGCGGGGAGGGAGGCGGTCACCATCACCGCCGCGACATTGTCGGTCTTGGCGTTGTTGTCGCGGATGTTGATGCCCATCCGCTCCAGCATCGCCTCCAGGCTCTGCTTGGTGAAAGGCGAGTTCCGCAAGCTGTCGCCGGTGCCGTTAAGCCCGACCACCAGGCCGTAGCCGACCAGCATGTTGTCTCGGATGCCCTCGAAATCGGCGATGTCCTTGATGCGATAGGCGGCCTGGGCGGGCCAGGCCATCAGCGCGCTCAGGGCGGCGATCAGAAGGAGGCGGGCGATTCGATACATCACGGTCCTGACCTGCTCCGGGGCGTGCGGCACCCCTGCTTCGGGGCCACCCAAGCGAGAAGCGTGCCAGGGAGATTATTCTGTTATTTCAATTACTTGTGGGTAGGGAGACTGGGCAGGAACGGCCGGGTCCGGAAAATTCTGCCGCCTTGGCGCTTGTGGATGACCGGCCGGGCCACTAGAAGACCCCCAGCATGAAGGTTTATGGCCCAGGCGGCACCCCGCCCAGCCAATCTCGTCCCACGACGCGCCGCGACAAGAGCGGTGGGCCTTCCTTCGCCTCCAACCTGCCTGCCGAGACCGAGAAGGCCGCCTCAGCGGCCGCGACCGCGCCGGCCTCGGCGGTCGATGCGCTCCTCGCGTTGCAGGAGATCAATCCCGACCGCGGCGGCCGCAAGCGCGCGCTGCAGCGGGGCAACGAGTTGCTCGACAAGCTGGACGAGATCCGGCACGGCCTGCTGATGGGCCGCATCCCGCTGGATCGGCTCGAGGCTTTGGCACGGCTCGTGCGTGAGCAGAAGCCGGCGTTGGCCGATCCGAAGCTGGCCGAGGTGCTGAACGAGATCGAACTGCGGGTGGAAGTCGAACTCGCCAAGCTCGGTCGCTGAGGGAGGCTTCCCGCCATGGAAGCGTCATGCAGTTTCTATTGCACTGAAACAGTCCGGTGCATATGGTCTCGCGCCCCGAGTTAGGGTGGCGCTTCAATGGCTTAAGTAGGGTGGTTGCTAGGATTCGAGGGAGCTGAGGGATGGGGATCCAGTTACCGAGGAATTATCGGCCGAGTGAATCCGAACCGTTCATGAATGCGCGCCAGAAGGAGTTCTTTCGTCGTAAGCTCTTGAGTTGGAAAGAAGAAATCCTCCGGGAAGCATCCCAGACCCTGGTCCACCTGCAGGAAGACACCGCCCAGGAGCCGGACATCGCCGACCGCGCCTCCTCCGAGACCGACCGCGCGCTGGAACTGCGGGCGCGCGACCGCCAGCGCAAGCTGATCGCCAAGATCGACGCCGCGATCAAGCGGATCGATGACGGTTCCTACGGCTATTGCGAGGAGACGGGCGAGCCGATCGGGCTCCGCCGCCTGGAAGCCCGGCCGATCGCCACCCTCTCGATCGAGGCGCAGGAGCGCCACGAGCGGCGCGAGAAGGTTTATCGGGACGACTGACCGCCGGCCGGCGGCCGTCCAGGGGAGCGGGGAACTCCGCCACCCCGCCCGCGTTCACGCCTCACTTCTGTCCTCGGAGGCGCGAACATGCTCAAGGCCCGTCACCTTGCCCTGGCGCTGCTGGCTACGGCGGCCATTCCCACGTCTTCGGCCCTGGCCGAAATCACCTGGCGGCAAACCACCTGTCCGGATTCCCAGGTGTATCTGTTCGATTGGATGGAGTGCCGGATCTCGGCCGAGGATACGACCGACCGGAACCTGCGCGGGACCGCGCGCCATTACGCGACCCTCGGCCGGACCGGCGATGCGGCCGCCGGCTTCGTGCTGTCGATGCCCCAGGACGGTATGTACACCGCCTATCCCCAGACCGAATCCGAGACCATCATCAAAGCCACCGCCAGCGCCGGCGGCCGGCGGATCGACACCTGGGGGCCCTATGCCGGCTTCGACAAGACCGGCTACATGACCTTCACCTCTGATGCCATGAACTGCGTCGGCTTCGACCACGGCGGGCCCTTCACCCGACCCGACGGGGGCAGCGCCTCCCAGGGCTATGCCTATCTTCTGCGGGGGTACTTCTGCGAGCGCGCGCCGATCCCCGATGCGAAGCGGCGGCTGGTTCAGTACCTCGAGGCGGTCCGGATCGGCCGGCCCGGCGCCGGACGTAACGCGCTGGGCGGCGAGGTGGTCGCCCTCAAGGATCCCCTCTGGCAGGTGGCGGCCGGCGCGCCGATGCCGCCGGTGGCGGCTTCCGCCTTTCCTCAACCGGTGACCCTCGGCGGGATACCGGTCGCGACCACGGCCGCCACGACCACCGTCTCCGCCCCGATCCTTCCCGGCGAATCGCCCGCCCGCATGATCCCCGGGGCCGTGGCCTGGGACGGCATCGGCACCGTCGGCTCGGCCCGCATGGTGCCGGAAGGCACCGGTCGGTCGGCCGCGCTCTCCTTCGGCATGCCGGCCTCCACCTCGACCTGCTCGGGCACGGTCGTCTCCTCGATGGGTGGTATCGGCATTCCCGGCCCCGCCGAAGGCACGTGGTCGGCCGCCTGCAGCGACGGCGAGACCGTCTCGGGCACCTATCGCAGCGACATCTCGGGCAAGGCGACCGCCGTCGGTCTCGACTCCAAGGGCCGCAAGGTCCAGCTCAATTTCGGCGGCTAACCGATCGTAAACACCTGACCGCTAGTCTGGCACGCTCCCGGATATCAGGAGCGTGCCATGGCTCGCATCGTCGGCACCACGGACCTCGAAAAGGTCGACCGCCTCTCCACCCAGGACGTGCTCGACAAGCGCGCCCTGCATGCCCTCGCGGTCTTCCGCGACGAGGTCGAGATGGCGATCTACTCGGCCAATCGGGAGATCATCGGCCAGGTCATCCCGCAACTGAACCGGGACACCTTCATCCGCCTGGCGGTCACCGTGGCGGAAGCCCGCGCCCACTACATCAAGCTCGGCGTCGATGTGACGGCCGGCGCCGGCGGAAAGGTCCCCGGCCCGCAGGCCGTCGAGGCTCTCGCCCAGGCGCGGCAGGCATATGAGGAACTCCTGCACGTCTTCCAGGCCGCCGAGCGGGTGATCGAACGCGGCTACGTTCCGGTTCCCCGGCTGACCAAGACCCCGGCCTGACCCGAATACACCCCCTGATCCAAAAGCAACGCCGCGGGAGCCTGAGGCCACCCGCGGCGTCCGCCGTCGCTCGATCCTTCCGCCCTCAGAAGGGGAAGATGACGTCGAAGATCTGCTGGCCGTAGCGCGGCTGCTGCATGTCGGTGAGCTGGCCGCGTCCGCCGTAGGAGATGCGCGCCTCGGCGATCTGCGTGTGGTTGATCGCGTTGGTGGCGGTGATGTCCTCGGGCCGGACCACGCCGGTGATCTGCAGCTGGCGGACCTCGAAGTTCACCCGGACTTCCTGGCTGCCGTGAATGACGAGGTTGCCGTTCGGCAGTACCTGGGTGACGACGGCGGCGACCTTGAGGTCGATGGTCTCGTCGCGGCTCACCTTGCCCACGCCGGTGGAGCCGGACTTCGAGCTTAGATCCACGGCGCTGTCCAGATTGATGCCGGGGAACCACTTCGGGATCTTGGTCGTCTCGTATCCCAGGAAGTTCGGGATGCCGGCGGCTTCCGAATTGTCGCGGCTGCGCGTCGTGGTGTTGTTGACCTTCGCCTTGTCGGCGATCTTGACGTTGACGGTCAGGATGTCGCCGATGCGGGCGGCACGCTGATCCTTGAAGAACTGCCGAGAGCCCGGCCTCCACAGGCTGTTCGCCTGCCTCACCACCGGCTCGGGCCGAGGCATCGGCAGCGACACCGGCTGGTAGTTTCGTCTTTCGGTCGGGTCCTCGATGGCGGAGAGCTTCGGCTCGGAGCCGATGCCGGCCAGACGCGAGGCGGCGTTGCAGGCGGACAGGCCGGCGGCCAGCAGCGTCAGGGCGGCGATCCGGGTGAGGGTGCGGGTCTGCATGACGGTGATCCTCTCAGGCCTGGCTCAGTTGGAGACCGTGGCGGGATTGCCGAGGGTGATTGCGGCGGTGTTCGGGCCGGTGACGGTGGCGAAGACGGTCTTTTTGCTCTGCAGGTTCATGACCGAGACGACGTCCCCGCGGCTGCCGCCCTCGATGGCACGGCCGATGGCGGTCAGCGTCATCAGGGGCGTCCGGTAGACCAGGGTCACCATGGCGCCTTTGGCGACCAGGACGGACTTGCCGAGGTCGCGCGCCCTCACCGGCTGGCCCGGGGCGAGGTCACGCTTCGCCGCCATGCCGACCAGATCGTCGACCTGATCGATCATGTCGGCGCCGACCTTGTTCTGCTCGACCGCGATCCATTCGATGTCGCCCTTCTCGATTTCCCTGCCGGCCGCGATGCGCTGGCGGGGCACGGGCATCCGCTGGATGGAGACGAAGCGGCCGGCCACCTGCTGGCGATCGTCGGCGGCGACGAGCGTGGCGGTGAACCGCCGCGAGCGATAGTCGAACTCGATGTCCTGGACGGCGCTCACACCCTTCAGCGAAGGGGCGGCGCCGGAGAACTGCACGCTGCCGGCCTCGCCGGTATGGCGCGCGAGCGCTTTCTCGACCTGGCCCTGCAGGACGCGGTCGGCCTGGGCGAAGGCGGGGCCGGCAAGGCCGGCGACGAGGGCGAGGATGAGGAGACGACGGATGATCATGATCGCCTACCGCATCTGCGAGACTTGGCTCAGCATCTCGTCGGATGCCGTGATCACCTTCGAGTTCATCTCGTAGGCGCGCTGGGCAGTGATCAGATTGGTGATCTCCTGCACGGGATTGACGTTAGACGTCTCGAGGAAGCCCTGCTTCAGCGTGCCGTAGCCGGCCGAACCGGGGGTGCCGACCTGAGCCGCACCCGAGGAGGGCGTTTCCAGGAACAGGTTGTCGCCCGTCGCTTCCAGACCTGCGGGGTTGAAGAAGATGGCGAGATCGAGCTGGCCCACCTGCGCCGGCGCCACCTGGCCCGCGATCTTCACCTGCACCTGGCCGGTCGCGTCGATGCTGACGCCGACCGCGTCCTGGGGAATGACGACGCCGGGCTGCAGCTGGTAGCCCTCCTGGGTCACCATCTCGCCGGTGGGGGACAACTGGAACGACCCGGCGCGGGTATAGCCGGTCTCCCCCGAGGGCAGCGTCACCCGGAAGTATCCGGACCCCTGGATCGCCAGGTCGTAATTGTTGTCGGTCATCTGCAGGTTGCCCTGCTCGGCGATGCGGTAGACCGAGCCCGTCTTGACGCCCAGTCCCACCTGAACGCCCGTGGGGATGATGGTGCCGGCATCCGAAGACGTGGCGCCGACCCGCTTCAGGTTCTGATACAGCAGATCCTGGAACTCGGCGCGCTGGCGCTTGAAGCCGGTCGTGTTGAGGTTGGCGATGTTGTTGGAGATGACTTCGACGTTCAGCTGCTGGGCCAGCATGCCGGTCGAGGCGATGGAGAGGGAGCGCATGGTGTCCTGTCCTGCTCTGGCGGTGGGTCAGACGGCTTTCGCCAGGCGCTCGATGGCGCGGCGTTCGCGGTCGTGTTCGTTCTCGACCATGCGCTGCACGGCCTGGTAGCTGCGGGAGACGTCGATCATCGCGGTCATCTCGGCGACTGGTACGACGTTGGAGTCCTCGAGGAAGCCCTGCTGCACGCGCGCATCTGTCGCGGCCTTCGGCTCCTCGTCTGTCACGAACAGATTGTCGTCCACCTTGCGCATGTCCTGCTCGCGCTCGAAGCGGGCGATCTTGAGCCGCCCGACCGGTCCCTGCGGCGTGGAAATCGTGCCGTCGCGGGCGATCTCCGGTGTGCCGGCCTGGGCGTCGAGCCGGATCGGCTGGCCGCGGTCGTCGACCACGGGCAGGCCCGTGGAGGTGACGATGCGACCCTCTTCGTCGACGTGCAGACTGCCGTTGCGGGTCCAGCGCGGCCCGGCCGGCGTCTGCACCTCCAGATATCCCTTGCCGGTGAGGCCGATGTCGAGGGGATTGCCGGTGTGCCGCATGCGCCCTTCGGTCAGCGTGCGGATGATGCCGTTGTCCTGCACGAAGGCATAGACCTCGCGCGTCTGGCCCCGATAGGGCACGGATTCGAACATGATCCGCTCGGCCTTGAAGCCGGTGGTGTTCGCGTTCGCGATGTTGTTGGCGATGGCGGCCAGCTGCCGCTGAAGTCCCGACTGATAGGAGAGACCGATCAAGCCCGCGTTTTCCATGGCCTCGGATCCGTGAGAATTGCGTTCTGCCGGACCACCGGTAAGCAGCGATCGTGCCAACGTATAAGATATTGTTTTTATTGGAGAATACTGCTGTCCGGCGGCGGCGGTGCATGCCGGGTGGCGGCCCTTGCCCGGCAAGATTTGCCGTAAATTGTCGGGGTTCATGGGTTCTTAACTAGAGTTGACGCACCCTCCGCCCGTCAGTTTCGGATGCGGTCACATGGCAGCCAAGGAAGCGGAGAAGGAAGCACCGGCCGAGGGCGGGGAAGCCGCGCCCGTGAAGGCCGGCTTCGGCCTGCGCAAGATCATCATATTCATCGTGTTGCCGCTGCTGTTGCTCGGCGGCGGTGGCGGCGCCGCGTTCTTCCTCTTCATGGGGAAGAAGGACCCTGCCGAGGCCGAGGCGGCGCCGCCGCCGCCACCCAAGCAGACCGTGTTCATGGACCTTCCCGACATCCTCGTGAACCTCAACACCGGCGGGGGCAAGTCGAGCTACCTGAAGCTCAAGGTCGCGCTGGAGCTCGAGGAGGCGGAGGCGCCCAAGAAGATCGAGGCGCTCATGCCGCGGGTGATCGACAACTTCCAGGTCTATCTGCGCGAGATGCGGGCGGACGACCTCTCGGGCTCCGCCGGCCTGTACCGCGTCAAGGAGGAGCTTCTGGTGCGGGTGACCCAGGCGGTTCAGCCGGTGAAGGTCGCCGACGTGCTGTTCAAGGAAATGCTGGTCCAGCAGTAGCAGGGTCATGGCCGACGAACCGCAAGACGACGATGCCGTAGCCGCCGAATGGGAGGCGATGGCGAATGAGGGCGAGGCCGCCCAGCCCGACGAGTTCGAGTCGGCGGGCGCGGCGCCTGCGCCAGCCGGCAAGCCGACCCGCATCCTGAACCAGGATGAGATCGACAGTCTTCTCGGCTTCGAGGGCGATGGCGACGGCGATAAGGATCGTTCGGGTATCCGCGCCATCATCAACAGCGCGCTGGTCGCCTATGAGCGGCTGCCGATGCTGGACATCGTGTTCGACCGCCTGGTGCGGCTCCTGACGACGTCCCTGCGCAACTTCACTTCCGACAACGTGGAGGTGTCGCTCGACAGCATCACCTCGATCCGCTTCGGCGACTATCTGAACTCCATCCCGCTGCCTGCGATCATCTCGGTCTTTCGCGCCGAGGAATGGGACAACTACGGCCTCATCATGGTTGACTCGTCGCTGATCTACTCGATCGTCGACGTGCTCCTCGGCGGCCGGCGCGGGACGGCTGCAATGCGTATCGAAGGCCGTCCCTACACGACCATCGAACGCAATCTGGTCGAGCGGATGGTGGCCGTCGTTCTCCAGGACATGTCGGCTGCCTTCGAGCCGCTGTCGCCGGTCAAGTTCCTGTACGACCGCATCGAGACCAACCCGCGCTTCGCGACCATCGCCCGCCCTGCCAATGCCGCCATCATGGTGCGGCTGCGCATCGACATGGAGGATCGTGGCGGCAAGCTCGAGATGCTCCTCCCCTATGCGACCCTGGAACCCGTGCGCGAACTGCTGCTGCAGATGTTCATGGGCGAGAAGTTCGGCCGCGACAGCATCTGGGAGAACCATCTGGCGACCCAGCTGTGGAGCACCGAGGTGGACATCCAGGCGGTGCTCGACGAACAGATCATGCCCCTGTCGGAAGTCATGCGCTTCGAGGTGGGCAAGACCATCATGCTCAATGCCACACCGGACTCCTCCATCATGCTGCGCTGCGGCGACATCGACGTGGTGACCGGCAAGATGGGAAGGTCGGGCGTGAACGTCGCGGTCCGGGTCGACAAGGTGCTGCGCAAGGCTGGAGGATTGCCCTCATGACGTGGATGCTGGTGCTGGAGGGTGTCGTCGCGCTGCTACTGGTCGCGACGATGATCTTCTGCTGGCGGCTGAACGGCCGGCTCAACGAGATGCGAGACGCCAAGGCCGAGATGGCCAAGCTGATCGCCGAACTCGACCGTGCAACTGCCCGCGCGGCGAAGGCGATCGCGGATCTCCGCGCCGCGACCGACGGCGCGGGTGCCGCGCTGGAGCGCAAGGTCGGCGAGGCCCACGGCCTGACCGACGACCTCAAGCTGATGATCGATGCCGGCGAGCGCCTGGCCGATCGCCTGGACGGCGGCATCGAGTCCGCACGCCGCTTCGTTCCGCGCGAGAACACCATTCCCTTCCCGGACGCCGCCGCCCGCTCGGATGCTGAGCGGGATCTGGCCAAGATGCTCCGTCGGGTGAAGTGATGCGCATGCCGAAGGTGAAACTGCCGGCCATGCGGCTGTTGCCGCTGACCGTGGCGGCCGTGGCGGCGCTCTCCGGCGTCAAGGTGTTCGATGTGTGGCAGGGAGGCCGGCTCCTCGGTGCGCCGGCCGCGGTGGCGGAGGTGCCGAAGGCCGCAGGCGCACCGGCGCAGCTCCTGCCGCAGGATCAGAAGGCTGCTCCGCCGCAGACCGCGACTACGGCCGAGGCGCCCAAGCCGGCTGCTCAGCCGGCGGCGCCCGGCGCCGGATCGCCGCGCCGTGACTCCGCCTCCTACTCCGCAGCGGAGATCGAGGTGCTGCAGAACCTCTCGAAGCGTCGTGAGAGCCTCGAGCAGCGCGAGCGCGAACTCGACGCGCGCGAAGCCCTGCTGGCGGCGACCGAGAAGCGGATCGATGCGCGGATCGACGAGCTCAAGGCGATGGAGCAGAAGCTCACCAAGATCGCCAAGGCGCGCAGCGAGGAGGACGAGCGGCGTATCGGCAGCCTGGTGAAGATCTACGAGAACATGAAGCCCGCCGACGCTGCCCGCATCTTTCAGGAATTGGACATGCCGGTGCTGCTCGACGTGGTGGAGCGCATGAAGGAAGCGAAGGTCGCACCGGTGCTGGCGCAGATGAGTCCGCCGAAGGCGAAAGCGCTGACCACCGAACTCGCGCAGCGCAAGGACGCCGCGCTGGATGCGGCCAAGACGCCCTCGGGGAAGCCGGCCGGTGAGCCGGTGCCCGCAAGTGCAAAGCCGTCGGCCGATCCGGCGTCCAAGACGCAAGGCGATCCTGCAAAAGCGAAAAGCGGCTGAACCGCTTCCGCGTTAACCCTGACGTAAGGCGGATGCGGTTATCTGGAGCGAGCGATCTTTTCACCGACGGCCCGGTGAGGGTTCTGGAGCGAGGTCAAGGAGAGAGTCATGGCTGTCGACAAGGCGATGTCGATCCTGGTGGTGGACGACTATCAGACGATGATCCGCATCGTGACAAACCTTCTTAAGCAGATTGGATTCAACAACGTCGATGCCGCATCCGACGGCAGTTCCGCGCTGGAGAAGCTGCGCGTGGGCAGGTACGGGCTCGTCATCTCCGACTGGAACATGGAGCCCATGACCGGCCTGCAGCTGCTCAAGGAAGTCCGAGCGGACGATCGCCTGAAGCACACCCCCTTCATCATGGTGACCGCTGAGAGCAAGACCGAAAACGTCGTCGCCGCGAAGCAGGCGGGCGTCAACAACTACATCGTGAAGCCTTTCAACGCGGACACGCTGAAGAAGAAGATGGCGAGCGTCATCGGCGAGTTCTGATCCCCGCCGGTCGTTCGACATCGCTTCCTGGGAGTTCCCATGTCTCTCCCCGCACAGAACCTTGCGCCGGAACTGGCGCGGCTGCGTACCGAACTGGGCGATCACGTTGCCGTCGGCGACTTGATCGAGGCAGCCGAGGCGGTGCTTCGCACCCTGGAAGGCGACATCACGCCGGCCGACCTTCGTCTGCATCGCGAGATCAACGATCTTGCGCACTTCATCGAAGAGGCCAGGCGTGACATTGCGGCCATCCGCCCGGACGAGATCCGTGACCGCCTTCCGGCTGCCAAGGATGAGCTCGACGCGGTGGTGGCAGCGACCGAGGCGGCGACGTCCGTGTTCCTGAACGTCGCCGAGACGATCTCGGACGTATCGGAGAAGGTCGATGAAGAGGTCGCCCAGGTGCTTCGTCAGCTTGCGACCGACATCTACGAGGCATCGAGCTTCCAGGACATCACGGGCCAGCGCATCTCGAAGGTGGTCAAGACGATGCACCAGATCGAGGAGCGCGTCGCCGGTATGGTGCGGCTCATGGAGGGGGCGGGGATCGAGGCGCCGGCGCCGGACTCGGCCGATGCCGACGAAGATCGCAAACTCCTGAATGGACCCCAGCTCAACGGTGGAGGGAACTCCCAGGACGACATCGACGCGTTGCTGGCGAGCTTCGACTAGATCATGTCGGACCTCCTCGGCCGCGGTCGGACGGAGGGGGCGCAAGGCGGGCAGTCGGCGCAGCTGCTCATGTCGCTGTTCCTGATCCTGCTCTGCTTCTTCGTTCTCCTGGTCGGCCATTCGTCGAGCAAACAGGATCGAAGCCAAGTGGCCCTGGGCAGCGTCGCCCGGGCCTTCGGCGGCTCGTCCCGCGAGGAAGAGGGATCGCCGGAAGACCGGCCACCGGCAGCGCTCGACGCCGTGGTGACCGATCTGCGCCAACGCCTCTCAAGCGGAAGCGTGTCGTTCATGGACGGCGGCGGAGAGGCCGCTCTCCGCGTGGTCGTACCCCGCGAGAACCTGTTCGATCGGGAGGACGGCCTGCTACAGGTCTCCGAGGGGATCAGGCAGATGTCCGCGCAGGCGGTTCTTCGCGAGGTGGACGGCCTCGCCCTCGAACTCGAGATTGCCGCCGAGCGAAGCGTTGCGACGATCGAGCGTGACGCACTGGCCCTCGATCGCGTCGCCAGGGATCTGATCCGGCGTGGCGTTCCGCCGCACCGGGTTTCGATCGCACTCGAGCCCGGGATCGGGGCGGGGGTGCGCTTCGCTTTCTTCGTCAGGCCCGCCCTGCCGGTGGCCGCGGCGCCGGTCGCCGCGCAGGTGTCGCCGTGATCGCGCCCTTTCCGGAGGATCGGACCCGGAAACTGATCTGGGCCATGACTTTCGCCGACCTGCTGGCGCTGCTCCTCACCTTCTTCGTGATGCTCTATACGATGTCGAGCCTCCAGGGCGAGAAGTGGGGTATGGTGGCCGAGTCGCTGCATCAGCGGCTGAACCCGGCGCGGCAGGTCAGCGTGCGGCTGCTGCAGAGCGAGGGAGGCCCCGGCGCATCGGCACCCTTGCGCGCGCTCGATATCGGTTACGTCGATGCCTTGCTCCAGGAGAAACTGTCCCGTCATCCCGATCTGGTGGGGAGCCGCGTGATCCGCGCCGGCAATCGGGTGAGCGTCGGGCTGCCGCTCGCCAGCATGTCCCTGCCTCCAGGGGAGCAGGACAGGCGGATGGCTCGGGCGCTGACCGAAGCCCTCAGTCAGGTCGGCAACCGACTGGAAGTCCACGGCTACTCCGATGCCGCGGCGGGCGAGGCCTGGTCGGCGGGACTAGCCCGCGCCATGATCTTCGCCGATGCTCTGGCGGCCGCGGGTCTCGGCCGGCCCATTGCCACACTGGGCCACGCGGAAGCCAGGTTCGCGTTGCCGGGCGAAAGGGAATCCGGCACCCGGCTGGTGGTGGTCATACGCGAGGCGGATGCCAATGCGCCGCGCAATTGAACGTGCCATCCTGATTCTTGCGTTGCTCTCGCCCGCCGCGGCCTCGGGGCAGGATGCGACCGCGGTGAAGATCCGCGCGGGCGAGCATCCGACGTTCGGACGTGTGGTCGTCGACTGGCCACGGGCGGTCGAGTACATCGTGACGCGCGAGGGCGATCGGGCCAGGATCCAATTCAACGCGCCGGCCCGGTTCGATTTCAGCGGGGTAGGCGGCACATACGGACCGATCCAGTCCATCGGCGCGGCTGCCGCCACGGCTTCCTCGTCCGTAGTCGAGATCGTCGTGCCGCCCGAGGCGACCCACCGCCACTTCCGCGACGGCACCAAGGTTGCGGTCGACTTTTTCCCCCCGGAGAGGGAGCCGAAAGCCGGCTCCTCGGCGGAGACGAGGCCGCGGCCCGCGACGCTGACCCCGGACACCGCCAAGGCTCCGGAAGCAAAGCGGGTCGAGGTCCCGAATCCGGCCGCTTCTCCGCCCGTCGCCGCGGCGGCGGCTCAGGCATCGGCGCGGCCGGTGGCCGGACCGCAACGGGCAACGCCCGCCACGCCCGGAGCCCCTGTCTCCGCTGCCGTCGATCTCATTCCCGGCGGCGGCGTGCGGCTGCGTCTGCCGGTTCCGGACGGGATCGGCGCCGCGGTTTTCGAACGGTCCGGTCGGCATTGGATCGTCCTCGGCCGGCCGCTTACGGTCGACCTCGCCGCGCTGGGTGCCGGCGGAGGCGGACCGATCGCAGAGGCCCGCCAGGTTCCCCACGCCGATGCGACGGTGGTCATGGTCAGGCCGAGAGCGCCTCTCGCGGCTACGGTGACACGTCGGGATGGAGCCTGGCTGGTCGACCTGAAGGAGGCCTCCGCGTCGATCGGGGCGACGCCGCTCGGTATCGTGTCCGAACCTCTTCATCCCTCCGGCCCCCGCGTCGCCATGCCGACCACGGGGAATGGCACCCCGGTCGAACTGCGTGATCCCGACGTGGGGGATCGGCTGATCGCCGTGCCCCTCGACCGGCCAGGGGTCGGCGTTCCCCTGCGACGGGACTATCCCCAGTTCATGCTGCTTCTTGCCGCGCAGGGTGTCGCCATCGCGCCGAAAGCCGACACCCTTCGTGTGCAGTCCGGGAGCGAGGGAGTGATCGTCCAGGCGGACGGGGATCTGCAGATAGCCGGCGCCTATCCGGACGGGCGGACGCCGCCGGGGACCAACGCGCCCGCGGCCATGGCCATGCCGCTGCGCAGTTGGGCCGGCCCCCCGGGCGAGTTCCAGTCCACGAAGCAGGCCCTGCAGGAAGCGGTTGCCAAGGCCGATCCGAAGACGGCGGGGGCCAAGCGCCTCGCCCTCGCGCGCTTCTACTTCGCCAACAACGAGGCGGTCGAGGGCTATGGTGTCCTATCCCGTGCGCTCCAGGCCGACCCGGCATTGATCGACGATCCGCGGGTCCGCGTCCTGCGTGCCGCGATGCTCACCGAGATGGGACGCCATGCCGGAGCGGAGGCCGACCTCTCCCGGCCGGAGCTGCTGTCCGACGGTGAAGCCGCGCTGTGGCGTGCCCGGGCGGCGGCCGCAAGGGGAGATACCGAACGAGCGATCCGCGAATTCCGCCGCGGTGACGCGTCCTTGCGGCTCTATCCGCCCGACCGGCAGGCCGCCTTTCGCTTGGCGCAGGCGGGTGCGCATGTGGCCGCCGGCGACGCGGCGGGCGCCAAGAAGGCTTTGGAACAGATCGATCCCGCTCTCGTGCCTGCGAAGGTCGCGGGCCATCAGGCCTATCTGACCGGCCGGGTTGAGACGATGCTCGGCAACCGTGCCGAAGCGCGCAAGGCCTTCGAAGCCGCCGCCGCTTCGGGCCATCGACCGGTCGAATATCGCAGCCGGCTCGCGGTGATCGAGGACAAGCTGGCGCAGAAGGAAATCGATCGCCCGACGGCGGTCCAGGAGATGGATCGGCTGCGGATCGGCTGGCGCGGTGACGAGTTCGAACCGGACCTGCTCCGGCGCATCGGCGCGCTCAAGATCGAGAACGGCGACTGGCGCGAAGGATTCGACGCCTATCGCCAGGCGGCCACCCTGTTCGCCAAGACGCCCTATGCCAAGGCGATCACCGAAGATCTGTCGGCGGCCTTCGAGCGCCTGTTCCTGCGCGGCGAGGCCGAAAAACTGCCGGCGGTCGAAGCGCTCGCCATCTATTACGACTTCCGGGAGCTGACCCCGACCGGCGAGAAGGGCGACGAGATGATCCGCAATCTCGCCGATCGGCTCGCCGCCATCGACCTCCTGGATCAGGCCGCGACCCTGATCGAGCACCAGGCGAGATTCAGGGTGAAGGGCGAGGAGCAGGCGAAGCTCGCCAATCGGCTCGCCATCCTGCGGCTTCTCGATCGCCAGCCCGAGAAGGCACTGAAGGCGCTCGAGATCGCCAACGGCCAGCAGGTGGCACCCGGGCTGGCGCGGGAGAGGAGCCTGCTGGAAGCCCGGGCGCAAGGCGATCTCGGCCGTTTCGATCTGGCGCGCAAGGCCATCGCGTCCGCCAGCGGGCCGGATGTCGACGCATTGCGACTGGAACTGGCTTCGCGCGCCAAGGAATGGCCCGAAGCGGCGCGGATCGCCGGCCAGATGGTGGAAGCGGTCGTGGCGGAAGGAAAGCCCGACGCCGCCGGCCGCCGCGCCATCCTGCGCTGGGCCACGGCTTTGGCCTTGAGCGGGGACGAGGAAGCGCTGCAGAAGCTGCGGAGCCGCTTTGCCACCGCTTTCGAGGCTACGCCGGAGGCCGAGGCTTTCCTGGTGCTGACCAGCCGGGTCGACCGCAGCCAGCAGTCCTTCCAGTCCGCCGTCAGGCGGGTGGCGGGGGTCGATCAGCTGGAGGCGTTCATGAGCGCCTATCGCGAGCGGCTGAAGTCGGGCGGCCTCAGCGCCATCAACTGACGCGTGTGAACGCCGCCGCCAGTGGCCGTCTCCGTGGCGGCCTCAGACGCCGAACGACCGCACCAGCGAGCCTGCGACCAGGCTCCAGCCGTCGACCAGGACGAAAAAAATCAGCTTGAAGGGGAGCGAGATCATCACCGGCGGCAGCATCATCATGCCCATGGACATGAGCAGCGACGCCACCACCATGTCGATCACCAGGAAGGGCACGAAGATCAGGAAGCCGATCTCGAAGGCGCGCTTCAATTCGCTGATCATGAAGGCGGGAACCAGGGCCCGGAAGGGCAGATCCTCGGGCCGGGCAACGGGTGCGATCCGGCCCATCTCCATGAACAGCTTCAGATCCGGTTCGCGCACATGCGTGCGCATGAACTCGTGGAAGGGAGCGGAGGCGCGGTTGAACGCGGTCTCCTCGTCGATCGTTTCCTCGACCAGCGGCAGCACGCCCTCGCGATAGGACTTCTCGAGCGTCGGCGCCATGATGAAGGCCGACAGGAAGAGCGCCAGCGATATGATCACCACGTTTGGCGGCGTTGTCTGCAGGCCGATGGCCGAGCGCAACAGCGAAAGCACGACCACGATACGGGTGAAGGAGGTGACGACCACGAGCACGCCCGGCGCGAGCGCGAGCACGGTGGTCAGGGCGATCATCTGGATCACCCGCCCGGTCAGCGTGCCGCCGCCGCTGCCGAGATCGACGGTGACCGACTGTGCCGCTGCCGTGCCCGTCAGGGCAAGGAGCCCGAGGCAGGCCAGAAGGGCTGGAAGGCGTCGGGTCAAGCAGGCTCCTCCGGAGGAGAGGGGGCGGGCGCGTCTGCCCGGATGCCGGTTTCCACCACCTGGCCGCGTTCCGGCGTGAGCAGGATCAGGTGCTCGACGTTGTCGCGGCGAACCAGCAGAAGCTGGCGCCGTGCGTCGATCGGCAACATCTCGACCACCCGAAGCCGCCGGTTCCGGCGAGCCACGCGCGGCACGTTCGCCCCGTGCATCAGCCGCGGCAGAAGGATGGAAGCAGCGACGATCAGCGCTATCACCACGACCAGCGCGATGCCGTAGCGCATGTATTCCTCGGTGGTCATTCTGGGCTCGTTCCCGCCTGCGAATCGGAGGCGGCCATCATCCCCGATGGCCGGCCCTCGGGCCAGGAGGCTTGCGCCTTCTGCAGGTAGGTGAGGATCTCGGCCACGGCGGCGAAGGCCTCGAGCGGTATCGGGCTGTCCAGTTCCAGCATGGCGAGGAGTTGGGCGAGGTCGGCGTCCTCGCGAACCCGGACGCCGTGCTCGAAGGCGATGGCGAGGATTTCCTGCGCGACCGCGCCGCGACCACTCGCCACCACGCGCGGCGCGTCGCTCTGCTCTCGGCGCAGGGCGACGGCGATCGGTGGCTTCGGCTGGTCCGGCATGGCGGCACGAGCAAGCACCGATCATGGTTCAGGAAGGGTTAACTCGGCAATTTTTGCCGCAACTCCGATAAAATTTTACGGGTCGTTAAGGTCGGCTCCATAGGGTCCGGAGGCCGGCAGCCTGCCGGAGGAAGGCCCATGGACCTCAACCAGATCCCGATCTTCTCCGCGCTCGCGCGCAGGATGGATTGGCTGAACGACCGCCAGCGGGTGCTCGCGCAGAACATCGCCAATGCGGACACCCCCGGCTACAAGCCGAACGACCTGAAGCCTCTTTCGTTTCGCGAGCTGGTTCGCGGCGTCCGGCCGGGTGGTGCGGCGATGGCGGCCACGGATGCCCGTCACCTGACGGGCACCAAGGAGCAGGTCAAGTTCACCACCCAGAAATCAGGGGATCCCTTCGAGGTGTCGCCGTCCGGCAACGCGGTGGTGCTGGAGCAGCAGGTGGCCAATATGGCGGAGACGCAGATGGACTTCTCCACCGCGACCAGCCTCTACAAGAAGCACATCGGTCTCCTGCGCGCGGCGATCGGCCGCCGCGGTATGTGAGGGTCTCGCGATGGATCTGATGAAATCGATCCAGGTGTCCGCCTCCGGCATGCGCGCCCAGGGGGAACGCATGCGCGTCGTGGCCGAGAACCTGGCCAATGCCGACTCCGTCGCCAAGGAACCCGGAGGCGATCCCTATCGCCGGAAGGTGCTGAACTTCAGGAACGAGCTCGACCGCAATCTCGGCATCAAGCTGGTCAAGGTCGGCAAGGTCGAGAAGGACAAGAGCGACTTCCAGATGATCTATGATCCCGGACATCCGGCCGCCGACGCGAACGGGTATATGAAGAAGCCGAACGTCCGGTCCATCATCGAGATGGCCGACATGCGCGAGGCTCAGCGGTCCTACGAAGCCAACGTCAGCGCGATCGACATCGCGAAGAACATGGTTTCGCGACTGCTCGATCTGCTGCGCTGAACCAGAAGGAAGCCGCCATGGACAGCAGAATCGCTTCCGCCGCCTCCGCCACCCGCGCCTATTCGCAGGCGCTGCAGCGCGGCGCGGAGAGCCTCGGCGAAGGTGCCCCGGTGGCGGGTGCCGGCAAGACGTCCGGCGGTTTCGCCGAGATGTTGAAGTCGGCGGCGATGGAACCGATCAACGCGATGCGCGAGAGCGAGCGGGTCGCCGCCGGTGCCGCCGCGGGCAAGACGGACCTGGTCGCGGTCGCCACGGCGGTGACGAATGCCGAGACGGCCGTGGAGACCGTGGTCGCCGTGCGCGACCGCGTGATATCGGCCTATCAGGAAATCCTGCGTATGCCGATCTGACGCCGGCATGACACCCGCCGACGTCCTCGACATCACCCGCGACGCCCTCTGGGTCCTGATCAAGGTCGCCGGCCCGGTCATGCTGGTAGGACTGGTGGTCGGCGTCGTCGTCTCGCTGGTGCAGGCGCTGACCCAGATCCAGGAAGCAACCCTGACCTTCGTGCCGAAGATCCTGGCCATCTTCGTGGCGCTTCTCGTATTCATGCCCTTCATGATGGGAACGATGATCTCGTTCATGAACGAGATCGCGGCCCGCATATCGGCTCTGCAGTGATGCTGGCGAGCCTGCTGCCCCAGTCGCTGTTCGCATTCCTGCTCGTGTTCTGTCGGGTGGGCTCGGTCTTCATGGTGCTGCCCACCATCGGCGAGACCTTCATCGGTCCTCAGTTCCGGCTCGCCTTCGCACTTCTTGTTGCGGGCCTCCTCACTCCCGTGGTCGCCGACACCCTGCCGCCCTTGCCGGCGGATCCGGGCCGGCTGTTCATCCTCATCCTGGGTGAGATCCTGATCGGCGTGTTCGTCGGCGGGCTGGTCCGGCTGATCATGACCGGCCTGCAGGTCGCCGGCACGGTCGTGGCCATGCAGACCTCGCTGTCGACCGGTCAGATGTTTGACCCGGCGCAGGGAACCCAGGGCACGATCCTCGCCAACCTGATGACGATGGTCGGCTTGGCCGTGATCTTCGCGAGCGACCTGCATCTGGTGCTCATCGCGGCCACCGGCGACACCTATCGTCTCTTTCCCGCGGGGAGCATGCCGCTGACAGGGGATCTCGCCCAGGCGGCGACCAGCACGGCGGCGCAGTCTTTCAAGATGGCGATCCAGCTCTCGGCTCCGCTCACCGTCTTCAGTCTGATCTTCTATCTCGGTCTCGGCGCCATCAATCGGCTGATGCCGCAGTTGCAGGTGTTCTTCATCGCCCAGCCGCTGCAGATCGGCATCTCGCTGATCGTGCTCGCAGCCGCGCTCGCTTCGGTCTATGGCTGGTTCCAGGGCTATTTCGCCGAGGCGCTCGCCGCGCTCGGGTTCCGCTGAGGAGGCATCATGGCGGAAGGAGCCGATGCCGAGGACAAAACCGAAGACCCCACTGGCCGACGTCTTTCCGAGGCGACGGAAAAGGGCAACATCCCGCGCAGCCAGGAGGTCAACCACTGGTTCATGCTGGCAGCCCTGACCTTCGCGATCGCCGTCATGATCGGTCCCCTCGGGAGCAGGCTGGCCGGCGCGCTCACGCCCTATCTGGAGCGACCCGAGGAACTGTCCGTCACCCTCGGATCCGCCACGCCTCTCCTGGCTGACCTCTCCCTCACCGTCGCTCTCGCCTTGGCGCCGATCATGCTCCTCGCCTCGGCGGCCGCGCTTTTCGGATCCTTCCTGCAGCACCCGCCCGTCGTATCGGCGGAACGGCTGAAACCACAGTTGTCGAAGATTTCTCCCGTCACCGGCCTGGGCCGCATCTTCTCGCTCGTCGGCCTTATGGACTTCGGCAAGGGGGTGGCGAAAGTGGTGGTGATGAGCATCGCGGCGGCGATGATCGCTTGGCCGGCGCTGCCCTATCTCGGGACCCTGGTGTCCCTGGAGCCCCTGGGCGGCCTCGCCGCGGCGCGAAGCGAAATCCTTCGGGTTCTGATCGGCGTCCTGATCATACTGGCGCTCATCGCGATCGCCGATGTGCTGTTCCAGCGTTTCGAGCATCATCGCAAGCTGCGCATGTCGCGTCAGGAAGTGAAGGACGAGATGAAGCAGACGGAGGGCGATCCGCAGGTCAAGGCGCGCATCCGCCAGATTCGTCAGCAGCGCGTGCGGAAGCGGATGATGGCGGCCGTGCCGGGCGCGACCGTGGTCGTGACGAACCCGACGCATTTCGCGGTGGCCCTGAAGTATGACGGGGAGACCATGGATGCGCCGGTCGTCGTGGCGAAGGGTGTCGACCATCTGGCCCTTCGGATCCGGGCTCTGGCGACGGAGAGCGGTGTGCCGATCGTCGAGAACCCTCCGTTGGCCCGGGCGCTCTATGCGACGGCGGAGGTCGATCGCGAAGTTCCGGTCGAACATTACAAGGCCGTGGCCGAAGTGATCGGCTACGTCATGCGACTGCGTCGCAAGCCGGCGCTGCATTGACCGGTGCCGGAGGATAGCATGGCGAGTATCGGAAGAGCCGGCCGCGGCCCCGATCGGAGCGCGGGAAGCATGGAAGCGGAAAGAGGCGTGAGCGCACAGGACGCGCGGATCTGGTGGGCGGTGGCCGGAATCTCGGTCTTCGCCATCGCCGGCGCACTGGTGGCGGCCGAACTGGTGATATCGCTTAAGATCGTTCTCGGTCTCCTGGGGGCGGCGGGAATGGCTCTCGCCGGGTTCCGGCTTTTCGGTGCGGGCCGGACGGCGAGCAACGTCGACCCCGCGCTCGCCCGCTATCTCGCCGATGAGAATTTCGGTCGCGCCATCGTCGGTGCCGACGGGGCCGTCGTGGCGGCCAATGCGGCCTATCGCGCCATCGTTGGCACCGGCGATGACGGTCCGCTCGATCCTTCCGTGCTCGTCCAGGGCGACGAGGATTCGGCCACCGCGCTGAGGGCGGCGGAGGCTGCGGCCCGGTCCGGCCGCGTGATGCGCGTGGAACAGCGCATCACCGGCCCCGGAGGCCGCGTGCGATGGATCGCGTTGACGGCCGAGCCGCTGCCCGGCGGCGCCGACCGGTTTCTCTGGCGTGTCGAGGATCTGTCCGACCTGCGGGCCCCGATCGAAGCGGCCATGCGGCGCGGCGAGGAACTCGCGCATCTGGTCGATTGGTCGCCCTTCGGCCTGTTCGTGGCCGAGAGCGATGGCCGCATCACCGAGGCGAACGCGGCCTTCGCCCGACTTGTCGGCAGGCCGCGGGATACGCTCGTCGGCCGGCTGAAGCTGGTGGAATGCCTGTCGCCGTCCGCGCCGCCCGACGGGGCGCAGAACGGCACCTTCTCGGCCGAGGCGCGGACGCCGAACGGCGGTGTGCTGCCGGTGAGCGTCACCATGGGACGCAGTGCGCGCGCCGACGGGCGCATGCGCATTCAGGGCACCATCCGTCTGGTGGATCAGGAGCTCGAACTCCGAGATTCGCTCAAGCGGGCGGAGGAGCAGTTCCGGCATTTCTTCGACTATGCGCCGATCGGCATCGTCGTCCTGGACCAGGCGGACCAGGTCATCGAGACCAACGTGGCTTTCGGTGCGATCGCGGCCGATGGCGGCGGCACCGCCGGCCGCTCGCTGCTCGATTTCGTGCGCGAGGAGGATCGCGCCGAGGTGCGGGACCGGCTGGCGCAGACCCGCAGGGGCGGTGCGGGTGACGCACCGATAGAGGTGCGGCTGACGGGGCGCAGCGAACGGGTGGCCCAGCTCTTCGTCAGCCGGCTCGGGCCCACGCCCAACGGGGCGGTCGGCCTTCTCGTTCACGTGATCGATACGACCGAGCAGAAGAGCCTCGAGGTGCAGTTCGCGCAGAGCCAGAAGATGCAGGCGGTGGGTCAGCTCGCTGGCGGCATTGCTCATGACTTCAACAATCTTCTGACGGCGATGATCGGCTTCTGCGATCTGCTGTTGCTGCGCCATCAGGCCGGTGACCAGTCCTTCGCCGACATCATGCAGATCAAGCAGAACGCCAATCGCGCGGCAAACCTGGTCCGGCAGCTGCTGGCCTTCTCGCGCCAGCAGACGTTGCGGCCCAAGGTCATCAACATCACCGACGTGCTGGCCGAACTGTCGCACCTGCTCCGCCGGCTGATCGGAGCGCAGATCCAACTGCAGATGACCCACGGGCGCGACCTCGGTCTGGTCAAGGTCGACCAGGGCCAGCTCGAGCAGGTGATCATCAATCTCGTCGTGAACGCCCGCGACGCGATGCCCGACGGCGGTACGCTGACGGTGCGCACTGCGAACGTGACAGCTGAGGAATCGACCGCACTGGGGCATGAGCTCATGCCGGCGGGCGAGTACGTGCTGGTGGAGGTTATCGATACCGGCGTGGGCATTCCGAAGGAGAATCTGGGTAAGATCTTCGAGCCATTCTTCACGACCAAGCCGACCGGGGCGGGCACCGGTCTCGGTCTTTCCACGGTCTACGGGATCGTCAAGCAGACCGGTGGCTTCATCTTCCCCTTCAGCCAGATGGGAAAGGGGACGACCTTCAAGATCTACCTCCCGCGCTACAAGCCGGCGAGCGGGGAGGAGCCGGTCTCGGCGGAAGCCATGGAGCGGAAGGACGCCCGCGACCTGACCGGCAAGGGCACCATTCTCCTGGTGGAGGACGAGGACGCGGTGCGGGTCTTTGCCGCCCGAGCGCTCAGGAACAAGGGCTATACGGTCGTGGAGGCCAATTCGGGCGAGACGGCTCTGACCGAGATCGAGCGGCTCGACGGACGCATCGACGTGCTGGTCACCGACGTCGTGATGCCGGGCGTCGACGGCCCGACACTGGCCAAGCGCGTGCGGGAATCGCGCCCCGACATGAAGATCATCTTCATCTCCGGCTACGCCGAGGACGCCTTCCGCCGCAACCTCGACCGGTCGACGGAGATCCATTTCCTGCCCAAGCCTTTCAGCCTGAAGCAACTGGCGGGCAAGGTGAAGGAAGTGCTGACCAGCGAGGCTCCCTGAAGGCGCCCTGCGACTCGCCGGCTCAAAATGGGAACAGGCCGACGGCTCATGACTCTCAATGGTTGTTTTTGACTTCTTCTGCCTCGAAAGTTCCTCTTGTGTTCATGGAACAAAGATCGTACAAAGGCCTCCGCTGGCAGATGATGAAGGCATGCGATAAGGAGGCATGACGATGTCGCAACCGATGCTCCGGGTGGTCGAAGGCAATATGGACAAGTCGAAAGCGCTGGACGCGGCCCTGTCCCAGATCGAACGGGCCTTCGGCAAGGGCTCGGTCATGAAGCTCGGCCAGCAGGCGAACACGGTCGAGGTGGATGCGATCTCCACCGGTTCCCTCGGCCTCGACGTGGCTCTGGGCATCGGCGGCGTACCGCGCGGCCGGGTGATCGAAATCTACGGTCCGGAAAGCTCGGGCAAGACCACGCTCACCCTGCACATCGTGGCGGAAGCGCAGAAGAAGGGTGGGACCTGCGCCTTCGTGGACGCAGAGCATGCGCTCGATGCCGCCTATGCCAAGAAGCTCGGCGTCGATATCGACAATCTGCTGATCTCCCAGCCCGATACGGGTGAACAAGCGCTCGAGATCGCCGATACGCTGGTGCGGTCGGGCGCGATCGACGTGCTGGTGATCGACAGTGTCGCCGCTCTGGTGCCGAAGTCGGAACTGGAGGGCGAGATGGGTGATTCCCATGTCGGTCTGCAGGCCCGGCTGATGAGCCAGGCGCTGCGCAAGCTCACCTCGTCGATTTCGAAGTCGGGGACCGTCGTCATCTTCATCAATCAGATCCGGATGAAGATCGGCGTGATGTTCGGCAACCCGGAGACGACGACGGGCGGCAATGCGCTCAAGTTCTACGCCTCCGTCCGCCTCGACATCCGCCGCATCGGCGCGATCAAGAAGGGCGACGACGTGATCGGGAACCAGACCCGGGTGAAGGTGGTCAAGAACAAGGTCGCCCCGCCCTTCAAAGTGGTCGAGTTCGACATCATGTATGGCGAAGGCATCTCGAAAACGGGCGAACTGCTCGACCTCGGCGTCAAGGCCGGGGTGGTGGAGAAGTCGGGGTCGTGGTTCTCGTTCGACAGCCAGCGGATCGGCCAGGGCCGTGAATCGGCCAAGCAGTTTCTCAAGGAGAACTCCGACGTCGCCGACACGATCGAGGCCAGGATCCGAGAGAATGCCGGCTTGCTGGCCGGCGCGATCGCGGTCAGCCGCGACGAGGCGGAGAGCGGCGACTACTGAACCGCTCTCGCTTCTGTCGCCGCTTCCCTGAGTAAGCCGCCCGCGGACTTTCCAGTCCGCGGGCGGCGGCCGTTTCGGCGCCGTCTGGCCCGGATGCGCGATCTGGACAGGTCCCGGAGCCGGCTTGTAGAACCCACTGTTCCGACAGCGGCCGGACGCCCCTCAGTCCGGCATAGAGGGTTCAGCACATGCCGAGTGGCAACGAGATCAGGAAGACGTTTCTCGACTACTTCGCCAGGAACGACCATCAGGTCGTGGCCTCGAGCCCGCTCGTTCCGGCGAACGACCCGACCCTGCTCTTTACCAATGCCGGCATGGTGCAGTTCAAGAACGTCTTCACGGGCATGGAGAAGCGGCCCTACAGCACAGCGGCGACCTCGCAGAAATGCGTCCGGGCCGGCGGCAAGCACAACGACCTCGACAATGTGGGCTATACCGCGCGCCACCACACCTTCTTCGAGATGCTGGGGAATTTCTCCTTCGGCGACTACTTCAAGGACCGGGCGATCGAACTGGCCTGGAACCTGATAACGCGGGAATACGGCCTGCCGAAGGACAAGCTCTGGGTCACCGTCTATCACGACGACGATCAGGCCTTCGGCCTGTGGCGGAAGATCGCGGGCCTGCCGGCGGAACGGATCATCCGCATACCCACTTCCGACAATTTCTGGGCGATGGGCGATACGGGTCCTTGCGGCCCCTGTTCCGAGATCTTCTTCGACCACGGCCCGAAGATCGCCGGTGGTCCGCCCGGGTCGCCCGATCAGGACGGCGACCGCTACATCGAGATCTGGAACCTCGTCTTCATGCAGTACGAGCAGAAGACGAAGGAGGAGCGCGTACCTCTGCCGCGCCCCTCGATCGACACGGGCATGGGCCTGGAACGTATTTCGGCCGTGCTGCAGGGCAAGCACGACAATTACGACACCGACCTGCTGCGCAAGCTGATCGAGGCTTCGGCTCAGGCGACCGGCGTCGATCCCGACGGTCCCCAGCGCGCCTCGCATCGCGTCATCGCCGATCACCTGCGCGCCTCGAGCTTCCTGATCGCCGATGGTGTCACGCCTTCGAACGAGGGCCGCGGCTACGTGCTTCGACGCATCATGCGGCGCGGCATGCGGCACGCCCATATGCTCGGCGCGCGCGAACCGCTGATGCACCGGCTGGTGCCGGCCCTGGTGGAGATGATGGGGCCGACCTATCAGGAACTGGTGCGCGCCGAGGCGCTGATCCGCCAGACCCTGGAACTGGAAGAGACGCGCTTCAAGGAGACGCTGGACCGCGGCCTGAAGCTGCTCGACGAGGAGATGGGGCGCCTCGGCGAGGGCAAGCCCCTCCCCGGCGAGGTGGCCTTCAAGCTCTACGACACCTACGGATTCCCGGTCGACCTGACGCAGGATGTCCTGCGCGGCCGCGGCCGCGCCGTCGATACCGACGGATTCGAGGCGGCCATGCGCCGCCAGCGCGAGGAGGCGCGCAAGGCCTGGGCGGGTTCCGGCGAACAGGCGACGGAGACCGTGTGGTTCGAGATCCGCGAGGAAGCGGGCGCGACCGAATTTCTCGGCTACGAGACCGAGGCCGCCGAGGGCAGGGTCGTCGCCATCGTCAAGGGCGGCAAGCGTGTGGAGAGCGCCGGTGCCGGCGAGCAGGCGCTGATCGTGCTCGGCCAGACGCCGTTCTATGGCGAATCCGGCGGTCAGGTCGGCGATACCGGCAAACTGTCCGCCCCGAACGGCTTCGTTGCGACGGTGACCGAGACGCAGAAGAAGCTCGGCGCGCTGCACGTCCACGCGGTCACGGTCGAGCAGGGTGGCGTGAAGGTCGGGGACGCGGTGGTCGCCGAGGTCGATCGTGGGCGTCGCGCGGCGCTGCGCGGTAACCACTCGGCCACGCATCTCCTGCATGCGGCGCTGCGAAAGTATCTGGGGCCGCATGTGACCCAGAAGGGATCGCTGGTGGCGCCTGACATGTTCCGCTTCGATTTCTCGCATCCTTTGCCAATCGGCGAACAGGATCTGCATTCCATTGTCGACGACGTGAATCGCCAGATCCGCCTGAACACGCCCGTGGAAACGCAACTCATGACGCCCGAGAAGGCCATCGAGCAGGGTGCCATGGCGCTGTTCGGCGAGAAGTACGGCGACGAGGTGCGCGTTCTGACCATGGGTGAGGGCGATGACGCCGGGAAGCCGTATTCGGTCGAGCTCTGCGGCGGCACGCATGTGCGGCGAACCGGCGATATCGGGGCTTTCACGGTACTCGGCCAGGCCGCCGTCGCAGCCGGCGTGCGTCGGATCGAAGCGGTGACGGGCGAGGGGGCCATAGCCTACTACTCCCGCCGCGACGACCTGCTGCAGCAGGTGGCCCGTGCCTTCAATGCGCCGGCGGAGGAACTGCCCGCCCGCGTCTCCGCGCTGCTCGATGAGCGCCGCAAGCTCGAACGCGAGGTCTCCGAACTCAGGGTGAAGCTCGCCACGGGTGGCGGCGGTGGCGGTCCCGCACCGGCCAGGGCGGTCGGCGGCGTACAGTTCGCGGGCCGCAAACTGGACGGTGTCCCTGCGAAGGACCTGCGCGGGATGGCGGATGCGGTGAAGAACGAGATGGGCTCGGGCGTGGTCGCGATCGTCTCGGTCAACGAAGGCAAGGGCGCGCTGGTCGTCGCGGTTTCGGACGATCTGAAGGACCGGCTCTCGGCCGTCGATCTGGCGCGGGCGGGGGCCGCTGCGCTCGGCGGCAAAGGGGGCGGCGGCCGTGCCGATTTCGCGCAAGCCGGCGGTCCGGACGGCGACAAGGCCGATGCCGCGCTCGCCGCGATCGAGGACATGCTGGCCCAAAAGACAGCGGCCTGACCGGAACGCCGGTCAGGCCGCTCACGCGCGTATCGATGCTGCGGGGCGGGCGCGCGCCGAAGCGGCGCCCGCTTCGTTTCAGCCGACCGCCTTCTGCAGATTCTGGTCGATCGCGTCGAGGAAGGCCGTGGTCGACAGATATGGCTGCTTCTCGCCGATCAGGATGGCCAGGTCCTTGGTCATCTTGCCGCTTTCCACGGTCTGCACGCAGACCTTCTCGAGGGTCTGGGCGAAGGTCGCGAGTTTGGCATTGTCGTCCAGCTTGGCGCGGTGCTTGAGGCCACCCGTCCAGGCGAAGATCGACGCGATCGGGTTGGTCGACGTCTCCTTGCCCTTCTGGTGTTCGCGGTAATGACGGGTCACCGTCCCGTGGGCGGCTTCCGCTTCCACCGTCTTGCCGTCGGGCGTCATCAGCACCGAGGTCATGAGGCCGAGAGAGCCGAAGCCCTGCGCCACCGTATCCGACTGCACGTCGCCATCGTAGTTCTTGCAGGCCCACACGAAGGCGCCGTTCCACTTCAATGCCGCCGCCACCATGTCGTCGATCAGGCGATGCTCGTAGGTCTGCCCGACGGCGTCGAACTTCGCCTTGAACTCCTTCTGGTAGATTTCCTCGAAGATGTCCTTGAAGCGACCGTCATAGGTCTTGAGGATCGTGTTCTTGGTCGAGAGATAGAGCGGCCACTTGCGCGCCAGGGCGTAGTTCATGCAGGCACGGGCGAAGCCGGCGATGGAATCGTCCAGGTTGTACATCGACAGCGCGATCCCGGCGCTCGGTGCCTTGAACACCTCGCGCTCGATCACCTCCCCCCCGCCTTCCGGCTCGAAACGCATGATCAGGCGCCCCTTCCCGGGGAACTTGATGTCGGTCGCGCGGTACTGATCGCCGAAGGCGTGACGACCGATGACGATCGGCTGGTTCCAGTGCGGCACCAGACGCGGGATGTTCTGGCAGATGATGGGCTCGCGGAAGACGGTTCCGCCCAGGATGTTGCGGATCGTGCCGTTGGGCGACAGCCACATCTTCTTCAGGTTGAATTCCTTCACCCGCGCCTCGTCGGGGGTGATGGTGGCGCATTTGACCGCGACGCCATGCTTGAGCGTGGCATTGGCGGAATCGACGGTGACCTTGTCGTCGGTCTTGTCGCGATATTCGATCCCGAGATCGTAGTAGTCGAGCTGGATGTCGAGATAGGGCAGGATCAGCTTCTGCTTGATGAAGTCCCAGATGATGCGGGTCATCTCGTCGCCGTCCATCTCGACGACGGGGTTCTTCACTTTGATCTTGTCTGCCATGACCGTTTGCCTTGATCGAATTGGAAATGCGGAAGGACGCGTCGGAACGTAGCAAAGCCGCCGGTAGGACGGAAGGTGCGTTACATCTTCGACGAGTCGTCGGGCACGGCGGGAGGCGGGGCGTGCGCCAGTGCCGCCAGGGCCGCTTCGACGCCGTCGACCACCTGAAACAACTGTCGGGTCCGCTCGGTCGCGAAGCCTGTGGCGATGATGTGGTCGATCATGGCGGAGAACGGCCTCCAGTACCCGCCGTCATCGACCACCACGATCGGCTTGTCGTGCAGCCGAAGCTGGCGCCAAGTCACGATCTCGAAAGTCTCGTCCAGTGTCCCGATCCCGCCTGGCAGGACCACGAAGGCATCCGATCGGTCGAACATCAGTTTCTTGCGCTCGTGCATGGTCTCGGTCACGTGCAGCTCCGTCAGGCTCTGATGCGCCACCTCCACCTCGTGCAGGATGCGTGGAATCACGCCCACGACGCGCCCGCCGGCCGAGAGCGCGGCATCGGCGCACAGACCCATCAGGCCGACGCGACCGCCGCCGTAGACGAGGGTGATCCCCTTCTCGCCCATCAGCCGGCCCAATCTGCTGGCGGCGTCGCGCCAGCGTTCGGCGACGCGGCCGGAGGAGCCGCAGAAGACGCAGATCGAGCGAACCTCCGGCGGCGGGAGCGACGGGAGCGTGGGTGCTGGAGCCTGTGAGGCGGGTATCGCGGGCGGCAGGGACATGGAATAGGCTGACCGGGTCGGGCGTTGATGAAACATCCGTCGGGTTCAATCAGGTCGACCGGCGGACAACAGGGGCAGAGCGCAAGCTAGAGCCTTGCGCGAACATAGGAGGGCTAGGTTTCCATGACCAACCGTTTCACCAAGGCCGCCGCGCTGGCGCTCGGCCTGCTCGTCGCCGGCGGCGTGGGCGCTGCGATGGCGCAGGGGGATGCGATCGCGGCGCGCAAGGCGAACTTCAAGATGGCGGCGGACGCCATGAAGGCGGTCAAGGGCGTGGCCGATGCCGGCGGCGCGACCGCCGCGGCGGTTCCCGAGGCCCAGAAGCTGGTCACCGTGGCGCGCTCGAACGCGGGCCATTTCCCGACCGGCAGCGGCACCGGCGATACTAAGGCCAAGCCCGAAATCTGGGCCAACAAGGCCGATTTCGACAGCAAGTTCAAGAACTTCGAGACGGCGGCGGTGAAGCTGGTCGAGGTTGCCCAGGCGGGCGACGCCAAGGCCCTGGGAGCCCAGTTCGGCCAGGTCGGCGGCACCTGCAAGGCCTGCCACGACGTGTATCGGAACTGAAGCTGCGGGCGGGCCGGGATGCGTCCCGGCCCCTCACCGGCCGAAGGTTCTCACCAGCATTATCCAGGCACTCGCCAGGACCAGGAAGACAACCAGGGCGAGCAATGGCGAGGACATTTTCGGCGACGGCACCGTCGCCGGGAGATCCTTGTTTCCCGTCACCATCGGGTGGATCAGGTTGTCCTTCTTGACAAAGGTGTAGAACAGGTTGGCGGCGATGTGGATCGCCGCGAGAGCGACGATAAGCCAGATGCCCCGCCGGTGCAGGGAGGATACGTCGCTGGCGAGAGACGACGAGACGAGGTGGTTGAACGGCCCGTTCTCGGTGATGTCGTCCGTGGTGACGAGGCCGCCCAGTGCCTGTCCGAGCACCGCGGCGAGCAGGGCGACCACCATCAGCGCCCCGAGCGGGTTGTGCCCGGCGGAGGGCGCCGAGCGACCGCGCAGATAAGCGATCACCGCGCCCGGACCCTTGATGAACCGGGTGAAACGGGCGGTGTCCGAGCCGATGAAGCCCCAGACGATCCGGAAGACGACCAACACGATCACCGCCTGGCCGAGGCGCATGTGCCAGGTGAGGGCACCCTGCTCGCCGGTGATCCAGAGCGCGACCAGCAGCCCGACCAGCACCCAATGGAACAGCCGCACCGGCAGGTCCCAGACGCGCCGCCCGATCATCGGCGCCTCTCCGCCGCCCGATCCCCTGCTCATCCTGCCCCTCGAAGCCGACAAAGAAGCGGCGCCCGACGAAACCGCCGGGCGCCAGCATGCAACGCTTCGCAGGCCAAGGCTATTCCTTAGCCCCAGGGGCCCTTCCTGCGTGGGGCCGGCGCGCCCCAGGCCGAGGCGCGGGGAGCCTGGCCCGGGGCGGCGGGCCCTCGGGTCCAGCCGCCGCCCATCGCCCCCGCCATCTCCTGCAGGCGCGCGATGCGGTTTTCGGTCGCCGGATGGGTCGAAAAGAGATTGTCCATCCGTTCCCCCGCCAGCGGATTGATGATGAAGAGATGCGCCGTGGCGGGGTTGCGCTCCGCCTCGGGGTTGTAGGCCTGATGCGCGGCATTGTGGATGCCGGCGAGGGCGGAGGCGAGAGCCAGCGGCTTGCCGCAGATCTCCGCACCCACGCGATCGGCCTCGTACTCGCGACTGCGGCTGATCGCGAACTGCACCAGTGCCGCCGCCATCGGCGCCAGGATCATGATGAGAAGTCCGCCGATCATGCCGATGCCGGAGGGGCGGCCTTCGGAATCGCGCGCACTGCCGCCGAAGAACATGGCGAAATTGGCCAGCATGCCGATGGCACCGGCCAGCGTGGCGGTGATCGTCATGATCAGCGTGTCGCGGTTCTTGATATGCGCCAGTTCGTGCGCGATCACCCCTTCCAGTTCCTCGCGGCTCAGCACCCGCATGATGCCGGTGGTGACCGCCACGGCCCCGTTCTCGGGGTTGCGCCCGGTGGCGAAGGCGTTCGGCTGCTCGTTTTCCATGATGTAGACGCGCGGCATGGGCAGGCCCGCGCGCTGGGCCAGCCGCGCCACCATGTGATGGAGGTCGGGCGCGCTGTGGGCATCCACCTCGTGGGCGCCGTACATGCGCAGGACCATCTTGTCCGAATTCCAATACGCGAAGACGTTCATCGCGCAGGCGATCGCAAAGGCGATCAGCATGCCCTGCTGCCCGCCGACGAAGAAACCGACCGCGACGAACAGGCCGGTCATGGCGGCCAGCAGCAGGGCGGTGCGGAAGTAGTTCATCGACATTCCCATCCAGGCGGTCCATCGCGACCGCACGCGCTATATGTATGCATCGAAAGGAACGCTTCAATGACAACCGAATCCAAGCCGGCACGCCCCGCTACCCCCTCTGGTCTCCCCGAGCAGGCCGGGAAGCCCAAGGCGCCCGCGGGTCCCGCCATCGTTCAGGAGCAGGCGCCGGGCGAAGTGAACGGCCCGAAGGGGCTGGAACCCACGCGCTACGGCGACTGGGAGAGGAAGGGCATCGTCAGCGATTTCTGATCCGGAGCCGGGCGCCGATCATGATGTTCTTGCGAGTCATATGCAATTAGGATAGCTCTGACGCGAGACGGCGCGGAGCGTGACGGCGTGGTGGCGGACCAGGACGGTGGAGGACAGCGGACGGCAGCGCTCTTCAGCGCCCATCACGCCGCCCTGTCCCGCTTTCTCCTCCGCATGCTGGGGTCGCGCGAGACGGCGGCCGACATGGCGCAGGAATGCTTTCTGCGACTGCTGAGCGCGGTTCGCGGCCGTCCGGTCGATAACGAGCGTGGCCTGCTCTTCACCATCGCGGCCAATCTGGCCCGCGACCATCTTCGCCAGCAGGGGCGGCGGCCGATGGTGCATCTGGATACGGTGTCCCACAGCTTGCCGCTCGAGTCAGCATCCCCCGAAGCCGCGGTTTCCGCCCGTCAGCAACTCGCGATCCTGCGGGCGGCGATCGAGGAGATGCCGCCGCGTACGCGCGAGGTCTTTCTGCTGTTCCGGCTGGAGGGTCTGCGTTATCGCGAAATCGCCGGCCGTCTCGGCATATCGCCGCGGACGGTGGAGTACCACGTCCAGCACGCGATGACCCTGTGCCACCGGCGGTTGCGTGAGCCGGGACGGGCCCCGTAATCCCCGGCCCGTCAGCGTCGTTTCGACATGCCGCCCGAAGGCCGCCAACGGATCGAACGTCACCCCCATGTCTGACCGGCGTTGCATGCGCGAGGAAACAGCCAGCGAGGATGCCGGCCGCTGGTTCGCCCGCTTGCATGCGGATGACGCAACCACCGCCGACCGACGCGCCTTCTCGGCTTGGCTCGAGGCCGATCCGTCGCATCTGCGTGCCTGGACTGAGATGCAGGAGATTGCCGCATCTGCGGGATTGCTCGGCCAGCGGCCGCCGCCGGTGGCCGTCACCCGGGGTGGGGGCCGCGCGGGTGACGGTCTCCGCCTTCGTCTTCCGGCCGCTGCGGTATGGATGCTCGCCGTGCTCCTGCTGTCGGCTACCGCGGGTCTGATCTGGGGCGATAGTTGGCAGGCCGTGGCTCGGGCCGATCATGCCAGCCGGTCCGGAGAGCGGCGTCAGATCGAGCTACCCGACGGGAGCGTCATGACCCTCAATACCGATAGTGCCGTCCGCCTGTCCTGGGGCACCGGCGAGCGGCGGATCGACCTGCTGCGCGGTGAGGCCTTCTTCAAGGTCGCCGTGGATGCGGCGCGACCCTTCGTCGTCGTTTCGCGTCACGGCAGTGCCGAAGCGCTCGGTACGGCGTTCGCCGTGCGTCTCTCCGCCGCCGGCGCCCGGGTGACGGTCGAGGAGGGAACGGTGGCCGTGGCGCCGCCCGGTGCCGAGGCAACGGCGCTGCGGCTGCGGGGTGGGCAGGCCGTGACGGTGAGCCGGAACCTGACCGGGGCGCTCGAGCCCGCCGATCTCGGCGTCGACACCGGATGGCGGGAGGGGCGGCTGGTGTTCCGCCAACGCGCGCTGGGCGAGGTGCTGGAACTGCTGGACCGTTACAGGCCCGGCATGATCGTTCTGGTCGACGGCTCGCTCGCCGGCAAGCGGGTGACCGGCGCCTTCGACATCGACGACACGGACAAGGCGCTCTCGGCGATCGAGAGGGTCATGGGGCTGAAAATCCACCACCTGACGCCCTTTCTGACCCTCGTAACCGCGTCTCGCTCATGAAATCGGAGGGGCGCCCGATTTTCACCCCGTAGTTCCGCAAGCGGGGGCGTCCTGGATCATAGGATGCGATTGCATCTCATTAGCGATCGGATGCAGTCAGGGGAAAGTCATGTCGCGCGTAGCGAGGGGAAGGGGAAGCCGGCCTGCGGCGATGATGGCCGTCCTCCTGGGATCGACGATGCTGACCGCGATCGGTCCGGCTTCAGCCGCCGCGGACCGAGCGAGCCAGGTCGCCCAGGCCGCTGCCGAAGCGCGCGCCTTCGACATTCCGCCCCAGGCGCTAGATGGTGCGCTGACCGCTTTCTCGGTCGCGGCCCGGGTCCAGGTTCTGGTCGATGGTGAGAGGACGCGCGGCATTGCGTCGCCAGGGGCCCGCGGCGTGCTGACCCCACAACAGGCGTTGACGGCGCTCCTGGCAGGAACCGGCCTGACCTATCGCTATGCCGATGCGAATACGATAACGCTGATCCCGGCGGCGGCCGGCGGGGTCGCTCCGCCAGCCCGGCCGGCTTCTGCACGTGCCGCCGGCCCGGCACCGACCGGGCCGGTCGAGCTCGCCCCCCTGTCTGTCTTCGGCGCCCGGACAGCCCAGACGCTGGACGACATCACCTCGAGCGTCGGCATCGTGAGGGAGCAGGAGATCGAGGCGCGGGGCCTGCGCAGCATCCGCAGCGCTTTCCGCATGATCGCCAATGTCGGCGACGCCGATTTCAACGACGCGGGCTTCATCATCCGAGGCGTCAACTCGGAAGGGCTGACCCCTGGAGGCGCGCCGCTCGCCAGCTTCTATGTCGACGGCATCCAGCAGACGGTGCAGGGCGCCAGGCGTGGTGCCCGTGGCCTCTGGGACGTGCAGCAGCTCGAAGTCTATCGGGGCCCGCAGTCGACGCTGGCCGGCCGCGCGGCGCTCGCCGGCGCCGTCTATGTGAAGACCAACGACCCGAGCTACCAGTACGAGGCGGCTGCGCAAGGCTTGATCGGCAACCTCGACACCAGGGGCGGCGCCATCATGTTCAACGCGCCGATCCTGGCGAACGAGGTGGCGGTGCGCTTCGCCGCCGAATACGAGCGCAGCGAGAGCGACATCAACTATCCGACCTACCGCCGTTTCGAGGGCTACAAGGACTTCATCGAGGACGAGTACTTCACGCTTCGTGGCAAGCTCTTGCTGGAGCCCGGCGCGCTGACCGGCACCCGCGCGCTGCTCAGCTATTCCTATTCGGAGGATTCGCCGGCGCCGCGCGACATCGCCGGCCCGGGTCTAGGCTTTCCCTTCGAGGAGAACCGCGGCGACTTCAATACGCCCAACTTCGCCGAGGACCGGCGCAACCATGTGCACAATGCCGGCCTCGAGGTCACCCATGACTTCACCAACGGGCTGAGGTTCACCTCGCAGACCGGCTTCTCCCGCAGCGACACCCAGCGCCCGTCGATCAATGTCGGTACGCCGGGTGAGACCGACGTGGTGATCGGCCAGTTCATCCAGCGCCAGGCGACGCAGGAGTTTCGGCTCAACTATTCCGGCGAACGGCTGAACGCCACCGCCGGCCTCTACGGCGCCTATGACGACGACAAGTCGGGTTTCCGGCGGCCCGACTTCTTCGGCTTCGCCTCCGACATCAGCCGCTCCACACAGGAGACGCACAACATCGCTGCCTTCGGCGAGTTGAACTACGAATTCGTGCCGAGCTGGAAGGCGGTCGCCGGCGGGCGCGTCGACCACACCGAGCAGAAGGGAACGAACTTCTTCTCCCGCAACGGCGTCGCGACCACCAATTTCCAGTACGCGCTGGAGGAAACCACGCTTCTGCCGAAGGTCGGCCTGATCAAGGAATTCGGCACCGACCACACGCTGGGCTTCACGGTGCAGCGGGGTTTCCGCGGCGGCGGCGCCGGCATCCAGAGGTCGACCGGCCAGGTCTTCACTTTTGATCCCGAATACGTGTGGAACTACGAGGCATCCTACAAAGGCCGCTACCTCGAGAACCGCCTGAGCATCGCCGCCAACGTCTTCTATGCCGACTTCACCGACCAGCAGGTGGAAACCCTGACCACGCCGGGCGATACCTCGACGGCAAAGGTGGTGAATGCCGCGAGTTCGCGCTCCTACGGTTTCGAGATCGAGGCCCAGGCCCAGCTGACGCGCGAGTTCTCGGGCTTCCTGTCGCTCGGCTTCGTCGATACCAAGTTCGAGGAGTTCAGCAACTCCAGCGCCGGCAACCTGTCGGGCCTGCCCTTCCCGGAAGCCCCCGAATGGAGCATCGCCTTCGGTGGGACCTATGAGCATCGCTCCGGCTTCTTCATCGGCGCTGATGCGAAATATACCGACAATTTCCTCGCCCGCATCGGCACCCCGCCGCAGGAGATGCTGAGCGGGTACTTCGTCGTCAACGCGCAAGTCGGCTATCGCTGGGAGAACCTGACGGCGACGGTCTTCGCCGAGAACCTGCTCGACGAGCGCTATTTCCTCTTCAACGACAACAACATCGCCGCCACGCTCGGCCTGTCGCGCTTCGTCGGCGCGAAGCTGAGCGTGAAGCTATGAAGGCGGCGGCCCTTTGTCGCTGATCCTTGCCGCGGTCGCCCTGACCGGCGCGGTGCTGGCGCTGCGCCGGGCCTGGGCTGGTGGCGGACACCGCATCCCGGGGTTGGTCGTGGCGGGCATCCTGCTCGTGACCGCCATGATGCTGTCGGCCGAGGGTGCGGGTTGGGAACGCGGCGTGGCGCTGGCGTCGATCGCTTCCGCTGTGCCCGCTTTCGCTGTCGTGGCCGTGAAGGCGACATGGCGCCCGCGCCGCCCGGGTGCCGATCGCGGCAATGCCGATGACCCGGCGCCGACGCCGCGCCTGTGGCTGCGCTGGCTGCTCGCGGGGCCGGCGGCAGCGCTCGCCGCCGCCGGCTCGGCTGCGGTGGTGGCGACATGGCTGCCGGCGGTGCCGGGAACGCGGATGATCTGGGCCGGGCTCAGCGTGCCGTTCGTCTGGGCCGCTCTCGCCGGCTGGGGCCTGGCGACGGCGCGGCCGGCCCACGTGCTGGCGATCGCTTCGGCTTGCGCCTTCGCAGGTGCCGGGCTCGCCGCCGTACCGTTCCTCGCGTGAGCCGCGCGAGCGCTGCGCCAGGAGGTTATCGCCGGGTCGTCGCCCAGGCGCTGGGCGCGCATTCGCTGCTCGGCATCGTGCTCGGCGCGCTGATCTACCAAGTGTGCCTTACCGGCGCCCTGTCTGTCTTCGCGCCGGAATTCAAACGCTGGGAACAGCCGCATGCGCCGCTGGTAGAGGACGTCGCACCGGAGGGCCTGGCGGCGGCGCTCGCCAACGGTCTCGCCATGAGCGATACGCCGGTGGTCACCATCGCCGTCTTCGGCCCGACGCCGGAACTGCCGCGGATGGAGATCCGTCTGCCCGGCAAGACGGCGCGCTGGGCGAGTGCGGATGGCGTGCCGGCCGGGCCGGCGGCGACGCCCTGGTCGCTCTTCATCACCGAGCTACATGAGGAGCTGTCGTTGTCATCCCCCTATGGGTCGGTGATCGTGGGCATTTCGGGCGTGGCGCTGCTGGCGGCGATCGGCACCGGCCTGCTCGCACACCGACGCATCTTCCGCGATGCCTTCCGGCTGCGCCTGGGCGGCACCGCCCGGCTGGAAGCGGCCGACCTGCACAACCGGATAAGCGTCTGGGCCTTGCCGTTTCACCTGACCGTCGCCTTCACCGGGGCTTTCCTGGGGCTGGTCGCCTTCCTCGGTACGCCGCTCGCGCTGGTCGCCTATGGTGGCGATGCCGGCCGGGCCATGGCGGAACTGCGGGGGGAGGGATCGACGGACGATCGAACGCCGGCACCGCTGCCCGATGTCGCCGGCCTGATCCGGAAGGTGGAAGCTGTGGCGGCTCCCGCCCGCGTCACCTTCGTGCTGGCGGAAGCGGCGGGGACGGCGGGCCGGCTGCTCCATATCGACACCGAGGCACCACGCGACCTCGCCAGCGGGGAAAGCTATCGCTTCCGGGGGCAGGGCGAACCGCTCGGCCGCTTTGGCTATACCGACGGGCCGGTGGAGCGGCAGATTCGCGCCGCGCTCTATGTGCTGCATGTGGGGTCTTTCGGCGCTTGGCCGCTTCGCATCCTCTATGGCCTGCTCGGCCTGGCGCTGTGCTGGATCACCGCCACCGGCATGACCATCTGGTTCGCGCGGCTGCGTTCGCAGGGGCGTGCGGTGCCGGCTCTGGAACGTCTATGGGCCGCCGTGCTCTGGGGGCAGCCGCCGGCCCTTACCCTTTCCGCCATCGTCACGCTGGGCGGCTGGTGGACACCGGCGCCTTTCTACCTTGCGGCGACGACCGCGATGCTGGCGATGGGGGCTACGTCGCTGCCCCCGTCTACGCTTGCACGACTGTTCCGGGCGCTGACGGCCGGGCTCCTCCTGCTACTGGTCGTCCAGCATGCGTTGGCGTTCGGTTTCAGCGGTGATGCGATGGCACTGGCAGTGAATGGCGTTGTCGGGATCACCGCCTGTCTCCTTGCTGCAGCTCTTCTGGTTCCGGCGGTTCAGCAGCCCAGCAAACAGCAGGTATGATGAACACAGTTTCTGTGAGACTGTGAGACTGTGAGAAATATCACAGTTTCTGTGGATGATGAAATCTATCGCCGCGCCCGCGTGCGGGCGGCGGAGATGGATACGTCTGTCTCCGCTCTGGTGCGGCAGTTCCTGAACGAATTGGGCCGGAAGGATGAAAGCCGGGAGGCGATCAGGGAAGAGTTCCTGGCCCTCTGCAAAGGCATCAGGAATTTTTCCGCAGCGGACAACGTGCCGCGGGATGAGCTCTACGACAGACGGCGATGATTCCTGCCGTCTTCATCGACACCAATATCCTGATCTATGCCATCAGCACGGGGCCTGGCGAGCGCGGCAAACGGGAAGCGGCCCGCGAACTCCTTTTTGCTGAAGCCTGGGGTTCTTCGGTGCAGGTATTGCAGGAGTTCTACGTCCAGGTGACGAGAGCGAACCGTCCCCATGCGCTTTCGCATGAACAGGCCCTAGGGTTCGTGCAGTTCTTCATGCGTAAGCCGATCCAGGACGTGACGGCGGTCGTCCTTGCGCGGGCATTGGCTATCAGGGGCCGCTATGGCTTCTCTTATTGGGACAGCGGGGTTGTTGCAGCGGCGCTCTCGCTTGGCTGTGGCGAGCTTTGCACGGAAGATCTGAAGCACGGTCAGACGATCGAAGGATTGACGATCCGAAACCCGTTCAAGTGAACCGGATACGCGCGCTTTCTAGCGCGATACCGTTCAGTTTCGTCTCCCAGGTTTCGCCGGCCGCCACCGGAAAGGCTCGCGTCAGGGTGCCGGTGGTGACGATTTCCCCCGCGGCCAATGGCGGGTTCACCTTGTCCTCCGCCAGCAGGCCGACCAAGTATCTGACCGCCGAGAGGGGGCCGTCGAGAACGTTTGCCGCCCGGCCATGATCTGCGGCTGCGCCGTTGCGGAACAGGTCGATCTCGAAACGGGCCAGAGGACCGAGCCAATCGCCGCCTGCCGACACGGGATGGCGCGGACCGATCAGGAGCGCACCGTGCAGGCCACAGGCGGCGACAGTGTCCGCGGGTGCGAATTTCCAGTCGGGGAAGACCGACTGCACGATCTCGAACCCATGCGCGATCCAGTCGATGCAGTCGAGGAGCGCGGCATCGTCCATGCCGGTTGACGGCGCCCTGGCGAAGCCGAAGACGATCTCGGGCTCGATGCGCGGCTCGACCAGGCCTTTCAGCGAGAAGCCGTCGCCGGCCGATTCCAGGTCATGCACCGTGGTGTCGTAGACATGGCCCCAGATCGGAGCATTGACGCCGTACTCGTCCCAGATGGTTCGGTTGGTGAAGCCGACCTTGCGTCCCACCGGTCGCTCTCCGCGGCCCTCGCGCTTCGTCCGAACGGCGGCGGTGACGCGATAGGCCTCTTCCAGGCCGAAGCCCGGATAGCGGGCGGAGAAGGGTGCGGCCTGCCGCCCGCTGCCGAGGAGGGCGAAGGCCTCCCTGGCGATCGCTTCGACCAGGCCCGCCATCGCTTCAGCGCACCATGTTCTTCGGCACGTCGCGGAACGGCTTGCCGGTATCCGCGCTGGTCTCCTTGGGCATGCCAAGCACGCGTTCGGCGATGATGTTGCGCTGGATCTCGTCGGTGCCGCCGGCGATCGAGGTGGCGGGGGTGGAGACCAGGATTTCGGCGATGACCCCCTTCAGCGGACTGTCCTCACCCGTCAGCATGGCATCGGCGCCCGACAGCGAGGTGTGCACGCGCGCGGCCGCTCTTGCCACGTGGCTCGAGATCAACTTGCCGAGCGAACCCTCCGGCCCTTGCGGGCGGCCGAGCTGCTGGGCGGCGCGGGCGCGGCGCGCCAGCCATTCCGAGGATTTCGACAGGATGAGGAGTTTCGCGATCTCCTGGCGTATCACCGGGTCGGCGACGCGGCCGGTTTCCTTCGCGCGGTCGAGGACGAGATCGACGCGACCCGCGCGCTGGGGGTACCACGTGTAGGGCTCCATGACGACGGCGATCTCGGCCCGTTCCTCGTCATAGATACGGCCCTGGCGGCCGGATCCCATGGCCCAGCTACGCAGTCCGTCGGCATTGCGGCGCTCATGCATCAGCGTGGTCGTCGCCACCGCCCAGCCGTTGCCGAGGTTGGACACCTGCATTTCGGGCGCGATCTCGGCATCGGTGATGAACACCTGGTTGAACGAGGCATGCCCGTTCATCTGGCGGAGCGGATGCACCTGGACGCCCGGCTGATGCATGTCGAGGACGAAATAGGAGAGGCCGGCGTGTTTCGGTACGTCCCAGTCGGTGCGGGCCAGCAGCAGGCCGTAGTCGGCCTTGTGCGCGCTGGTGGTCCAGACCTTCTGGCCGTTGATGATCCACTTGTTGCCCTTCATCTCGGCCCGGGTCAGCGCGCCGGCCAGGTCGGACCCGGAACCGGGTTCGGAGAAGAGCTGGCACCAGGTGTCTTCGCCGGTAAGGATGCGGCGGAGGAACTTCTCCTTCTGCAGGTCGGTGCCGTGGTCGAGCAAGGTGGCCGCGGCCAGCATGCGGATGCCGGCCTTTGCCACACCCACCGCGCCGATGCGCTGGAACTCTTCCTCGACGATCGGGGCCAGCGCCTGGGGCAGGTCGCGCCCATGCCACTTCTTCGGCCAGATGGGCATGCCCCAGCCTGAATCGGCGAGCTTGTTGCGCCATTCGACGAGGCCCTGTTCGGGGTTCCAGTTAGCCTCCAGCCAGGCACGGACTTCGGCGCGGACGGTGTCTTCGGTCGGTTCGCTCATCCTCAAACCCCCCAGGCCTGCATCATCTTCTCGCGGTGCCAGGCGGGATCGCCGAGGAAGACCTCGGAACTCTTTGCGCGCTTGAACCACAGGTGCGTGTCGTTGTCCCAGGTGAAGCCGATGCCGCCATGGATCTGGATGGCGTGGATCGCCGTCTGCATATAGGCCTCGGCCGCCGCCGCCTTGGCGAGCGAGGCGAGGGCGCCCACGTCCTCGTCGCCGTCGTCGAAGGCGGAAGCGGCCGAATAGACGGCGGCCTTCGCCAGTTCGACATCGACAAGCATGTCGGCCTGCTTGTGCTTCATCGACTGGAAGGAGGCGATGGGCTTGCCGAACTGCATGCGGAGCTTGGCATAGGCGAGCGCGTCCTCGCGCAGGCGCTCGGCTCCGCCCGCCATCTCGCTGGCGAGCGCGATGGCGGCGACGATCATGGTGCGGGCGAAGGCGGCGCCGGCCTTGCCCTCTTCACCAAGCAGCTCGCCCTCGACACCGGCGAAGGCGAGGCGGGCCTGCTTGCGCGTCGGGTCCATGGTCTTGAGCATCTTGCGCGTCAGGCCCGGTGCATTGCCCGCGACGGTGAAGAGGCGAAGGCCGTCCTCACCCGCGCTGCCCGGGCGGCGGGCCAGGACGACGATGAGATCGGCGGTGTGTCCATCGAGGACGAAGGACTTGTGGCCGTCGAGCCGGTTGCCGGTGGCGGTGAGCGCCGTGCCGCCGGCATCCCAGCGGCCGTCGTCCTCGGTGAAGGCGAGGGTGGCGATCAGCTCGCCGGAGGCGATCTTCGGAAGGAGCTTCCGCTTCTGCTCCTCGCTGCCGGCTTCGCGGATGGCGGTGGCGGCGAGGACGGCGGAGGCGAAGTAGGGCGCGCAGAGCAGTGCCCGGCCCATCTCCTCCATGACGATGCCGAGTTCCATCATGCCGAAGCCCTGGCCGCCATAGCTCTCGGGCACCGGCACGGCGGCGAGGCCGAGTTCCTCGTTGATCCTGGTCCATTGGGCGCGGTCGAAGCCGGCCTCGGTCTCCATCAGCCGTCGTACCTCGGTGGCGGGCGAGCGGTCGGCCAGGAAGCGGCGCAGATGCGAGCGGAATTCCTCCTGCTCGTCGCTGAAACTGAATCTCATTGGGCGATCCTCCGGAAAGGCACTCTAAGTCCCTTCTCCTCAAGGGAGAAGGGAGCGGATAGAGTCTCCGCCAACAGACCCGCTAGACCGGAGGGAACGAAGAATGAGCAATATCGACTGGGGCAAGCTGGTCGCCGATCTGGAGCGGCTGCTGAAGCTCCGCACCGTGCCCTTCGGCATGAAGCTGTTCGAGAATGCGGCCGAGATGGAGGCGATCCCCCGCATCCGCCGGCCGGAGAACGTGCATACGCTCGACCAGGTGGTGGCCCAGGCGGCCCGGCTCGGCTGGACGGTCGGCATCACGGCGGACAACCTCGTCGGCGCCCAGTGCCGGGCCGTCGTCGGTCTCGGCAATGCCAAGGATCCGAAATGGCAGTCCGGACAGCATATGGTCGGCGTCTGGTTCAAGACGGTGGAGGACTCCTCCGCCCATCAGGCGGCGATGAACTGCGTGGGCGACGGCAAGTATCAGGCATTGGCCGTGGCGCCGCTGGCCTCGGGGCGGCTCGACCCGCCGGACATCGCGCTCTTCTACGCCACGCCCGGCGCGATGATGTATTTCATCAACGGGCTGCAATGGTCGGGCTACAAGAAGTTCGACTGGGGCGTGGTGGGCGAATCGGCCTGCGCGGACAGCTGGGGCAGGGCCCTGACCACGCGCCAGCCGAGCCTCTCCATCCCCTGTTTCGCCGAACGCCGCTACGGTGGGGTGCTCGACGACGAGATGCTGATGGCCCTGCCGCCCGAGCAGATGCAGAAGGCGATCGACGGAATGGAGGCGTTGTCGAAGAACGGCTTCCGCTATCCCTTCCCGCAATACGGCATCCAGAACGACGTTCGCGCGGGGATGGGCGTCAGCTATCCCGACCGCAAGCCCCCGGCGAAGAGCGCCTGATGGCGGCGAAACTCGGCCTCGCCGAGGCCCGTGCCGTGGTCGAGGCGATGCTCGCCGCCGCGGCCGAACGCAGATTGAGGATGGCCGCCGCTGTGGTCGATCCGGGCGGCGAGGTGATCCACCTCTGCCGCATGGACGGCGGCAGCGCACTCAACTCGCGCATGTGCGTGAACAAGGCCTATACCGCGGTGAAGTGGCTGCAGGACACCAGGGCACTGAAGGCGCGTCTGTTCGACATGGGGCTGGGCGACGACCGGCGCGACATCGCCTGGTTCGGGGATCCCCGCTTCACCGCCGTCTGGGGCGGCATCCTGCTGCGGGCGCCCGACGGCACGGTGCTGGGCGCGCTCGGCGAAAGCGGCGGTTCGCCCGCGCAGGACGAGGAGATCGGCCAGATCGGAGCCAGAGTCTTCGCCGATCTATAGCCCGTCGCCGCGCAGAGCGTCAGGCCAGCCGGTAGATTTCGAACTCGCCTCCATGGCCCGGCAGGAGATGCCGGCCGAGAGAGAAGCTTTCCATGCCCGTCCCGATGCGCGTGACCGTCGCATGGCTCATCAGGATGATGCTGTCGTCCGCGGCGCCCATGAACGAGCGGGCCAGTCCTTCCAGGCGCTGGGCGACATTCACCGAATCACCGACGGCGGTGTAGTCCACGCGACCCGGCGCACCGATGGTGCCCACCAGCGCCGGGCCACTGTGCAGACCAATGCGAATGCGCACCGCCGGCAGCCCTCGCGCCTGCCGGCCCAGGTTCTCCCGGCGCAGCGCCGCCTGGATGTCCAGAGCGGCCGAGAGCGCTCGCTCGGCATGGTCATCGCAGGGCTCCGGCGCCCCCCAGAATGCCATGAGACCATCGCCGATGAACTTGTCGATCGTGCCTCCGGTCGCCGCGACACACGGGACGAGAAGCCCGAAATGGGCATTCAGGAGTTCCACCGTCCGCGCGGGGGACAAGCCGGAGGCGATGGTAGAGAAACCCGCTATGTCGGTGAACATTATGGTTATGTCGCGTGTTGCGGACCGGGCCGCATCGGGAGCGTCGTTCAGCAGCAGCCTCTGCACGAGATTGGCCGGCAGGTAGGCGGCCGCCTTGTTGAGGCCGGCGGCCAGCCTGTTGACGGCCTGGCTGGCCTGGTCGATCTCCTGGACGGCGCCTTCGCGCAACGGCGGTCCGCTCCAATCGAAGCGAGCCAGGCGACGGGCGCGGCTGGCCAGTTCCTCGACCGGCGCGCTCAACCTCCCGCTGATGTGGAGAAGGCATGCCGCGGATGCCACGATGGCGGCCAGGCCCGCTCCCAACAGCAGCCACGATCGCCGGAACGGAGCGATCAGGTTTTCCAGGGGCCGGTGTAGCCCGATGAGCCAAGGCTGCGGGCCCACCCCATCGATCTGCCGGTAGAGATAGAAGTGATCGTTTCCGGCGATGCGGCCGACATGGCTTTGGGTGGTATCGAGAAGACGGTAGCGGTGCGGAGTCCGATCTCGCTGCGACCAGATGCCTGCGAGGACGGGGTCATCCAGATCGTCGATGGAGGGCAGGGGGCGCTCGTCGCTCAGTCCCGGGACGGGGCCGGTCAGGCGCGGGTGGGCGACGACATCCGTATGACCCGACAGGATGAAGGCCGTGCCGCCCAGATCCTGGCCGACGCCGGCAACCTGCCGGGAGAGGCCCGCGGTCGTCACGACGGCGACGAGGAGGCCCAGATACCTGCCATCGCGACGCAGGGGTGTGTGAAGTTCGAGCCGGGTGCTGCGCGCGGACTCGGCGAAGAAGAAACCGGGCCAGTAAGACTCTTCGCGCGCGCGGGCGGTCCCGACGGCCCGGCGGATCGCCTCGTCGTTTGACCAGTTGGCGCGGCTGGTACGCTGCCGGTCGCGATTGACGACCGTGACATTGTAGGCGGTGTCGATGACAGCGAGATCGCTGGCCTGAGGAAGGCCCGCCAGGGCCGCGGTCAGGTGGCCGGCCAGAGCCCTCGTGTCGGCGGGATCGACATCCCCGCGGCGGACAAGCGCCGCGAGATAGTCCGACGCTTTCCTGATCGGCGCGAGCTCGTTGCTCACGCCGTCGGCCAGGCGATCGATGGCATGGCGCGACTGCTGGTGCCACAGCTCCGCCGTGTTCTGCCGCGCAACCATGACCCCGAAGCCGAGCAGCCCTGCGGCAGGCAGCAGAACGACTGCGCCCAGCAGCAGAAGCAGAATACGCAGTGACGGCTTCCAGCGGGCCGGCAGGACTCGGGCCGGGATTGCCAATGGACGGGTCTCGCCGGGACCCCAATCGATCTTGCTGGACACCACCGAGCCCCAAGGTACGCGCGATCGACGTACCATCGGGCATGATCGTTACCGATCCTTCACCCTCCCTCGGCCGAAGAACCTAGCCCGGTGCGTTGCGCATGTGATGGGCGAGCTTCTCAACCTGCGGCAGCACGATGGAATCGAGACCGGGGTCGTTCACCGTCTCGCCCCAGGCCCGACGGAAACAGGCGAGCCATCCCACGATCTCGGCCGAACCGATAGGTACGTGCAGATGCCGCCGCCGCAACATCGGCGGACCGCGCTTCTCCACGAAGATCGGCGGGCCCCCGAGCCAGCCGGTCAGGTATTCGAAGAGCTTCTGTTCGCTGTCATCCAGGTTCGGAGGATGGATCGCGCGCGTCGCCGCCGCTTCGGGCAGCGCGTCCATCAGTTCGTAGAAGCGTCGGGTGAGGGCACGGACGCCGGCCTCGCCACCGATGCGCTCATAGAGCGTCTGTTCGGGCATCGTCTGTTCGGGCATCGGTCGAAGCGTAGCACGCGGCGGCAGTGGCCGCCGCGTGCCGCACGTCTCAGGTCTTCTTCATCAGGCCGGTTTCGGCCAGGATCGGCAGCAGGTTTCCCTCGATCTCCTTCAGGAAGGCGCGGTAGTCGGCGCCGTTGCGATAGACCGGGACCACCCCGAGGGCCGCGATCTTTTCCTGCACGCCCTTCTCAGCCATCACCTCGCCGAGCGCCTTCTCCATCCGGTTCTTCACCGCCGGGTCCACGCCCACGGGGAAGGCATAGCCGAAGGGACCGTGGCTGACCGCATCCCAGCCGTGTTCCCTCAGTGTCTTCACTTCCGGATAGTCGGGCCAGCGTTCGACGGCCGCCGCCGCGAGGAAGCGGAGCTTGCCGGCATCGATCTGCGGCTTCATCTCGGTGACGGTCTGGATCACGGCGTCGACATGACCACCGATCGCCTGGGTGACCGCCTCCACACCTCCGCCGAACACGACCCAGCGGAAGCGGGCGCCGGTCGCCTTGGCGAGCTGGAACATCGCCACCACGTTGGTCACGTTGTTTGACCCATAGGTGACGAGCTTCTTCTTTCCGGCCTCGACCAGGTCCTGGATCGTCTTGATCGGAGAATCGACCCCGACGCCGATGCCGTAGCGCAGCGTCGCCACCTGTCCGAGGAAGTCGAAGCTTTCCCAGGGCTTGTACTGCACCGTCATGGTCGCGGGCACGGTGATGTGGCTGGAGATCGCGACCAGCCCCAGCGTATGGCCGTCGGGGGCCGAGCTCGCCAGCGTGGTGGGGCCCAGGGCACCGGCGCCGCCGACGACGTTCTTCACGATCACCGTCGCGCCGAGGTTCTTGGACAGCGCCTCGGCGATGATGCGGGCGGTCAGGTCGGTTGCCGCACCGGGCGCATTCGGATTGATCAGGGTGATTTCCTTGGACGGCCACTTGCCCTGGCCGATGGCCGGCGCTGTCAGCGACGCAGCGACGGCTCCGCCGCCGGCCAGCACGGCCCTGCGGTTCATTCTCATCTCTTCCTCCCGGTTTGTGGAATAGGACGCCACCCAGCCTAGCGGCGCGAGCGATCGTGGTGAAGCGTCGTCGGGCCGCGCTTCACCTGCGGCCGCGGATCAGGCGGCCTTTCCGAACTCGCGGCGCCATCCGGCCGGAGCCACTCCGTACTCGCGCTTGAAGGCCCGGCTGAAAGCGGCCTCGGATTCGTAGCCGACGGCGAACGCGGTCCGGCCCACGCTGTGGCGTTCCTCGCGCAGCATGTGCGCGGCCACCCGCATGCGCCAGCCGGCCAGATAGCGCATGGGCGGTTCTCCTACGAGATGGGTGAAGCGCTCGGCGAAAACCGACCGGCAGACACCGGTCTGGCGTGCCAGTTCCTCGGCCGTCCAGGGATGGGCCAGATTCGCATGCAGCAGCCCGAGTGCCGACCCCACCACGGGGTCGCGCAGGCCGGCGAGCCAGCCTCGCGCGTCCTCCGGTGCCTCGGCGAGCCAGCGGCGCAGCACCTCGATGAAGAGCAGTTCCGACAGCCTGGACAGGACCGTGCCCGATCCGGCGCGGCCCGCCGCCGCCTCGCGCGCGGCGTAGTGGAAGCTCGACTCGATCCAGCTTCCGGCGGCGCCGCGGGCCACGTCCATGACGAGCACCGGCGGCAGGCTGGCCGTCACCGGATTGGCGGCCGCATCGAACCCCAGAAAGCCGCAGACGATGCGGGTAAGGTCGCCGCCGCCGCCATGCGTGAGCGCGACCATGCCGCCGCCCACCGGCTCCATCGCGATCTGGGCCGCGTCGGCGGCGGGAATGTCGAAGGTACTGCCCAGGCAGTGCGGATCGTTGCGGGAGAGAAGCACGATCTGTCCCGCCGAGACCTCGATCGGCGCTTCCTCTCCTCGCCGTACCAGCATTCGGCCTTCGACTACGTAGTGGTAGGCGACGACGCGGCCGGGATCGGCCATGTAGGCTTGACATTCCTCGGCCGTCACCTGCGACAGCACGCACCAGGGCGCGGTGAAGCGGGCTTCCAGGAACATGGCTCCCGACAGCCGCATCACCCGCAACACATCCGATAGAACGTCCATGTGACGGTTACCTCATCTTCCGGCGTTCCGGACAAGACAACCGGAGCCTCGGTCATTCTCCGGATGCCGCTCGACGCCTTATTCCTAGCGCCATGCCGCTAGCACACCTGTGATGGCGGACAAAGACGGATAGGATCGGATACGGCGTCGTTTCGGTCGCGATCGAAGCGAGCGCCTCCGCCCTCTCCGGCAGACAGAACCTGTGAGGATCATGATGCTGAAAGATAATCTGGGACTGAACGTCACCGGAGCCAGCGCGAAGGCGGTCGACGATTTCGCAGCCGCGCTGCGCTGCCTGCAGACATTCACAGGCGATCCGGTTGGTGCCTGCGACCGCGCCATAGAGGACAGTCCCGACTTCGTGATGGCGCATCTGCTGAAGGCTTGGCTGTACCTCCTTTCGACCGAGCCGGGAGCCATCCCCCTGGTCGGCGACATGCTGGCCGGGATCGAAGGCAAGACGATGAACCCGCGCGAAGCGGCGCACCTGGCCGCGGCGAAGGCACGGCTGCGCGACGGCTGGCACGAGGCGAGCCGCATCCTGGAGGACATCAGCGTCGAATACCCGCGCGATGCACTGGCGCTGTCGGTCGGACACCAGGTGGACTTCTTCACCGGGAATGCGCGCCTGCTGCGCGACCGCATCGCGCGGGCCCTGCCCTCCTGGCATGCCGGCATGCCGGGACATCACTCGGTCCTGAGCATGCATGCTTTCGGCCTGGAGGAGACCGGCGACTATGCTGCCGCCGAACGCCAGGGCCGGCTCGCCAACGAGATCGAGCCCCGTGACTGCTGGGCCCGGCATGCCGTGGCGCATGTCCTCGAGATGCAGGGCCGTCAGCGCGACGGCATCGCCTGGATGCGCGGCAGCGAAGCCGATTGGTCCAAGGAGAGCTTTCTCGCGGTGCACAACTGGTGGCATCTCGCCCTCTATCACCTCGACCTCGGTGAAGTGGAAAGCGTGCTGAAGCTCTATGACGGGCCGATCTTCGGACGGGGCTCCACCGTGGCGCTCGAGGTGCTCGACGCTTCCGCGATGCTCTGGCGCCTGCAGCTGCGCGGCATCGATGTCGGCGACCGCTGGCAGCGGGTGTCGGACTGTTGGGACGCGATCGGGCCGGTCACGGGCTATGCCTTCAACGACATGCATGTGATGATGGCCCGCGTGAGCCTGGGCGACAGCGCCGGGGCCGCGGCAATCCTGGACGCGCAGGAAGCGGCCATGCGCGGGCGGGGCGACAACGCAGCCTTCACCGCCGATGTCGGCCGGCCCGTGGCGCTCGCCATCCGTGCTTTCGCCGACGGCGACTACGCCGAGACCGTGCGCCTGCTGCGTCCCGTCCTGCGGATCGCCAACCGCTTCGGCGGCAGCCACGCCCAGCGCGACGTTCTGGATCTGACGCTTGTCGAAGCGGCCTTCAGATCGGGCGACAGGGCGCTCGCAGCGGCACTGTCGGCCGAGCGGATGTCGATCAAGCCGTCGAGCCCGTTCAACCGCCTGCTCGTCGATCGCGCGGCCGGCCTGTCCAAGGCCGCCTGACGCTCGCCGTTCCTCTCGTGACCCCCGGGCGCCTCATCGCGCCCGGGAATGGAGACCCTTCGCCATGCTGTCAAAGACACTCGTCCTGCCGGACGGGCTCGCGCTCGACTACGCGGAATCCGGCGACGCGCGCGGCTTCCCGATCCTGCTGCTGCACGGATACAGCGATTCCCGCCGGTCTTTCGAGCCGATGATCGAACACCTGCCTTCAACTTTTCGCGCGCTGGCGCTGTCCCAGCGTGGGCACGGCGATTCCGGCCGGCCGCCCTCCGGGTACCATCCACGCGATTTCGCGGACGATGCCGCCGCCTTCATGGGAATGCTCGGGATTTCCCGGGCGATCATCGTCGGTCATTCCATGGGCAGCGTGGTCGCGAGGCTGCTCGCCGCCCGCTATCCGCGTCTCGTCGCCGGACTGGTTCTCGTCGGGGCCTTCCATGACCTGCGCGACAATCCGGCCGTGACCGACTTTTGGGACGCGGTCGTCGCCGATCTCGCCGATCCGGTCCCGGAGCAGATGGTGCGGGAGTTCCAGCAGAGCTCGCTGACACGCCCGGTGCCGCAGGATTTCTTCGCCGCCGTGGTCGACGAAAGCCTGAAGATGCCGGCGGCGGTCTGGCGTGCGGCGATGGCGGGGCTGCTCGACTTCGATCCGGCGCAGGTCGGCCTGATCCGGGCTGAGACCCTGCTGATCTGGGGAGATCGGGACGGCTTCGCCGGCCTAGGCGATCAGGATGCGCTGCTGAGCAGCCTCTCGACCGCGCGTCTGCTCGCCTATCGGGGCACGGGACATGCCCCGCACTGGGAGGAACCCGCCCGGTTCGCTGCGGATCTGGCCGGTTTTGCGAGCCAGGTCACGGCGGCCTTCGTTGATTCCGCAACGGTGTAACCCTACTCTGCCTCCCTGCGGCCGTCCGAGAATACGGCCAGGGAGGCAGCTCGATGTCGCACGTCTGGGAAAAGAGCTATCCGCCGGGGGTCCGCTGGGACCTGCCTTTCGCCCCGGTGTCGATCCCCGATTTCTTCGATCAGGCCGTGGCCAGGTGGTCGACCCTCAAGTGCATCGACTTCATGGACAAGACCTATTCCTATCTGGACATCGCCGACCAGGTGAACCGCATGGCCAAGGGCCTGCAGAACCTGGGCGTCGGGCCGGGAGTGCACGTCGGCCTGTACCTGCCGAACTGCCCGCAATACGTGATCAGCTTCTTCGCGGTGCTGAAGGCGGGCGGGCGGATCGTCAACCTGTCGCCGCTGGATGCGGAACGCGAGCTTCGCCACAAGATCGAGGACGGCGACATCGACTTCATCGTGACGCTGTCGCTGAACGCGCTCTATCCGAACGTGGCCAAGATGCTGGGCACGACCCGGCTGAAGAAGATCATCGTCTCCGGGCTGGACGAGGTTTTGCCCTTCCCGAAGAACTTCCTCTTTCCCTTCGCGAAGAAGAAGGAAATCGCGCTGTGGCCCGTCGACGACCGTCACGTGCCCTTCAAGAAGCTGGTCAGGACGGAAGGCAAGTACACGCCCCATCCGGTCGCCGATCCGACGGCCGAAGTGGCGCTGCTGCAATATACCGGTGGCACCACCGGCGTGCCCAAGGCGGCGATGCTGACGCACGGCAACCTGTCGGCCGCACTGCAGATGTTCGACCAGTGGACGGCTGGCGGCGACAAGCCGTTGCTGGAGGAGGGCAAGGAGCGCACGCTGGTCGTGCTGCCGCTCTTCCACATCTATGCGCTGACGGCGGTGTTCCTGCGCTGCTTCAACACGGGCAGCACCATGATCCTGCACCCCCGCTTCGAACTCGAGGCGGTGATGAAGGATCTGGCGAGGAAGAAGGTCACCGTCTTTCCGGGCGTGCCGACCATGTTCGCCGCGATCAACAATCATCCGAATGTGAAGGACTACGACCTTCGGTCCTTGAAGTATTGCGGTTCGGGCGGCGCGCCGCTGCCCGTCGACGTGATGGAGAAGTTCGAGGGCATGACCGGGTGCAAGCTCTCGGAAGGCTGGGGCATGACGGAAACCTCGCCCGCGGGGACCAGTCAGCCCCTGGTGGGCACGCGAAAGAAGGGAAGCTGCGGCCTGCCGCTTCCCGGCGTGCTGATCGAGATCGTCGATGTGGATGATCCGCTGAAGGTGCTGGGAATCGGCGATACGGGCGAGATCTGCATATCGGGCCCGAACGTGATGAAGGGCTATTGGAAGAATCCGAAGGCGACGGCGGAAGCCTTCGCCGGCGGGCGCTTCCATACGGGGGATGTCGGCCGGATCGACGAAGACGGCTATGTGTTCATCACCGATCGCAAGAAGGACATGATTCTGTCCGGCGGGTTCAACGTCTATCCGCGCAACATCGAGGAAGCGATCTACGAGCATCCGTCGGTCGCGGAATGCACCGTGATCGGCGTGCCCGACGAGTACCGGGGCCAGTCGGCCAAGGCTTTCATCCGCCTGAAGGACGGCGCCGAAGCCTTCAGCTTCGACGAACTGAAGGCGTTTCTGGGCGACAAGCTGGCCAAGTACGAGATGCCGGTTTCCATGGAGATCCGCAAGGAACTGCCCAAGACCATCATCGGCAAACTGTCGAAGAAGGAATTGGTCGAGGAGGAGCGGGTCCGGTTCGAAGCCGCAAAGGGACAGGCGAAGGGCTGACGGGCCGACTTCCGGCCTACTTGTCAGCCCTCCGTCGCCGGGCCTAAGGTTCCCGGCAGATACAACGCGTGCTCACGGTCCCCGGGGAGGCCATCTCATGCTCGATCGTCGCAGCCTGCTGGCGGGCGCTTCCGCCCTCGCGACTCTTCCGCTTTTCTCGCGGCCGGCGGCGGCCGCCATCGACACCCTGAAAATCTTCGTGCCCGCCAATCCGGGCGGGGGTTGGGATCAGACGGCCCGGACGATCGAGGCCGTCGCGCGGACCGAAGGGCTGATCAAGGCGGCTCAGGTCACTAATCTCGGCGGGGCTGGCGGCGTCAAGGGCCTGCCCACCTTCGTCAACCAGTGGAAGGGCCAGGCCGACAGCATCATGGTGGCCGGCATGGTGATGGTGGGCGCCATCGTCACCAACAAGTCACCGGTCACGCTGGCCCAGGTCGTGCCCCTGGCCCGGTTGACGGGTGAGTACAACGTGATCGTGGTGCCGGCCGCCTCGCCGATCAAGACCTTCGCCGACTTCGTCAAGGCGCTGAAGGAGAAGCCCGGCGCCGTGTCCGTGGCCGGCGGTTCGGCGGGAGGCACGGACCACATCCTCCTGGGGCTGATCGCTAAGGCGGCCGGCGTCGATCCGCGCCAGACCGCCTATGTGCCCTTTGCCGGCGGCGGCCCCGCCCAGGCCGCGCTGCTCGGCAATCAGGTCACGGCCGGCACCTCCGGCTGGGGCGAATTCGAGGAGCAGATCAAGGCCGGCAAGCTGCGCCCCATCGCGGTGTCCTCGCCCGCGCGCCTTCCGGGGATCGACGTCCCGACGATCAAGGAAAGCGGCCTCGACGTCGAACTCGGCAACTGGCGCGGCATCTTCGCGCCGCCCGGCATATCGGATGCGCAGAAGATCGCCGCCTTCGACTTCGCCGACAAGCTGGCGAAGAGCGCCGGCTGGAAGGCGGAGTGCGAGAAGCGCGGCTGGTCGAACGAGTATCTGGCCGGCGACGCTTTCGCGCGCTTCCTGGAAGCGGACGTCAAGCGCATCGAGGCGATCCTGAAGGACATCGGCCTCGCCTGACGGCGGCGCCGTGCGGTTCAGGCAGGAACTCTGGCTGGCCCTCGGCGTCGTGGGCCTGGCCCTGCTGATCGGCATCGGTGCCTTCGCGATTCCACCCCCGCCGCCGCATGTGAAGCTCGGACCGGCCGTGCTGCCGCTCGCGGTCGCCGGGGTGATGCTGCTGCTCGGCCTCGCGCTCCTGCTGGTCGCCCTGCGATACGGCTGGGTGCCGCAGTCGGTGCGTGACGAATGGGTTTCGCACTCCCAGCTGGGCTGGATCGGCCTCGGCCTCGTCGCCAACGTCACGCTGATCGGCTGGCTCGGCTTCAGCATCGCGGGAACCGTCCTGTTCGTCTGCGTCGCCCGGGGCTTCGGCAGCCGTCGCCCGATCCGGGATGTGATCATCGGCGCGGCCCTGTGCGTCGCCTCCTATGTCGGCTTCGACTGGACGCTCGGCATCCGGATCGGGGCGGGTCCCTTCGGAGGGATCATCTGATGGAGACGCTGGCCGCGCTCGGGCACGGGTTCTCGCTGGCCCTCACCCCGACCGCCCTGCTCTTCGCCGCCATCGGCGTCACGCTCGGCACGGCGATCGGCGTGCTGCCGGGCCTCGGCCCGGCACTCACCATCGCGCTCCTGCTGCCCATCACCTTCAAGGTGGATGCTTCCTCGGCCTTCATCCTCTTCGCCGGCATCTACTACGGGGCGATGTATGGCGGCTCGACCACGTCGATCCTGCTGAATACGCCGGGCGAAAGCGCCACCATCGTCACCGCGCTTGAGGGTAACCGAATGGCCAAGCGCGGCCGTGCGGGCCCCGCCCTGGCCACCGCCGCCATCGGCTCCTTCGTCGCCGGCAGCATCGCGACGGTGGGCCTCACCTTCGTCGCCCCCCTGGTCGTCCAGTTCGCGCTCAAGTTCGGCCCGGCAGAGTACTTCTCGCTCGCGGTCCTGTGTTTCGTGACCGTTTCCGCCGTACTGGGCGGATCTGCTCTGAGGGGACTCATATCGCTCGGCTTCGGCATCTGGCTCGGCCTGATCGGCTTCGACGAGATCACAGGGCAGGAGCGTTTCACCTTCGGCCTCGACGAGCTGCGGGACGGGGTCGGTGTCATCGTCGTCGTCGTCGGCCTGTTCGCTGTCGGTGAAACTCTCTATCTCGCCGCCCGTCACCGGGCCGAGGACGGCGTGCTGCCGGTGACCGGATCGCTGCTGATGTCGCGATCGGATTGGGCACGTTCCTGGAAGGCTTGGTTTCGCGGAACCGCTATCGGCTTTCCGATCGGCGCACTCCCGGCCGGCGGCGCCGAGATTCCGACCTTCCTCTCCTACTACACGGAGAAAAAGCTCTCGAAGCATCCGGAAGAGTTCGGCAATGGCGCTATCGAAGGGGTGGCCGGGCCCGAGGCCGCCAACAATGCCTCGGCCGCCGGCGTGCTGGTCCCCATGCTGGCGCTCGGCCTGCCGACCTCGGCGACGGCCGCGATCATCCTTTCCGCCTTCCAGGCCTATGGCATCAGGCCCGGTCCGCTGCTGTTCGAGAGCCAAGCCGATCTGGTCTGGACCCTGATCGCCAGCCTCTATATCGGTAATGTGATGCTGCTGGTGCTGAACCTGCCGCTGGTCGGGCTCTGGGTGCGCATCCTGCAGATCCCGACGCCGCTGCTCTACGGCGGAATCCTGATCTTCGCCACGGTCGGAACCTACGGCATCTCCAACTCCGCGACCGATCTCGTGCTTCTCTACCTGATCGGCGCCGTTGGCTATGCGATGCGCTATTTCGACTTCCCGACCGCGCCGGTGATCATAGGCATGATCCTGGGGCCGATGGCCGAGGCGGAACTGCGCCGGGCCATGATCATCAGCCAGAACGACATCACGGTGCTGTTTACCCGCCCGCTGTCCGCGACCTTGCTCGCCCTGGCGGCGCTTGCTCTCTTCGGGCCCGCCCTGTGGAAGCTCGCGCGCCGGGGGCGGTGACCGCCGACACTTTCGCAGAAGCCACTGAATCCACTATCTTCGGCGGCGTATCAGCGCAGATCGCATTGCGCGTCGAGTGCGGGGGAAGCGATGTCCACGGACGGTAACTGGGGCGCCATGCCTTTCGAACGCATGATCGCCGTATTGCGCTATCGCGGCCTCGACGCGGAGGCCATGCGGCTCGCCCAGCAGCGCCAGATCGATACGATGCGTGAGGCCGGCGACATTCTCGCCCGTACCATGCAGGACATCGGCGAGCGCCAGTCCACCCTGATGAAGGAAACCATGGAGCGCGTTCTGGGCTCCATTCCCGGCAAGTCGACGGACGGCAATTTCGCCGAACTGACGGCCCGCCAGGCGGAGATGAGCCGCGAGCAGATCGACGCCTCGCTCGCCGCCTTCAAGTCGATCGCCGAGATGATGTGGACCTGCGGGCGCAGCGCGCTCGACCTCATGAACCGCACGATGAACGAATCGATCGACGCCATGATCAAGGCCAACGGTCAGTCGGCCACGCCGGAAGCGAACGGGAAGCCGCCGGCGAAGGGCAAGCCGAAGCGCTGACCCCTCTTTCCTTTCCGTTCCGGCATCCCCATAACAGGCGCCCCGGGAAGCCTGTGGCTTCCCCTGTGTGTGTGGTTATCGGAAAATCGACATGGTCAAGGAACTGCTGGAACGGAACATCGCCTGGGCGCGGGAGCGTACCGAGGCCGACCCCGGCTTCTTCCAGCGACTCAAGAACCAACAGACGCCGCAATACTTCTGGATCGGCTGCGCGGACAGCCGCGTGCCCGCCAACGTCATTGCCGGCCTCGATCCCGGCGAGGTCTTCGTCCACCGCAATGTCGCCAACCTCGTGCATGCATCCGACATCAACTGTCTATCGGTGCTGCAGTTCGCCGTCGACGTCCTCAAGGTGAAGCACGTCATCGTCACCGGCCACTACGGCTGCGGCGGTATTCGCGCGGCGATGGACGGGGCCCGCCACGGGCTGATCGATCACTGGCTGGAACCCATCCGCGAAGTGGCGGCGCAGCGCAAGGCCGAGCTCGACGTCATCGCCGACGAGGAAGCACGCCTCGACCGGCTGTGCGAGATGAACGTCGAGGCGCAGGTCGCCCGCGTCGCCGCCACGCCGATCGTGCAGGACGCCTGGGCCCGGGGCCAGGATCTCACCATCCACGGTCTGCTCTATGGCTTGGCCGACGGGCGCTTGCGTGACCTCGGCTGCACGCGCCGCCGGCCAGGGGCGGTCGCGCCTTAGCCCGCGCGCCGCCAGGCCGCGGTCAGCACCCCCGCGCCGATCAGGAAGCCGCCGCCGACCCGGTTGACCGCGCGCTGCACGCTCGGCCGCCTGATCGTCCGCTGGGCCGCCGATGCGAGCAGCGCATAGGACATGGCGTTCAGCGTGGCGAGGACCAGGAAGGTCGCCTCGAAGATCACGATCTGGGGCAATGCCGGTGCCGAGGGATCGAGGAACTGGGGCAGAAAGGCGACGAAGAAGACGATGCTCTTCGGGTTGAGCGCCGTGACGGCATAGGCGTGCAGGAACATCCGCCGGCCGCCAGTCTCGAGCTCGCGGGGGGCGCCGGGATCGTCGGCCACCGGCGCCCGCCAGAGCTTGACGCCGAGATAGACGAGATAGGCCGCGCCCACCCATTTCAGGATGGTGAACAGCAGGGCGGAGGTCGCGAGCACGGCGCCCAGGCCCAGCATGGAGGCCGTCATCGCCGTGAAGTCGCCCAGAGCGACCCTCGCCACGGTCGCCGTCGCCGAGCGGCGGCCCTGGCCCAGCGCATAGGACACGACCAGCGTGATGGTCGGGCCGGGGATGGCGAGCAGTACCGCCGACGCGGCGACGAAGGCGATCCAGTGGTCGAACGGCATGGGCGTCTCCGGCGAGAGGATTTGCAGCATCCATCCACAAGCGGCGGGATGCCGGCAAGCCCTCAGTTCAACAGGCGCACCAGATAGAGCGAGATGCCCGGGAAGAGGGTCAGGATGGCGAGCCGGACCAGATCCGCGGCCACGAAGGGCATGACGCCGCGATAGGTTTTGGCGATGGGCACGTCGCGGGCGATGGCCGAGACCACGAAGACATTGAGCCCGATCGGCGGCGCGGCGAGCCCGATGCCGACCACCATCAGCACCAGGATGCCGAACCAGATCGCCGTCTCGTCCGGCTGAAGCCCGAAATCGAGCGCCATGACCAGCGGGAAGAAGACGGGCAGGGTGAGAAGCATCATCGCGAGCTCGTCCATGACCGCGCCGAGCAGGATGTAGATGAGGAGCAGCAGCGCCATCACGCCATAGGGGGGAAAGCCCGATCCGGCGGCGAGCTCGGCCAGCTTCTCCGGCAACTGCGTCAGCGCCAGGAAGGCGTTGAACACTTCCGCTCCCAGCAGAATGAGGAAGATCATCGCCGCGGTCTCGGCGGTATTGGTGAGGCTGGTTCGGAAGCCCTGCCAGGAAAGCTCGCGCTGCAGCAGCGCGACCGCCAGCATGGCGAGCGTGCCGACCGCGGCCCCCTCGGTCGCGGTAAAGATACCGCCATATATTCCGCCCAGCGCCAGCGCGATGACGAAGGCGAGCGGCCAGACCCGCAGCAGGGCGAGGCGCCGTTCGCGACCGTCCGGCACTGCCCGCGAGGGGGCGTGGCCGGGATTGCGGCGGACGTAGAGCGCGATCGCGATGCAGTAGAAGACGGCGGCGAGCAGGCCGGGGATCAGCGCGGCCTGGAACAGCTTGACGATGTTCTGTTCGGTGGAGATCGCATAGACGACGATGATGATCGAGGGCGGGATGAGAATGCCGAGTACACCCGAGATCGCGATTGTGCCTGTGGCGAGGCCGTCCTCGTAGCCGTAGCGCTTCAGTTCGGGCAGCACGGCGCGTCCGAAGGTCGCCGTGGTGGCGACCGAGGAGCCGCAGATCGCGCCGAACACGGCGGCGGCCCAGACCACGGCCATGGCAAGGCCGCCGCGCACCCGGCCGACCAGGGCGGATGCGGCGCGGAACAGGTTCGTCGACTGGCCGCCGCGTTCGGCGAAGGCACCCATCAGGACGAAGAGCGGTATGACCGAGAGGGTGTAGTTGGAAAAGAGGTAGTAGGGCGTCGACTTGATGTAGTTGAGGAAGATGCCCCAGCCCTGCAGGTGGACATAGCCGATCGAGCCGGCCACCAGCATGGCGAGGCCGACCGGCATGCGGAGCGCGATCAGGAGGAGCATCCCGGCGAAGCCCAGGCCGCCGACGAGAAGGCCGCTCATCCGCCGGCGCCCTTCTTCAGGCGGGTCCAGGCGCCGACCAGCGTGATCAGCGACAGGAACCCCGCGAGCACCGCGCACAGGCCGATGGCCCAGCCGACCGGCAGCCCCAGCATCATGGACACCGTGTTCGACTTCACGGTGCCGATCGCCCCCTGCATCAGCTGCCAGGCGACGATGGCGACGATGGCGGCGTAGACGACGTCCCACAGCGCGTCGAGCCCGCGGCGTACGCCCTCGGGCAGGCGGGCGGTGAAGGTGTCGACCAGGATGTTGCCGCGCCGCATCTGGCAGTAGGGCAGGAAGGCGAAGGCGGCGATGGCGGTCGCCATCTGTACGATCTCGTAGTCGCCCATCAGGGCCACGTCGGTGAGATTGCGCACCGAAACGCTCACCGCCACCATGGCGGCGGCGGCGAGCATGACGAGCGCCCCGGCGATGGCGATCGCCGTGGCGAGGCGGCTCAGCACGACAAGCGGCAGGGCGCGTCGAACGGCCTCATGCCTTGTCGTATTTGGCGATCAGCGCCTTCGCGTCCGCGATCAGCTTGTTTCCGTCCAGGTTCTTTTCCTTCACCTGCTTGATCCAGGCCTCGACCACGGGTTCGGTGGCCTTGCGCCATGCCGCCGCCTCTTCCGTCGAGATGGTGGTGATGGTGTTGCCCCGCTTCTTCACCACGTCCATCACGGATGCCGCCTGGTCGTCCCAGACCTTGGCAGCCATGCTCGCCGCCGCCTGGCCGGAGTTCTTGTCCAGCACCGCCTTCAGGTCGGCCGGAAGGGCCGCGTACTTCGCCTTGTTCATGCCCAGGACGAAGGTGGCGGTATAGAGCGTGGGCGAACCGGGGATCTCGGTATGATACTTCACCAGCTCGTGGACCTTGATGGCGGGGACGACCTCCCAGGGGACGACGCAGCCGTCGATCACCTTCTGCGCCAGCGCTTCGGGTACCTGCGGGATCGGCATGGGAATGCCGTTGGCGCCCAGCGCCTTCAGGGCCTCGCCGGCGAGGCGGGTGGGCGAGCGCAGCTTCAGGCCCTTCAGATCGGCCATGGTCCTGATCTGCTTGCCGGCATGGATCACGCCGTGGTCATGCGCCCAGACCGTGATCGGGTGCACGTCGGCGAATTCCGCCTTCAGGTGCGTCTCGTAGAATTCCTGCACCGCGCGGGCATTGGTGGAGGCGCGCTTGGCGGCGATGAAGGGCAGCTCGAACACCTCGATGCCGGGGAAGCGGCCAGGGGTGTTGCCGGGCAGGGTCCACACGATGTCGGCGACGCCGTCCTTGGCCTGGTCGAACAGCTGGGGCGGTGCGCCGCCGAGCTGCATGGCGGGGAAGATGTCGATCTTCAGCTTGCCGCCCGATTCGGTCTCCACCTTCTTCGTCCAGGGCAGCAGGAAGTGCTGGTGCACGTTCGAGACCGCGGGGAGGAAGTGGTGCAGACGCAGCGTGACCTGCGCCTGGGCATAGGCGGAACGGAAGACGGCGGGCGCGGCGATGGCGGCACCCGCGAGACCGAGGAAACGGCGACGGACGAGCGGCATTGTTGAACCTCCCTTTATTGGCTCCCGGTTGCCGCGGACTGTAGCGGCTTTCCGCTGCGCCGTCAGCCGAGCAGCCGGCGGCCGCCCCGGACTCATTCGATGCCGTCGCAGTCCCTATCCGCCAGTTCGGCCTCCGCGCCCTGAAGGGTGAGGAGGCCGGGGTCGCCGTTGTTCGCCGTCACGGTCAGCCGGTAGCGCCGCGCCGGGAGGCCGGCGGGGAGTTGGAAGCGGCGGGTCTGCTCGGCGCTGAAATCCGCTCCCTGCACGGTCGCTATCGCGATGGCGTCACCGCGATCGTCGATCGCTTCCAGCCGGAAATCGCGCGGCGCGCGGCTCGCCGCGCCGTCCTGCGCGGTCAGCACCAGCGCCGCGAGCCGCACCGGCTTGGGCGCCTCGAAGCTGATCCACTGCCCCTCGGGCCCGACCGGCCAGGGGGCGTGCCAGATGGCGCCGCCGTGTCCGAACAGTCCCTGAGGGCCATAGATCGGCTGCGAGGATGCGGAGGCGGCGACGGCCCAGAGGAAGGGGCGGGCATAGAGCGCGTTGCGCTGGCCCCACATCGAATATTCGCCGACGCGGCAATGGCTGGCCTGGACCCGGGTCACCAGGGCGTCGTGGAAGCCGGCGACCGATTTCATGAACGGCCAGCCGCTCCGGGGATAGGGGGTCTCCTGCAGCAGCACGAAGTCGGACTGGCCGACCTGCACGAGAGCGCTGTCGCGATCGATCGGCCTGTCGATGAAGGCGCCCAGCCGCGGATGGAACTGGAGCAGGACACCGCGGCGTTCGTATTCGCGGATGATGAAGCCGAGAAAGGGGCCGAGTTCGAATTCGCTCACCTTGTCGGTGGACATCGCCACCGCCGTCTGGCCGCGGGCGGTGACGATGCGGCTCATGTCGGCATAGAGGCGGCCGACCTCTTCCATGTCGGCGCGCTGTTCGCTGAAGCGCGACGGCGAGAGATAGAAGCGGGCCTGAACGAAGCCGCCGATGCCTGCGACGGCGAGCAGCAGCAGGGCGGCGAGGACGCGGCCGGGCCCGTCGGCGGCGAGGGCGCGCCCGACGGCGGGCGCCGCCAGCGTGGCGATCAGCACCAGGATGGGCGCCGCCGTCATCCGTGTCAGGTGGTCGCTCTTGATCGGGAAGACCAGGTGCATGAGGTAGGAGACGGCGATCGCCAGAATGAGGAAGGCGAGGAAGGTACGCCGGCTGTCCCCCGGCCGGCCGAGTGCGGCGAGCCGGTCGCCCGGTGGCGGGGAGCGGGGGGCGGAGGTCCGGCCGAGACCCAGCGCCGCCAGGAGCAGTACGGCCAGGAGCGCCGCGGCGAAAGCCCAGCCGAAGTCGTTCACCAGCATGCGGTAGAGAAGCTGATAGGCCTCGGTGCCGAGATTGGCCCCCATCGTGTAGAGGCCTTCCCGCGTGGCCCGGTATTGCGGGTCGAACACGAAGCGGAAGTAGTGGAAATAGAGCGCCTCGCCCGCGATGCCGACGGGGAGGGCGCAGAAGGCGAGGAAGCCGCCGGCCGCGATCAGGAGGTTCTTGGATCTCGTCCGGGCCCGGTCGCGCAGGGCGGCATGGGCCTGCCGCCAGCGCAGCAGCAGGAGCAGATACAGCGCCCCGAACATGCCGACGAGAAGGAAGGCGCCGACGAGGCGTGTCGCCACCGCCAGCGCGGCGAAGGCCGCCAGCGCGAGGGCGGCGCCGCGTCTGGCGAACGTGTCCGACCAGGCGACCAGATAGAGGATACCGAGCAGCAGGTAGAAGAAGACGAGGTCGAAATGGAAGTCGGCCATGTTGAGGCCCGGCCCGTCGGTACGGAAGGGCGTCTGCATGGCCAGAAGGAGGGCGAGGGCGGCGACCCCCGCCCAGACCGACCCGCCGATCTTCCGGAAGACGAGAAAGGTCGCCGCCTGCGCGGCAAGAAAATAGAGCAGATTGACCACCGCGACGCCGGCCCGCGAGGGGCCGTGCAGGATCTGGATGACGGCCGCCTCGATGAAGAGCGGCATGCCCCAGGCGAAGGTGGTGGCATAGCGCCAGAGCTGAGCCCAGTCGCCCGCCTTCAGCGCTTCGGCGATGGCATAGACATGCCAGACGTACCAGTTGGTGTCGCCCCGGAGCACGTAGCTCCAGGTGATCTCGCGCGCCATGTACTGGCGGAAGGCCCAGAGCTGGAGCAGGGCGAGCGCGAGGGCGAGGAGGACGCCGAAGACAGGGGCGGGTTTCAGACGCATCGCGGGTGGTCGGGGCCGGTTGTCCACTCGGGCCGTGGCGGCGGCCGGTGCCCGCTTTCGGCTTCCTCCTGCCCGATCCGTGACGGGACCGCAAGCGGGACGGCCGGCGGTGGCGGACAAATCCGTCCGCCGGGCACTTCTGTCCGCAGTCGGGCGCGGCTCCCGTGCGGGGCGGGCGGACAAATGTGTCCGCGACCCGCACCGTGGCGGACACCGGCGATCGAGCCGCGAGGCGCCGGTGTGCTGCCCGAGACCACCGGCCTTCCGGCGCATAAGGTCAAGTCACTGTTCCGCAACGATAATCCTTCGTCCCGGGCGTTTCGGCCCTGCCAATGTGAGCCAGTTCGAGCCAATTCGAGCCCATTCGCACCAGCCCGCCCCCAGCGGGCAGCCAAAGCCGGCCCGATAGAACCCGTTCAATCCCAGACGGGAAAGTTTTGTGCAAAAAATACTCGACGGAGGGATCACAGCAGTCCTGAACTCGGTGCTAAATCGCAAGTGAAACAAAGAGATGGTCGGAGGTCTCTGAGGGGCTGGTCCATATCACCGGCGAAAAATAATTGTACTATAGGCAATTCATACCGTCAATCCGCTGAAACGAAAAGCCCCGGCGCGAAGGCCGGGGCTTCCGTCGTTGGGACGCGAGGGGGCGCGTCAGTTCGTCTGCTGGATGGCCGAGAGGATCCACTGACCGCCGCGGGGACGGACCATGGTCCAGATCTCGGTGGCTTCGGTCCGTTCGGTGGCGCTGCCTTCGACCACCGCACCGTCCGAAATCCGCTTCATGTAGTCGATCAGGCTGAAGCGCATGGCGACGGTGGCGTATTCCATGTCGCCCTCGCGCCAGGCTTCCGACAGGTCGCCCTGCTCGAGGCGACCGTCCTCGACGTGGTTCTCGACCCCACGGGCGATGTTGGCCGACAGTTCCTCGGCGAAATAGCCCGCCATCTCCGGCGTCATCAGCTGCTTCAGCCGGCCCATGTCGCCCTTGCTCCAGGCGATCTGAATTTCGCCCAGCAGGGTCTCGAAGATCTGGAAGTCGGCTTCCTTGATGCCGATCTCGTCCGTCCGACCGGGCCGGCGCGCGGTCGCGCCACCGCCCAGCATGCCGCCCAGGCCTCCGCCACCGAGACCGCCCAGCATGCCGCCGCCCACGCCCGGCGTGGCCGAGCGCTGCAACGGCTGCTCTTGCGGTTCGGGCGCGGCGTTGTAGCCATAGGCGCCCGCGGGAACGCCGGCAGCCGGCGCCGCCTGGCGGCGACGGAAGAGCATCATGGCGAGGTAGATCAGGCCGCCGATTAAGGCGATCTGCATCAGCATGCCGAGCATCCCGGCCATGCCTTCGCCGAAGAAGCCGCCTCCCATCAGCATGCCGATCAGGCCTGCACCGAGGAGGCCGCCCATGAGGCCGCCGAGGAAGGGGTTGCGCTGGAAGAAGCCGCCCTGGGTCGCGGGCTGCATCGGCCGCTGGGCCTGCGACTGGGCCGCGGGCTGCTGAGGTGTGGCGCTGCGCTGCATCGGCTGCGCCTGGGTCGGCGCGGTCTGCGTCGGCGCCGGTGCCTGATAGGTCCGGTCGCCCCGGCTGCCCGCGCTCTTGCCGCCGCCGCCCCGCGCTTCCGCGAGGGCGGGCGCCAGGGCGAGAAGCCCGGCGAGACAGACAGACATCCAGACGGTGCTCTTACGGTTCCGCATTGCGGAAGAACCTCCCAGTTCCCTGTTGAACCAACACTATAACATAGTTCCCGCCGCCCGCGAAGGCACGGGGATGATGAACGGATCCTTGATATGTGGGTGCCGGCAGCGCCGGACAAGGCACCATCCCGGATTCTCCCCTGGCCTGACGCGCTGGGCAGGGAAGAAGCCGCCATCCGACGGGTGAGCGAGCGACTAGCGGAACTCGAACAGTTCGAAATGCACGTGGCCAGGGGCGAGGCCGCGCTCCTTCAGGCCCGCCAACAGGCTGCGGCGGAGGCTCTCCGGACCGCAGAAGAAGAAGTCCGTCCCATCCATGACAAAGGGGGCGCGGGCAACCAGACGCTCGGCTGTCGGCCGCCCCTCGATGCCGCTGACGAGGAGATCGTAGCTGAACCCGGGGTATTGGGCTGCCGCCATCTCGAGCGTGTCGAGCCCTACGGCGTCATCTGCCCGACGCACACTGTAAAGCAGGTGGATACGCCGGCCCTCCGCAATTCCTGGGGCTTGGAGCCAGGCGAGAAACGGCGTGATGCCGACGCCACCAGCGATCCAAACCTGTCTTTCCCCGCCATCGCGGAAATCGAAGCGTCCATAAGGACCTTCGACCTCAACCCGGGAGCCCGGGGCGAGCCGGAGCGGCACCTCGCGCGTCCATCCGCCGAGCGGCTTGATTTCGAAGCGCAGCAGCCCGTCCGTCTGTGGCGAATTGGCGATCGTGAAAGGGTGCGGCTCGTCCAGACCGGCTTCTCGCGCCCGCAGAAAGGCAAATTGGCCCGGACGCCATTGCATGGCCCGGTCCGCCGGCTTGAGCTCAACTGCCGTCGCGCCTGACCCGGGCCGCACCGAGACGACGTCATAGGCTCGCCGGCGCCAGCGTTTGTCCACCAGCTCGACGAAGAGATAGGCGGCAAGGCCGGCGAGGCAGAAGCCATTCACATAGAGGTCGAGAGCGCCGGTCCGCGAGTAGGGAACATCGACCAACAGCTGATGGGCGGCGGCAATGGCGAACAAAGTCCCGGTGAAGCGATGGGTGAACCACCAGATCGGATAGGGGATTTCCCAGTCGACACCAGGGATCCGCTTGATCCAGGAGAGTGCGATGAGGCCGATCAGGCCATAGAAGGCAATCTCGCCGAGGCTCCCCGCGGCCTCTCCCAGCCAGGTCTCGTGCACCCAGCGCTTGAACCGCGGTTCCAGAATGTCGTGCGCGACCATCAGCGCAAGGGCTGAGAGTCCGAGCCACTTGTGCGCCCGATACATGCGGTCGAGTCCGCCGAACAAGGGTTCGAGCACGGAAAGTCGCGTGGCCAGGATCAGGCAGAGGCTCATGGCGACGAGAGCGGCCGACCCGGCGGCGACGCTCAGTGCGTTCAGGCTGCCGAAGGGCGCCACCGTACTGAGCGCGGCAGGCACGGCGAGGGCGCAGAGGATCGCGGCGGTGAACGGCCCCAGCCGGCCGATGCCGCGACGGAAAGACCTGACAAGCGCTGAATTCACGATGATTCCGATCCGGCGCGCATGGCCCTGAATGGGCACGCGGACTGCGCCCCGACGATCGCTACATCCCCCCGCCGAGACCTTCCTTGACGCGCGTCAAGGCGGGTATTGCGCGCTGCGACATGCTCGGCCCTCAGCCGCAGGACACCCCTTTCCGATGCCCGTTCATCCGTTTCCCGTCGACCGTCTCGAGGGTCTAATCGCCGTCGACGACGGGCTGTCGCCCGATGCCGCCGCCGAGCGGCTGCTCCGCTTCGGACCGAACGACATCATCGAAGCGCCGCCCGGCCGCTGGCGCGACCTGCTGGCGGAAAGCGCATCCGATCCCATGCTTTGGTTCCTGATCGCCGCCAGCATGCTTTTCGCGGTGCTGGGAGACTATGGCGAGGCGGCGATCCTGCTGGCGGCCCTGGTGCCGCTGATCGCCATGGACTTCTATCTCCACAGGCGGACCCAGGCCTCGACGCAGGGGCTCGCCAGCAGGCTGGCGGCGCGGGCGAAAGTCCGCCGCTGCGGCTTGGCCATTGATCTTCCAGCCCGCGAGCTGGTCCCCGGCGATCTGGTCCACGTGGGCGCGGGCGAGGCTTTCCCGGGCGATGGGATCGTGTTGGCAGGGGTGGGGCTGCAGGCCGACGAGGCGACACTCACCGGCGAAGCCTTCCCGGTGCGCAAGTCGCCCCTGCTTGCGGGGAGCGGGACGCACCCTGTGGTCGCACCCGAGAATTGGGTTTTCGCCGGCACCCGCCTGCTGACCGGGCAATCCGATGTCCGCATTGCCTACACCGGCGCGGAGACGCATTACGGGGGCATCGTGCGATCGGCGCTGGCCGGGAAGCATGCGCCGACGCCCCTTCAGGTGGCGGTGGGCCATCTGGTGGCCGTGATGCTGGTCGCGGCCGTCGTCGTCTGCGCCGCGCTTGCCGGAATCCGGTTGCTGCAGGGGCATGGTTGGGTCGATGCGGCCTTGAGCGCGGTGACACTCGCTGTGGCGGTACTGCCGGAAGAGTTCCCGGTGGTGTTCACCTTCTTCCTCGGCGTCGGCGTGTTCCGACTGGCGCAGCGCCAAGCCCTGGTCCGCCGTGCGGTGGCGGTGGAAAATGTCGGCCGGGTCACATGCATCTGCTCCGACAAGACCGGGACGCTGACCGAGGGCAGGCTGGAGTTGGCGCACGCCCTGCCCGTCGCCGGTCCGCCGGAACAGCTGGTCGCCACAGCGGCGCTGGCCACCAATGCGGATGCGGGGGATCCGATGGATTTGGCGCTCACGGCCGCGGCCGGGCGCCTCCCCGCAGCGGAGCGGCTGGCCAGCTTTCCGTTCACCGAGGATCGCCGCCGTGAGACGGCGGTCCTACGCCTGGCGGATGGGCGCGCCATGGCCGTGGTGAAGGGCGCACCCGAGACGGTTTTGGCAATGTGCGCCGGCACCGATACCGAGAAGGCCGTCTGGCGCGAGCGCTTCACAGAGTATGCCGCCGGCGGGCACAAGGTCATCGCCTGCGCGACCCGCGAGATCGACGTTCCCACATGGGCCGGTGGGGAGCCGGACCGGGGCTACGCGGTGCAGGGGTTGCTCGCCTTCGAGGATCGGCTGCGCGATGGTGTGAAGGATGCCATAGCCGCCTGCCAGTCGGCCGGAATCCGTGTGCTGATGGTGACCGGAGATCACCCGGCCACGGCTGCGGCCATCGCGCGCGAGGCGGGTCTCGGCGGCGCGCGGCCGGTGGTGGTCAACGCCGAGGCGATCGAGACGGCGCCCGAAGCCGTGCGGCCGGCGCTGCTGGCCGGCGTCGATGTACTCGCGCGCGCCACGCCCTCGCAGAAGCTCGACCTCGTGCGCGCGCTTCAGGCGGCCGGCGAGATCGTCGCGGTCACCGGCGACGGCGTGAACGACGTGCCGGCGCTGCAGGCGGCCGACATCGGCATCGCCATGGGCGAGCGCGGCACGCGCAGCGCCCGTGACGTCGCTGCCATCGTGTTGCTGGACGACAATTTCCGCACCATCGTCCGGGCCATTGCCGAGGGCCGGCAACTGTTCCGCAACCTGCAGCTCTCCTTCTCCTATCTGCTGATGATTCACATCCCGCTGGTGCTGAGCGCGGCCCTGGTGCCGCTGGCGGGGTTCCCGTTGCTCTATCTGCCCATTCACATCGTTTGGTTCGAGCTGATCATCCACCCGACGGCGCTGCTGGTGTTTCAGGACCTGCCCGGACCGGCTCCCCTGCTGCGGGCCGAGCGTGGCGGACCCGCGCGATTCTTCAGCCCCGCCAGTTGGGCCGTTATCGGCATCGTCGGCCTCATGGTGGCCACCTTCGTAGTGTTCGGGTTCCAGCGCGCTTTGGGGCCCGAGCACGATGTCCAGCATGCCCGGGGCATGGCCATGGCCGGCCTGGTCGCCGCCAGTGCGACGATCACGGCTCTGTTGAGCGGTCTGCGCACCCGGACTTCCTGGGTCATGGTGGCGGCCAGCCTCGGCAGTCTGGTGGTGATGATCCAGATACCGGCGCTCGCCGCGGCGCTGCATTTGCGGCCACTGCATCCGGATGACTGGGGGCTCTCCATCGCTGGCGGCGTCGTCGCCGGATCGGCGGCGGGGCTGCTGCATCTCACGCTGCGGGCGAAGCGCATGCGCAGGTCCGGCCCACCGGGCGTATGATGGCGGCGGGAACGCCGCAGGAGGGAAGACCCATGTTCAAGTCGATACTGGTGCCGATCGACACCGCGCATCCCAGCAGCTGGCGCGCCGCCCTCCCCCAGGCGATCGAGCTCGCCTCGGCTTCCCGTGGCAAGATCATGGTGATGACCGTGATCCCCGACCTCCGTACGCTGCTGATGGGGGTGCAACTCGCCTTCCAACTGGAGAAACTGATCGTGGACGCGCGCGATGCCCTGGCGCGCATCATCCTCGATCACGCAGCGAGCGGCGTTGCGATCGAGACCGAGGTGCGAACCGGCAGCATCGGCGGTGAGATCCTGCGCCTGGCCGGGGAGCGCTCCGCGGACCTTATCGTCATGGCCTCGCATCGCCCGGAAATGCTGGACTATCTCATCGGGCCGAATGCCGCTCACGTGGCCCAGCATGCGGAATGCTCGGTGCTCGTCCTGCGCCGCTTTGCCGGGTCATGACGTGAAAAGGGCCGCGAAGCGGTGCTTCGCGGCCCTATCAGGCACCGGAGACCGGGCCCGGTCACCCCATGGCGGCGAAGCGCTGCAGGTGGTGGTCGGCCGGGCCGAACATGGTGTCGATCGTCATCAGGCGCTTCACGTAGTGGCCGACGTTCAATTCGTCGGTCATGCCCATGCCGCCGTGCAGCTGGATCGACTGGTAGCCGACGAAGCGGCCGGCCTGGCCGATCTGCGCCTTGGTGGCGGCGAGCGCCTTGGGCCGCTCGGCGGCGTCGGCAACCTTCATGGAGGCCATCAGGCTCATGGAGCGCGCCTGCTCCAGGTTGATCCACATGTCGACCATGCGGTGCTGCAGGACCTGGAAATTGCCGATCGGCTGGCCGAACTGCTTACGGGTCTTCAGATACTCGTTGGTGGTGTCGCAGAGCACCTGCATGCAGCCGACCGATTCGGCGGCGAGCGCCGAGATGGCGACATCGACCACTTCCTCGAGCAGCACGAGGCCATTGTCGACCGTGCCCAGCACCGAACCGGCATCGGCCTTCACGCCCTTCAGCGTGACATCGGCGCCGCGGCGGTTGTCGACGGTGCGGTAGTCGCGGAGCGACACGCCGGCGGCCTTCCGGTCGACCAGGAAGAGGGTGATGCCCTGCTTGTCGAACCGGCCGCCGCCGGTGCGGGCGGTCACGATCAGCTTGTCGGCCGAGGGCGCGTCGAAGACCACGGCCTTGGTGCCGTCGATGACGTAGCCAGACCCGTCCTTCTTCGCCGTGGTCTGCACGTCGGCGAGATTGTAGCGCGAGGTCGGTTCTGCCTGGGCGAGGGCGATCTTCAGATTGCCTTCGGCGATCTTGGGCAGCAGTTCCTCCTTCGCTCCTTGCGACCCGCCGAGGGAGAGCGCCGCGACGCCGATCACGGCGGTGGTGAGATAGGGTTCGGCGACGAGCCCGCGGCCGAAACCCTCCATGATGATGGCGGTGTCGATGGCGGTGCCCCCGAGGCCGCCGAAATCCTCCGGAATGGCGACGCCGAGCCAGCCGAGCTCCGCCATCTGCTTCCAGGTCTCGTCCTTGAAGCCCTTCTCGGTGGCGACCACCTTCCGCCAGGTGTCGAAGGCGTACTGGTCACGCACGAAGCGGTTCACGCTGTCCTGCAGCTGCTGCTGGATGTCGTTCAGCGAAAAATCCATCTTGTTCGTTCTCCCTAGCCCGGGCGGCGCCCTGGCCCCCGGTCCCGTTTCAGAAGCTTTCTAGCGGCCTCAGAGGCCGAGCACCATCTTCGCAATGACGTTGCGCTGGATCTCGTTCGAGCCGCCGTAGATCGTATAGGTCCGCCCGTAGAGGAAGGCCGGCATGAGCCCGGCCGCGTGGTCGGGACCGATCTGCTGCTCGTTCGAGCGGTGGCGGCCGGCGTAGGGGACGGCGTAATAGCCCAGCGCGTCCACGGCGAGCTCGGTGATGCGCTGGCCGAGCTCGGAGCCGCGGATCTTCAGCATCGAGGCTTCCGGCCCCGGCGGCTTGCCCTTGGCCGTATCGGCCAGGATGCGCAGGTTGGAATATTCCAGCGCCATGAGATCGATCTCGATCTGTGCCAGCTTGTGCTTGAAGCTTTCTTCCCGAACCAGCGGCTGGCCGTCGCACTGTTCGGCGCGGGCGATCTCCTTCAGCTTGGCGACGCGCTTCTTGGACTGGGCCACCATGCCGATGCCGGTGCGCTCATGCCCCAGGAGATACTTGGCGTAGGTCCAGCCCTTGTTCTCCTGGCCGATCAGGTTCTCCTTCGGCACGCGGACATTGTCCAGGAAGACCTCGTTGACCGAATGCCCCTCGTCGATCGTGATGATCGGCTTCACGGTGATGCCGGGGGTCTTCATGTCGATCAGGAGGAAGCTGATCCCCTCCTGGGCCTTCGCCTTCGGATCGGTCCGGACCAGGCAGAAGATCATGTCGGCATAGTGGGCCAGCGTCGTCCAGATCTTGTGGCCATTGACGACGTAATGGTCGCCCTCGAGCTTCGCGGTCGTACGCAAGGATGCCAGGTCGGAGCCGGAACCGGGCTCGGAATAGCCCTGGCACCACCAGATCTCGCCCTTGATGATCGGCGGCAGGTACTTGGCCTTCTGCTCATCGCTGCCGAAGGCCATGATGACCGGGGCCACCATCGAGATGCCGAAGGGGAGCTGGCCGGGGCAGTCGGCGGCCGAGGTTTCCTCGTCCCAGATGTAGCGCTGGGCCGCCGTCCAGCCGGTGCCGCCGTATTTCTTCGGCCATGCCGGAGCGCCCCAGCCCTGCTTGTAGAGGATCTTCTGCCAGAGGAGCGTGTCTTCCTTCCCCAGGTGCTCGCCGCGCGCCACCTTGCGCTTCAGGTCGGCCGGCAGGTTGTTCCGGATGAAGCTGCGCACCTCATCGCGGAAGGCGATCTCTTCCGGGGTGAAACTCAGGTCCATTGTCCGCGTCCTCCCGAGGCCTTGCGAACGATCATTCCGTGGCGGCGGAGACTAGGAGCGGCCCGAGGCCAAGGCAAGACTGAGGCCTCGCTACCGGCGGCTCCCGCTCACACCATCGGGTCGGCGACCGGGCTCGCGCTCGCCTCCGCGACGATCCAGTCGCGGAAGGCGCGCACCGGCGGAAGTTCGGCATTCTCCGGCGGCATCACCAGATAGTAGCCGGCGGCGGTCTGGATCCGCGTCTCGAAGGGCAGGACGAGCCGCCCGCTCCTCAGTTCCTCGCGCAGAAGCGTCTCCCGGCCAATCATGACGCCGAGCCCGTCGACCGCCGCCTCGATCGCGGTCAGCACCATGTCGAGGACGAGCGTCTGCCGTCCGGCCACCGGTGCGACCCCCGCGCCGGTGAACCACAGCGTCCAGTCGTCCCCGGAAGAGGTGATCTGGATCAGCGTATGCCGGGCGAGGTCGGCCGGCTGCCGCAGGGGGGGATTGCCGTCCACCAGCGCCGGGGCGCAGACGGGGAATATGTTCTCGGCCATCAGGAACTCGGCCGCCACCCCGGGCCACTGGCCCTTGCCGAAGCGGATCGCGAGATCGACGTCGTCGCGGCGGAAGTCGGTCATCTCCATGCCGGTGCCGATCCGTACCTCAATGCGCGGGTGGCGGGCGCGGAAACGATGCAGGCGCGGCACCAGCCACTTCCCGGCGAAGCCCGGCGTGGTGGACAGTGTGAGCCGCCGGCTGCCGGGATCGCGGCGGAAGCGCTCGGTCGCCCGGCGCAGATCGTCGAAGGCGCCCGCCACCGTCGGAAGCAGCCGCTCGCCTTCCGGCGACAGCCGGATGCGTCGGGCGTCGCGGATGAATAGGCGGGCGCCGAGTTCCGCCTCGAGCCGCCGGATCAGATGGCTCACCGCAGTTTGAGTCACCCCGAGCTCTTCCGCAGCGCGGGTGAAACTCAGGTGTCGGCCGGCGGATTCGAAGGCGCGGAGGCCGTGGAGCGAGGGAAGCGGGCTTGCCATCGTGAAATCATATCATGATATTGATTCATGTATAGGTGAGAACCTGTCGTTTGTTGCGCTGCGATATCAGGCCCAGATTGTGGTCCATCGGAAGACGATGGAGACCTAAGATGAGCGACCTGACCTATAGCGAAATCGACATTCCCAAGGCCCCGGGCCTGCTGGCCTGGGGGGCGGAGCTGATCGCCACCTGGAAGGCGCGGTCGGCCGAGCGCCGCAACCTGGCCCAACTTTCCGTCAGGGATCTGCGCGATCTGGGCCTGTCGCCGAACCAGGCCGAATACGAAGCGGGCAAGCCCTTCTGGGTCGCCTGATTGCCTTCCCAGGCGTCCCGTCCACCGCCCCGGCTGCTCCCTGGCCGGGGCGGTTTTCGTTTTGACGCGCCCCGGCGCGGGTCCGATAAGGGAGTCCGCCGTTGCGGGGTAGGGAGTTGGAAACATGGCGTCGGACATCCGCCGACCTGGCCTATGGCCGGCCGCGGTGGCGGGCCTCGCCGCGACGCTGATCGGCAACGGGCTGGGACGCTTCGCCTATACCCCGCTCATTCCCGCGCTGATCGCCGCCGGCTGGTTCGCGCCCGAGGAGGCGGTCTATCTGGCCGCGGCGAATCTGGCCGGCTACCTGGCCGGCGCCATGAGCGCGCGGAGAATCGCGCTCACCCTGACCGATACCGTCGGCGCGCGCATCGCCATGCTGGCAACGGTGGCGAGTCTCGTCGCCTGCGCCTTCCCGCTCGGCTTCGCCTGGTATGCCTTCTGGCGCTTCCTCGCCGGGGTCACCGGCGGCGTGCTCATGGTGCTGGCGGTCCCCATGGTGCTGGCGATCACCCCGCCCGAACGGCGCGGCCGAATCGCGGGGGTCGTGATCACGGGGGTCGGCTTCGGCGTGGCGATGACCGGCACCGTCGTGCCGGCGCTGGTGCAGTACGGATTGGACGTCGTCTGGCTGGTGCTGGCGCTGCTCGCGGCGCTGCTCACCGCCTACGCCTGGTTCGCGCTGCCCCGCGCGGCGCCCCTGGCGGGGGCCGGGAAGGTGGCGGGGGCGCGGCTGACCGGCCCGACGGCGCTGCTGCTCACCGCCTATGCCTGCGATGCGCTGGGCTTCATCCCGCACACGGTCTTCTGGGTCGACTACGTCGCGCGCGGCCTGGGGCAGGGACTGGCCGCGGGCGGGGCGCAATGGGTGCTGCTCGGCTTCGGGGCGGCATCGGGCCCCTTCCTGGTCGGGCTCCTCGCCGAGCGGATCGGCTTCGGCCCGGCCTATATCCTCGCCATGGCCGCGAAGGCGGGCTTCGTCGCGCTGCCGCTCCTGTCCACCGACCTGCCGATGCTGGCTATTTCCTCGGTCGGCGTAGGCATGCTGATCGCCGGGACCACCACGCTGTGCTCGGGCTGGGTGGCCGAGCGCGTCGGCCTCACCCATCACCGCCAGGTCTGGGGCTGGATGACGAGCGCCTTCGCCATCTTCCAGGCGGGCGGCGCCTCGGCCTTGTCCTACGCCTTCGCCCGCACGGGATCCTACGAGATCCTGTTCGGCATCGGCGCCGCCGCCCTCGCCACCGGTGCCGCGCTCGCCTTCGCCTCCCGGCCGCGCGGGTCTCAGTAATACGGGCGGCGGCCCAGGCGCACGGCGCGCTCGATCTCGGAACGGCCGATACCGATATCGGTGAGCATGCGGTCGTCCAGGCCCTGCAGGCGTTCGGTCGCACGGCGGATCCGCCACGCCTTGACGGCTTCTTTCAGGAATCTCGCGGCCGCGATCGTCCAGGCAGCGGAGGACCGCCGGGGGAGGGAGCGCGAATAGGTGCTGGTCAGCATGATCAATCCTCGGTCTTCGAGCCGGCCTTATCCCCAATCCTGCTTATCCTTAGTGGTGAGGTGTTCTGGGCCGGCGGTGGTCTACACCGGAGGAAATGGGCCACTTTTCGGCGATGGACAAATGATGCTTTCTCTCCATATGAATTAGATAAATTCAGGCTCGGACCATGGCTCGATCTCTCCCTCCCCTGAATGCGCTACGGGCTTTCGAGGCGGCCGCGCGTCACCTCTCCTTCACGCTGGCGGCCGAGGAACTGCACGTCACGCAGGCGGCCGTCAGCCATCAGGTAAAGGGCCTCGAGGATCATCTCGGGGTCGCGCTGTTTCGACGCCTGCCGCGCCGCCTCTACCTGACCGAGGAAGGGCAGGCTCTGCTGCCCGAACTCACCGCCGGGTTCGACCGTCTCGCCCAGGCGGTCACCCGGGTCGGCCGGCAGGGGCAGGCGGGCCCTCTCGCGGTGACGCTGCTGACCACCTTCGCGCTCGGCTGGCTGGTGCCGCGGCTGCCGCGGTTCCAGCTCAAGCATCCCGAGATCGACGTGCAGCTGAACACCAGCGCCCGCATCGTCGATTTCGCCCGCGAGGAGGTCGATTGCGGGGTGCGTCACGGCCTGGGCAACTGGCCCGGTGTCTCGATGCTTCGTGTGATGGACAGCTACCTGACCCCGCTCTGCCCGCCGGAACTGGCCGGACGGCTCCGGCGCTACGAGGATCTGGCGCACGTGCCCGTGGTGCATGCCCTGGGCCCGACGGACGAATGGGCCTCCTGGCTCAGGGCGGTCGGTCTGCCGGACCTGCCGCTCGCCCGCGGGCCGGCCTTCGATTCGACCATGATCGCGGTGCAGGCGGCGATGCGGGGCCCGGCGGTCGCCATCGGCGATCCGCGCTTCTACCCGACGGAACTGGAATCGGGCCGGCTGGTGCAGCCGTTCGAATGCGTCATTCCCGAGGAAAAGGCCTGGTGGTTCGTCTGCCTGCCGGCAATGGAGGGGCGGCCGAAGATCAGAGCCTTCCGTGACTGGCTGATCGAGGAAGCGGCGCAGACAGCCCCGCCGGAAGGTTGTATCGGCACCGTGCCTCGGGCAGGGTCGGCGCCCGACAGAAAGAGTGAACCGAGGGGTCGCTGATGCCGAGGATCGTGGAACGCCTGAACCTGATGTCGATGACGCCGGGAACGGCGGGGCGCACGCTGAACGTGCTGCGCTACGGCAAGGCGGGGGCGCGGCCGAAGGTCTATATGCAGGCGTCCATCCACTCCAACGAGTTCCCCGGGATGATGGCGCTTCACCATCTGATCCCGATGCTGGACAAGGCGCAGAAGGACGGCCGTGTCAGGGGCGAGATCATCGTCGTGCCGCACTGCAACCCGATCGGCCTGTCGCAGATCCTGATGGCGAACCACCTCGGCCGTTACGACTTCTTCGGGCGCGACAATTTCAACCGGAACTACCACGATCTCGCCGATCCGGTGGCCGAGAAGGTGGGATCGAAGCTCGGCGCCGATCCGGCGCGGAACGTGAAGCTGATCCGTGCCGCCGCGCTCGAGGTGCTGTCCGAGATGGAGGCTCTGAACGAGCTGCAGGAACTGCGTCTGCATCTGATGAAGCGGTCGATCGATTCCGACATGGTGCTCGACCTGCATTGCGACACCCATGGGTCGCTGCATCACTTCATCAGCCAGCGCGACTGGCCCGCCATCGCCGATCTCTCGGCTCAGGTGGGGGCGACCGCGGTGATGTACAACGCGCCCTATCCGATGACGATGACCTTTTCGGGGTGCAACGGCAGCCTGTGGTCGAAGCTCGCCGACCGCTTCCCCGACAAGGCCATTCCCCAGGCCTGCCAGTCCTCGACCATCGAGTACCGGGGCCAGATGGATGTGAACGACAAGCTGGGCGCCACCGACGCGGCGAACCTGTTTCGCTTCCTGCAGCGCCGGGGCGTGGTCGAGGGGGATCCCGGCAAGCTGCCCAGGGCCCTTTGCTCGGCGACGCCTATGGAGGGCATGGACGTCGGTTATGCGCCGGTGGCGGGCGTGCTGGTCTATCGCAAGCCGGTCGGATCGAAAGTGAAGAAGGGCGAGGTGATCTGCGACATCATCGACCCGCTCAGCCCCGATCCGCTCAATGCGCGCACGCCGGTGGCCACCGGCACCGACGGTGTCTTGTTCAGCCGCCGTCCCGACGGCCGGCCGGCCTGGCCCGGCATGGGCTGCTTCCGTGTCGCCGGACCGAAGCCGCTGCCGCACCGGAAGGGCAGAAGCGGCCTGGACGACTAGGCGGGTCCCGCCTGGAGCCCTGTCCGGCGCCGCGCCACCCGATTGCTCTCCGCCGGTCCCGGTCTAGGATCGGCCGCCTGTCCTCGTCTCCGGACCCCGAACCTTGTCGAAGAGCACGCCCGCCACCCTGGCCCTGCAGAAGGCCGCCGTCGCCTTCTCGACCGCTACCTACGACTATGATCCCGGCGCAGAGCGCGTCGGCCTGCAGGCGGCCGAGGCGATGGGCGTGCCGCCGCATCGCGTGCTGAAGACCCTGATGGCGCTGGCCGACGGCAAGCCCGTCTGCGTGATCGTGCCCTCCGACCGGGAGGTGAGCATGAAGAAGCTCGCCGCCGCCTTCGGGGCGAAGTCGGCGCAGATGATGAAGCCGCCCGATGCGGAACGGCTCACGGGCTACAAGGTCGGCGGCATCAGCCCCTTCGGCCAGCGGCGCAAAGTGCCGACCGTCATCGAGGAGGCTGCGATGGTGGAGACGAGCGTCTTCATGAACGGCGGCCAGCGCGGCCTTCAGGTCGCCGTCAGCCCGGCCGACGCACAGCGCGTTCTCGACGCCAAGGTGGCGCCGCTGGTCGCTTGATGCTAGGAGATTGTTCGGTTTTTGTTCTTGAGCGGGGAAGCGAGTGAGCCGACGCGCCGGAAGTGCCGATCTTCCCCTGCATGGCGGGCGGGTGCCGGTCTGGCTCGGCCAGCGCATGGCCCGTCTCGGTACCGTCATCACCGAGGCGATTGTCCACCACTACGGCCGTGACGAATTCCTGCGCCGGCTTTCGCACCCCTTCTGGTTTCAGTCGTTCGGGGCGGTGATGGGGATGGACTGGCATTCATCCGGCATCACCACCAGCGTCATCGGCGCCCTGAAGCGCGGCCTGCAGCCGCTGTCGGGCGAACTGGGTCTGCATGTTTGCGGCGGCCGGGGCAGGCATTCGCGACAGACCCCCCACGAACTGGCGGCCATCGGGGAGCGCGTCGGGTTCGACGGCGCGGCGCTGGCCAGGGCGAGCCGGCTGGTCGCCAAGGTGGATGGCGCCGCGGTGCAGGACGGGTTCGAGCTCTACCTGCACGGCTTCATCGTCGCCGACGACGGCAAGTGGGTGGTGGTGCAGCAGGGGATGAACGGCGAGAGCCGGCTGGCCCGCCGCTATCACTGGCTGTCCGAAGGGCTGCGGAGTTTCGTCGATGCCCCGCATGCGGCGATCGAGGGACGATCGGGCGGCACGATCGTCAACCTGACCGATCGGCGGGCGGAGGCTTCGCGCAAGGCGCAGCTCGATCTTCTGGCCGAACTCGGTCCCACGCGGATCGCGGGCGAAGCCGCCATGATCGAGGGCCGGAAGACTGTCGCTCGGGCGCCGGACGCACCGCTGCTGCCGCATCTGGTCATGCCCGCCCGTCACGACGTTCGCGCCGAGGACGTGTTCACGCGACGGCTGCACGGCGCCCTGGCGGCGGCGGCGGAAGCGGCCCCGGCCGATTTCGCCGATCTGCTGTTGGTGCCGGGCGTGGGCGCGCGCACCGTCCGTTCGCTCGCCATGGTGGCTGAGGTCGTCCACGGCGCGCCCTGCCGCTTCGCCGACCCGGCGCGGTTCTCGCTCGCGCACGGCGGCAAGGACAGGCACCCCTATCCGGTGCCGACCCTCGTGTACGACAAGACGATCGAAGTGATGAAGGCGGCCGTGACGGCGGCCAAACTCGGCCGGGAAGAAAGGCTCGGCGCCATCCGCCGGCTCGACGAGCAGGCGCGCCGCCTCGAGCGCGACGCCACCGGGCCGACCCTTTCCGAACACGTGGCGGGGGAATGGGCGAAGGCTCACGATTATGGTGGGCGCAGCGTTTTCGGCTGGGAAGCGCCGGCCGCCGGAACCGCATCCTCCGCCGTCTGATCGCCCACAGGATCGATCCATGCCCATCACCCGCGCCGATCTCGAAGCGCTCGACCGCCAGGATCCCCTCGCGCCGATGCGCGCGCTGTTCGATCTTCCGGCAGGCGTCGTATACCTCGACGGCAATTCGCTCGGGCCGCTGCCGCGTGCGACGCCGGGCAGGATCGCCGAAGTCACCGAGAGGGAGTGGGGACGGGGGCTGATCCGCAGCTGGAACGATGCCGGCTGGATCGACCTGCCCGCGCGCATCGGCGACAAGATCGCCCGCCTGATCGGTGCCGCGCCTGGGACGGTGATGGTGGCCGACTCGACCTCGGTCAACCTGTTCAAGCTGATCGCCGTCGCGCTCGGCGAACGGCCGGACCGCCGTGTGATCCTGTCGGAGAAGAGGAATTTTCCGACCGACCTCTACATCGCGGAAGGGCTGGCTACGCTGCTGTCGCAGGGGCACCGACTGCGTCTGGTCGAGGCGGAGGATATCCCCGGCGCGATCGGCGACGACGTCGCGCTGGTCATGCTCACGCATGTGAACTTCGCCACCGGCGCGATGCACGACATGGCCGCGGTCAGCGCGGCGGCGCATGACAGCGGCGCGCTGGTTCTCTGGGATCTCGCGCATTCCGCCGGCGCCGTTCCGGTCGATCTCGCCGGCGCGGGAGCCGATTTCGCCGTCGGCTGCGGCTACAAGTTCCTGAACGGCGGTCCCGGTGCCCCGGCTTTCCTCCATGTGGCGCCCGCGCATCTCGATCGCGCGCGCTTTCCGATCACCGGCTGGCTCGGACACGCGGCCCCCTTCGCCTTCGAGCCGGGCTATCGACCGGCCGCCGGAATCGCCCGCGCCACCGCCGGCACGCCGCCGATCCTCAGCCTCGCCGCGCTCGAGGTCGGTATCGACATCGCCCTGCGGGCGCCGATGGATCAGGTCCGCGCGAAGTCGCTCCTCCAGGGCCGGCTGTTCGCCGATCTGGTCGCGCAGGAATGCGGGGAGGCGACTTTTCGCCTGGTCTCGCCACGGGACGACGAGCGGCGCGGCTCGCAGGTCTGCCTCGCCCACGCAGAGGCCTACCCGATCATGCAGGCGCTGATCGCGCGCGGCGTGATCGGCGATTTCCGTGCCCCCGACATCCTGCGTTTCGGCCTGACGCCGCTCTACCTCGGCTACGCCGACCTCTGGGACGCGGCGACGGCGCTGGCCGAGGTGATGCGGCGGGAGGAGTGGCGGCAAGCCGGGTTCCGGACCCGCCGCGCGGTGACCTGACCGGATTTCAAGCCGCTGCCGGCCAGGCGAGCGTCGCCGCATGGGTCCGGACGTCGGCGGGCAGGCCCCGGCATGGCGGTCGAACGCCGCGCTGGGCGGCGAGCCAGTCCCAATGGCGCGGCAGCAGCGTCACTTCCCGCGCGACCACGCCGAGCCTCGGCCGGTCGCGACCGCGCGTGGCCTCCGCTGCGGGGTACCCGGGTGATGATCCTGCTCAGGAGCGGCAGGTGAGCGACAAGAAAGCGGAAGAAAGGCGGGCGGCGCTGGCACGCTCGACGCAGCCCAGACCGAGAACCGGGTTCGCTTCACGCTGCGCCACGGTGGGACGGCGCCCTAGAGCCTGCCTGCGGCCTTCGCCGGAGGGCTTCGCCATCGAGGCGTGGAGCCGTTGGAGGAAGAGGAACTCGCCTACCTCCGCGATCGTCTATTGAAGGATCGCCTGGTGCATTGGCGAGCGACACTGGCGGCCGATCTTCCTTTAGGCGGCCCCGCTTCGCCGGAAGGGAGGACCATGCCCCGGATCAAGGAGGTTAAGGCTGACTGGGAAGACGTCGTCCTGATCTGCCGCAAGTGCTCGAAGCGCCTGGGCGGCGGGTTCGGGCCGGGGGGCGACCGGAAGCTCGGGAAGGCCCTAGGGGCGGAACTGAACCCGAGGGGCGGCAAACGCCGACGGGGGGAAATCGGTGTGCTGGAGGTCGCCTGCCTCGACATCTGTCCGAAGGGTGCGGTTATGGCGCTGCGGGCGGGGCGGCCGGGACGGCTGCTCGCGGTGCCGGCCGGCATGACGGCCCAAGCGGTTCTGCAGGCGCTGGGGATCGCCGTGCCGGACAGCGAAAACGGCCCCGCGGGGCCGCCTTAAGTGCTTCTTCTCCAAAGGGTGTTTGGAGCGGGCGATGAGATTCGAACTCACGACCCCAACCTTGGCAAGGTTGTGCTCTACCACTGAGCTACGCCCGCGAAGCGGCGCGGATAATAGCCGGGGAGATTCGACATGCAAGCGAATATCCGGTCCCGGCGGGGATGAATTTCGGACCGGTCCGGCCCTTCCCTTTCGCTGCCCGCCGTGCTATCAGCCCCGCCGGTCCCGATACAATCGGAAGCGATAGGAGCCGTACAGCCGGTGCAAGTCCTCGTTCGTGACAACAATGTCGACCAGGCGCTCCGCGCGCTGAAGAAGAAGATGCAGCGTGAAGGCGTGTTTCGCGAAATGAAGCTTCGCGGCGCCTATGAGAAGCCCTCTGAGCGCCGCGCGCGCGAGAAGGCGGAGGCCATCCGCCGCGCCCGCAAGCTGGCCCGCAAGCGCGCCCAGCGCGAAGGCGCTGTCTGACCTCCCAGGGGCCGGCCCCGCCGCCGGCCCGCAGCGATCCCGCCGGTGATCGCCGACCCTGACCGCCCGGGCTTGCCTCGCGGCGGTTTTTGGCGTTGATGGGCCGGGATCAGACCATGGATTCGCCCAAGATCTATCGCAGCAACTGGATCGAACTGCCCGGCGTGCGCATGCCGCCGGGACGGCTGATGGCCGCGATCGGCGACCTGCACGGCATGATCGCCCAGGCCCGGGTCCTTGCCTCGGCACTCGAGGGGGAGTTCGCGGACCAGGGCGGCGGCCTCTGCGTCTGGCTCGGCGACTACATCGATCGCGGCCCCGATTCGGCCTCCTGCCTCGACCTGGCGGCGGCGGGCGTGAAGGGGGCCGAGAATGTCTGCCTGCTCGGCAATCACGAAGTCCTGATGCTCGACTGCCTGGATCATCCCGGTGGCCCGTCCTTGCGCGAATCGGCCGCCGTCTGGGTGTCGAACGGCGGCGGAGCCACGCTCGAAAGCCTCGGCCTGCCGGCCAAGACGGCGAAAGGAAAGGACCTGCCGGAGCGGCTGGCCGCGGCTCTCGGCCCCCGGCGGGCGGAATTCCTGCGTTCCCTGTGCCTGAGCCGGCGGGAGGGTGATCTTCTGTTCGCCCATGCCGGCGTCGATCCCACGCTCGCGCTCGACCGCCAGCCGGACGATGCGCTGATCTGGATCCGCGACCCCTTCCTGCACGCTCGGCAGATGCCCGAGGGCGTCGTCGTGGTGCATGGACACAGCATCGCCGAGCCCGGCGCGCGCAGCGGCGGGCAGATGTGGCGTCCGGGCATGGGGCGTCCGAGCCGGATCGGCGTGGACGGCGGTTGCTATCGCGGCGGCACGCTCAGTGCCGCACTGCTGCAGGACGGCCGGGTTCGCTTCGTGCACGCGGTGGGAGAGCCGCTCTAGCGACCACCCCTGTCCCGGCTGGCCGAGGGTCAGGCGTCGGGGCGTTCCAGCCAGGGAATCTGGCCGAATTCGATGCCTTCCTCCTGCAACTCGGCCGCCTCTTCCTTGGTCGCCTCGCCGTAGATGCTGCGGGCATCCGCCTCGCCGTAGTGGATCTTGCGGGCTTCCTCGGCGAACTGGGGGCCGACGTAGTCGCAGTTCTTCTCCACCTGTTCGCGCATGGCGGCCAGGGCCTGGAAAACCTGGATCGCCTGCTGTTTCTTCTCGGCGTCCGTCTTCTCCTTCGGCGTGGAGATGTTCGGCGCCATCAGCGCCTTCTTGACCTTCTTGTCGCCGCACATCGGGCAGACCAGACGCTTCTTCTGGGCCTGATCGTCATAGGCCGCGCTGTCGCGGAACCACGCCTCGAAAACGTGGTCCTTGCTGCATTTCAGATCGTATACGACCATGGATCCGAACCGATTCGCGGAGACGCAAAGTTGCAACATGGGGATCGGAACGGCGGGTGACAAGGATTCAATGGGGGATGGCACTGGCGTTTACCCTGTCGCGGGGCGTTGGATCAGCCGTTGGGCGAACCTGGTTCCCGCCGGAGGGAGGGTCCTGGACCTTGCCGCCGGGAGTGGCCGGCACGGCCGGTTCTTCGCCGGCCGGGGACATCCGGTGACCTTCGTCGATCGCGACCTCTCGGCCCTGGTCGACCTGTCGGGCCGCTCCGGAGCGGAGATCCTGAAGGCAGATCTGGAAGCCGACCCCTGGCCGCTCGGCGAATGCAGGTTCGCCGGCGTGATCGTGGTGAACTATCTGTGGCGACCGCTCCTGCAGCGGGTGGTCGCCGCCGTCGCCCCCGGCGGCGTGCTGCTCTACGAGACCTTCGCGGCCGGCAACGAGCGCTTCGGCCGGCCGCGCAATCCGGACTTCCTGCTGCGGCCCGGCGAACTTCTGGAGGCTGTGCGCGGCGAACTCGTCGTGCGCGCCTACGAGGACGGCGAGGAGGCGGATCCGCCCGCCATGCGCCAGAAGATCGCCGCGGTGCGCCCGTCATGACCACGGTCGAAACGGAGCGGCTGCGGCTTCGTCCCTTCGTCACCGACGACTGGTCGGTGCTGGCGCGACTCTATGGCGACGACACCATCATGCGCCACATGCAGTCGGGCCGAGGTCTGGCCCGGCCGGAAGCCGAGGCGCGCGCGCGTGGGAACATCAACAACTTCAACGATCACTGGCGCCGCCGCGGTTTCGGCGTATGGGCGGTGACCGACCGGCAGACAGGCCGGCTGCTCGGTCAGTGCGGATTGCGCTTCGTCGAGGAGGCGGGCGATGTCGAGGTGCTCTACCTTCTGAACAAGACCGCGTGGGGCCGCGGCCTTGCGACCGAAGCCGCCGACGCCGCCCTCACCTTCGGTTTCGAGACCGAACGGCTGCAGCGCATCATCGGTCTGGTCCGGCCCGAGAACACGGCCTCGCGAAAGGTCCTGGAGAAGGTGGGTCTGGCCTTCCAGCGCATCGCGCCGATATGGGACATGACCTGCTGCTGGTATGCCGCCGACTACGAGGACTGGGTGAAACGGGCCCCGCTCACTCGGCCGCGCGCACGGGCGTGAAGGGAGCGGCCAGCGGACGGTCGTGGTTCAGCGAGGGGACTTGGCCGCGCGCCTTCGCCACTTCGGCCATGTCGATCTCGGCCATGACGAAGCCCGGCTCCTCGCCTCCATCTGCCAGCACTTCGCCCCAGGGGGCGACGATCAGGGAATGGCCGTAGGTCCTGCGGTTGCCGGGATGCTCCCCGCACTGGGCGGCCGCGAAGATGAAGGCGCCGCATTCGATCGCCCGGGCGCGAAGCAGCACATGCCAATGCGCCTTGCCGGTGGGGCGCGTGAAAGCCGAAGGCACCGCGATCAGTTCCGCCCCGGCATGCGCAAGCGTGCGGTAGAGGTGGGGAAAGCGCATGTCGTAGCAGATCGTGAGGCCGAGCCGGCCCCAGGGCAGGTCGACCAGCTTCACCTCCGACCCGGGTCGGAAGCGCTTCGATTCCCGATAGCTCTCCCCCGATGGCAAGTCGACGTCGAACATGTGGATCTTGTCGTAGGAGGCGGCGATCCGTCCCTCCGGCGTCAGCATGAAGCCGCGATTGGCGATCCGGCTCTCGCCCGGCACGGCGCAACCGATCGAACCGATATGCAGCCAGGTTTTCAGTTCGGCCGCCAGGGCGCGATAGGCGGCCAGCGCCGGATGCTCGGCTTCAGGCTTCCCGGCCGCCAGCGTGTCCTCGCCCTTCGCCGCCATGATGCCGGTGTTCTCGGGCGTGGAGATCAACTGCGCACCCGCCGCGTGGGCCTGCCGGATCAGGGCGGAGGCCTGGGCGATATTCCCGGCGACGTCATCGGTCGCCGTCATCTGGATGCAGGCGAGATTGAACCGCGCGGTCATGCTCCGCCTCCCCCTTTGCCTGCTCAGGCCGCCTGCAGCAGCGGGTCGAGCTTGCCTTCCGCGTCCAGCGCGTGCAGGTCGTCGGACCCGCCCACATGCCGGCCGTCGATGAAGATCTGCGGCACCGACCGCCGGCCGCCCGCCAGTTCCGCCATCTCCGCCCGTCGGGCGGCATCGATGGTGACATCGATCTCCTCGAAGGCGACGCCCTTCGCGGTCAGCAGACGCTTGGCCCGGTAGCAGTACGGGCACATATCGGTGGTGTAGATGACGACCTTGGCCATCGCACGCTCCAACAATGTATATGCACCTAATATAGTGAAACCTCGGCCGGCCCGACAACCCGCGCGACACAGAGTGTGTCGACCGCCACAGCGCCGCCCCGTTTCAAGGTTCGCGCGCAGGCCTCCAGGGTCGCCCCGGTGGTGTGCACGTCGTCGATCAGGAGAATGCGCCGGCCCGCAACCCGTTCCGCATGGCGCGGCCGCAGGCCGAACGCGCCGCGGACGTTCAGCCGGCGTTCTCTCGCGTTCAGCCCGCCCTGCGAGGGCGTACGGCGCCTGCGCTCCAGCAGATCGGGAACCGACCGGGCGGGATCGATGGCATTGACGATCAGCGCCGCCTGGTTGTAGCGCCGCGACAGCAGCCGGCTGCGGTGGAGCGGCACGGGTGCGATGAGATCCGCCGCGGCGATCAGATCCGGCCCGGCGCGGATCAGCCAGCGCGCCAGGGCGGGCGCGGCCTCGGTCCGGTCGCCGTGCTTGAAGCCCAGGATCAGGCCGCGGCTCGCCTCGTCATAGACGAGCGCGGCGCGGGCGCGGTCGAAGGCGGGCTGCCGGCGGGCGCAGGCGCCGCAGAGCGCGCCGGGCGCGATCTCATGCGCGAAGGGCAGCCCGCAACAGGCGCAGACCGGTCCGGCGATGAAGGTCAGGCGCGACCAGCAGGCGACGCAGAGCGCGCCCTGCGCATCGATCCCGGTGCGGCAGACCAGGCAGCGCGGCGGCAGGATGGCATCGACGGTGGCGCGGCCGAGCGCGATCAGCGGGCGCGCCAGCGCCGCCGCGATCACTTCTGCGCCCGCCGGCGCAGTTCGGCCGCTTCCGCCTCGCCATAGAAGAAGGTGATGAGCGCCAGCCGCTCGCCCGCCGTCACGTCGGTCACTTCGTGCAGCAGATTGCAGGAAAACACGACGGCGGCGCCGGGCAGGCCGCGATAGAGCGTCGGTCCGAATTCCGGAAAGCGCAGCAACCCACCCTCGAACCCTTCATTGAGGAGCAAGGTCATCGCATAGCGCCGGTGCGCCGTGTGTGGCGTGCGGTTGTCGCGATGCGCCCGGAAAAACCCGCCGCCGGCCTTGTAGTTGCCGATGCGCAGGGCCTCATGGCGCGTCGGCGCCCAGTAGAAGGCGTCCGCCATGGCCGGGAAGAGCCGCTGGGCCAGACGCCGCTTGACCCGGTCGGCGAGCGGGCCGGCGGGAATCACCCAGTCGTCGCGCTTCTTGTAGCCATAGTCGACGGTGAGCGCGTCGGCCCGGTTGGCACCCGATACGCCGCCCTCGAACCGGTCGCCCTTCCGCCAGGCTTCAATGAGGGTGGTGCAGAGCTCGGGTTCCAGCACGCCCGGCAGCATCAGGACCGGTGCCTGCGACGTCACCGCCGGACCTGCGCCGGCCGCCATCCCCTCGATCCGCTTCAGTGCCAGCACGACGAGCCGCGCCTCTCCCTCCGGCTCGACCCGGGCGGCGAAGCGCGTGGCGGGATCGACCAGCGCTAGGGCGCAGGCGGCGCTGCGGCTCGACACCGCCGGCCCGCCCAGCATGCTGACGAAGGCGCCGGCCGGGTCGGCGAGCCACGGAAAGGGAAGGTCCAGCCCCGCCGCGGCATTGCCGGCCACGCTCCCCCCCAGCACCAGCGCCCCGGCGCCGGCCGCCTGCAGGCGCGGAAAGCCTTCGGCAAGCGCTTCGATCTGCCTGAGCGCGGCGGGGCCGGCCTCGCCGCCGAAGACCAGGACCGCCAGCGGCCGTCCCGCCAGATTCTGGTGGCGCAGCGACCACAGCACGCCCTTCAGGTCGGGCAGGCCGACATCCGGGATCGGATCGCCGGGTTCCAGCGCCGGTGGTAGCTGGCTCGCCGGTATGGCGGACATCAGCCGACGATGTCCTTCAGGTGACGCAAGGGGATTCCGGCCTGCTCCAGCGCCCCGCGCACCGCGCCCGCCATCGCCACCGCGGCCGGGTTGTCGCCATGCACGCAGATCGTGTCGATATCGACCTTGATGCGCTTGCCGCTGGCGCATTCGATCACGCCGTCCGACACCATGCGCAGCATACGCTCGGCGGCCTCACCCGCGTCATGCAGCATGGCACCGGGCAGTTTCCGCGAGACGAGGTTGCCGGTGTCGTCATAGGCGCGGTCGGCGAAAACCTCGCGCGCCAGCTTCAGGCCCTCCGCGCTGCCGGCCTTCTCGAGTTCCGTCATCGGCATGACGACGAAGATCAGCTCGCGGTCGACGGCGCGGATGCCACGGGCGATCGCCCGCGCCAAGTCGCGCTCGACCGCCGCCATGTTGGAAAGCGCGCCATGCGCCTTCACGTGGCTGACCCTGTGCCCGACCATGGCGGCGACGCCCTGCAGCGCGCCGATCTGATAGGCGATCATCTTCTCTATGTCGGCCGGGCTGTCGCCCCGAATCTGTCGGCGCCCGAAGCCCCAGAGATCCATGAAGGAAGGGTGCGCGCCGATATCGACGTTGTTCGCCTTGGCCTGTGACGCCGTCTCGGCCATCACCAGCGGATCCCCGGCATGGAAGCCGCAGGCGACATTGGCAGAGGTGACGATCTTCAGCATCGCCGCATCGTCGCCCATGCTCCAGGCGCCGAAGCTCTCGCCCATGTCGCTGTTCAGATCGACGCCGCGGTTCATCGCATCACTCCCGTTGAGGCGGAAATCTAACCCATGGCGGCCAGCAGCGCAGCATCGGCAACCGCCTGCGCGCGGGTAATGCGTGTCGCTTCCGCTTCGTTCACCGCCTCGAAGCTCACCGCCTCGCCCGGCCGCTTCTGGGCCAGAAAGGCGAGATCGGACGTGATCACGCAGGCGATCTTGGGATAGCCGCCGGTGGTCTGCCGGTCGCGCATCAGCACGATGGGTTGGCCGTTCCCCGGGACCTGGACGGCGCCTGGCGGGATGCCGTCTGAAATGATGTTGTGGCCCTTGGCATGCTCGATCGCGGGCCCTTCCAGCCGGCAGCCCATGCGATCGGCGTCGCGGGCGATCGTGTAGCCGGAACCGAGGAAGGTCGCGATCCCGGCGGCGGTGAAATAGTCGTCCTGCGGCCCCAGCACGACGCGCAGCCGCTCCGGTGCGGTCGGCAACAGCGCCGGATCGAAGCTGCGGTCGCCGCCCGCGCTCGCTTCGGTCATGGCCAGGGGAAGCCGGTCGCCCGCCTTGAGCTTGCGGCCCCCGAAGCCGCCGATTCCGGTGCGCGCGTGGGTCGACCTGCTGCCCAGTACCGGATCGATGGCGAAGCCGCCTTCGACCGCCACATAGAAGCGCAGGCCGCGCTTCACCGGCCCGACGATCTTGAGCACCTGGCCGCGGCGCAGCCTGTGCGAGGTCCAGGCGGCGGCGGGCGACCCGTCGATCCTCACCGCCGCATCGCCGGCGACGGCGATGCGCGCGCTCTCGGCAGCGACCTCGTAGGTGTCGCCCATCAGCGTGCATTCGATCCCCGCCGTGCCGGGGGCGTTGCCGGCGAGCGCATTGGCGACGGCGAGGAGCCGAGGATCGGCGGCGCCCGAGGGGCTGATGCCGAAACGCTGCGAGCCGAACCGGCCATGATCCTGCAGCGTGGAGGAGGGGCCGGCCTGGGCGACGATCAGCGCGCTCATGCCGGCTCCGGCCGCCAGCCCGCTTCCGCCGCCGCGTCCAGGCGGGCGAACTCCGCATCGTCGATGGGCGCGAAGCGCACGCGGTCGCCCGGCCTCAGCAGGAAGGGATCCGGCTTGCCGATATCGAAACAGCGCACCGGCGTCCTGCCCAGCACGTGGAAGCCGGTCGGCATCTCCACCGGGTAGAACAGCGTCTGCTGTCCCGCCATGAGCACCGCCCCGCGCGGCACGGCGGCGCGCGGATCGTCGCGGCGGGGCAGATGCAGCACCGCCGGCAGGCCGCCCAGATAGGCGAGGCCGGGAGAGAAGCCGATCATGTAAACGGGATAGTCCTGCCCCGAATGGAGTTCGACCACCCTGTCGGGTGTCAGGTTCAGGCGTTCGGCGACGCTCTGCAGATCCTCGCCCATGGTTCCGCCGTAGCGGACGGGGATGCGGAACAGCCTTCCCCCTGCGGCCTGCCCGATCACCGCCGTGCCGGCGCGGGCGAGCAGGATCGGCCCGAGGGCCGCGGCATCCGTCGTCAGCGGATCGAAATAGACCAGCAGCGAACGGTAGGTCGGCACCGTCTCGATCAGGCCGGGCGGCGGATCCGCCGCGAGCGCACGGTCGAGCGCGTGCACCCGGGCATTCAGCGCGGGGTCGATGGCATCGCCGAACTCGACGGAGAGCGCGGCGTCGCCGGCGGGGAGCAGACGGGGATCGGTCACGCCCCGATCATGCCACGGCGAGCGCCGCCTGCAGCATCTGAGATGCGAGACCGATGTCGGACAGCGCCTGCTTCAGCCGCGCCCGGCTTCCTCGAGACAGGATTTGCGGGTCGACCCGGGTGCCGGGCGGACGGCCCTCGGCCGCATCTGCGATCTGCTGGCGCAGCATGGCATCGGCAATCACCGCCCGCGCGCCGACGAGCCGTTCCAGGTCCTCGGCCGGCAGCCGGCCGCGCGCCCCGGCGGCGGTCAGCCGCTCGTCCGTGCCGGTCGCGCCGATACCGAGCGCGAGGGCCATCGTGCGTGCCGCGGCGGTCAGCGGCAGCAGGCCGCCGGCCTTCAGATCGACGCGGCCCTCGGTCAGCCGGAAGCGCCCGAAGGCCGTCAGCGCCGTGCCCGCCTGCCCGGTTCGTTCGGCCAGCAGGCGCAGGAACGTTCGCGCCGCCCCGGTGATCTCCAGGGCGTCGCGGCGAAGGCCCGCGGCGAGGGCGAGATCGCCCTGTACGGCGCGGAAGTCGAAGAAGATGTCGCTGTCGAGCAGCGCCTTGCCCTGCGGATGGGTGGCCCAGTGGCGGATACGGGCCCGCCAGTCCTCGGGACTGCCCCGCCAGTCGGGGCGCGAGGCCATGACACCGCCCCGGCAGAAGGGTATCCCGGCCTGGTCCAGCAGGGCGCTCATCCGCGTGCCCAGATCGGCATACCAGCCGTCATCGGCCCCCTCGTGGATCAGGGCGTTGTCCTGGTCGGGAACGAGCAGGCTCTCGCCGCGCCCGCCCGATCCCAGAACCAGCACGCACCATGCGCCCGGCGGCGGACCGCGGCTCGCGGTGACCTCCGCTGCCGCCAATGTCGCCGCCCGGGCGGTGACTTGGCAGAGAACGCCGCTCACCAGCCGAGCCACCTCGATTGCGGCGAGCCCATCCTGCAGCAGCCGCCGGGCGAGCGGCGTCACGCCGCCCCAGGCCTGGCGCAGCGCCTCGCCATCGGCGGCGGCTTCCACCGCGTCGTCGATGCCGAGGCCGGAGTCGCCCCGGCGGTTCAGGATCAGCCGCGCGGAGACGATGCCGCGGATGCGGCCGGTCTCGTCGGTGACGCCCACATGGCGGATGCGGCGCCGGCTCATGCGGCCGACGGCCCGATAGATCAGCGCGTCGGCGGGAAGCGTATCGATCGGAGCGCTCATCACCGCCCGCAGCGGAAGCGCGGCCGCCGCCTCCGCCCTCTCGGCCAGGGCCTTCATCACGTCGTGCTCGGTGACGATCCCCGTCTCGCGATCCCGTTCGGTCACCACGAGAGAGCCGATGCCATGCTCCAGCATCAGCCGGGCAGCGGCGGCGAGGCTCAGTCCCGCATCGGCGGTGACGGCGGTCGCCATCACCGCCGACAGCGGCAGGTGATGGGCGAAATCGTCCAGCCGGGCGGGCTCCTGCTTCACCATCGGCGCCGCCGCTGCATGGCGGTCAACGCGTGCGCCGCAGCGGCGGCGCTTCGCGCCTCGCCCCAGTGACGGATTCCGCGCTCGGCCAGGAGAGGGAGCAGCCTCAGCCAGATCGCACCGACGGCGAGCGCATCGCCGCGGGCGCTGTGCCGTCCCTCGATGGTGACATCGAAATGCCGGGCGAGCGCATCGAGATCGCCCGCCAACACTTCCGGCAGCACCGTGGCGGCGAGATCGGCGAGGCAGAGCGATGCGGGCGGCGTCCAGTGCAGCCGCGCACGCCGGGACTCCGCGGCCAGGATCGCCAGGTCGAAGGCGATCCGGTGGCCGAAGGCGATTCGGCCGTGCAGCAGCGCTCCGAGATCCCGATGGTGTTCCGCATAGGGGGGAAGATCGGCGACATCGCCGTCCGCGATGCCGTGGATGGCGGTGGAGGAGTGCGGGATCGGCTGACCCGGATTGACCAGCACGTCCAGCATGTCGGGCTCCGCCTCGCGCCCGCGCCAGGCGAAGGCCGCCACCGAAACGAGCCGGTCGCGCGTCGGGTCGAGGCCCGTGGTTTCCGTATCCATGAGCAGGAGCGGCAGCGCGAGCAGAGCCGTGCTCTCGGGCGGCCCGTGTCGGGCCGGGGCAGTCGATCCGAACAGGCGGCGCAGCATGCGTTTCTCCTCAGGCCACGTACGAGACGAGCCGGAGGACCGCCGGCAGCGAAAGGACCAGGCAGCCCGCGAGCCACAGCAGCCGGCTGCCGACGGTATCGGCATAGGCCGGGGCGAACCGCTCCAGTGCCGCCACCGGAAGGCCCGCGACCAGCAGGGTCGTCGTCGCGGTGATCAGACTGGCCAGATAGAACATCGTGGACGGCCCCTCCGGCGCCCAGGCGGGCAGCCAGACGGGCGCGAAATAGATGACCAGGGTCAGATAGGGCGAGAAAATGCCGTTGAGCGCGGCGACCGCCAGGGTCATAGCGAGGATCTGGTGGCGTTCCATCACTGCACCCCGACCGCTTCGCCGAGCCGCGGCGCCAGGCCGTAGGCGACCAGGACGAGGTAGATGAACAGCCTGAGGTGGAACAGCCAGAAGGCCGCGACCAGTGGCATCAGAACCGGGCGGACGGCGGCGGGTGTGATGAAACCGCAGAGCCAGACGGCCCATTGGCTGAGCCAGTAGAAGGCGCGCCAGATGTAGTTCTGCGGCTGCATCTGCGGCACGAAGAAGCCGAGCATGAAGCGGCCGATGCAGGACCAGACCACGACGGCGAGCGCGTAGTTCAGCACCCAGAAGGGCAGGTAGCGAAGAATGAAATCGGTTCCGAGCACGCGGCCGCGAAGCCTCCCCCGTCTGTTCTTGGCGGCAAGAATGGCCGTCCCGGGGCGGGGCGTCCAGTCGGTGCATGCGGAAAGAACCGAAGCCGGCCGCGGCAAGCCCCGCCGAGCGGCGGCTGGCGCAGCGACCCGTCCGCGGTCTCGTCGCTCGAGGTGCGACGGGCATGTCCGGGTATCGATATCAGGGAATGGTGGGCGCGGCAGGGTTCGAACCTACGACCCCCACGATGTCAACGTGGTGCTCTACCGCTGAGCTACGCGCCCATTCCGCCGGAAAACCGGCTCCCGTCGCCGGGAAGGGCGCCTGAGTAGCAGCGGCGCCCACGCCCGTCAACCGCAACGGCCCGCGGGCATCGCGGCCCGAGGCGGCGGCTGAAGGGTCCTCTCGGCCGGCAGTTCGATGACGGCGCGGGTGCCCGGATTCGCAGGTTCCAGCCGGATGCTGCCCCCGTGCAGCTCGACCAGTTTCCGGCAGAGCGGGAGGCCGAGCCCCGTGCCCTCATGCCGACGCGCCGATCCGGTCGCGAGCTGCACGAAGGGACGGAAGACGGTCTCGATCATATCCGCCGGGATGCCGATGCCGGTATCGGCGACCTCGATGCGAAGGCCGCCATCGGGCAGGAGCGCGGCGCTCAGGGTGACGCTGCCGCCGGAGGGCGTGAACTTCACCGCGTTGGAGACCAGATTGACGACGACCTGGCGGATGCGGCGGCCGTCCGCCCGCAGCCTCGGCAGGCCGGCCGGAACCGCGCTGTGAAGGGTGACGCCGTCTTGCCCGGCGCGCTGCTTCAAGAGCCGGAAAGCCTGGCCGGCGAGCTCGCCGATATCGACCTCCTCCTCGTCGAGTTCGAGCTTCCCGGCCTCCGCCTTCGAGATGTCGAGAATGTCCTGGATCAGCTGCAGCAGCACGGTGGCGCTGTCGTGGATGTCACGGGCATAGCCGAGATAGCGCGGCTCGCGCATCGGGCCGAGCAGTTCGTCCCGCATCACCTCCGAGAAGCCGATGATGGCGTTGAGCGGGGTGCGCAGCTCGTGGCTCATATTGGCGAGGAAACGGTCCTTCGCGGCGTTGGCGACCTCGGCCGCGGCCAGCGCCTCGCGCAGGCGATGCTCGTTGGCCAGGATGTCGCTGATGTCGCGGGCGGCCCCGCGATACCCGGTGAAGGTGCCGGCGGCGTCGAAGATCGGCTTGCCGCTGGTCGAGAGGTGAAGACGCCCGCCGGCGGCGGTGAGCAGGCCGTAGCGGAAGTCGCGGAAGGGAAGGCGCGCCCGCACGGTCTCGCGATGCTCGGCCACGGCCGGATCGTCCGGATCGATCAGCGACTTCGGATCCAGCCGCCGCATCCCGACGACGTTGCGCGGCTGCACGCCGACCCGCGCGACGCCTTCGGACAGGGCGACGAAATTGTGCTCGGCATCGGTCTCCCACAGCCAGTCGGAGCCCACTTCGAGAAAGTCGGCCAGCCGCGCCTCGGTCTGCTTGCGGGTGGTTATGTCGCGCACCGTTCCTTCGTAGAACAGCACCTTGCCCTGCTCGTCCCTGACGACCCGAGCGTTTTCGGAGATCCAGATGCGCTCGCGCGTCTTGTGGCGGTAGACCTCGGACTCGAAGTTCGTGACCTTGCCGTCGCGCTCGATGATGGACTTGAACTCCTCGCGGCGCATCGGATCGACATACCATTCGCTGGCGATGTCGTTCACGGCGGCGATCTGTTCCGCCTCGTCGGCATAGCCGTTCAGCTGCGCCAGGGCGGGATTGCAGCGTATCTGGCGCCCGTTGGGCAGGGAGCGATAGATGCCCTCGCCGGCATTCTCGAACATGCCGCGATAGTCGCGTTCGGCACTGGCGAGGAAGGTCACGTCCTGCGCCATGCCGCCGAGCGCCGCCTGCCCGCTGCCGGCCCCGGTGGTCAGGGCCAGGAAGACCTCCTTACCATCGGGCCGGCTGCTCCGGCAGACCAGTGCGCGCAGCGGCGGGCCCCCGGCCAGCGCTGCGGCGAGCGCTGCCCGATCGCTCGCCTCGGAAGCGAGAAGGGGGAGGGCGTCGCGCCCGGCGAGATCGGCGGGAAGGGCGCCGAGAAGGCGCCCGAGTGCTTCGGAAACCGAAAGAAACCTGCCGTCCCGGCCGAGCGTGAAGAGGGCGAAGTCGGCACCCGGGAAGGTGGCGGCCCATTCCCCTGCCTGTGCGATTGACGGATTGTCCGGACCGGACATGCTGCAGCCTGCAACGCGGAGCGAAGGCCAGCATGATCGACCGTCCGTCTTTCCGTCTCGTTAACCCAAATGCTCCCGAAGCGGTGGTCTTCGACCTGGGCGGGGTCCTGATCGACTGGGATCCCCGGCACCTCTACCGCAAGCTCTACCCCGACGACGAGGCGGGAATGGAGTGGTTCCTGGCCAATGTCTGCACCGGGGCCTGGAACGTCGCCCAGGATGGCGGTCGGACCTTCGCCGAAGGCATCGCCGAACTGGAACCGCTCTGGCCCGACCACGGGCCGATGATCCGCGCCTTCCACGAGCGCTGGGTCGAGATGCTGGGCGGTCCGATCCACGGCACCGTCGCCATCCTGGAAGCCTTGAAGCGCGAAGGCGTGGTACTGCACGCTCTCACAAACTGGTCGGCCGAGACCTTTCCGATCGGCCGGCCGCTCTTCCCCTTCCTCGACCATTTCGGCCATATCGTGGTCTCGGGCGAGGTGAAGATGCTGAAGCCCGACCCGGCGATCTACCGCCACCTGGTGGCAAAGACCGGCGTGGTGCCGGAACGCACCGTCTATATCGACGACAGCGCCAGGAACGCGGAAGGCGCGGCGAAGGAAGGCTTCATCGCCATCCGCTTCGAGAGCCCGGAACAGCTGGCGGGCGAGTTGAAGAAGCTGGGGCTGCCGGTCGCGTAGTTTCCTTCTCCCTTGGGGAGAAGGTGCCCGGAGGGCGGATGAGGGGCACCGCTTCCAGCAAATAGCCGTAGAGATTCCCCCTCACCCGGCGCATGCGCGCTACCCTCTCCCCCACCGGCAGGCTTGGCCTGCCGGGCAAGCCCGGCAGGAGGAGGGAGAGGGAAGATTATTGCGCCGGGGTCCACCTCAGGACCGGCTGCCGCGCCGCGGCCGTCTCGTCCAGCCGCCGCCGTGGCGCGAGGTATGGCGCGCCGGTGAACCGCGCTGTATCTCCGGCGAGCGCGCGTTCGGCGAGGTGGCGGAGCGCGCCGATGAACTCGTCCAGCGCCTCCTTCGATTCCGTCTCGGTCGGCTCGATCAGCAGCGCGCCATGCACCACCAGCGGGAAGTACATGGTCATCGGGTGATAGCCCTCGTCGATCATCGCCTTGGCGAAGTCGAGCGTGGTGACGCCCGTGCCCTTGAGGAACCGGTCGTCGAACAGCGCCTCGTGCATGCAGGGGCCTTCGAAGGGCGCCGTCATCACGTCGCCGAGTGCTGCCATGATGTAGTTGGCCGACAGCACCGCATCCTCGGCCACCTGTTTCAGGCCGTCGCCGCCATGGCTCATCATGTAGGTGAGCGCGCGGATGAACATGCCCATCTGGCCGTGGAAGCCCTTCAGCCGTCCGAACGGCTTCGCCTCGCCCTCCCTCGCCTCCACCAGGCGGAACGTGTCGCCTTCCTGCACCACGTAGGGGAGGGGGGCGAAAGGCGCCAGCGCCGCCGAGAGCGCGACCGGGCCGGAACCCGGACCGCCGCCGCCATGCGGGGTCGAGAAGGTCTTGTGGAGGTTGATATGCATCGCATCGATGCCGAGATCGCCCGGGCGCACGCGGCCGACGATGGCGTTGAAGTTCGCCCCGTCGCAGTAGAAGAAGCCGCCCGCCGCATGGATGGCATCCGCCACCTCGATGATCTCGCGCTCGAACAGGCCGCAGGTATTCGGGTTGGTCAGCATCACCGCCGCGACATCGGGGCCGAGCTTCTTCTTGAAGGCCTCGATGTCGACGCGGCCGTCGGCGGTCGCCGGGATCGGATCGACGGCGTAGCCGCAGAAGGCCGCCGTCGCCGGATTGGTGCCGTGCGCCGATTCCGGCACCAGGATGCGCTTCCTCTTGTCGCCGCGCGCTTCCAGCGCGGCGCGGATGGCCATCAGGCCGCAGAGCTCGCCATGCGCGCCGGCGGCCGGCGACATCGCGATGGCCGGCATGTTGGTGAGCTTGGAGAGCCAGCTGCCCAGCTGCGCCATCAGTTCCAAGGCACCCTGGACGGTCGCCATCGGCTGCATCGGATGCAGGTCGGCGAATCCGGGCAGCCGCGCCAGCTTCTCGTTCAGGCGCGGGTTATGCTTCATCGTGCACGAGCCGAGCGGATAGACGCCGAGGTCGATGGCGTAGTTCTGCCGCGACAGCCGGACGAAGTGGCGTACCACCTGCGGTTCGGACAACCCCGGCAAGCCGATCTCGCCCTCGCGGGCGAGACCGCCCAAACGATCCGCGACCTTGGGGATCTCGGGCAGGTCGATGGCGGTGCGGCCCTTCGCACCCTGCTCGAAGCTGAGCGGCTCTTCATGCGCGAGCGCCTTGTGCCCGGTCCAGGTGGTAACGGCAGCGCCTGTCGCGGCGCTGGCTTCCGGCGCGCTCGGGCGGCCCTGACGGTTCAGCATCTCAGATCTCCTCCGCCAGCGCTGCGGCGAGACGGGCCACATCGGCATCGGTATTGGTTTCGGTGACGGCGACCAGCAGCAGGTTCGCGATCGCAGCCTCGCCCGGGTAGAGGCGGCCGCCCGGCACGCCGGCCAGCACGCCCTTGGCGGCGAGCTTGTCGACGATCGGGGCGGCGGGTTTGGGGAGCTTCAGCGTGAACTCGTTGAAGAAGGCCTTGTTCAGGAGCGTCACGCCCTTCAGTGCCGACAGCTTCTCTGCCGCCTGCACCGCCTTCGCATGGTTCAGTCTGGCGAGGCCGGTGAAGCCCGCCTCGCCCATCAAGGTCATGTGGATGCAGAAGGAGAGCGCGCAGAGCCCTGAGTTGGTGCAGATATTGGACGTCGCCTTCTCGCGGCGGATGTGCTGTTCGCGGGCCGACATGGTGAGCACGAAGCCGCGGCGGCCGTCCTGGTCCACCGTCTGGCCGCAGAGCCGGCCCGGCATCTGGCGCATGTATTTCTCGCGCGTGGCGAAGAGCCCGACATAGGGCCCTCCGAAGGAGAGCGGCACGCCGACCGACTGACCCTCGGCCGTCACGATGTCCGCGCCCATCGCGCCCGGCGGCTTCAAGGCGCCGAGCGAGAAGATCTCGGTCACCACCGCGACCAGGAGAGCGCCCTTGGCATGGGCCGCCTCGGCGAGCGGCGTCAGATCTGCGACATGACCGAAGACGGAAGGGTTCTGCACCACCACGCAGGCGGTCTTGTCGTCGATCATCGCGGCGAGGTCGGCGATGCCTTCCGGGTCGACCGGGGCGATCACGAGGTCGGCGCCCATCGCCTCGCCCGTGGTGGCGATCACGTCGCGGTAATGCGGATGCAGGCCGCCGGCGATCACCACCTTCTTCCGCCGGGTCACGCGGAAGGCCATCAGCACGGCTTCCGCCGTCGATGTGGCGCCGTCGTACATGGAAGCATTCGCCACCTCCATGCCGGTGATCGCCGCCACCTGGGTCTGGAATTCGAACAGGTACTGCAGGGTGCCTTGCGCGATTTCCGGCTGGTAGGGCGTGTAGGAAGTGAGGAACTCCGACCGCTGGATCAGGTGGTCCACGCTCGCCGGCACATGGTGGCGATAGGCCCCGGCGCCGAGGAATGAGGGGACGGAGCCCGCGCTCACGTTCTTCGCCGCCAGCGCCGAGAGCGCCCGCTCGACCTCCAGCTCGCCCTGATGGGCGGGAAGGTCGATCGGCTGGTTCAGGCGGGCCCGGGTCGGCACGTCGCGGAACAGGTCGTCGACGGAGGCGAAGCCGGTCTTCTCCAGCATCGCCTTGCGGTCGTCGGGCGTCAGCGGCAGGTAGCGCATCAGGCAAGACCCTCGACGAAGGCCTTGTAGGCCTCCTCGTCCATCAGGTCGTCGAGCTCGGCCGGGTCGGAGATCCTGATCTTGAAGAACCAGCCGTCGCCCATCGCGTCCTCGTTGACCAGGCCCGGCTTGTCGGTGACCGCGTCGTTCGCCTCCACGACCTCGCCGCCGACCGGCGCATAGACTTCAGCCGCCGCCTTCACCGAATCGATGACGCAGGCTTCGTCGCCCTGGTCCATCTCCTTGCCGACGTCCGGCAGTTCGACGAAGACGATGTCGCCGAGCTGGCCCTGGGCATAGTCGGTGATGCCGACCGTCCCGATATCGCCTTCGACGCGGATCCACTCGTGGTCTTCGGTGTACTTGGTCTCGCTCATCGCTTTCCCCTTGAGCCTCAGGCCTTTACGTAGCGTTTGGTGATGAAGGGCGTCTTGGTCACGGTGGCGGGCACCGGCTTGCCGCGCACTTCCACGGCGACCGCCGTGCCGGGCGCGGCGAAGGCGGTCTCGACATAGCCGAGCGCCACCGGCGCCCCCACGGTGGGCCCGAAGCCGCCGGAGGTCACCTTGCCGATGACCTTGCCGGCGGCTGTGATGCTGGAACCGTCGCGCACCGGAGCACGTCCCTCCGGCTTCAGGCCGACCAGCTTCCGCGACGGTCCGTCGGCGATTTCCTTCAGGATGCGGGCCGCGCCGGGGAAGCCGCCTTCCTCGCGCCGGCGCTTGGCGATGGAGAATCCCAGGACCGCCTCGATCGGCGAGGTGGTGGGATCGATGTCGTGCCCGTGCAGCGGCAGGCCCGCTTCCAGGCGCAGCGAATCGCGGGCGCCGAGGCCGATGGGCTTAACCTCGGCTTGCGACAGCAGGAGACGCGCCAGCCTGTCGGCGTCGGCACCCGCCACCGCGATCTCGAATCCGTCTTCGCCGGTATATCCAGACCGGCTGGCCCAGACCTCGATGCCATCGATCTTCGCCGCCGTCGCGGTCATGAAGGACAGCGCCGCCGCTTCCGGCGCCAGGCGTTCCATCACGGCGCCCGCCTTCGGACCCTGCAGCGCGAGCAGCGCGCGCGTGCCGTGATAGGTGACCGAACCGGCCGGCAGCTTCGCCTGCATCAGTGCCACGTCGGCATCCTTGTTGCCCGCATTGACGACGAGGAAAAGGTCATTCGCCCTCCGCGTGACCATCAGGTCGTCGAGGATGCCGCCTTCGTCGTTCAGGAACTGGGTGTAGCGGAGCCTGTTCTGTCCGAGGCCGACGATGTCGCCCGGCACCAGTTTCTCCAGCGCAGCGTCGATCCGCGCCCCGGTCAGCGTCACCTGGCCCATGTGAGAGACGTCGAACAGCCCGGCGCTCTCCCGCGTCCAGTTGTGCTCGGCGATGATCCCGGTCGGATACTGCACCGGCATCTCATAGCCCGCGAAGGGCACCAGGCGCGCACCGAGTTCGCGATGCAGGTCGTAGAGCGGTGTGCGGGACAGGGGTCCCGAAGCTTCGGTCAAAGGGTTCACCCCGGACGACTCGCGCGGACGCCGCGCGAGGGCTCCCGCACGGGTTCCGCGAACGGTCGCCCCCTCTGTCCGGTGACCTGAGAGATTTCGCCGGTCGCCTCTCCGCGGAAAGGGCCTGCTTACTCCTTCGGTGGGATGGCTTTACCCATCCGCTTTCCAGAGTGCCTCGATCCCTGCGGTCCGGGGGCCTGAGAGTTTCCGGGGCGGTTGCTCCTTCGGCGCCGCCCCGTCGCGTCGGACAAGGCGGTCTCTCCCGCGGCGATCGATATCGGCAGCGGCCCCGTTCAAGGCCGCAGGCTCCGATGATAGATGGGGCGGGGTTGGAGTCAACGCGGCAAGGGGGCGGGGCCGGCTGGTCGACCGCCCGTATCGATGGAGCCTGCGCGGTCACCCGGAATGACCGGAGGGAGAGGTATCCAATGCGTTGGCGCGGGTACCGCCTTGCGCTTCCGGATCGGCACAATCTAAGGTTTAGTCTGAGCGGGTGGGGAGACTCTGCCGGACAATGCCTATTTTCGTCGCGGTTCTGCTTCTGCAGGTGGCCTGCGTGGTGCACGCGGTAAAGACCGGCCGCAATCGCTTCTGGATCCTGATCGTCATCGCGGCGCCGGGCGTCGGGTGCCTCGCTTACTTCATCGTAGAGATGCTGCCCGACCTCCTCGGCAGCCGTGCCTCGCGTCAGGCCGTGAACGCCGTGCAAACGCTCATCGACCCCGAGCGGGACTATCGCGTCGCGGCCGATCGCTTCGCCGACGCCGATACGGTCGAGACCCGGCAAGGCCTCGCCCGCGAAGCGATGCGCCTGAACCGGCCGGAAGAGGCGGTACGGCTCTACGAGGGAGCCATGGCCGGCATTCATGCGGGCGATCCTCACCTTCTCGCAGCGCTGGCTGAGGCTCATTTCGCTGCCAACCAGGCCGACCTCGCCGTGCAGCGCCTTCGTCAGCTGCGGACGGATCATCCCCGATTCCTGTCCACCGAGCATCGCCTGCTGCTTGCGCGCGCGCTTGAAGCGGCGGGGGCCGAGGAAGAGGCGATCTGCGAATACGAGGCGCTTTTGCCCGCGTTTCCGGGAGAGGAAGCACGCTGCCGGCTCGCCCTCCTCCTGGGTCGTCGCGGTGACGTCGACCGCGCCGGATTCCTGATGCGGGAGACGCTCAAGCGCATCGATCGCGCCCCACGCCACTACAAGGACAGCCAGCGCGCATGGGCCGCGCTGGCCCGCGAGCATACCCAGTGAGCCCTTCTAGGAGCGCAGGCGCAGCAGCATGACACATGCGAGCAGCGCGACCGCCGGCCAATAGGCGAGGTCGGCTGCGAGTCTGCCGGCATAGATGCCGACGAAGGAGAGCCACAGGACCCAGCTGCCGAACCGATGCAGCCGGCTCCAGGTGGCGGCGCCGATCATGGCTGCCGTGCGGTCGAAGGAGGTGGCCGCCATCGCCGCGAGCACAAGATAGCCTGCGCCGCCGAGGACCAGCGTTGCCGTGCCGGTCAGCTCCGCGAAGAGCGCCGGCGCGGTCGTCGCGAGCGCGGCCAGGGCGACGGCATGGATCGTGTGCGAGAGTGCGAAGGCGAGCCCGATCTGCCTGCGGTTGCGCTTAAGCCATGCCGTGGGCGGCGACGGCCGCAGCCGGCGCAGTCCGCTCGCAGCGAAGCCGAGGCAGAACAGGATCAGCGAAGTCCGGCCGGTCGCCCGGATCAGGTCGCGCTCGGCCCGCACGGGGTCGTCGGCGCCGACCAGCAGCCCGACGCTCATCATCCCCAGTCCCGCGGCGAAAAGGCCGAGCAGCGGCCAGCCGTCGATCGGGGATGCGCGCATCGGCATGTCCGCCGGACCCTCAGCTCCGGCCGGCGTTCAGCGGCTGAGGGCCCTGTCCTTCACCGGATCGACCCACCAGGTATCGACCACCCCGAGGCCGTACTTGGGCTGCAGCGCAGGACGGCCGAACTTGTCCCAGAAGGCGATGGTATGCACGCCCTTGTACCACTGGGGGACGCCGTAGTGGTTCCACATGATCACCCGGTCCAGGGCCCGGGCCGCCGCGATAAGGGCGGGGCGGTCCCTGGCTGAAATAACCGCTTCGACCAGCGCGTCCACGGCCGGATCCTGCACGCCGCCGAGGTTGAGGCTCCCCTCCGTCGCCGCGTAGTCCGACCGCCAGAAGTTTCGCAGTTCAATTCCCGGCGTCAGGGGCGATGCCGTGCGCCGCGTGGTGATGTCGTAGTCGAAGCTGCGCATCCGCAGTTCGTACTGCGAGGGGTCGATGGTGCGGATCGTCGCTTCGATGCCCAGCCGCTCCAGGTTCCGGATCATGGGCTGGATGATGCGCTCGAAGCTCGGTTCGAAGGTGAGGTATTCGAGCCGGAAGCGCTCTCCGGTCTTCTCGTGCGTCAGCTTGCCGTCCCTGGTCCGCCAGCCCGCCGCCTGCAGCAGCGCCACCGCCTGGCGCAGGTTCTCGCGCGGGGTGCCGCTGCCGTCGCTCGCTGGCGGAACATAGGCGGGACCGAAGACTTCCGGCGGAACCTTGCCGCGCAGCGGCTCGAGCAGGCGCAGCTCGGCCGGGCCGGGCAAGCCCGCCGCCGCCAGTTCCGAGTTCTGGAAGATGCTGCTGGAACGCGCGTACTGGCCGTTGAACAGGTTCTTGTTGGTCCACTCGAAATCGAAGGCGAGGCCGATCGCCTGGCGCACCCGGGCGTCCTTGAACCTGTCCCGCCGCAGGTTGAAGAAGAAGGCCTGGAAGCCCGAGGGCGTGTTGTCTGGCAGGGTGAGCCGCTGGATGCGCCCGTCCTTCACCGGCGGTTTGTCGTAGCCGGTGACCCAGCTCCGCGCCGTGAACTCCTCGCGGAAGTCGTAGGCGCCGGCGAAGAAGGCTTCCCGCGCCACGTCGCGGTCACGGAACACTTCGGTCCTGATCGTCTCGTAGTTCCAGCGCCCCCGGTTCACCGGCAGGTCGGCGCCCCACCAGTTCTCCACCCGCCGATAGGTGATGCTGCGGCCGGCATCGGCCCGCTCCACCCGGTAGGGCCCGGAGCCGAGGAGGGGGGTGAGCGACGTCTCCTCGAAGTTGCGCCCTGCCATCTCGGCCTTCGACAGGACCGGCAGGCCGGCGACGGTGAGAGGCAGATCGCGGGTCGCTTCGGCGGTGAAGTCGAAGCGGACCGCGAGCGGTCCTTCCGCCTCCGCCTTCGCCACGTCGCGCAGGCTGATGCGAAAGCTCGGATGGCCCTTGGTCTTCAGGAGGTCGAAGGTGGTCACCACGTCCTCGGCCCGGATCGGCGTGCCGTCGTGGAACCGGGCCGTCTCACGCAGGCGGAAACGCACGAACCGCCCGGCCGGGTCGCGCTCCACTGTCTCGGCGACATAGGCATAGAGCGCGTCGGGCTCGTCCTCGGCGCGTTCCATCAGCGTCGCGAAGGTATGGGTGATGCCGAAACTGTCGGAGACGACCCGGGGCGCGATGCCCTTCAGGATGAAGGGATTGAGATTGTCGAACACCTGGAAGGTCCACTCGACATAGGTGCCGCCCTTGGGCGCCTTCGGGTCGGCATAGTCGAAATGGGTGAAATCGGGGCCGTATTTGAGGTCGCCGAAGACGGAAATGCCGTGGCGGGGCTGCGCCAGCGCGGGCGCGCCGAGCAGCAGCAGGCCGAGGACGGTCAGGATCGTCTTCATGCCGCCCCCCTCATCCGGGCGCGGGGATGGGCGGCGGCGTGAATCTCCATCATCCGGCTGGTCTCCACTTCGGTGTAGCGCTGCGTGGTCGAAAGGGAGGAATGGCCGAGCAATTCCTGGATGGCGCGCAGGTCGCCTCCGGCCGCCAGCAGGTGGGTCGCGAAGCTGTGGCGCAGCGCATGCGGCGTCGCGCTCTCGGGCAGGCCGAGCGTGCGGCGCAGGTCGCGCAGCCGCTTCTGCAGGATCGCGGGGTCGAGGCGCTTGCCGCGGGCTCCGACGAAGAGCGGGCCACCCCGCTCGCGCCGGAACGGGCAGGCGGCGTGATACGCGGCGATCGCCTCGCGCACCACCGGCAGGATCGGCACCACCCGCTCCTTGCCGCCCTTGCCGCGTATGCGCATGACGTCCGTGGACGGCATATCCTCCACGTCCAGACCGAGCGCCTCGCCGATACGCAGGCCCGCGCCGTAGAGGAGCAGGACCGCCGCGGTGTCGCGCAGGCCGATCCAGGGTTCGTCGTGCTCCTCCGCCGCCTCGACCAGGCGGGAGGCCTGCGCCTCGCCGAGCGGGCGGGGCAGGGGCGTGCGCCGCTTCGGTCCGCGGATGCCGAGGAGAGCCGCGTTTGGCGCCTCGCCCGACTTGCCGAGCCAGCGGACGAAGCTGCGGAACGCGGACAGGGCGCGGGCCGCGCTCGCCGCCGACAGGCCCTGGCCGCGCCGGGCGGCCAGATAGGCGCGCAGCTCGGCGACCCCGATCGTCTCGAAATCGGCGAGCGACACCGGGGCGCCCAGATGCCGGGTCAGGAAGTCCAGGGCCGCGGCCAGGTCGCGCGCATAGGCGAGGCGGGTGTGCAGCGCGGCGCGTCGTTCGCCGTCCAGCCAGTCGAGCCAGGCGCGCGCGGCTGCCGCAAGATCGTCGGCCGCGCTGCGGCCGGGATCGCTCAGCGTGCGAGCCATAGCACCAGGAGGCGCTCCAGCACGCGGCACAGGAAGCGCAGGATCTCGGTACCCTGGCCCGGATGGAAGCGGCCGGGACTGCGGGCGCCGAAGGCGATCAGCCCGGCCGGCCCGCCGGGCCCGAGGTCGAGGCGGACCAGCGCGTCCGACTGGACCAGGCCCGCGGCGGGGCCGAACAGCATCTCGCCGTCGCGGGTCTCGGTCCGCAGAACCACGTCGCGTCCCTCGCCCAGCAGGTCGTCGACCCGGCCCGCCGGCAGCAGGCGCGCATCGCCGCCCTCGGACCAGTTGGGGCCCGGCGCCTCCGCCTCGATGGCGAGGCTGACCGCCTCGAGGTCGAGGATCTGGGGCAGGTCGCGCGTCAGCGCGTGCAGGAAATGTGCGACATCCGCCGCATCCAGCAGCGCCAGCACGGCCTCGTGGATCTGGCCTTGCGTGGCGAGGTTTGTGCGGCTCGCCGCGAGGATCGCGCCCTGCGTGTCGCGCAGGCGCCGCACCTCGCCCGACAGGCGGTCGACCATGTGGCGCTGCAGGTCGACGACCTTGTCGTCGTCGGCATGCCGGTCGGGGGGGCTCAACCCCGCCAGCAGCGCCGGATTGTCGCGCAGCAGCGCCGGGTTGCGCAGGAGATAGGCCTCGATCTCCTCGTCGGTCGGCGCGCGTGAGGGGGTCTGCCGGTCCTTCTCCTCGCGGGCGGCCATGACCGCCTCAGCTCCCCAGGATCGACTGGCCGGTCTTCTTCCAGTCCTCCAGGAAGGCGGCGAGCCCCTTGTCGGTGAGCGGATGATGGACCAGCTTCTTCAGTATGTCGGGCGGCAGCGTCGCCACGTCGGCGCCCAGTTTCGCCGCGTCGACCACATGGATCGGATCGCGGATCGAGGCGACCAGGATTTCCGTCTCCAGGTTCGGATAGTTCGAGTAGATCTCGACCACTTCCGCGATCAGGCCCATGCCGTCCTGGCCGATATCGTCCAGCCGGCCGACGAAGGGCGAGATGAAACTGGCCCCGGCCTTGGCGGCGAGCAGGGCCTGCGCGGCGGAGAAGCAAAGGGTCACGTTGGTCATGATGCCGGCGTTGCGCAGGCTGCGGCAGGCCTTCAGTCCCGGCATCGTCAGCGGCAGCTTGACGCAGACATTGGGGGCGAGATCGGCCAGGACGCGGCCTTCCTTGACCATCGCCTCGTAGTCGGTCGCGGTCACCTCGGCGCTGACCGGGCCGTCCACCAGGGCGCAGATTTCCTTGATCACGTCAAAGAACTTGCGTCCGCTCTTGGCGATCAGCGACGGGTTGGTCGTCACGCCGTCGAGAAGGCCGGTGGCGGCCAGATCCGCGATTTCCTTGGTATCGGCGGTGTCCACGAAGAACTTCATCGATTCTGCTCGGTCCGGGAAGGGATGAGGGGATGGGTCGGGCGCACACTAGCCGAAGCGGGATGCCCCCGCCACGTCTCCGCCTTACCGTTCCTTAACCGAGATGAGCGAGGAATGGGGGCGACCCCCCGTTCCCTTTTTTGTCGGCCGATGGACCAGCCGCTCGATCATTTCCTGCTCGATTTCCTCAAGAACCCGGGAAACATCGACCAGGCCGCCGTGGCCGGTTCCGTAGCCTCGCTGCATGCCTCGGGGCGGCTGTCGAGCCGCGAACGGGTGATCGCCGACGACATCCTGCGCATGATGACCAAGGCGATCGAGGTTCGCGTGCGCGAGCAGCTGTCCGAGCACCTGAAGCACAGCGCGCTGGTGCCGCACGACGTCGCCCTGGCACTCGCGCGCGACGTCGAGACCGTCTCGCTGCCGATCCTGTCCTATTCCGACGTGCTGACCGACGACGACCTGATCGCCATCGTGCGCGGCAAGAGCCCGGCCCGCCAGGCCGCCATCGCCGGCCGCCGCACGGTCACCGGCGCCGTATCGGAGGCCCTGGTGCGCGAGGGCGACCGCAACGCTGTGCTGACGCTGGTGGGCAACCAGGGTGCCGACATCCGCGACGCCAGCTACGGCACGGTGATGGACCGCTTCGGCCGCGACGGCGACATGAACGCCGCGCTGGTCCGCCGCCCGAAGCTCCCGGTCGCCGCCGCCTCGCGCCTCGTCGCCCTGGTCAGCGACAGCCTGAAGCAGGAACTGATCAGCCGCCACAAGGTCTCGGCCGAGACCGTGCAGGCGGCAGTCAAGCAGGGCGGTGAGGGCTCGATCCTGTCGCTGGTCGAGCCGATCGGCCATATCGACGAGGTGGTGGACGCCGTCCGCCGCTTCCACCGCGAGAACAAGCTGACGCCGACGCTTCTCATCCGGGCGCTCTGCATGGGCCAGCTCGATTTCTTCGAGATCGGCCTGTCGATCCGCGCCGGGCAGCCGATCGACGCCACCCGCCGTCAGATGATCGACCTGAAGCAGTTCCCGGTCCTGTTCCGCCGCGCCAACCTGCCGCCGGCGCTGCTCGGCACCTATCTGCAGATCCTCGATCTGCTCTCGGCGGAGATCGACAAGGCGGCGCTGCTCCCCTCGGACGTCCGCCGCACCGTGGGGCGTCTGATCGACCGGCCCGATTTCGATGCCCGCGATCTGGAGCAGCTGCTCGCCGCCCTGCAGAGCAAGGCCCAGGTCGCCTGACGCGTCAGGCTTTTTGACGCCTCGGCCCGGTTCTCTCGGCAGGAGTCCACACTCCTGGTTGCAGCGGATGTGGATTTCATCCGCTCTGAGGGTATTCAGCGACAATATCGTAATCTCCGTGTCATCTCAATGTAGTAATTGTAATATATCCTTAGAATTAAGTCAGTTGATTTTACAACGCGACTTAAGAACGACGCTCTCTGCCAATAAAAATAAGCCGTGGCATACGAATTGCTTTGCCGCGGCCGGGTATTGAACGGGGAAAGACAGGAGTTTTCATGTATCGCTCGTCTGTTGCCGCCACGCTGGCGGCCGGCGCCGCGCTGTTGTGCGCTTCCACCGCGCTCGCGGCGCCTGCCTTCGTCAACGGCATCACCATTCCGGCCGACACGCTCGACCTGTCGGGCGACACCTCGGGGGCGACCGCGACGCTGAACCAGCGCCTGGGCATGTTCTCCGACCTCTACTACGACCCCAACCGCAAGGAATGGTGGGGGCTCGGCGATCGCGGACCGGGCGGCGGCACTCTTACCTACGACACCCGGGTCCAGCGTTTCACCCTCGAGGTGAACAGCGCCACCGGCGCCATTTCCAATTTCAAGGTGGTGCAGACGGTGATCTTCACCGACCCGAAGAACCTGCTGGGTGCCGGTGCGGGCGCGCTGAACGGCCTCGCGCCCAATCCGGTCGGAGTGCTGGGCCGGGCGTTCGATCCGGAAGGGATCGTCATCAACCCGAGGAACGGCAACCTGCTCATTTCCGATGAGTACGGCCCGTCGCTCTACGAATTCAACCGGCAGGGCGAACTGCAGAAGGTCTACAAGACGCCGGACAACATCAAGCCGCGGAACGACAACGGCACTGTCGGCAACTTCGCCGACGATACCGTGAACTATGTCAATACCGACGCCAGTCAGACGGCTCTCAACAACGCCGGCAAGCGCCTGAACCGCGGCTACGAGGGCTTGGCGATCAGCCCGGACGGCAAGTTCGCCTATGCCATGCTGCAGAGCGCGATGCTCGACGAGGGTGCCGGCAACGGCGTCTTCAACCGCATCGTCAAGTACGATACCGAGACCGGCGAGGCGGTCGCGCAATACGCCTACAGGATGGAGGGATCGAGCCAGGGCCGCGGCATCTCCGCCATCGTCGCACTGAACGACGACGAGTTTCTCGTGCTCGAGCGCAACAACCGCGGCGTCGGCGTCGATTCCGATCTCACCCCCGCCAACAAGAAGGTCTTCAAGATCAGCCTCGTCGGGGCCACCGACGTCACCGGCATCGACCTCGATGCCGGAGGGGCTGTCTTCACCCCGGTGACGAAGACCGCCACGCCCTATATCGACCTCGCCGCCCAGACCGTCGCCGAACTCGGCGGTCGCGTGCCGGAGAAATGGGAAGGCCTCGCCATCGGCCCGCAGCTCGACAACGGCGACTATCTGATCCTCGCCGGCACCGACAACGACTTCTCGATCACCCAGAACGGCACCGGCACCCAGTTCGACGTCTACTTCGACCCGGTGACCGCGAACCGGATCCAGTGCGGCATCGGGGAGACCACCACCTGCCAGGGCTGGAGCGCCGATCTCACCTTGATCCCCGGCGTCTTGTTCGCCTATCGCGACGCCATCGACGGCTACGTGGCGCCGGTCCCCGAACCGGAAACGCTGGTGCTGTTCGGTGCCGGCCTGCTGGCGCTCTACGCGGGCCGCCGCCGCGTCGCCCGCTGAAACCGGAGGGGCGGGTCGAAGGTCCCGCCCCTTCACCCTTCCTGCGTGATATCGTTAACACCGATTCGCGGGGGATGGAGTTTCGGTCGTGCGGCAGTGGTTCAGACGTGTCGCTCTTCATGGATTGGTCGCCGCGGCGCTGCTTCCGGCCCAGGCCTTCGCCGATCTCTCCGCCGGCGTGAAGGCGATCGAGCGGCGGGACTTCGAGGCGGCCGTGCGCGAACTCTCCCCCCTCGCCCGTCAGGGCGATGCCGAGGCGCAGTACCACCTGGGCACCCTCTATGCGAACGGCGAGGGCGTGCCGCAGAGCTATGATGCCGCCGGCGCGCTGTTCCAGGCCGCCGCTGCGCGCGGGCAGGGCCGGGCCCGGGCCGCGCTCGAATTCCTCACCGCCATCGGCGCTTTGAAGGGAAGCCCCGTCGCCGCGCCGGCGGCGGGACCCTCCGCCTCCCCTGGCGCGCCGCCTGTGACGCCCTCGGCATCCGCCCCGGTCGCTCCACCCCTCCGTCCGGGCGCGGGCGCGGTCCAGTCCCCAGGTCCGTCACCGTCCGCGCCTGCCGCCGTCGCCGCGGCCACTGCGCCGCTGCCCGCTGCCCCCGCACCCGCACCCGCACCCGCTCAGGCTGCCGCACCCGGCCAGGCCGCCCTCCCCACATCCGCGCCGGCTCCGGCCGTGGCCGGGACCGACTGGCGCCTGCAGCTCGCCACCGTGGCGAGCGAGGAGGCGGGGCAGGCGGAGGCACGGCGTGTTACCCGCCGTTTCCAGGCTCACCTCGCCGGCATCACGGTGGCTGCCGAGAAGTACCAGATGGCAGATGGTTCGACTGTCTATCGCGTGCTGAGCCAACCGCTCGCCGATGCCTCCGCGCGCGAGGCCTGCGACAGGATCAAGGCCGAGAACGGGAGCTGTCTGCTGGTCAGGCCCTGAGCGCCCGGCGGCGGGCCGGCGACAGCGCCCGCTGCACCGCGTCGTTCCAGCCTTCGACCAGTGCCGCGCGGCGCGCCGCCGGCATCGCCGGGGTGAAGCGGCGGTCGAGTTTCCACTGCTCGCCCAGAGCGGCGAAGGACGGATAGAACCCGACCCCGAGACCGGCCAGCGCGGCGGCGCCGAGGGCGGTGGTCTCGGTGATCGCAGGCCGGTCGACCGCGAGGTCGAGGACATCGGCCAGGAACTGCATCGCCCAGTCGTTCCTGACCAGCCCGCCATCCACCTTCAGCGCACGCGGGGCGGGCGCTCCGTCGCGCTCCATCGCCTGGAACAGGTCGCGGGTCTGGTAGGCGACCGCTTCCAGCGTGGCGCGGGCGATTTCCGCCGGTCCGCTGTCGCGGGTCAGGCCGACCAGGGCGCCGCGCGCCTCCGGGTCCCACCAGGGGGCGCCCAGGCCGACGAAGGCCGGAACCATGTAGACGCCACCGGTGCTCTCCACCGACTTCGCCAGCGCCTCCGTCTCGGCCGCGGTACGGATCAGCCGCAAGCCGTCACGCAGCCACTGCACCGCCGCGCCGGCCACGAAGATCGACCCTTCCAGCGCATAGGTCACCTTGCCGCCGATCCGCCAGGCGACCGTGCCGAGCAGCCCGCTCTGCGAGCGCACCAGGGTTTCGCCGGTGTTGAGAACGACGAAACAGCCGGTGCCGTAGGTGCTCTTGATCATGCCCGGCTCGAAGGCGGCCTGGCCCACCGTCGCGGCCTGCTGGTCGCCGGCGATGCCGCTGATCGGGATGGCGCGGCCGAACAGGCGGGCATCGGTCTCCCCGAACGATCCGGCCGAATCCCTGACATCCGGCAGCAGGCTCGCCGGTATGTCGAGCCGGCGCAGCAGCGCCTCGTCCCAGGCCTGCCGGCGGATGTCGAAGAGCAGCGTGCGCGCGGCATTGCTGGCATCGGTGGCATGCACACGCCCGCCGGTCAGCCGCCACAGCAGGAAGCAGTCGATGGTTCCGAAGGCGAGTTCGCCCTTCGCCGCGCGGGCCCGGGCGCCGGGGATGTTGTCCAGCAGCCAGGCGAGCTTGGTGCCGGAGAAATAGGGGTCGAGGATCAGGCCGGTCGTCTCTCGCACATGCTCCTCCAGGCCTTCGGCCTGGAGCGCAGCGCAGGTCGCGGCGGTGCGCCGGTCCTGCCAGACGATGGCATGGGCGACCGGCTTACCCGACGCCCGGTCCCACAGAACCGTGGTCTCGCGCTGGTTGGTGATGCCGATCGCCACGATGTTGTCGGCGCCGGCGCGTTCGATCAGCCGGCGGCAGCAGGTCTCCACATCGGCCCAGATCGTCTCGGCGTCGTGCTCGACCCAGCCCGCCTGCGGATAGATCTGCGGCAGTTCGATCTGTTCGACCCCGCGCGGCCGGCCCCCCGCGTCGAACAGCATGGCCCGGCTCGACGTCGTGCCCTGGTCGATGGCCAGGATCAGGCGTTCTTTCATCCTCGTCGTTTCCCCCAAAGCGGCCGGCGGCGAGGGACACCGCCGGCGGGTCCTACTGTTGCGACCGGCGCCGCATCTCGCGTTCGGCGGTGGCGGCGATGTCCTCCGCCCGCAGCGCCGCCGCCGAACCGGCGGGCAGCCGGCCGCGGGCGCGGTTGGCGAGCTGGCGGGCATCGCCGAGCTGGCCCGTGCGCATGGAGCGTTCGGCCGAGGCGAGATCGGCCATGCCGAGATTGCCGTCGCGGCCATAGGCGACGGCCAGGTGGTACCAGACCGAGGCGTTGTGGGGATCGTCGCGGGCGGCCGCTTCCAGATTGGCGATCGCGGGCTTGACCAGTGCCGCGTCATCCGTATTGACCTGTGCCTGTCCCAGCGCCAGCCGGATCAGTCCCTGGTTCGGCGCGATCGATACGGCCTTCTCCAGGAGCGGGACCGCTTCCCCCGCGCGGCCGTTCTCGAACAGCATCTGCGCCTTCATCTCGAGGTAATAGGGATCGCCCGGCGCTTCCGCGATCAGCGAATCCATCAGCGGCAGCGCCCGGTCCAGGTTCGGCACCCTGTAATAGGCGATCGCCCGGGCATAGCGTCCGGCCTGCGAGACGTCGCTTTCCGGAAAGAAGCGGAGCGTGGTGCCGAGCGGTTCGAGGAAGCCGATCAGCTTGGCCCGCACCCGTCCGAGCAGCATGTCGACCTGGGCCGAGGGCGGCTTGTTCAGGAACGGAGACTGGCTGACCCGCTGGGTCAACGCGTCGATCCGCTCGCGCGAGACCGGGTGGGTGCGCACGTAGGGGTCCTGGCGCCCGATCAGCAGCGCTTCCTGGTCTCCCAGCACCTTGAGGAACTCGACCAGCCCGATCGATGTCGTCCCGGTGCGGTCGAGGAAGGTGACGGCCGCCTGGTCGGCCTGCGATTCCTGCGTGCGCGAGAACTGCAGCAGCGAGCGCTCGGCGAGCGAGGTGCCGCCGCCCATCACCGCCCCCCCGGCGCCGCCGCCGCCCGCGATCACCGCCGCGGCGCCGAGCAGCATCGACAGGATGTAGAGCCCCATGGCATCGCGCATCGCCTCCTCGCCGCGGGCCAGATGGCCGCCGGCGATGTGGCCGGTTTCATGCGCGATCACGCCGAGGAGCTGGGCCGCGTTCTGCACCCGGATGAGAAGCCCGGTGTGGAAGAAGATGTTCTGACCGCCTGCGACGAAGGCGTTCAGCGATCCGTCGTTGATGATGTGGATGCGCACCGCATCCGGATCCAGGCCCGCGGCCTGCCACACTGGCGTGGCCAGGACCCGGATGATATGTTCCGTCTCCGCGTCGCGGATGAGGGAGAGCGGCCTTGTCTGTGCGGCGGATTCGACGACCGGCGCCGTCGCGACGGCTGCCGCGAGGAGGACCGCCCCGAGCCGTCCTGGCAGGACGCGTTTCATGAACTTCATTACCTCCGGCCCCCGCAATGCAAGGTAGGAACACGGCGCCGCGTCGTCAATCGACAGGCCCCGCGATCGGCATCATCGGTCTCACTCTGCTGCTCGCGGCCTGCGCCCAGCAGCAGGCCCCGAGCGGCCCGCGCTTCGCCGGCGCCGCTTCGGACGAACCCCGCGCCGCCACCGTCGCCCGTGACGTCGTCGAGGCGGGCGGCAGCGCGGCGGACGGCGCGGTCGCCGGCTTCTTCGCGCTGACCGCCACCTATCCGGCCGCGGCCTCTCTCGCCGGCGGCGGCGTCTGCCTGGTACACCGGCCCGATCCGCAGAAGACCGAGGTGCTGGACTTCCCCGTGCGCGCCCCGGCACGCGGCGGCGGCATCGGGGTGCCGGCGGCCGTGCCCGCGATGGCGGCACTGCATGCCCGCTACGGCCGGCTGCGCTGGGAACAGGTGGTGACGCCGGGCGAACAGCTCGCCCGCTTCGGCCACCCGATCAGTCGCGCCGCCGTGCTGACCATCCGCGCCACCAGCGTCGGCCTGCTCGAAGTCGCGCCGCGCATCTTCGGCGGGCGCGGCGGGCAGGCGCTCGCGGAAGGGGAGACGCTGCAGAACCCCGCGCTCGGCGCCACGCTGGGGCGGCTGCGCACCTATGGCGTGCAGGACCTGCATCGCGGTCCCCTCTCGCGCAGCTTCGCCGACGATATCCGCGAGGCCGGAGGCACGGTCGACGAGGCCGACCTGCGCGCGGTGACGCCGGTCTGGAGCGAGCCGCTGGCCATCGACTTCGCCAATTCCAAGCTGCTGGTGCCCCAGAACACCGCCGGCCAGGTCTTCGCCGATCTCTGGGCCGGCCTGGTGCGCGAACCCGGCCTGTGGCGCCGGGTCAGCGTCGACCGCACCGGCTTCCTCGAGGCGATCGGCCGCGCCAACAGCCGGATGGGCAAGAGCCCGCCCTTCGGATCCGACAACGCCGTCGGCCTGGTGGTGGCGGACGGCGCCGGCATGGTGGTCGCCTGCGGCTTCACGATGGGCAATCCCTTCGGCGCGGTGAAATACGGCCGCGCCACCGGCATCATGCTGGCGAACGCGCCGGGCCCGGGCCTCGACGAGCAGTCGCTGCTGCTGCCCTTGGTCGGGGCCAGCCCCAACATCAAGCAGGTCTTCATGGGCGCGGTCGCCACCGGCGGCGCCTTCGCGCCGGCGGCGCTGTTCGAGACGGTGGCGACCATCGTGGCGGGCGAGAAGCGGGCGCCGGAAGCGCTGACGCGGCCCCGCACCTTCTGGGCGGGTGACGCCTCGTTCGTCCTGCATGAGGAGGGGGCCGACGCCGCCATCCTGAACGCGGCCCGCCAGCGCAACCTGGAAGCCGTGCAGATGCAGGCGATCGGCCTGGTCGACCTCATGCACTGCACGGAGGCCCTGCCGCGGGTGCCGTCCTCCTGTGGCTTCCGCAGCGATCCGCGCGGCCATGGCATCGGGGCGGGCGGGGGCTTCTGATGCCCAAGCCCGCCGCCCGCGGCAGCATCGACCCCTTCTACGTGATGGAGGTGATGAAGGCCGCCGCCGCGCGCGAAGCCGCGGGCGGCGACGTCATCCACATGGAAGTGGGCCAGCCTTCCACCTCCGCGCCCCGCAAGGCGCTGGAGGCGGTGGAGAAGGCGCTGCGCACCCACACGCTCGGCTATACCGACGCGCTCGGCATCCCGCCCCTGCGCGAAGCCATCGCCCGCCACTACCGCACCTATTACGGTGTCGGCGTCGCGCCCGAGCGCATCGTCGTCACCACCGGTTCCTCGGGCGCCTTCCTCTTCGCCTTCCTCGCCGCCTTCGACGTGGGCGCGCGGGTCGCGCTCACCGAACCGGGCTATCCCGCCTATCGCAACATCATGCGGGCGCTGGGCATCGAGGTGGTGCCGCTGCCCGCCCGGGCGGAAGCCGGCTTCCAGGCCAATGCCGATCTTCTGGACGGGGCCGGACCGATCGACGGCCTGCTTGTCGCTAGCCCCGCCAACCCCACCGGCACGATGCTCGACGCCGCCGCGCTCCGCCGGCTGGTCGAGGCCTGCCGCTTGCGCGACGCCTGGCTGGTGGTGGACGAGATCTATCACGGCATCACCTATTCGGGCCGTGCCGAGACGGTGCTCGCCGTCACCGACGACGCCATCGTGGTGAACAGCTTCTCGAAATACTTCTCGATGACGGGCTGGCGTCTCGGCTGGCTGGTGCTGCCGCCGGCGCTGGCCCGGGCGGTGGAATGCATCGCCCAGAACTTCTCCATCTCGCCGCCCGCGGTGTCGCAGGTGGCCGGCCTCGGCGCGCTCGAGGCCTATGAGGAACTGGACGGGAATGTCGCCCGCTATGCGAAGAACCGCGCCGTGCTGCTCGACGAACTGCCCAAGGCGGGCTTCGACCGCCTGGCCCCGGCCGACGGCGCCTTCTACATCTATGCCGACGTGTCCCGCTTCACCAACGATTCACCGGAATTCGCCCGCCGCATGCTGGCCGAGATCGGCATCGCGGCGACGCCGGGCATCGACTTCGACCCGGCCGAGGGGAAGCGCTACCTGCGCTTCTCCTTCGCCGGCGCGACCGAACACATGATCGAGGCGGCCCGCCGGCTGCGCCGCTGGACGAAGTGACGGCGGCGGGAAGGAGAAGCTGGGCGCATTATCTCCTGGCCGCCGTCCTGGTCGGCCTCTTCGTCAACACCTTCGATCTCTGGGTCTGGCTGCTGAACGCGCTGGGGGCCTCGCGGGCGACGCTCGTCCCGATCGCCGTGGCGGGCGCCGTTCTCGCCTGGATCGCGGTCGAGGCCTGGCGGCGCCCCGGCGGGTACGTGCCCTGGGCGCTGGCCGCGGCGGCGGCGCTGATGGTCTGGGGCCTCCTCCTGCCCGATTCCCAGTTCCCGGCCAAGCGCATCCACGTGCCGCAATACGTCCTGCTCGCCCTGGTGCTGCGGCGCGGGCTCGCCGCCCATGTCCAGGGCGGCGGCCTGCTCGTGGCCGGTGCCCTCGCCGGGGCTCTCTTCGGCCTGCATGACGAGTTGCTGCAGGGCCTGCACCCGCGCCGCACCTTCGGCCTGGCGGACCTCGAGGTCAACGCGATCGGCGCGCTGGCGGGCAGCCTCGCCGGCCACGGCCTCGGCCTGTTCCGCCAATCCCCGGCGGCCGGTGACGGCTGGCCGCATGTCACCGGCCTCCTGCTCGTCCTGGCCGGAAGCACCGCGGCCTATCCGCTGCTCGTCGGGGCGACGGGCTGGGCCTTCAAGTGAGCGCTTCCGGCACGGTTCTTGATACGCTGGCGCCCGCGCCGCGCCGGAGTCCCCGCATGCCCCTTCCGCCCAGCCGCTACTGGCAGGACCTGACGACCGAGGATTTCACCCGTCTCGACCCGGCGGCATGCGTGGCGCTGCTCCCCGTGGCGGCGATCGAGCAGCACGGGCCGCACCTGCCGGTCAGCGTCGACGCCACGCTCAACGCCGGCGTGCTCGACGCCGCTATCGCCCTGCTGCCGGCGGACCTCCCGCTCCTGGTGCTGCCGGCGATGCCGGTGGGCAAGAGCGACGAGCACATCGCCTTCCCCGGCACGCTGACCCTGTCGGCGGAAACCCTAACCCGGCTGTGGACCGAGATCGGCGATTCCGTCTTTCGCGCCGGTCTGCGAAAGCTCGTGCTGTTCAACGCGCATGGCGGCCAGCCGCAGGTGATGGAAATCGTCGCCCGCGACCTGCGCCTGCGTCACCGCATGCTGGTGGTCACCGCCAACTGGTTCTCCTTCGGCATGCCGCCCGGCCTCTACGCGGCGGAGGAGGAGATGCACGGCATCCACGGCGGCGACATCGAGACCTCGATGATGCTGCACCTGCGGCCCGACCTGGTGCGGCGGGACCTGCTGTCCCATTTCCGGCCGGCCAGCATCGGCCTCGCCCGGGAGTACCGATACGCGAACTTCCTCGGGCCTTCGCCCATCGCCTGGGCGACGCAGGACCTGAACGCGGAGGGCGCCTGCGGCGATGCCGCCGGCGCGACGGCGGAGAAGGGCGCGGCCACGCTGGCGCATGCGGCGGCCGCGCTCGCCGCTATGCTGGAGGAGGTGTCGCGCTTCCCGCTCGGCCATCTCAAGGACCGCTGAGCCGATGGCATGACGCAACCGATCGTGACGCTCGAGGGCGTGAGCAAGACCTTCAAGGGCGGCGTGCAGGCGCTCCGCGATCTTTCCTTCGCCGTTCATGAAGGCGAGTTCATCAGCCTGCTCGGCCCGTCCGGCTGCGGCAAGAGCACGGCGCTGCGCATCCTCGCCGGCCTGACCGGGCCGAGCGCGGGCCGGATCGACTGGACCGCCGCGCCCGCGGACCGCCGGCACGACTTCGACATCGGCTTCGTCTTCCAGGAGCCGACCCTGATGCCCTGGGCGACGGTCGCGCGCAACGTGGCGCTGCCCCTGCGCCTGCGCGACCTGCCCAGGGACGACGTCGCCGCGCGCGTGGAGGATGCGCTCGCGGCCGTCGGGCTCGCGGATTTCGCGGCGCGCTATCCGCGCCAGCTTTCGGGAGGCATGAAGATGCGGGTCTCGATCGCCCGCGCGCTGGTCACCCGGCCGCGCCTCCTCTTGCTCGACGAACCTTTCGCCGCGCTCGACGAGATCACGCGCTTCAAGCTGAACGACGACCTGCTCGCGCTCAGGGCGGAAGCCGGGCTCACCATCGTCTTCGTCACCCACAGCGTGTTCGAATCGGTCTACCTCTCGAGCCGCATCCTGGTGATGGCGGCCCGTCCGGGCCGCATCACGGCCGAGATCGCGGTGCCGGCCCCCTATCCGCGCGGGGAGGGCTTTCGGACCTCGGCCGCCTATGGCGAACTCTGCCGCGGCGCCAGCGCCGCGCTGCGTGCGGCACTGGGCGAATGAGCGGCTCAGCGCTTCAGCGGCAGGCGGCGCAGCACGCCCAGATCCTCCTCGTCGAGCGGTGCGGGCACGCCGCCATGCAGCCAGGCGGCGAGCGGGCATTCGGGAGCCAGCACGTTCAGCGTGTAGAGCTTGCCGGGTCCGACGTTCTCCACCCGCCGCGCCGCGCCCGGCGGCACCATCAGCGTGTCGCCGGTTTCGAGCAGCCGGACCTCGCCCTCGCAGCGGGCCCTGGCCTTGCCCTTCAGCACGAACATCAGTTCCTGCGCCTCCCGCACCACCTCCGGGTCGCTCAGCCCGCCATGCGGATAGATCTCCACCAGCGCGTGGAAGCGCGCGGCCTCGCGCGTCGGACGCAGCGGATCGATGATGCAGGCGAAGTAGGTGCTGTCGTCGGCTCGGGCCCTGAATCCCCGATAGCTCTCGGCGCGGCGGACGATGGCCGGCATGCTGCCCTCCTTGTCATCGGGCGGATCGTTGATGCTGGCGGGACCCTGTCGGCCGAACGTGGCCGGTTTGTGACCGCGATGCCGAAACCGCGTGCGTCGGATCGTCGCCCGGATCCTCGTCCCGCGCGCCGCTCAGCGCTTCAGCGGCATGCGGCGCAGCACGCCGATGTCCTCGCGATCGAGCGGCACCTCGACGCAGGCCCCGATCAGCTCGGCGAGCTCGCGATTGGCCGCCATGACGGTGAGCGTGTAGAGCTTGCCGGGGCCGACGTTCTCGATCACGTGATCGCCGCCGCGCCGCATCACCAGCGAATCGCCCGCCTCGATGAGACGCGCCTCGCCGCCGCAATGCGCGCGCCCCTTGCCCTTCAGCACGAAGCACAGTTCCTGCGCGCGGGCGAGGCCGTGCAGGCGCGCCTTTCCGCCGGGCTGAAAGATCTCGAGCATCGCCGTGAAGTCGGCGCCCGCGCCCGCATCCAGCACCGGATCGACGATGCAGGCGAAGTAGCTGGTGGCATCGGGCCTGGTCTTGTAGGCGCGATAGCTTTCGGCGCGGCGCACGGTGGCCGGCATGGCTTCATCCTCCCCTTCTGGGTACGCGATGCACGCGACCCGGCCGAGACTGCCAGCGGATCGCTTCCGATTGATGACCTAGCAACGGGCATGCCGATTCACCGCTGCGAGTCGCGACGCGAGTCGCAGCCGCCGGAGGGCGGGCGCCTGACCAAGCTCTGGGCTGATGCCCGGGGCCTTTGCCTGCAACGGCGGCATTGCTGCGCCGCCGTCCGGCCCTTCGCGTGCGCAGCATGACGGCGGCGCGCTGGCAGCGCGGCGACGGCGCGCTCGAACTCGGCTTCAAGCGCGTCGGGGACGCGACGCGTCTCGCCCATCTCTTCCAGCACGATCCCTGCCGCGCGCTTTTCCCGCGGGCGGAGCCGGACGACATCGCCCAGGCCATCCTGATCACGACATCGGGAGGCCTCGCCGGCGGCGACCGCCTGCGCATCGCCGTCGAGGGCGAGGCCGGCGCGCGGCAGCTCCTGGCGACGCAGGCGGCGGAGAAGATCTATCGCAGCGACGGCACGGCGACCGAGGTCGACATCGGCCTGCGGGTGGGGGCCGGCGCCTGGATCGAATGGCTGCCGCAGGAGACCATCCTGTTCGAGGGCGCGCGGCTGCACCGCCGGGTCGAACTCGCGGTGGACGGGGACGGCGCTCTCCTGGCCGGCGACATGATCGCCTTCGGCCGCGCCGCCCGGGGCGAGCGCTTCACCCGCGGCCTGCTGCTCGACCGCTGGCGGCTCCGGCTCGGCGGACGGCTGGCCTGGGCCGATCAGCTCCGGATCGACGATCCGGCCGCCGATCTCGGCCACCCGGCCGGTTTTGACGGCGCCGGGGCCTTCGGCACCCTGATCTACGCCGGTCCGGGGGCGGAGGCGATGCTGCCCCGGGTGCGGGAGCTCACCGACGGATTCGCGCTGCGGGCGGGCTGCTCCCTGGTGGGCGGCGTGCTGCTGGTCCGGATGCTGGCGCCGGATGCGGAACCGCTGCGGCGCGACTTCGCGGCCCTGTGGATGCTGATCCGGTCGGGAGCCGGCGGATGGCCTGCACGCATGCCCCGCATCTGGCATACTTGATGCTTCGTCGAGGGTCCAAAGAGGGATGGGGAAGGCTTTATGAATCTGACGCCGCGGGAGAAGGACAAGCTCCTGGTCGCGATGGCGGCCGAGGTGGCGCGGAAGCGCCTGGCCCGGGGGGTCAGGCTCAATCATCCGGAAGCGATCGCGCTGATCACCGACTTCGTGGTCGAAGGCGCGCGTGACGGGAAAAGCGTCGCCGAACTGATGCGCGACGGGGCCAAGGTCGTCACCCGGGCCCAGGTGATGGAAGGCATTCCCGAGATGATCCACGAGATCCAGGTCGAGGCGACCTTCCCCGACGGGACGAAGCTCGTCACCGTCCACGAACCCATCCGCTGAAGGCGCCGCCATGATCCCCGGAGAGATCATCACCAGGCCAGGCGAGATCGAGTTGAACGCCGGCCGAGCCACCGCCACCGTCGAGGTCGCCAATACCGGCGACCGGCCGATCCAGGTCGGCAGCCACTACCACTTCTTCGAGACCAACGAGGCGCTGAAGTTCGACCGTGCCGCCGCCCGCGGCATGCGGCTCGACATCGCGGCGGGTACCGCCGTCCGCTTCGAACCGGGCCAGACCCGGAAAGTGCAGCTCGTCGCCTATGCCGGCGGCCGCGTGGTGCACGGCTTCAACGGCAAGATCGAGGGAGCGCTCTGATGGCGACCCGCATTTCGCGCTCCGCCTATGCCGGGATGTACGGCCCCACCGTGGGCGACAAGGTCCGCCTCGCCGATACCGACATCGTCATCGAGGTGGAAGAGGACCGCACCACCTATGGCGAGGAGGTGAAGTTCGGCGGCGGCAAGGTGATCCGCGACGGCATGGGCCAGTCCCAGGTGACCCGCAGCGGCGGCGCCGTCGACACCGTCATCACCAACGCGCTGATCCTCGACCACTGGGGCGTCGTCAAGGCCGATATCGGCCTGAAGGACGGGCGTATCGCCGCCATCGGCAAGGCCGGCAACCCGGACACGCAGGCAGGCGTCGACATCGTCATCGGCCCCGGCACCGAGGCGATCGCCGGCGAAGGCAAGATCATCACCGCCGGCGGCATCGACGTGCATATCCACTTCATCTGCCCGCAGCAGATCGAAGAGGCGCTGATGTCCGGCGTGACGACGATGGTGGGCGGCGGTACCGGCCCGGCGGCCGGCACCTCGGCCACCACCTGCACGCCCGGCCCCTGGCACCTGATGCGGATGCTGCAGGCGGCCGAAGCCTTCCCGATGAACCTCGCCTTCCTCGGCAAGGGCAATGCCGCCGATCCGGCCGGCCTGATCGAACAGATCGAGGCCGGCGCGGCCGGCCTGAAGCTGCATGAGGACTGGGGCACGACCCCGAAGGCGATCGACACCTGCCTGACGGTGGCCGACCGGTACGACATCCAGGTCGCCATCCATACCGACACGCTGAACGAATCCGGCTTCGTCGAGGCCACCATCGCCGCCATGGCGGGCCGCACCATCCAGGCTTTCCACACCGAAGGCGCGGGCGGCGGCCATGCGCCGGACATCCTGAAGGTGGTGGGGCACCCGAACGTGCTGCCCAGTTCCACCAACCCGACCATGCCCTACACGGTGAACACCGTGGACGAGCATCTCGACATGCTGATGGTCTGCCACCACCTCGACCAGAAGATCCCGGAGGACGTGGCCTTCGCCGAAAGCCGCATCCGCCGCGAGACCATCGCCGCCGAGGACATCCTGCACGACCTCGGCGCCATCTCGATGATGTCCTCCGACAGCCAGGCCATGGGCCGGGTGGGCGAGGTGATCATCAGGACGTGGCAGACGGCCGACAAGATGAAGAAGCAGCGCGGCCGCCTGAAGGAGGAGACGGGCGACAACGACAACATTCGCGCCCGGCGCTACATCGCGAAATACACGATCAACCCGGCGATCTCCCAGGGCATCTCCCGCCACGTGGGTTCGGTCGAGGTGGGCAAGCTCGCCGATCTCGTCATCTGGACGCCGGCCTTCTTCGGGGTGAAGCCCGACATGATCCTGAAGTCGGGCTCCATCGCCGCGGCGGCGATGGGCGATCCCAACGCCTCGATCCCCACGCCGCAGCCGATGCACTACCGCCCGATGTTCGCCGGCTATGGCCGCAACATGGTGGAGAGCAGCGTGCTGTTCCTGTCCCAGGCCGGCCTCGCCAACGGCATCCCCGGCAAGATCGGCCTGACGCGCCCCTGTCTTCCGATCGAGAACGTGCGCGGCGGCATCTCGAAAAAGTCGATGATCCTGAACGGCGCCACGCCGAAGATGGAGATCGACGTCGAGACCTACGAGGTCCGCGCCGACGGCGAGGTGCTCACCTGCGAACCGGCCAAGGAGCTTCCCATGGCCCAGCGTTACTTCCTGTTCTGATCATGCGCCGCGCCACGAAAATCGCCCGCAAGGGCAGCTTCGAAGCCTCCTTCGCCATCGACCGGCTGACGCTCGACTACGAGGACCGCTTCCGCCGCCGCAAGCGCTTCACGGCGGAAGGCGGCACCGACGTGCTGCTCGACCTCCCCGAGACCGCGATGCTGCATGACGGCGACGGGCTGGTGCTGGAAGGCGGCGGCTACATCGCCGTGCGGGCGGCGGCCGAGAAGCTGATCGAGGTGAAGGCGAGGACGCCCGGCCTGCTCGCGCGTCTCGCCTGGCATCTGGGCAACCGCCACCTGCCGATCCATATCGGCGAGGACCGCATCCTGCTCCGCGACGATCATGTCATCGTCGACATGCTGAAGGGCCTGGGCGCGGAGACCCGCGCGGTGGAGGAAGCCTTCGATCCCGAAGGCGGCGCCTACAACCAGCGCAACCACGACAGCTATTCGCTGGCCGGCGCGCATCATCATCACGGCCATGGCCATCATGATCACGACCACCATGATCATGACCACGAGCACGGCCCCGATTGCGGCCACGACCACCACGGGCATGACCACAAGCACTGATCCCCGGCCCTACGACCCCTGGCTCTACGCGCTCTTGGCCTGGACCTCGCCCGCCTATCCGATCGGCGCCTATACCTACAGCCACGGGATCGAATACGCGGTCGAGATCGGCGCGGTGAAGAACCGCGACACGCTCAGCCTCTGGGTGGGGCGCATCGTCTCGAAAGGCGCGGGCTTCCTCGATGCCGTCCTCTTCGCGGAAAGCTGGCGCGCGGCGGGCGACGCGAAGCGTCTCGACGACCTCGCCGCCCTGGCGACGGCCCTGCGCGGCACGTCCGAGATGGCGCTCGAATCGAGCCAGCAGGGCGCTTCCTTTCTCGCCGCCACCATGGCCGCCTGGCCCGACGCAGGCCTCGACGCCTTCGCCGCCCGGCATGAGGGACGCAGCCCGCTCCCCATCGCCTTCGCCATCGCGGCCTCTGGCCGCGTCCCGCTCGAACCGGCGCTCACCGCCTATCTGCACGGCATGGCGGCGAACCTCGTCTCCGCCGGCGTCCGGCTGGTGCCGCTCGGCCAGACGGATGGCCAGCGCGCGCTGGCTTCGCTTGCCCCGGTGGTCGCCGCCACCGCCCTCCGCGCGATCTCGACCCCGATCGACGAAGCCGGCAGCGCCGCGCCCATGGTCGACTGGACCAGCATGCGCCACGAAAGCCAGTACACACGTCTGTTCCGGTCCTGATGGGAAGACGGACCCGGTTTTTCTCCCTCCCCTGCACGGAAGCGTGGGGGAGGGTAGGGTGGGGGTTGGTCCCTGAACCCGACGGGAGGCGATGCGTCAAACCCCCTCCCCAACCCCCCCCCATCTTCGACGGGGGAGGGAGAAAAAGGCGTACTGTCCGCACAGATCACCCCTCATCCGCCCAAGTCCTCTGCGAGAGCTGGGGGCACCTTCTCCCCCAAGGAGAAGGCAAAGAACGTAGGCTGCCCTTGGAACAAGGGAGGGATATCGCGCGTGTGGACCCCGCTCGGCCTGGCAGCGGCGTTGCTCGCCGTTCTGATCACAGCAGATGGAGCGATGGCACAAGCACCTGCCGCGCATGAGCTCACCACCGACGGCCTCTCCGGCACGTTGCTGCTGCCGGAACGCGGTATCCGCGTGCCGGCAGCACTGATCATCGCGGGCTCCGGCCCGGTCGATCGCGACGGCAATGTGCCGGGTGCCAGGAACGACAGCCTGAAGCTGTTGGCCGAAGCACTGACGGCGCAGGGCATCGCCACGCTCCGCGCCGACAAGCGCGGAATCGGCAGGAGCGGGTCGCGGGTGCGCGAGCAGGATCTGCGCTTCGACACCTATGTCGCCGGCGCGCTGGCTTGGGCCGATCTCCTGCGGGCGGACCCGCGCGTCGCTTCCGTCGTGCTGATCGGGCACAGCGAAGGCGCGCTGGTGGCGAGCATCGCGGCGCAGCGGAAGGCCGTCGCCGGCCTGGTGCTGATCGCCGGCGCGGGCGAGGCCGCACCCCGGATCATCGAACGCCAGCTCGCTGCCGCCGGCATCGCGCCCGAGCTCCGCCAGGCTTCCGCTGAGATCGCCGCCGAACTCACCGCCGGCCGCGCCGTGCCTGACGTGCCGGCGGCCCTCGCCAGCCTCTACCGGCCGAGCGTCCAGAACTACCTGATGTCCTGGTTCCCGCTCGATCCCGCGCGCGAGCTCGCCAAGGTGGCGGCGCCGATCCTGGTGCTGCAGGGCACGACCGATCTGCAGGTGGGCGTCGACGATGCCAACCGCCTCGCCGCGGCGCGCGATGGCGCGAAGCTCGTCATCATCCCCGGCATGAACCACGTGCTGAAGGACGCTCCCGCCGAGCGCGCCGCCAATATCCAGACCTACACCCGCCCCGACCTGCCGCTCGCTCCCGGTCTGGTGCCGGCGATCGCGGATTTCCTGCGCTCTTTGAATCCCTCCCCCGCGCGGGAGCGTGGGGGAGGGTAGGGTGGGGGCTGGTCCCTGGCGTTGACGGGAGGAGATGCGTCAAACCCCCTCCCCAACCCTCCCCCATCTGACGACGGGGGAGGGAGAAAAAGGCGCAGCGTCTTATGCCTCGAAGAATCCGATCATGCACGTGAAGCGGCCAGCGCCGTCGATCTCTGCGAAATCGACGCCGTTGCGCATCGGTTTGCCCGCGGCATCGACCCGCGACCAAGAGAAGCGCGAGAAGTGGTGATGCGTCTCGATGGCCCCGGTAAGCACGATGCGTGAGCCGGGCAGGCGGGCCAATACGCGGTCGATATGGTCGGAGAGCGCGTCGATCCCCACCGTCTCCACCGTCGGATCGGCATAGACGCCGTCCTCCGCCCAGACCGGCGCCAGCAGCGCCTTCCGCTTCGTCGCATCGGTCTCGTTCCCGGCATCGAAGTAGAGACGGACCGCTTCGTCGACCCCGCTCACAGGCTGCGACCCTCCGGCCCGCTATAGGCCCGCTCCACCTTCGCCACCCGCAGCTCGTAATGCGAGTACCACCTCTGCTGCCCCAGGCGCTGGGCCGTCAGGTGGCGGTCGTTCGCCTTCCAGGCGGCGATCGCGGCCTCGTCGGTGAAATAGGCGACCGTGATGCCGAAACCGTCCGGTCCCCGCGTCGATTCGGCGCCGAGGCAGCCCGGCTGCTTCAGGGCGAGCTCCACCATCGCCTTCGCCATCGCCTCGTAGCCGTGGTCGCCCTCGGTGCGGCGGGCGGAGAAGATCACCGCGTAGTAGGGCGGCTCCGGGGTTCGCGCGAAGGCCTTGTCCATGGTCACTCTCCCGTCGGTCCGGCGAAATGCGCGTCGAGTGCTTCGAGCGCGCTCGGCAGGTTGCCCACGCCGCAGGCATGCAGCAGCGCCCGGTGCTGCCGCGCATAGGCGGCGCGGGTGGGGGAGCCCGGCGGCTGCGCCGCATAGGGGCGGATGTCCTCGCCCCTGAGCTCGTTCACCAGGGCAAGCAGGCGGGCATTGCCGCAAGCGCGGTACAGGGCGGCATGAAAGGCGCGGTCGAGCCGCTCCAGCGCGGCCGGGTCGGTCTCGATCTCGATCCGCTCCTGGACCTGGCGCGCCTCCATGAGGTCGCGCTCGCTTAAGCGGGGGAGAGCGAGGGTGAGCGCCTCGCGCTCCACCAGCCGGCGCACCGCCATCAGCTCGCGCAGCGCCTCCGGCGACAGGGCGGCCACCTCGACGCTCCTGTCGCGCCGCGCCACCACCAGCCCGCTGGCGCGCAGCGCCTCCAGGGCAAGGCGCACCGGCTGCCGGCTCGCGGCGAAGCGCTCGGCCAGCGCCTCCTGCTGGAGCACCGTGCCGGGAGGCAGAAGGCCCCTGCGGATATCCGCCTCGACCGCACGCGCGATACTCGCGGGCATGTTTGGATCCATGGATCCAAGTATGGTCGAAGCGCTACGGCCGGTCAAGGCACGGGCTGGATTCTGTCACGCTTTGCGCCAGCGTGGTCGCGGCGAAGGATGGCCCGGCGCTGGTGAAATCGTGATGCGGAGATGGTCGGGCCGGGATCGCAGGCGGAAGGGGCGTTCCGGTTGCACCGGCGTCGCGAACACGGTATAATTCTCTTGAAGATATAAATTATCGGGCTGATCTTGCTTAATTCTCTCGGTGGTGCAATTCGACTCAAGCGGAACGTGCGTTCCGCTTCCGGCGGAACGGGCGTTCCGCCAGTGATGCTGACCGATCGAGTGCAAGCTCTTGCAGGCAAAGGAGAATCGAGCCGATTTCGGCGAGGGCCGAAATCCGGGATGGAAAGCCTGCGGATTTGCTTTTCGCACCGCCGCCATGGCATGCCGCTTGCTGCGTCTCTAGGTTCGGGCGCGGACATCGCGGGAGGGTTTCGGGGATGATCGGTTCATGAGCCAGCACGGCCCCTTGAGAGTCGGCGTCGGCGGCCCGGTGGGTTCCGGCAAGACGGCGCTGGTCGATGCGCTGTGCAAGCACATGCGCGAGCGCTGGCGGCTCGCCGTCGTCACCAACGACATCTACACCAAGGAGGACGCCGAGTTCCTCACCCGCTCCGGCGCGCTCACGCCCGACCGGATCATGGGGGTGGAGACGGGGGGGTGCCCGCACACCGCGATCCGCGAGGACGCCTCGATCAACCTCGCGGCGGTGGCCGAGATGCGCCGCCGCTTCACCGACCTGGAACTGATCTTCGTCGAATCCGGCGGCGACAACCTCGCCGCCACCTTCTCGCCGGAACTCGCCGACCTCACCATCTATGTGATCGACGTGGCGGCGGGGGAGAAGATCCCGAGGAAGGGCGGTCCGGGCATCACCCGTTCCGATCTCCTCGTCATCAACAAGATCGACCTCGCGCCCATGGTGGGCGCCTCGCTCGAGGTGATGGACCGCGACGCGAAACGCATGCGCGGCGCGCGCCCCTTCCTCTTCACCAACCTGAAGGAGGGGAAGGGCGTCGCCGAGATCGCCCGCTTCATCGAGACCACAGGCGGCCTCGCCGCCGCAGCCGCCTGACTGTTCCAAGGGGAAAAACCATGAAAAAGCTCAGCCTCGCCACCCTTCTCGCCCTCGCCGCCGCCCAGCCGGCCCTGGCGCATACCGGCGGGCATGCCGCCACCGGCTTGGCGGCCGGTTTCGCGCATCCCTTCATGGGTATCGATCACCTTCTCGCCATGCTCGCCGTCGGCCTCTGGGCGGTGCAGACGGGCGGCCGTGCGCTCTGGGCCGTGCCTGCCGCCTTCATCGGCGTGATGGTGCTGGGCGCGGGTCTCGGCATGGCGGGCGCCGGCCTGCCGCTGGTCGAGTTCGGCATCCTCGGCTCGGTGCTGGTGCTGGGCCTGCTCGTCGCCGCCGCGCCCCGGCTGCCCCTCTGGGCGCCGGTGGCGATCGCGGGTCTCTTCGCCCTGTTTCACGGTCATGCACATGGCACCGAGATGCCGGAAGGGGCATCGGGCGCCCTCTACGGTGCCGGCTTCCTCGCCGCCACCGCCCTCCTGCATGGGATCGGCCTGGGCCTGGGTCTCGCCATGACCCGGCGCACCGCGCCGCTCGCCCGCGTCGCCGGCGGGGCGGTCGCCGCCTGCGGCCTGGTGTTGCTGGTCGTCTGACCGCGGCCGGGCCCTCGGCGGGGAACCGCGGGGCGCGCATCCGGGTTGCCGCCTCATGCCCACCGACGTGATCGACATCCTGCTTCGGCTCCTGGTCGCCGGCGTCATCGGCGCCGTCATCGGCTTCGAGCGACGGTTGCATCACAAGGCGATCGGGGTCGCCGGCATGGTCCTGGTGGCGATCGGCAGCACGACCTACATGCTGCTGGCGAGCCATCTCATGCGCGAGGACCCCAGTTCGGTCAGCCGCACGCTGCAGGGCTTCCTCTCCGGCATCGGCTTCCTGGGCGGCGCCGTGATCTTCAAGGCGGGCTTCGACGTGAAGGGGATCAAGGCCGCCGCCGCGGTCTGGATCACCGGCGCCATCGGGCTCGCCATCGGCACGTCCTACTGGTGGCTCGGCGTGACCGTGGGCGTGGTGACGGCCCTGGTCATGCTCGTCGCCGACCGCTTCCCCGACGAGGTGCGCGAGCGCAAGCAGGAAGGAGGCATCACCCCCTGAAGCAGCCCTTGAGGCTGACCCCGTCGGTTCACCCCGACGGATATTGCTCTAGCGGAGCGGGGACGCGGAACTTTATCGGGCGTCCGAGCGTTGTTGCGTCTTCGGCCGCGACGGATGGTAGAAGCGCAGAATGCCCGACAGGAACGTCATCGCCGCCGCGGCATGGATGCTGCTCCTCTCCTCCCTTCCGGCTTCGGCGGCGGAAGACCGGCGCTCCGCAGGCCCCCCGGACCCGGGGTCGGCCCGTCTCCTCGCCGAGGCGCGGCCCTATTTCCAACCGTTCGACCTGTCGGTGAAGGACGGGACGTGGTGGGTCACCGTCTTCGCCGGCGCGGTCGCGAAGAACGAGCTCTCCTCGATCGTCTTCAAGGCGAGCCCCGACTTCGGCGAGTCCTACCTGGCCGGCGCCTCGCTCGGCAAGGAATTCGGCGCCGTCTCGGATGCGCTGCGGCTGGAGTGGATGGCGACCACGGCCGTCGTCTTCGGTACCGAGGACTATGTCGACCTGCGCTTCGAGGTCGGGGCGCGCTGGATCCGCTTTCCCTGGAACGACACCCTCTTCACCACCATCGGCGCCTTCATCGGCCCGTCCTATCTGACCAAGCGGTCCATCTACGAGGACGAGGAGAAGAACGAGTTCAGCCATTTCAAGAACGGGCTGAGCGTGGAGTTCACCTTCGCCCACCCGCAGCGCCCCGGAACCGCCCTGGTCGCCCGCTTCCATCACCGCTCCAGCATCTTCGGCCTCATTCCCGATGCGGGCACCCCCTCCGACTTCCTGACCCTTGGTATAAAGAAGCGATTCTGACCCCGGCGGCAGACCGGAAGGCGGGAGGAGGAGCCAGGCATGAACACGCGACCCACGTTGGCGCGCTCCGGCAATACGGTGAAGCCCGATCTCGACTGGCTCGGCCAGCTGCACGAGACGGCGCTGGAACCCGACCTGCCGATCGTCGACCCGCATCATCATCTCTGGGATCGCCCCGGCTACGCCTACCTGCTGGCGGAGCTGCTGGCCGATACCGGTTCCGGCCATAACGTCACCGCCACCGTCTTCATCGACTGCGCCGCGATGTACCGGGTCGAGGGTCCCGCCGAGATGGCGCCGGTCGGCGAGACGGAATTCGCCAATGGCATCGCCGCGATGAGCGCGTCCGGATCGTATGGCTCGACGCGGGCTTGCGCCGGCATCGCCAGCTTCGCCGACTTGACGCTCGGTGCGCGGGCGAAGGGCGTGCTGGAAGCCCACATCGCCGCCGGCAACGGTCGCTTCCGCGGCATCCGCCACGCCGCCGGATGGGACGCGAGCGAGCAGGTCTGGAACAGCCACACCAACCCGCCGCCGGGCCTGTTCCGCGACGCCCGCTTCCGCGAGGGATTCGCCTGCCTCGCCCCGCTCGGCCTGTCGTTCGAGGCGTGGCTGTACCATCCCCAGATCCCGGACGTGACCGACCTCGCCCGTGCCTTTCCCGATACAGCCATCGTGCTCAATCATGTCGGCGGGCCGATCGGCATCGGCCCCTATGCCGGCCGGACCGAGGAGACCTTCGCGCGCTGGAAGGCCGACATCGCCGACCTCGCGCGCTGCCCCAACGTCTTCGTCAAGATCGGCGGGCTCGCCATGAAGATCGGCGTATTCGATTTCCACGCCCGACCCATGCCGCCGGGGTCCGAGACGCTCGCGGCCGCATTGAAGCCCTGGGTCGAAGCGGCGATCGAGGCCTTCGGCCCGGAACGCTCGATGTTCGAAAGCAACTTTCCCGTCGACAAGGTCAGCTGCTCCTACGCCGTCCTCTGGAACGCCTTCAAACGGCTCGCGGCGGGTTGTTCGCCGGCCGAGAAGACGGCGCTGTTCTCCGGCACGGCGCGGCGCTTCTATCGTCTCTAGGCGGGCACCAGTTCGACCGGCAGGCTCTCCAGCGCCCGCATCGTGTTGTTCAGCTTGCGCCTGGGCTCGCCGGCCGGGCGGATCTCGGCCACCCGCCGGACCAGGGCGTCGAGCAGCAGTTCCGCCTCCAGCCGGGCGATCATCTGCCCGACGCACAGATGGATGCCCGTGCCGAAGGCGAGGTGACCGCGGGTGTCGCGGCCGATGTCGAAGCGCTCCGGCTCCTGCCAGACGCGCGGATCGCGGTTGGCGGAGGCCATGAAGACCAGCACCTTGGCATCGGCCGGGATGGCGTGGCCGGCGATCTCGGTATCCCGCGCGGCGGTGCGGAAGAAGGCCTGCACGGGAGACTCCCAGCGCAGCGCCTCCTCGAAGGCCTGACGGCCGAGGCCGGGATCGGCACGCAGCCGCGCCCATTGGGCCGGTCGGGTGGTGAACGCGTAGAGCATGTTGCCGAGACCGGCGACCGTGGTGTCGATCCCGGCGGTGAGGAAGGGCCGGACCAGGAAGGGCGCCTCCTCCTCCGTCAGTTCCCCGCGGTCGACCGCCGCATAGATCATGGCGGCGAGGCCGCCGGGCGCGACCGCCTCCCGGCGGCAGTTGGCCATCACCCATTGCAGCGCGCGCTGGCCCGGACCGGCGCTCGCGCGCAGCAGCTCGTTCTCGGGTCCGAAGGCATTGAACACCAGCCGACTCCAGTCGAGCAGGTTTTCCCGGCCCTCCGCGGCGATGCCGACCGCATCGGGAAACACCTTGAGCGGATAGGCCTCGGCGATGTCGGCGATGGCATCGACCCGGCGACGGGCCAGAAGGCGTTCAACCAGCGCGTCCGCCTCGGAGGCGAAATCCTGCCGCAGCCGTTTCGCCACCGGCAGAGACATGGTGCGGCCCAGCACGACCCGGCCGCGCGTGTGCTCCGGCGGGTCGATCTGCAAGGTCAGCCCGCGGGCCAGAACATGGCCGGGTTCCTTCCGCAGGTCCTTGAGGCCGACGCCGGCGGAGGAAATGAAGGTGCGGTGGTCGCCGAGCACCGCCTTTGCTTCGGCGTGACGCGCGACGGCATGCACGCCGTAGGGCGCGAGCCGGACGACCGGGCCGGCCTCGCGCAGGGTATCGAAATGAGGATAGGGGTCGGTCAGGAAGGCGGTCGCGAAGGGATCGATGTCGAGCTCGGCCGTTTCCATGTCACCTTCCCCACGCTTTGCGGCACCTTCGGACGTGTCGTCCCCTCCGGTCAAGCAGTCGCCGGCGACGGCCGCGCGGGCCGCCGCCATGTGCCCGTGACCGCGCCTCCGGCGGTCGGCTAGTCTGGCGGGCGGTTGAGGCAGACGCCATGCGGACATATGAGTGACAGACCGGCGACGACGGCGAGGGGGATCGAGCGGCAGTACTACGCCGCGATGGCCATGCCTTTCCTGATGGACGTGATCGTGGCGGCGACATTCTCTGCGATCGTCGGTCTCATGGACCTGTTCCTCGTCAATCTGGCCCTTTCCGCCCTGGTCCTGGGTATCGGTGTGCAGGGGCCGGCCCGCCACCTGTTCCGCCCGGTCCGCCGGTTCCTGGCGGGTGAGGCGGAGTTCGCCTCCATCGAGCGGACACTGACCCAGCTGCCCATCCGGTCCGCTGTCGTGGTCATGTGGGCCTATATGCCGATCCTGCTCTTCCGCATGATTGGCCCGCTCGTCTTCGGCTACACGCTGTCCGGGGCGCCGACGGCGACCTGGACGGATGCGATCCTCACCGTCGTCGTCCAGCTCCTCTTCGCTTTCGTCTTCGTCTACTTCCTGGTCAGCGGCTATCTGGAACGGCTCTGTCACTTTCTGTTCATCGATCGGGGCGTCAATCTCGGCCTCTTCTTCGGCCGCTTCTCGCTGAAGATCGCGGTCGCGCTGGTATTCACCGCGCTTGCGCCGCTGGTGCTGATCGCCGGCGAGATCTTCTCCTATGACGGGGAGCGCCTCGCGCGTGAAGTCGCGATCGACCTCACGATCGCGGCCCTGGTCCTGCCGGTGACGCTGTTCTGGGTGTCACGGACGCTGTCGCGGCCGCTGGCCCGGCTGGATGCGGGTATGGGTGAGGTGGCCAAGGGCGACCTGAGGGTCCGGCTGCCGGTCACCTCAAACGAGGAGATCGGCGAACTCACCTCGCACTTCAATGCGATGGTCGAGGGGTTGCATGAGCGCCAGCGCATTCGCGAGACGTTCGGGAAATATGTCAGCGAGAGCGTGGCGGCGGCCTTGCTTCGGGAGACGAGCGACGGCCGGCTCACCGGCGAGACGCGAGAGGCGACGGTGATGTTCACCGACATCGAGGGGTTCACCTCGCTGTCCGAAAGGCTCGCGCCGGACGTGCTCATCGCCATCCTCAACGAATATCTTGAGGTCGTGGTGGCGCCGATCGAGCGCCATGGCGGCGTCGTCAACGGCTTCATCGGCGATGGGCTCTTCGCCAGCTTCAACATGCCGCTCGCCAACCACGACCACGCGGCCTGTGCGATAGCCGCCGCCACAGAGATCCAGGCGGCGCTGGCGGGACACGCCTTCGCCGGGGGCGTGAGGTTGACGACCCGCATCGGAATCAACTCCGGCACGGTGATCGGCGGCACGATCGGCGCGGGTGCTCGGCTGTCCTATACGCTCCTGGGTGATGCGGTGAATACCGCGTCCCGCCTCCAGGAGCTGAACAAGGTGCATGGTACCGGCATTCTGATCAGCGAGGCGACACGCCTCCTCGCGGGGGACCGGCATCCTTGCCGCCTCATCGGAGAGGTGGCCATCCGCGGTCGAAAGGGAGGACTGCTGGTGCACACGCCCGTCGCGGCTTCGGGTCAGGCGGCGGCGACCGCGCGCATTGCCGGGGAATAGCGAGAGCAGACCTCCCGTGCAAAACGGGTCATCATGGCCTGTCGCAGTTCGATCGGCGTTCCGGGCGTCGCCGAGGAGACCATGAAGTAGTTGAAGCCGAGGGCGACGAGCTGGTCGATGCGTCGGCAGATCGTTTCGGGGCTGCCGACGAGATTTGAATCCATGAAGGGGCCGAGCTCGTTCGGGTCCGTCATCCTGCGCAGATTGGCGAACATGCGGTTGAACTCCGCATATTCCGCAATGCCGGCCCACGGATTGTTGTCCGCCTCGTAATGGGTGCACTGCAGTTCGAAGTAGGGGGGGTAGTGCCGCCGGCCCAGGGCGCGCGCTTCCTCGTCGGTATCGGCGATGATCATCTTCACCGAAATCGGCAGGATCGCCCCGGCAGCCCGGGAGCCCGCCCTGGCGCGCCAGCGCTGCAGAATCTTTGTCAGCAGGCCATCCGGGAAGGTGGACAGGCAGATCGGCGCGATGCCGAGATCGCCCATGACTTCGGCGCTGGCCGGGCTGCCGATGGCGCCGTAGAAGTTGATCGGCTTGTCCACCGTCTCCGGCCGGATCCGGATCGGCTGCGCGATCTTCCAGAACCGTCCGTCATGGGTGAAGGGTTCCCCGGACAGAGCCTTCTCCACGATGCGATAGCATTCGGCGAACCTTGCCCGGGCCTCGTTCATGTCGATGTTGTAGGCGTCATATTCCATTTTCGCCGTACCGCGACCGATCCCGAGGTGCAGCCGCCCCCGCGTCAGGCTGTTCAGCATGGCGATCTCCTCGGCAAGGCGCAGCGGGTGGTACCACGGCAGCACCAGCACCGAAGTCCCGAGCGACAAGTCGGGGAAGGCCGCCGCGATATGCGCCATGAAGAGGAGCGGGCTGGGTGTGGGGTAGTAATCGGAGAAATGATGCTCCAGAAGCCAGGCGGCATCGAACCCCAGCCGATGGCCGAGCGCGCAGTCCTGCATCACTTCCGCATAGAGAACCTGGTCGGATTTGCGAACTTCGCTCGCGGGGGCGGCCTGAAAGCCGAATGCGACATTCCCCATGGTCATGACCGTCTCCTCCCGGGTCTGGGGACAGACTAGAATAGGTTCCGACCGTGAGCGAGGTCCCGTCGCAGGCGCCACAACTCACCCGCAGGGCCTCTCCGTGCGCTCCGACCGACATCTTTCCGGAGTCGGTCTGTCTCGGGGCGGGGGCGCTTTCGGTCCTGCTCGCCGACGCGGAGCGGATGGGCTTGCCGGCTCGAACATGGCGTCCGTTCCGGCGCCCGACAGGATGGTGGAGCCTTCTTCACGGACCGCCGAATCAGCCGGGACTGCGGCTCTCGCACGCCTCTAGCCGGGGAGCGGTTCGCCGTACAGGACGCCGCCGGAGATGAGCTCGGCGATCCGCTCTGCCCCGATGCCGGCATGGCGGGCCAGAATTGCCGCGTTGTGTTCGCCCAGGAACGGGGCACGCATCAAGGCTGGCTGTTCCTCTTCGGGGAATCTCAAGGGGCCCGCCGGTACCTGGAAGCGGCCGATCACCGGATCCTCCACGTCGAGAACCGTCCGCCTCTCGATCAGGTGGGGATGCGACATCGCCTCCTGCACCGACAGGACCGGCGCGACCGGAACCCGCACCGCCTCCAGCGCGGCCAAGGCCGCTTCCCGGCCGTCAAAACCGTCGAGCCACGTCTGGATGATGCCGACCAGCGCTTCCCGGTTGGCGATGCGGGCGGCGTTGTCGACGAAGCGGGGATCCGAAGCAAGGTCTGTCCGGCCCATCGCTTCGAGCAGCCGCGGCCACATGGGCGCAAGCACGACGATGAAGATGGGGCCGGTACGGGTCGCGAATATACCGATCGGGCTCACGGCGCCGTGCTGGCTTCCGCTGCGCACCGGCGCCCAGTGGCCCATGCTGGCCACCTGGACGTTGATCTCATGACAATGGAAGTAGAAGTCGAGCAGCGAGATGTCGATGAAACGGCCCTTGCCGTCGCGCTCGCGCCTGAACAGGGCGGCGTTGATCGCCGACAGCGCCGTGATTCCGGTCCCCACGTCTCCGGGCGCCAGACCGATCAGGGACGGCGGCCGGTCGGGATCGCCGGTCATGCTGGTCACGCCGGAGACCGCCTGGGCCACGTAGTCGAAGCCGGGCAGGTCGCGCAGAGGTCCGGTCTGCCCGAAGGCCGAGATCGAACACATGATCGCCTTCGGATTGACGGTCCTCACCACATCCCAGCCGAAGCCCATCCGGGCGATGACGCCGGGAGAGAAGTTCTCCACCACCACATCGACCTTGGCGACCAGCGCGCGGACCAGCGCCGCCGCCTCCGGCTTCCGGATATCGATGCACAGGCTCTGCTTGCCGCGGTTGTGCTGCACGAAATACGCGCTGCGGCCGTTCCGAAAGGCCGGAAGCGTTCGGCCGTAGTCGCCGTTCGGCGCCAATTCGACCTTTATCACTTCCGCCCCGATTTCCGCCATCATCCGAGTACATACGGGGCCGGAGACCATTTGCGTGAAATCGAGCACGCGAATGCCGTCGAGCAGTCCTGTCATGAATTGAGCGTTTCCTCATTGTCGTGACGGGCAGGCTGGTCGATCCACTCTGCGCTGACGACAGTCCGTTTGGCGAAGAGCGATGCGGTCCGGCAATCCTTTCGGGGCGGTGTCCCTAGACCTTCCGCGGAACCAGCACCCAGTAGTCGAAGTCGAGGACCACTTCCTCGAGATACTTGCCCGCAGCGTCGGTGCCCGGGAAATGGGTGCAGAGGCTGTCCTTGGTCGCGATCGTGCGCAGGCGGAGTGCTCCGTGACGGTCGGAAAGGACGGCCGTCTCCAGCACCTCCGACCACGCGTGCACGGTATTGCCGGCGAAGACGGGATTCACATGCCGGCCCCCGTTGATCGCCAGGACCTTGTGGGCGGAACCGAGGCCGTTGAAGGACAGGCCGCGGGCGAGGGAGATGATGTGCCCGCCATAGACCAGACGACGGCCGAAGCGGCCCTTACCCTCGACGAACTGATTGAAGTGCACCTTGGCCGTGTTCTGGTAGAGGCGCGTAGCCAGCATGTGCTCGGCCTCTTCCACGGTCATGCCGTCCACATGATCGATCTTCTCGCCCGCGGCATAGTCCTCGAAGCGCCATGGCGAGCCCGCCAGCACGTCGTCCTGGGCGGCGAGGTCGAGCCCCTCGGGCACCCAGAGGTCATCGGGTGATACCCGCGTGGCCAGCTTAGGCACCTCGTCGCCGGGGGGCGCCGCGTTCACATCGCGCTTTCGCACCATCACCCAGCGGACGTATTGCAGTACCGGTTCGCCCATCTGGTTCTCGCCTGTCGTGCGGACGTAGACGATGCCGGTCTGCTTGTTCGAATTTTCCTTGAGGCCGATGACCGTCGACCTCGCCGTCAGCGTGTCGCCAGGGTAGACGGGAGCGAGAAAGCGGCCTTCGGCATAGCCTAGATTGGCGACGGCATTCAGCGACACGTCCGGCACCGTCTTGCCGAAGACGACATGGAATACCAGCAGGTCGTCGATCGGCGCCTGGTCGAGGCCGACACCCTGCGCGAATGCGTCGGCCGACTGCAAGGCGAAGCGGCTGCCATACAGCGCCGTGTAGAGCGCCGCATCGCCTTCGGCGATGGTGCGGGGCGTCGCGTGGCGGATCTCCTGCCCGATCCGGAAATCCTCGAAATAGTTGCCGCCGGCTGCCTTGCTCATGCCGCTTTGGCCGCTGCAATGGCTTCCGCGAGGGCGACCGTATGCTGGGCCATCTCGACATGCAGGTTTTCGACCAGCTTCCCGTCGACCAGCACCACGCCCTTCCCTTCGGCTTCCGCCGCCCTGAAGGCGAGGACGATCTTGCGGGCCATCGCCACCTCGGCCTCGCTCGGCGCGAAAACGGCGTTGCAGGGTTCCACCTGCTTGGGATGAATGAGGGTCTTGCCGTCGAAACCGAGTTCCAAACCCTGCTCGCAATGCTTCACGAAGCCGGCCTCGTCATCGAGGTCGAGATGCACGCCGTCGAGGATGGCGAGACCGTAGGCGCGCGCGACCAGCAGGCAGTGCTGCAGCGCGTGCAGCATCGGCTGCCGGTCGGCCGTGTGGCGGGCGCGCAGGTCCTTGGTGAGATCCGATGTGCCCATGACGAGGCAGCCGATCCGCGGCGACGCGGCCGCGACCTCCTCGGCCCGGAGGATGCCGCGCGGGGTCTCCATCATGCACCACAGGCTGGTCGCCGCCGGGGCGCCGGCCTCGTCCATCAGCGCGATCGCCCGCCTCACCTGCTCGGCGCTCTCCACCTTTGGGATCAGGATGGCGTCGGGCCCGACGCCGGCGGCGGCGGCGATGTCCTCGGCGCCCCACGGCGTATCGAGGCCGTTGGCGCGAATGATGATCTCACGATGGCCGTAGCCGCCGCCCTTCACGGCGGCAACCACCTGCTGGCGGGCATTCGCTTTCGCGTCGGGGGCAACGGCGTCCTCCAGGTCGAGGATGACGCCGTCGGCGGGGAGTGTCTTCGCCTTCTCCATGGCGCGCGCATTCGCACCCGGCATATAGAGCACACTGCGGCGCGGCCTGACCTTAGCCGTCATCGTTCGTTCCTCATGACACTGGCTGGAGAAGACGTCGATTTGACCCTATCGAGGGCAGGAAGATAGGACAAGCGCCGACGCCGGCACATGTCTGATAGAGTCGGTTGGATCGAGTGGGGATCGGAACTGATGAACGCTGAGAGTGCAGTCGACATGAAGTTCGGCATCGGCCAGCCGGTGCCGCGTCAGGAGGATCCGGTCCTGGTCCAGGGGCGGGGCCGCTATACCGATGACATCAACGTACCCGGTCAGGTCTATGCCGTCATGGTCCGGAGCCGCCACGCTCATGGTCTGATCCGCGGTATCGACACGAGGGCGGCGCTCGGCATTCCCGGCGTCCTGGGGGTCTATACGGCGAGGGACTTGACCGCCTACGGCAGCATCATTTCAGCCATCCCGCTGAACCACAGGGACGGGACGCCGATGAACCGCTTCGGCCGTCCCGGCTTTCCCTCCGACAAGGTTCGCTACGTGGGTGATCCGGTCGCGGTGGTCATAGCGGAGACCGCCGCCGCGGCCAAGGACGGCGCCGAGGCGGTCGAGCTCGATATCGATCCGCTGCCGGCCGTGATCGACATGAAGGCGGCGCTGGAACCCGGCGCGGCGCAGATCTATGACGAGGCTCCGGGCAATCTGGTGCTCGACTACCATTACGGCGATGCGGAGAAGGTGGCGGGGGCGTTCGCCTCGGCGGCGCATGTGACGCGCCTCTCGCTCGACAACAACCGCGTCGTCGTCTGTGCGATGGAACCGCGCTCGGCGATCGCCAGCTACGAGCCCGCCACCGAGAAGTGGACGCTGCAGCTCGGTACCCAGGGTGTGTTCGGCATGCGCGAGCAGATCGCCAAGAACGTGCTGAAGGTACCGTCCGAGAAGGTCCGCATTCTCACCGCGAATGTGGGCGGATCCTTCGGCATGAAGGGCTTCCCCTATCCCGAATACGTCGGCCTTCTGCATGCGGCGAAAACCCTGGGCCGGCCGGTGAAGTGGACCGATGAGCGTTCGGAAAGCTTCCTGTCCGATCATCACGGCCGCGGCACTGAAAACACCGTCGAGGTGGCATTCGACAAGGACGGCAACATTCTCGCCCTGCGCCTGACGGGCTATGCGACGCCGGGAGCCTATCTCACCTCCGTCGCGCCCCTGAGCGGAACCCGCGGGCTCATGACGAACATCATCGGCGTATACAAGACGCCGCTGATCGAGGCGGCGATCAAGGTCGCCTATACCAACTCCTCACCCCTCGGCCCCTATCGCGGCGCCGGCCGCCCCGAAGCGAACTACTATATGGAGCGCGTGCTGGAGACCGCGGCGGCCGAGATGGGCATTGACCCGATCGAGCTGCGCCGCCGGAATCACATTCCGGCTGCCGCGATACCCTATGCGACGCCCTCGGGCACGAAGTACGACAGCGGTGAGTTCTCCGCCATCCTGGACGAGGCGCTGGCGGCTTCCGACTGGGCGGGATTCGAGCAGCGCGCGGCCGAGAGCCGGAAGAGAGGCAGGCTTCGGGGCCGCGGTATCGGCCACTACCTGGAGGTGACGGCGCCGCCCATGCGCGAGATGGGCGGTATCCGTTTCGATGAGGACGGGACGGTCACCATCGTCACCGGAACGCTGGACTACGGACAGGGCCATTGGTCGCCCTTCGCCCAGGTGCTGCACCAGACGCTGGGCGTTCCCTTCGACAAGGTGCGCCTTCTGCAGGGCGATAGCGACGAGCTGATCGCCGGCGGGGGCACCGGCGGATCGAAGTCGATGATGGCATCCGGGGCGGCGATCGTGGAAGCCGCCGCCAAGGTGGTGGAGCGGGGCAAGGTCATCGCGGCTCAAGTTCTGGAGGCTTCGGCGGCCGACATCGAATTCTCTGCCGGGCGCTTCTCCATCGCCGGAACCGACCGAGGGATCGGGATCATGGAACTCTCCGGGAAGGTGCGCGCCGGGCTCACCCTGCCGGACGGCACTCCCGCCTCGCTCGACGTGAAGCATGTCCACGAGCAGTCGCCCTCGGCCTACCCGAACGGCTGCCATGTGGCGGAAGTGGAGGTCGATTCCGAGACGGGGATCGTCTCGGTTGTGAAGTACACCATGGTCAACGACTTCGGCGTCGTCATCAATCCGCTGCTGGTGGAAGGCCAGGCGCACGGAGGAATCGCCCAGGGGATCGGTCAGGCGCTGATGGAACGGGTGGTCTACGATCCGGATACAGGACAGCCGCTGACCGGCTCCTTCGTCGACTACGCCCTCCCGCGTGCAGCGGACACGCCGCCGGCTTTCCTGTCGCATTTCCATCCGGTTCCGGCGACCACGAATCCCCTTGGCGTGAAGGGTTGCGGCGAGGCGGGATGCGCCGGCGCACTGCCCGCGGTGATGAATGCGGTCGTCGATGCATTGCGACCGCTGGGCGTCACGCATATCGACATGCCGGCGACACCCGAGCGGGTGTGGTCTGCGATCCGCGCGGCGAGGACTTAGGGGCTGGGCCGCGCGAGCCTCTCTCGCCGCTCGATATGCGCGATGTAGAGGCCGGAGGCCATGATTATCCCTGCCCCGAGCCAGGTGAAGAGGTCGGGCAGGACGCCGAAGACGAAGTAGCTCAGAACGGCGGCGCCGAGCAGTTGGGTGTAGTTGAAGGGAGCCACGACGGCCGCCGGCGCGCGGGTGAAGGCGATGGTCAGGCAATAGTGCCCGATGCCGGCCATAATGCCGGTTGACAGGAACAGGGCGAGGTCGAACCCCGTCGCCGGCAGCCTGAACTCGAAGGGCAGGAAGGGGGTCGCCGCCACCGTCCCGACGATGGTGGCGATCGTCGCCGAGGCGTCGGGACGCTCGCGACCGCCGAACTTGCGGGTGAAGAGCTGATAGAAGGAACTGCAGGTCGTGCTGCCGACGATATAGAGCACGTGCCAGTCGAAGCCTTCCATACCCGGCCGTACCACCACCAGCGCGCCGGCAAAGCCGACGCAGACCGCGATCCAGCGCCGCAATCCCACCCGCTCTCCGAGGAAAGGAAGGGAGAAGGCGGTCACGATGAGCGGGCTCGTCAGCGAGATCGAGGCTGCCGTGGGCAGGGGAAGTTGGGCCAGTCCTCGGAAGTAGAGGAACGATGACATGAACAAAAGAAAGCCACGGATGATCTGGCTGCCGAGCCGTTCGGCCTTGAACAACTTCATCCCGGCGCCGGGCAGGAAGACGACCAGCATGAAGAAGAACGAGACGATGTACCGCGCCCAGACGATCTGGCTCGCCGCATAGTTCGAGGTCAGTACCTTGGCGATCGTGTTCAGGATGCTGAAACAGGTGACCGCCAGCAGCAGGAACAGGATCGCCTGCAGGATGCGGTCCTCGGGGCGGGGTTCGGTGCCGATCACCGGGCTCATGGGGCGAGTGACCCCGTCCGGCGGTTCGTTTGCTCGTGCACCTTGCATCCACCCTTCGACACGGACCCGGAACGCCCCTGGGCGCATTTTCGCGCCGTCCCGCCCCGGATGCAAAGCCGATCGCATTGCACTAGATTGAACCGTTCAAGAGAAGTGGACCGAGACATGCTGCGGGCGAAGCTCAACGACGCGCTGAAGGACGCCATGCGCGCGAAGGATCAGCGCCGGGTGGGCACCATCAGGCTCATTCTCGCGGCATTGAAGGACCGCGACATCGCCGCGCGCAAGCCCGATGCCCGGGATGGCATTGCCGACGCCGAGATCATGAGCATGCTTCAGGCGATGGTTCGGCAGCGCGTCGAGTCCATACGCCTCTACGAACAGGGAGGGCGCGTCGACCTCGCGGAGCAGGAGAAGGAAGAGATCGTCATCATCGAGGGGTTCCTCCCTCGGCAGATGGACGATGCGGCCATCGCGGCGGCGGCCAGGGAGGCCGTGGCCGAACTCGGTGCGTCAGGCATCCGCGACATGGGAAAGGTAATCGCCTTCCTCAAGGCCAAGTACGCCGGGCAGATGGATTTCGGCAAGGCGTCGGCCGCCGTAAAGGGCCTGCTCGGCTGATACCGTGGCATTTCCCCCCCGTTTCCTGGAGGAACTGCGCGACCGGGTCTCGCTTGCCGCGCTGATCGGCAGGAGGGTCAAGCTGGAGCGGCGGGGCCGATCCCTGACCGGGCTCTGCCCGTTTCACAACGAGAAATCACCATCCTTCAACGTGGTGGAGGAGAAGGGATTCTACCACTGCTTCGGCTGCGGGGCTCATGGCGATGCCATCGAGTTCGTCCGCCGGACGGAGGGCGCCACATTCCTGGAGGCGGTCGAGAAGCTGGCCGCCGAAGCCGGATTGCCGGTGCCGGCGCCCGATCCGGCCGCGCGAGAGCGCTTCGAGCGCGAGGCGAAGCTCCGCGATCCGCTGGAAGAGGCGACCCGCTGGTTCGAAGCACAGCTCGCCGGTCCCGCCGGTGGCCAAGCCCGGCGGTACCTTGCAGAACGTGGTCTGTCGGCCGAAACCATCTCCCGTTTTCGCCTCGGTTACGCGCCGGGCCAGCGCCATGCGCTGAAGGAAGCGATGCTGAAGAAGGGCGTTTCCGAGGCGACGCTGATCGAGGTCGGTCTGCTTCGCCCCGGTGACGAGGGGGCGGCATCCTACGACTGGTTCCGTGACCGGGTCGTCTTTCCGATCGCCGACGCGCGTGGGCGGGTCATCGCGTTCGGAGCTCGTGCGATGAGCGGTGAAGTGCAGCCGAAGTATCTGAACAGCCCGGAAACGCCGCTCTTTCGCAAGGGAAGCACGCTCTACAACCTCGCCATGGCGCGGGAAGCGGCGCGCACCGCCGGCACGGTGGTCGTCGCGGAGGGCTATATGGACGTGATCGCGCTGGCTCAGGCCGGGATCGAGCACGCGGTAGCTCCTCTCGGCACCGCGTTGACCGAGGATCAGATGCGGATTCTCTGGCGCATGGTGCCGGAACCTCATCTCTGCTTCGATGGTGACAAGGCGGGGTTTCGGGCGGCGCTGCGGGGGGGCGAGCGGGCGCTGCCGTTGCTCGAACCGGGTCATTCGCTGCGCTTTGTTCTGTTGCCGGAGGGCGAGGATCCCGACAGCCTCATCAGGACGCGGGGCCGCTACGCCTTCGAGGAGGCCGTGGGGGAAGCCATTCCGCTGGCGGAACTGCTCTGGCGTTCTCTGCGCGCCAGCCATCCCGCCGATACACCCGAGCGGCAAGCGGCATTTGCGGCGGCCGTCCGCGCCCTGCCGGACAAGATTGCCGACCAGACCGTGAAGAGCTACTACCAGAAGTGGATGGCCGGAAAGCTGGATGAACTGGTTCCGTCCGGAGGCCGCGGGAAACGACCATGGCGGCCCGGCACGCCCGCCAGAGGGAGCAAGTTCCAACAGTCTCCCGAGATCCTGCGCCGGCTTCCACCGCTTGAAAGTCCGAGGTTGCGTAGAGAGCAATTATTACTCGCCTTGGTCGTATCGCGACCGGATCTGCTCGGCCATGTGGACGAAGCGCTGTCCGAACTGCAATTCAGCCGCCCCGACCTTGACAGGCTGCGGCACGCGGTCCTAGAAGCGTCCGCTCGATTCCCTGGGCTTGACTCTGCGTCTCTGCGGCGCCACCTCACGGACAGCAACCTCGGCGGTGTTCTGGACGGCATTTTCCGTGCCTCCGCCGTCCGGCACCAGAAGGTGTTCCGGCCGGAGGTTGATCTGGACGAGGTTTGGCGTTCCTTCGTGGAGACGTCGGAGATGCTCCGGCGGGACACGCTTTTGGCTGCCGAGCTGAGGCAGGAGGAGGCTGCGCTGGCCGAGGACATGAGCGAGGATCGACTAAGCGGGCTGCGGGCGGTCAAGCGCCAGCAGCACCAGGCGGCGGGTGAGACGCCCATCCTGTCCGGCGGTGCGGGCCCCGGCGAACAGTGAAAACGAGCGCGCGACCTGCCGGCGGCGGCCGCGCCGCGGTTTTTAGGGCTGGTTGACCTTATTCGAGCTGGAGTTGACGAAAGCATGGCAACCAAGATCGCAGAAGCGACCGACACCCAGGATGTCAGGGAAGAAACCCAGAACGACAGTCCCCTCCTGGATTCCGCCAATCAGGCGGTGAAGAAGCTGCTGACGAAGGCCAAGGAGCGTGGCTACGTCACCGTCGATGAGCTGAACGCGACCTTGCCGCAAGACCAGATGTCCTCGGAGCAGATCGAGGACACGATGACCATGCTTTCCGAGATGGGCATCAACGTCGTCGATGGCGAGGACGGCGAGGAAGCACAGGGCGAGACCGGAAAGGAAGTTGCCGAGGTCGAGACCGGCAAGCCGGACGCCCCCGAATTCGAACGCACCGACGATCCCGTCCGGATGTATCTGCGCGAGATGGGTTCGGTCGAGCTCCTGTCTCGTGAAGGCGAGATCGCCATCGCCAAGCGGATCGAGGCCGGCCGCGAGAAGATGATCGGGGCCATCTGCGAGAGCCCCGTGACCATCCGCGCCATCCTCGAATGGCGCGACGCGCTGATGAACGACAAGATTCTCCTGCGCGAGATCGTAGATTTGGACGCCACCTATGGCGGCGGACCAGGAGCGGATGCGGCCGAGCAGGCCGAGGCCGAGGGTTCCGAGGAATCCGAGACCCTGGGCGAGGCACCGGAAGCTCCCGATGGAGAAGAGGAAGAGGAGGCCAATCTCTCGCTCTCCGCCATGGAGCAGCAGCTGAAGCCTCAGGTTCTCGAGACCTTCGATGCCATCAACAAGACGTTCAAACGCCTGCACAAGCTGCAGGAGGCCCGGCTCGAGTCGGCACTGAAGCACCAGGCGATCGAACCCAAGGACGAGAAGCGCTACGAGAAGACGCGCCAGGAAATGATCGAGCTGATGCGCGGTGTTCATCTGAACAACGGGCGCATCGAAGAGCTGATGGAGCAGCTCTACGACATCAGCAGGCGGCTGGTCGCGACGGAAGGCAAGCTTCTCCGGCTCGCCGAACGCTATCGCATCAAGCGCGACGACTTCCTCAAGAACTATATCGGCCACGAGCTCGACCCGAAATGGGCGAGCCGTGTGGCGAAGCTGAAGACGACCGGCTGGGCCACCTTTGCCGCCAAGGAAGCCGAGACGATCAAGAACATCCGCGCCGAGATCAAGGCGATCTCCGCCGAAGCCCAGCTCCCCATCGCCGAGTTCAAGCGCATCACCCAGACCACGCGCGAGGGCGAAAAGGAGGCGGCGCGCGCGAAGAAGGAGATGGTCGAGGCGAACCTGCGCTTGGTCATCTCGATCGCCAAGAAGTACACGAACCGCGGTTTGCAGTTCCTGGACCTGATCCAGGAAGGCAACATCGGCCTGATGAAGGCGGTGGACAAGTTCGAGTACCGCCGCGGCTACAAGTTCTCGACCTACGCCACCTGGTGGATCCGGCAGGCCATCACCCGGTCGATCGCGGATCAGGCGCGCACCATCCGCATCCCTGTGCACATGATCGAGACGATCAACAAGCTCGTGAGGACCAGCCGTCAGATGCTGCACGAGATCGGTCGCGAGCCGACGCCCGAAGAGCTGGCCGAGAAGCTCGGGATGCCGCTCGAGAAAGTGCGCAAGGTGATGAAGATCGCCAAGGAGCCGATCAGTCTCGAAACCCCAATCGGCGACGAGGAGGACAGTCATCTCGGCGACTTCATTCCGGATACCAATGCCGTGCTGCCGGTCGAGGCTGCGATCCTGTCCAATCTGCGCGAGACGACGACACGCGTGCTGGCGACGCTGACGCCGCGCGAGGAACGCGTCCTGCGCATGCGTTTCGGCATCGGCATGAATACCGATCACACGCTGGAGGAGGTGGGGCAGCAGTTCTCGGTCACGCGCGAGCGCATTCGCCAGATCGAGGCGAAGGCGCTCCGCAAGCTGAAGCACCCCAGCCGGTCGCGGAAGCTGCGCTCCTTCCTCGATACCTGATCGTTACTCGCAGATTTTCTTCAGGACTTCGAAGTCGGCCCGGCTCATCGCCGGGCCGCCTCCGGCAGAGGCGAACAGGGCGGCACGGTCGGCCGAGGCGGGGTGGGTCCCCAGATAGGTCAGCGCCTCGGCGAGATTTCCGTTCTCCTTCTTCGCCAGACGCTCGAAGAACGCACCCAGCGGGCGCGCATCTAGTCCTGCCGCCATCAGGGTGTTCAGGGCGAACTCGTCGGCCTGCCTTTCGAATTCCCGGCTGTAGCTCAGGGTCACAGCGGTCGCCCCGAAACCTCCGAGGCTCGATCCGCCGGTCATGAGTTCGACCAGAAGAAACACCCCAAGTTGCCGGACCATGATCCGGGCAGAATGCCGATGCGCGACATGACCCAACTCATGGGCCAGTATCCCGGCGAGTTCGTTCGGATCCTCTATCTGCGACAGAAGCCCGCCGAGCAGCACGATCCGGTTGTGGGGTACGGCGAAAGCGTTGGGCAAGGTGTTCGACATCACGAGAACGACCGGCTTGGGTCGCCCGGCGGCCAGGCTCAGCTTGGTCACGAGAGCGTCGAGAATGGTGAGCGAGTCCGCTTTCTCGCATCTCTTGCCCTGTACGCCGAGCGAGCGGATGGCGCCCGTCCCGATGGGGTCGAGCCATGCGTCCGGCACCGCGGTGGCGATCCGGTCTGCCAGGACCGGCCAGCCGAACCCGATTCCTAGTCCAGCAAGAACGACCAGGATCAAGGCGACCGCCGCCCAGCGTGCGGCCGATCGCACCCCGTGTGACCGGCGGTGCGGTCGCACAGCGGCGGTCACCTGCGCGACGAATTCGGCCCCAGAGATCTTGAGGCGAGCATCTTCTCCCGAAAGGAACAAGGTGACTTCGTCGCTGCGAAGGTCGGCGATCTCAATCCGGTCGTAAGGCCAGCGAGCCGCCGCGCCCGCATCCTCGAAGACGATCTCGATACCATCTGCAGCGAGCTGCACCCGGGCTGGGACGGGCAACGGAGAACGGCCATCGTACCAGCGGTGCATCGCGACTTCAGCCGGGCAGGGCGTCTATGTCGAAATAGCCGGCCAATCCTTCGCCGGATCTAGGGCCAGCGGGGGCTGCGGCGATGGCGGCGAGATCGACGCTTCCCGCAATTCGATAGTGGCGGGCGTAGAACCTCATCGTTCGATTGATCGCCATGGGACGGAGCAGCCCGAAGCTCACGGCAACGAGCAGCAGGTTGCCGAACCAGAGACCGAAGAGCCTTCTGCCGGTCGCATCGCAGGAGAAACGCAGGAGTGCCGCGGTCGTATGGTCCGCCGCATAGCGCATCACCGCTGCGGCGAAGCCCGCCCAGATCATCGGAAAGATAAAGAGGCCGATCGGATAGAGAGACAGGACGGCGATGACGCGGATGGGCTCGCCGTCCGCTGCGAATACGCCGAGCAGGGAGAACAGAGCGAGCAGCGTGCCGAGTCCTGCGATTGACAGGAGGAATACCATGGTGAACGGGCGCATCAGCCCACGACCGACCCCATCAAATCTGAACTCGAGGGTGCCGAAGCGCAGATTGTTCAATCTGTAGCGCATCAAGTTCATTGCGTATGCGGGGTAGTAGAAGCCGAGCGTGAACACGACGATGATGAATCCTAAGAACGCCTTGTTGGCGTATGCGAAGGCCGATCCACGTTGCTCGAAGCGGATGCCACGCCACACGGTACGACTCATCCGATAGCGTACTGCGCTGAACGATCCAAAGTTGAAGAGATAGAACATGAGACCGTAGATCGGAGCGCTGAACACAATCTGGTAAATTAGATCTTCGTCAGAGCTGTCCGCCAGTGTACTCGCCAATAGCCCCGCAGCGAAAAAAAGCGCGAAGATTGCCGCGAAGACCGCCATGGCTTTCAAAAACCCGACAAACAACTCCTTACCTGTTCCTGTGTATTCGAAGCGGTCACCCATTAACGACATGGAGGCCCAGACATAGCGCCTTTCCCGGGTCCTGGCCCAGAAGCGATAGAGGCCGAGCGTGACGAGCGAAAGCAGCAGGTTGACGACATGGATCTTCAGGAATGGACCGTCCAACCCGGCGTAGGTGAGCGTCCACTCTCCGCCATTCCCCTCTGGCTTCGCGTCATTCATTGGTGGTCTCTTGTTATTCTGGGTGCGTATGCCCACCCACCCGGAAAATACACAACCGCAGGCGTCAGGGCAGCGGCTCCAAGCGCGCCAGCGCGCGAAGGCGTTGCAGGGTTTCTCTGGAAAACCTGTTTTTTAGCCTCACGTACCGCTCTCGGCCCAAGGCGATCTTCAGCAACTCCAAGACTGGAAGCATCAGCGAGCGCGTCGTGGCGGCGCCGAAGCGCCCATCGAACTCCGCCATCGTCTCGTTCACCAGGATCTCGCCGATCAGGCCCTGGGTCACGAAATCGTAGTCCTTCAGCCCCAAGGGGACGCCGAAGATCGCGTTCTGCCACGCATAGACGCGGTAGTGGCGTCGTCGCTTGAGATAGACGGGTGGGGGTAGGGCGCTGATCGCGGCATGCAGTTCCGCTTCGCTGCCGGCGACGACGCCACCCCATGCCTCGAGACCCAGAAACGGGGGCTGCAACGCCCCTATCCAGTGGGGAATCGCAACGAACCTGTCGCGCCATTGGACGATCGTGAATGGCCCCCGGGTGGCTTTCACCGTCGCCCGGTTGCTGCTGCGGAAGCTTTCCTCATCCGCGTAGTCGACCTGGTTGGCTCGAATGCAGAAGCGGAAGTATTCGCAGTCGTGACAGACATCCGCCGATTCCCGCACCATCCCGCGCATGCGCTCCGCCAGCGCGCCGTTCCAGGTGTCCAGCAAGCTCTGACGGTAGATGTTGCCGATGCGCACACCCTGGCAGAGCAGCACCTGTCCGTCGTAGTTGATGCGCACGAACTTGAAGGGGGAACGGCAGTCGACATGCATTCCGGGATAGGGGCCGTTCTGGAAATGCGTCGATGGGGTGAATGGCGTCCGTGCGCCCGGATGCGCGCTCACCACGAGACCGTCGTCGCGGGCCAGTTCGATGCCGTTGCGCAGGCGAATGCCGGAGCTACGGTAGCGGGGGGAACTGAGCGTGATGCGATAGCCTTCGGACAACACAAGGTCGGCTGCCGCATCGAGTGCCGCCGCCATCTCATCCTTGGCGGGTTCGATCGCCTCTGCCGCTAGGATCGGTGCGTCCGCGCGCATCACCATGCCGATGAAGCCGATATGATCGAAGCCCATTGCCTCGAACATCCGGACGGCGTCGACGATCTCCGGGATGTTGGAACGCAGGACCGTATAGTTGACGGCGAAGTACGCATCCGGAATTCGGGCCTGCACCGCCTTCTTGAAAGCAGCGATCCGTTCCAGCGCCTGCTCGAAGTCACCGCCCCGGCGAATCCGCTCGTAGGTCTCCTTCCTCGCGCCGTCGAAGCTCAGGGTCACGATGCGGAAGTTGCAGTCCTCGACGGCACTGATGAGGCGGGGCGTCAGGAGGGCCCCATTGGTGGTGAGGTCGATCTTCAGGCCGAGTTCGGTCAGGCGACGGCAGATCTTGTCGAACTCGGGATGGGCGGCGGGTTCGTAGAGCGAACCGAGCTTGGCCCAGCGCCCTGCAAGACCCTCCAGCTGATCCATGCTCGCCGCCGAGAGGCGCACCCGGCTCATGGTCTCGTAGGAGACATGGCACATGATGCAGCGGAGATTGCAGTTGTGGATCGGTTCGATCTCGATGACTTCGGGAGGGCCGAACGCGTCCAGCGCGGTATCCGAGTCCAGCAGCGAGGGAGCGTGGGCCGGTGAAGGTGCCTCCGGAGCCGTCACCATGCGGCACACGGCTTGCAACCCCCGACAGGCCGGCCTTGCTGGCGCGTCGCCCAAAGGCTAAGAGGCGGCGTCATCCGTTTCCGGGGATCAGGGCACATGGGGGATGCGGCGAAGGAGCCAATGATCGGTGTGATCGGCGGCAGTGGTCTATACGACATGCCCGGCCTGACCGACAAGGCCTGGGTCCGAGTCGAGACGCCCTGGGGTAGTCCCTCGGACGATATCCTGACGGGGCGGGTCGGCGGCGTGAAGGTGGCGTTCCTGCCCCGGCACGGACGAGGACATCGGATCGCTCCCTCGGAAATCAACTTCCGTGCCAACATCGACGCCATGAAGCGCATCGGCTGCACCGATCTCTTGTCGATGAGCGCCGTCGGTTCCTTCAAGGAGGAACTGTCCCCCGGTACCTTCGTCATCGTCGACCAGTTCATCGATCGGACCTTTGCGCGGACCAAATCGTTCTTCGGCACCGGACTGGTGGCCCATGTCGCCTTCGGCCACCCGACCTGCGGCCGGCTGGGCGATCATCTGGAGACCGCCGCCCGTGCCGCCGGCATCCCGGTGCATCGCGGTGGAACCTATCTCTGCATGGAGGGGCCGCAATTCTCGACCCAGGCGGAGAGCTTCCTCTACAAGTTTTGGGGCTGTCACGTTGTCGGCATGACCAACATGCCGGAAGCAAAACTCGCCCGTGAGGCGGAGCTCTGCTACGCGAGCGTCGCGATGGTGACCGATTTCGATTGCTGGCATCCCGATCACGACCATGTGGATGTTTCGGCGATCATCAAGGTGCTGACCGGTAACGCCGCCAAGGCGCAGACGCTGGTGGCGGCCGTCGTTCCCGACATCGCCGCGGCGAGGCCCTCGGTCTGCCCGAAGGGCTGCGATCGCGCGCTGGACAATGCCCTTATCACCGCCGCGGAGGCCCGCGACCCGGCCCTCGTGAAGAAGCTCGACGTCGTCGCCGGCCGCGTGCTCGGCTGACACCGCTGCGAAGGACATAGTACAGCCATGGACGGCATCAAGACGAAGATCCGCACGATTCCGGATTACCCGAAGCCTGGAATCCTTTTCCGGGACATAACCACGCTGCTGAACGACCCGCGGGGGTTCCGCAAGACGGTCGACGAGTTGGTGCAGCCCTATGCCGGTATTCGCATCGACAAGGTGGCGGGGATCGAGGCGCGCGGCTTCATCCTGGGCGGTGCCGTCGCGCACCAGCTGTCCTGCGGCTTCATCCCCGTGCGCAAGAAGGGGAAGCTTCCCTTCACCACGATTTCACAGTCCTATGCCCTGGAATACGGGACGGATCAGGTGGAGATCCATGTCGATGCCGTCAGGCCGGGAGAGAACGTTCTACTGATCGACGACCTGATTGCGACCGGCGGAACGGCGGAAGCGGCCATCAAGCTGATCCGGATCGCAGGCGGCAATGTCGTGGGTTGCTCCTTCATCGTCGATCTGCCGGATCTGGGAGGGCGCGGCAAGCTGGAGGCCATGGGGGTGGAAGTACTGGCCCTCTGCGCGTTCGAAGGCCACTGAAAGGCCGCGGTCCCGCCGCAATCGGCCGGCAGGGTCTTGCCGTCGTCAAACTGAGGCGCCGCAATGAAGGGCATCGTTCTCGCGGGTGGTACGGGCAGCCGGATGCACCCGATGACCCGGGTCGTTTCCAAGCAGCTCTTGCCGGTCTACGACAAGCCGCTGATCTATTACCCATTGACCACGCTGATGCTCGCCGGCATCCGCGAGATCCTCATCATCACCACGCCCAAGGAACAGCCGCTGTTCCGGGAACTGCTGGGAGACGGCTCGGATTGGGGAATCCGGCTGGACTATGCGGTTCAGCCAAAGCCGGAGGGCATCGCGCAGGCATTCCTCATCGGCCGCGACTTCATCGCCGGTGACCGTGTCGCCCTCGTTCTCGGCGACAACATCTTCTATGGACAGGGCTTCGGTGACACGCTGCAGGAAGCCTCGAAGGCGAGCGACGGCGCCATCGTTTTCGCTTATGGCGTCGCCGATCCCGAGCGCTACGGTGTGGTCGAATACTTCCCGGACGGCCGTCCCAAGGCGATCGTCGAGAAGCCGAAGGTGCCGCCGTCGGTTTACGCGGTGACGGGTCTCTACTTCTACGACGAGACGGTATGCGATGTGGCGGCCTCACTCGAGCCGTCCCCGCGCGGCGAACTCGAGATCACCGACGTGAACAGCGTCTACCTCGGCAAGGGGCGTCTGCGGGTCGAAAAGTTGGGGCGGGGGTTCGCCTGGCTCGATACCGGGACGCCCGAGAGCCTGATTCAGGCCGCCGATTTCGTGGCCACCATCGAGCAGCGGCAGGGGTTCAAGATAGGTGCGCCGGAAGAGGTGGCCTGGCGCATGGGTTTCATCGACGCGGCCCAACTCGGCCGGCTGTCGGACCGGATGAAGAATTCGAGCTACGGACGCTACCTGGCTCGCATCCTTACGATGGACTGACGCGACGCCTGCTGTCCGGCTGCGTCACTTCTTCTGCTCCGTGGCCTTATCCTTCATCGCTTCTCCGGCCTTCGCCGCCGCATCGCCCGTCTGATTCGGCACCTGGGTGCTGACGGCACCGGTGCCGACATTCGTGCCGGGCGGCGTGGGCTGACTTTGGGCCCAGACACTGCCCGCGGCCGTCGCCACGAACACGACTGCCACCAGGAAAGCCAGTTTACGATCGATGCTCTGCATGGTCTCCCCTCCTGGGAGAAACGCCGGATATCACTGTATGTTTACGACTGTCCGGCTTTTGTCCGGGATGGGCAAGTGATCGCGGTCACGGGGTCTGCGGTCTGCCAGGCTCGGCTTCGCGGGGGGTAGCATGAACGTCCAGACCCGTTCGGAGATGGCGAAGGGGGAGTCGGCCGCGGGATCGCGATTGCCGCGGGGCACGCTATCCGTCGCGATCATCGCTCTCACCGCCGTATTGGCCGGTGCCCTTCTGCCGCGCGGTATTGGGATGCTGGGCTGGACCGAGAATTTCGTCCGCGATCTCCGCGTCGCCTTTTTCGCGCCGACCGCCCCCGTCCGCTCCGACATGATGGTCCTGGCCATAACCGAGGAGACCCTGGGGACCTTGCCCTACCGGTCGCCGATCGATCGTGGCTTCCTGGCCGATGTCATGGAACGGCTCGCGCGTGCGAATGTACGCGCGGTCGTCATCGATCTCCTGTTCGACCGGGCGACCGAGCCCGAGAAGGATGAACGCCTGCGCCGGGCTCTCGACAGCTTTCCGAAGCCGGTGATCGTCGCCTATGGCGATTCCAGCGAGGCCGAGATCGAGGGGCCGGGCGTTCACGAGCAGAAGAGCCACGGCGAGATCCAGGTCACGAACGAACAGGCCCAGTACATGCGGGAGTACCTGTCGAAGGTGCACCGCTCCTATGCCAACCTCTCGCGCGACGGCAACGACGGCACCGTGCGCGACCTGGTCCTGCGGGTGCCCGAGAACAAGGAGCCGCTCCTGACGATGTCGGGAGCCGTGGTCAAGGCCCTGGGCAAACCGGTGCCCGACAAGCCGATGCTGCCGCTCGACTATGCCGTGGGCGAGAAGTTCGACGAACCGGCGATCGCCTCCTTCCAGGCCCATCTGGCGCCCATCCTGCCGGACGCCTTCTTCAACGACCGCATCGTCTTCATCGGCGTCGACCTGCCCGGTATCGACCGGTTCCGCACGCCCTTCGTCGCCTCGCTCGGGGTGCAGGGAGGCACCATCCCAGGGGTGATGATCCACGCACATGCGACGGCTCAGCTCCTGGACGGCCGCATCCTCAAGGTCTCGGGTCCGGTCAGCGACATGCTGATCGTGGCCATCGCTGTGCTGGTCGGCGTGGTGATCGCCTCGCGCGACTTCCGCGTCGCCCTCAAGCTGGCGCTCAGCCTGGCGGCACTGCTGGTGATGGGCGGGCTTCTCTTCTTCGCCTATCCCGCCACCGGCTTCATGCTGCCAATCATCGGCCCGTCGCTCGGCTTCGCCACCGCGGTGACGGGGATCAGCTTCTATCAGCAGCGGAGATACATGGAGGAACGGACCTTCATCCGCGGCGCGATGGCGAAATACGTGGCGGAGGACGTCGTCAAGCAACTCGAGGCCGAGCCTTGGCGGCTCAACCTCGGCGGCGAGAGACGTGAGCTCACCTATGTCTTTACCGACATCGCCGGTTTCACAACGCTGTCGGAGCAGACGGAACCTGCGGTTCTGGTGGCGGCCTTGAACGAATACCTGGATGGCGCCAGCAAGGTGGTGCTCGACCATCACGGTACCATCGACAAGTTCATCGGCGATGCGGTCGTCGCGATGTTCGGCGCTTTCGACGACACGGGCAAACATCCCGCCGAGGCGGTCGCCTGCGCGCTGGCGCTGGATCGATTCGCCTCGGACTTCGCCGCCCGGCAGCGGACGGAACGCAATCTCGATTTCGGCATCACCCGTATCGGCGTCAATACCGGCAGCGTGATCGTCGGCAATTTTGGCGGAGAAGCCCGTTTCGACTACACCTCGATCGGCGACACGGTGAACACGGCCGCCCGCCTGGAAGGCGCCAATAAGTACCTCGGAACCCGAATCTGCGTCGCCGGATCGACCGCCGGCCGCGTGACCGGCATCGCCTTCCGCCCGATCGGTGCGCTGAAGGTGAAGGGACGGAACGAGGCGTTGGAGGTTTTCGAACCGCTCGCGCCAGACGATCCGCGACATGCCTACATGGCCGACTATCTCACCATCTACGCGACCCTGGCGGACGATCCGGAGGCGGGGCTCGAGGCGATCGACGCGCTGCTGGAACGCCCCGATACCCGGCACGACGGACTCCTCTTGATGCACCGGGACCGCCTGAAGGCGCTGATCAACACGCCGCGTCGCCGTTCCAGCGATTCTGCGGCCTCCGACCTGTGGACCGACATCGTCCTGACCGACAAGTGATCGCCGCCCGGTGCTAAGGTCGCCAAAGCCCCGCTAGACTATGTTCCGCCTGGGATGAGCGGGGCCCATGAACGAGATCGAGAAACTCGCCAATATTTCGGTGCGGCGCGGCTGCGGCTTCGCTGCGCTTGCCGTGGGGACGACCATGGCGGGCCTTGCCGGGATGCCCCTCCTGGCGATCAAGACCGGTGCCATATTGTGCACCCTGATGACCGTCGTGCTCGCCGGCCGGGCGCACAGGGCACTGACCCGCCCCTACAAGCGGACCGAGGTCTGGGCCATGCTCGCCGCCGATCGGCGCCTGCCGCAGGCGATCGCCCAGAGGGTCATCGGTTCTGCCCTGAACGAGGTCTATTGGCGCTATGCCGAACTCACGGCGGCGGTCGCCCTCCTCTTCTGGATCTTCGCCATCTGCATCTGGCTGATCCCGGGGCGCTGAGGGCATCCCATCCCGCGCTTGCCTCCGGGCGGCCGGTCACGGCATGGTCCGTCGCGCAAGAACAACAACCGGAGGAACGGCCCATGTCTTTCAAGGAAATCATCTATTCGGTCGAGAACCGGATCGCGACCGTCACGCTCAATCGGCCCGACAAGCTGAACGCCTTCACCGAGACCATGCGCAACGAGGTCATCGCCGCCTTCGACAAGTCGGATGCCGACGACGACGTGCGCGTGGTGGTCATCACCGGGGCGGGGCGTGGCTTCTGCGCCGGCGCCGATCTTTCCCGTGGTGGCGAAACCTTCGACGTGGACAAGCGCGATCCCGGTGGCATCAAGAATGCCGGCCAGCACTGGCGCGACGGCGGCGGCACCGTGTCGCTGCGCATCTTCGAGAGCCTGAAGCCGGTCATCGGTGCCATCAACGGCCCTGCGGTCGGCGTGGGCGCGACCATGCAGTTGCCGATGGATATCCGTTTGGCCAGCGAGACCGCCCGCTTCGGCTTCGTCTTCGCCCGCCGCGGCCTCGTGCCGGAAGCGGCGTCGAGCTGGTTCCTGCCGCGCGTGGTGGGCATCAACCGGGCGGTGGAATGGGTGATGACGGGCCGCGTCTTCCCGGCGTCCGAGGCGCTGGAAGCCGGTCTCGTCCGCGAAGTGTTGCCGCCCGAGAAGCTGCTGCCCCGGGCTTACGAGATCGCGCGGGAGATCGCCGACAACACCTCGGCCGTGTCCTGTGCGGTTTCCCGCCACATGCTGTGGCGGATGCTGGGTGCCGATCATCCGATGGAAGCCCACAAGATCGACAGCCGCGGAATCGCCCAGTTGGGCAAAATGGCGGATGCCCGGGAAGGAGTGACTTCCTTCCTGGAAAAGCGGCGGCCCGATTTCAAGATGAGCGTCACCCGGGACCTGCCGCCCTTCTTCCCGTTCTGGAAGGAGCGGAACTTCGAATAGGCGAAACCTCGACAGGCGGGGCCCCGGCCGCTAAAACGCCCCGCCATGGGCGCATTCCATCGCCGCAGCACGCGAATTACCATCCCGGCCCTCGCCTGAGCGGGGCCGGGACCCTTCGTGCGCCGTAAGTCCTTCCTTTCTCCCTGCTGCGGGAGTTGCCCGTCACCATGACCACCGACAAGCCGACCGACTATCGCGATACCGTTTTCCTTCCCGCCACCGACTTCCCCATGAAGGCGGGCCTTCCGGTGAAGGAGAAGGAGATTTTAGAGCGGTGGGAGAAAATCGATCTCTATCGCCGCCTGCGTGAGGATTCCAAGGGGCGCGAGCTCTACGTGCTCCACGACGGTCCCCCCTATGCCAACGGCAACCTGCATATCGGCCACGCGCTGAACAAGATCCTCAAGG